>Ga0265294_10000944_pt1 | contig 39235 bp, 36 predicted proteins | sample MunlanPumphouse3_FD_192504 | JGI IMG/M metagenome (GOLD analysis project Ga0265294, IMG submission 192504) | Groundwater microbial communities from a municipal landfill in Southern Ontario, Canada - Pumphouse #3 | ecosystem: Environmental > Aquatic > Deep subsurface > Groundwater | place... | reverse complement strand
GGACTCCGGTTCGCGATCCGGGAAGGCGGACGCACGGTCGCTTCGGGCGTCGTGTCCAAAGTCATCGAGTAGGAAAGCAAAAACAGACATTTATCACGAGTCATACGGGCCGCTCTTCAGCGGCCCGACTGTTTTTTAGAAAAATATCCTGATGCTCTTGACTCTATTCCTACTACAGACTCTACAATACAGACAGTATCGAATCGAAGTCTATCGAATCTACAAGGAGGAATCAGAATGGACGACAGAAAATATTCAGAAGCCAGCGAGGTGCTGTATAAAGGGCGAAAAGTCAGAGCCGGCATGGATTTCAACAAACCGGAAGTATTTCCGCTGTTCCCGACGGTTTCTTTTACCATGAACACGCTGACGGAAGTCAAAGAAGCCTATGCATCCAAGTATACTTATATCCGGACCTGCAATCCGAACCGGGATGTTTTGGCCGAAGTGGTGACCTACTTGGAGCACGGAGAAGACAGCCTGATTTTCTCCTCCGGGATGGCCGCCATTTCCACCACACTGTTCACCATCATGAAGCCCGGAGACCATATCATCTGCAACCGCAACATTTACGGGGAAACGTTCGATGTCATGGGCAAACTGATGAACAAATTCGGCGTGGAAACGGATTTGGTCAACTTTGACGATGTTCAAAAGGTAAGAGATGCCGTCAAGCCGAACACGAAACTGATCTACTCGGAAGTCTGCGCCAATCCCACCATGAATATTGCGGATATTGCCGCCTTGGCAGAGATCGCTCACGGAAACGGTGCCTTGCTGATGATCGACAATACCTTTACGACACCCATCGCCATCAAACCGCTGGACTGGGGCGCGGATATCGTCATCAGCAGTCTGACCAAATTCATGAGCGGTCACGGGGATGCGATTTCCGGGTCGATCACCACCAGCCAAAAGCTGGTGGACGAGATCCACCCCATTCGCATGCTCTGCGGAACCCCCGGGGATCCCTATGCCGCATTCGCCCTGATGAAAAGTTTTCAGACGATGGACCTGCGTCTCAAAAAGCAGATGTCCAATGCGGCAAAGCTGGCGAAAGCCCTGGAGGACAATCCCTACGTTTCCAAAGTAAATCATCCGTCCCTGGAGAGTTTCCCGCAACATGCCCTGGCACTGAAGCAATTCAGCTCCAAAGAGACCATGAGCGGCATGATGAGCTTCGTGGTTCCCGAAGATGAAAAGAAGTTCGACGAATTTCTTTCATCTCTGCATTTTGCCCACTACGCCATGACCCTCGGAGGCCTTCATACCACTTTGGTGCATCCCTGCACCTCTTCTCATTCCCACATGCCGGATGCGGACAGGCGGGCGATGGGGATCACGCCGGGCCTGTTCCGCCTTTCGGTGGGCATCGAAGAGGCCGAGGACCTGATTGCAGATTTTACCCAAGCCCTGGAGGTTTTCGGTAAATCATAAAATTTCATAACAGGAAACAGACTACCATGCTGAAGGCCCCGGTTTTCCGGGGCCTCTGCATTTGTGGTATAATAGCGGAAAATCCGTATGCATCGGTTGGAAAAATGTTTTCGGAAGGATCTGTCGGCATGAAAGAACTCTATTCCATCGGCGAAACGGCCGACATCATGGGCGTATCAGTCCAGACCTTGCGCTACTACAGCAAGATCGGATTGCTTCGGCCTGCGCACGTGAACCCGCAGACCGGATATCGCTATTACCGGGTGTCTCAGCTCCACTTTATAGACCGGATCAAATATTTGCAGAAGTTCGGGCTGAATCTCCGGGAGATCAAGCGGATCCTCGACACCAATGATATCGACCTGCTGGTGGGAATGCTGGATAAGCAGGAGAGGCTTTTCATGAAAGAGTCGGAACGGATCCGGGATATCATCGACGGAATCCGCTGGTATCGGGAATACTTTACGTATGCGGGAGAGGGAACACCGGACAGCAGCTGCTACAGTCTGACCCTGAAGCCCCGGTATCTGCTGGTGGTCGAATGCCGCCCGGGGGAACCCAAACAGGAATTCCATCTGCGTTTGAATAAGCTGAAGAGCAGTGCTCCTTTCAAAGAGCTGTCCTTTCAGCGCCAGTTTTCCTATGTGTTGGAAGCGGGAGCCATGCTGGAAGGCATGCTGAATCCCTTGTATCTGGGAATGTTTTTAAAAGAGCCCCCCGGATTTACGTCTCCCCACGTAATGGAGATTCCCAAGGGAACGTTTCTCTGTTTCAAAGCGCGCATCCTGAGCGAAGGGTGGAATCCCTATTACCTGAAACTTTTTTTCGAAGATAAAAAAAAGCCCTCCATCGTGCTGGCCAACGAATACGAGGACGATCTCTACGAGTATTCCGGGTGTATCTATGAGGTGCAAGCCTTGACTGACGAAGCCTGATCAAACTCCGGCTTCTTCGCGTTCCTTCCTGCCCGGCAGGTTCATCACCACGATGGAACAGAAAACCAGGCCGATACCCAGGGCTTTCCAAAGCCCCATGCTTTCGGAAAAAAGAAGGACGCCCAGAAATGCGGCCACGACGGTCTCCACCGAAGCGATCACCGGGACCCTGGAGGTTTCCACGGGTTTGGCCAGACCGGTCATGTAGACGGCATAGGCCAGCACCGTAGCCACAAGCCCGTATCCGGCGCCGACCAGGAGCATGGGCAGATCCAGCCCGCTGTCGGCCAGCGTCCAGGGCGGGTTGAAGAGCAGGAGAAACACGGAACCAAAGAAAAAAGTATAAAAAGTGATTACGAAAGGGTGGGCTTTATTGGCGGCCACCTTGGACAAGACCGTGGACAGGCCGTAGAAAAAGCCCGAAAACAGCCCCATTACCACACCCACGCCTTCGAAGGACAAAGCGGAAAAATTTCCACCGGTGACGGTCAGCGTACAACCCAGGATATTGAGCGCCAGCGCCAGCAATTTTGGGGAAGTGACGCTTTCCTTCAAAAATAACACCGAGAGTATGAATACAAAGATGGGTGCCGTATATAGCAGGACGGCAGCGGTGGACATCCCTGCGATCTGGATCGCCCGGGAATAGCAGAGATTGAAGATGGCCTGGCAGAAAAGTCCAAGGAGCAACGTGAGGATCAACACCTGCCGGTCGATGCGGAAGGCCCGGAAGCCTCCGCAGCGGGACAGGACGAGTACGAACAGCATGATGCAGGCGGTGAGGATCCGCAGGAGGCTGATGAGCGCTCCGTCGGCGCCCATGTCCGACAACAATGTGACGAACAGGCCGATGGTTCCCCAGAGGCAGCCTGCGAAAAAAATCTGGAAATATCCTTTCCTCCGGAGCTTTTTATCCATTCTGGGCCTCGCTTTTCACCCGCAGAGGAGCCGAAAGATTCATGATCAGGATCGAGGACAGCACCAAAGCCATGCCCAGGAGTTTCCACCCGTTGATAAACTCGTGGAATACGTATACGCCGATGAGCGCCGCAACCACGACCTCCATGGAGGCGATCACGTTGACCTTTGAGGTTTCCACGGGTTTGGCCAAACCGGACATAAAGAGCATATAAGGGATGACGGCGGACACAAGGCCTGCGCCCAACCCCAGTCCCAGTACTTCAACGGACAGCTGTGCCCGCACCGGTGTGCCACCGGCCAGGAGGGGTAGCAGGAAGAGGGTTCCGAACAGGAAATTGTAGAATGTGATGACGGTAGGATGCGTACGACCCGTCGTGATCTTTCCGAAGATGGGCACAGTACTGTACCCCAAAGCCGCCGTCAATCCCATGATCGTTCCGAAGAGGATGAAGGACAAAGTACCCGGATCCCCGCCGGTCACCGTCAGGGTGCAGCCGATGATATTGACAATGAGGGCGACCACTTTGTATTTTGTGATCATTTCTTTGAAAATGATGCGGGAAAGGATGCACACGAAGAACAGCGAGGCGTACAACAAAACAGCAGCCGTGGCCACACCCACGGAAGCCACGGCAGCCGTGTAGCAGATGTTGAACAGCGTGTGGGCCGTAAAGCCCATGATCGCGCACATCAGCAGCGTTTTCCCGTCGATGCGCAATGCCTTCAGTCCGCAGGTTTTCCACACCACCGGAAACATGATGAGCGCAGCCGACCCGACGCGCAAAAAGCTCACAAGACTATTGCCCGTGCCGGCATCGGCCAGCAGTTCCATAAAAAACCCGGTGGTTCCCCAGAAGAAGCCGGCGATGAACACCTGTACATAGCCTATTTTTATGGCATTCGCATTCATATCATGTCCTTTGTGCAGCGATTGGATTCAGCGGTGCAGTACGCCCGATACTCTTTTGTACAGTAAAAATGTGATGACCGAGTTGACGCCCGCTTTGAGCAGGTTGAAGGGAATGATCCCGGGAAGCAAAAGAGCTTTGACCACGTCTCTGCTGACTGTCATGAAAATCGGTGTGATGATCAGATTGGCAGGGATCATGATCAGCGTCATGGCTGCCGTGCCGGCGATCAGCGCGATCGCCGCCGTTTTTTTACTTTTATGGGTGCGGTAGATATTGCCCGCTACGATCACGTAGGTGCCCGTTGCGATGATGTGCATCAGGATCCCGTATCCGCCGCTGGCGGCGCTGACCGTGAGTCCCTGGATCGTGGCCGCGACCACGGTGAGCAGCAGCCCCGCTGCCGGGCCCAGCGCAAAGGTGCCGATGATGATGGGGATGTCTGCCGGATCGTACTCCAGGAAGGGCGCGGCGGCGAACACCGGGAAATGGATCAGGGCCACCAGTACGATGGAAATGGCGGCCAAGATGCCGAGTTTTGCCAGATTTCTGGTCTGGATGCTTACGTTGTTCATGTGGATTCCTCCTGATTCAAGTTGAGCGATAGGTGGAATCTGTCAGGTAAACAAAAAACCCCGGTCTTTCGGGGCCACAATAAAAGATTGTGTTTCTTTCATCCGGACTGTACCGTCGGTATCGGGATCTTACCGATTCGGCCCAAAGGCTCGCGGACTTGTCGCAATGACGCGCATCACCGCCGGTAGGGAATTTCACCCTGCCCTGAAACAGATCTACAACGGCTATTATATGAGTCCGGGACCGGATTGTCAAGGGGTCCTTCTTGCCAATCCATCGGGGTTGTGGTAGCATGACAAGGATGAAAAAAACACACTTGTTAAAAACCGAAGAGGAGACCCGGAAACTGGGCGGACAGCTGGCCTGCGCCGCCCGACCCGGCGATGTGATCGCCCTGGTGGGAGACCTGGGCGTGGGCAAAACAACGCTGGCAAAAGCCATTGCCGCCGCTCTGGGGATCACCGAAGACGTCACCAGTCCCACGTTCACCCTTCTGTGTCAGTATGAGACCGGCCGCCTGCCTTTGTATCACTTCGATGTCTATCGTGTCCACGAAGAAGACGAACTGTTTGAGATCGGATTTCAGGAGTACCTCAACGGAGAGGGCTTGTGTGTGATCGAATGGGCCGATCTGGTCAAGGCCCTGCTGCCGCCTGAAACACTCTGGGTGCACCTGACGTGGGATGCAACGGGAACGGAAAGGATCTGTACCGTCGAATGACGATTCTTACGATAGAAACAACGGGACCGCTGGCGTCCGTGGCATTGATCGATCAGGACAGAAACGTGCTGGAACGGGTGAACGACACCCGCTATTCGCATCTGGAAGAACTGGTTCCCATGATCCGGGCGCTGATGTCGGAAGGAGGAAAGGATCCCGAAGACATCGGGGCGATCGCCGTATCCCGGGGGCCCGGATCGTTTACCGGTATTCGTATCGGGATGACGACGGCAAAAGCGCTGGCACAGGTCTGGGAAAAACCCGTCATAGAGGTTCCCACGCTGAAGAGTTTTGCGTACCATCCGGGGATTGCCCCCGGCACGTTGACTGTCCCGGTTCTGGATGCCCGGCGGAATCAGGTCTACGCAGGTGCCTATCGAAAAATCGCAGCGTATCAGGATGTGGAAGTCATCGAGGAAAAAGCCTGGGCGCCGGACGAATTTCTTGCATTGTTGGCCGATCGGCAGAGAGCCGAAGAAACCGTGCTCTTTTGCGGGGACGGCGTCCCTGTTTATTGCGACGTCTTGAACCGATATCCCGGGCCATTCAGATTTTCCGCCGGAGCGGAAACAGTTCAGCGGGCAGGGGCAGCGGCGCAACTGGCCTTGAATCTGTACCGGGACGGAATCGTTACCGACGCTTTCCGGTCGGAACCGGTATATTTGCGTCAGTCCGAAGCGGAGAGAAAGCTGCAGGAAAAATGCGCGAAGTAGTGTTCAGGCGAGCTGTGCCGGAAGATGCGGCAGCCATCTCAGAGCTGGAAATTCTCTGCTTTTCATCGCCCTGGAGCAAGGAAGCGTTCACCAAAGAGTTAGCAGAAAATCCGGCGGCATGGTATCTGGTCGGAGAGATCGAAGGGCGCATCGTCGCCTCTGCGGGACTGTGGCTCATCGTGGACCAGGGACACATTATCAATGTGGCGGTCCATCCGGATTTCCGCCGGCAAGGGATCGGGAAAGCGCTCATTGCGGAGATGCTCCGCAGGACGGAACCGGAAGGGGTCGTCTCTTATACACTGGAAGTCCGGACGTCCAATCGAGCGGCAATAGCGCTCTATCTGGAGTTTGGATTTTGCCCGGCGGGAATCAGAAAGAATTATTACGAGAACCCCGCAGAGGATGCACTCCTCCTTTGGCGCAATCTGCCGTCGGACGAAGCGACGTCGTGATCGTATCGAAAACAGGAAAACCATGAAAGACGGAAAACATCTTACACTTGCCATAGAGACCAGCTGCGACGAGACTGCCGTGGCGGTGCTTGCCGACGGCCGCATTATCCTGTCCAACGTGATCTCTTCCCAGATCGACGTGCACCGGGTCTTTGGCGGTGTCGTGCCCGAAATCGCCTCCCGGCATCACCTGAAGAATCTGAATCTTGTTTTTGCCGCTGCCCTGGACGAAGCAGAGGTTTCGCTGCAAGAGATCGATGAGATCGGTGTGGCTCCGGGCCCCGGACTGGCCGGCGCCCTGCTCATGGGAACCGCTTTTGCGAAGGCTGTAGCCTTTGCCGCACAAAAACCCTTGGTGGCCGTCCACCATATCCAAGCGCACATTATGGCCAATCTGATCGAGCATCCGGAGCTCAGGCCGCCTTTCATGGCGCTGGTGGTTTCCGGCGGTCATACGCATCTGATCGGCGTGGAAGAATACAACCGCTTTCGTATCTGGGGCAAGACTCGGGACGATGCGGCCGGAGAAGCCTTCGACAAAGTTGCCAGAGTACTGGGTCTCGGATACCCGGGTGGACCCCGCATCGATGAAGTTGCACGGCAGGGAGATCCGGATGCAGTGCCTTTTAAGCGGGTCTATCTGGAAAAGGACAGTCTGGATTTTTCTTTCAGCGGAATCAAAACGGGTGTCATCAATTATCTTCACACGCAGAAGCAACGGGGGCATTCGGTGAACGTACAGGATGTGGCCGCAGGCTTTCAGATGTCGGTGGTGGATGTTCTGGTCGACAAGGCCGCAATGGCGCTGGAGCAAAGCGGATACCGCAGGCTGGTCCTGGCCGGAGGTGTGGCGAGCAACAGCATGCTCCGGGAAAAGCTGAGAGCTGCCTGTAAACGGAACGGGACGGAACTCTACATCCCTTCGCCGATCCTCTGCACGGACAATGCAGCCATGGTCGCCTGTGCCGCCTATCACAAGCAGCGGCTGGGATTGTTTGCGGATCTGTATCTCGATGTGTGGCCCGGCTTGTCCATCGAAACAGGACTGGCACTCCTGGACGCAAAGTCTCACAATTAAAAGCAGCCCCGCGGGGCTGCTTTTCTCATTCCTGTTTTCTTATGATCAATTCCCGTTTTCTTCCACGTACTTGACGAGGTTGCTGACCAGCTGAAACTGTTCGGCCTGTTCATCCGGGATCTCCAACTCGAACTCATCTTCGATCGCCATGATGATTTCGACGGCATCCAGAGAATCCGCTTCCAGATCCTTCATGAGGTTGGTCGCCATCGTAATATCCTCTTTGTCCACTCCGAGCTGCTCTGCAATAATATCCCGGATCTTGTCAAAAATCATGTTTTACCTCCACGTTTTTTTTGATTCGCCGGTGCAAATCTCCTTTCATTATAATACATGAACCTATATGTGCAAGTACTTTTTAAGGGAGTTCCATCCATTCTTCATAGAGCGTTTCCAGCCGGTTCTTTGCATTTTCAAGCTTTCGGCTCCATTCCGCAGCCTTGGCCGGATCGGTATACACCGCTTCCTTGCACAGTTCGGCTTCGATGGTGGCGATCTCTTCTTCTGCTGCGGCGATCTGCTGCTCTTGTTCGAGGCGGTCTTTGAGTCGTTTTTTCTCCAGAAGTGCTTCTTCCTTTTCTTTTTTTCGCGCGCGGATGCGCATTTCCTTCTCGTTTTCCCGCTGTTCTTCCCGGCTCGGATCCGTCGTTCCCACCAGCCGTCCCATCTGGTCCAAATAGGATTTGCCGGAGGTGAGGGAACGACTCTTTTCGGCGTAGTAATCGTAGTTGCCCAGAAAGAGTTCGATGCCCCCGGCATTGAGTTCACAGATTGCCGTAGGAATTTTTGACAGGAGATAGCGATCGTGAGAAACGATCAGAAGCGTGCCCGGAAACGCTGCCAGTGCGTCTTCGAACACTTCTTTGGCCTGAATATCCAAATGGTTGGTGGGTTCGTCCATGATCAGCAGATTGGCCCCGGACAACATGAGTTTCAATAGGGACAGCCGGGCTTTTTCACCGCCGGCCAGATCTCCGACTTTCTTGAATACGTCGTCGCCCCGGAACAGAAAGCGGCCCAGCATGCTTCGAAGTTCCTGCTGGTCGTAGAGCCGATATGTCCCGTGCACTTCGTTCAATACGGTGTTTCGGGGATCGAGAAGTTGCTGCTCCTGATCATAGTACGCCGGAATCACGTTTTGCCCGAGACGGACGGTTCCTTCATCGGGCGCCACTTGTCCCAGCAGGATCTTCAGCAAGGTGGTCTTTCCGATCCCGTTGGCGCCTACGAGACAGATCCGATCTCCTCTTTTGATATCCAGGTGCACGTTTCGGAAGAGTTGTCGTCTGTCCGTCCCCCGACCGAAGCTCTTGGCGAGGCCGGAGGCATACAGGACGTCGTTCCCGCTGGTCAGCTTTTCCTTAAATCGAATCTTCAGCTTGCCCGGGGACGCCGTCGGTTTTTCCGGACGGTCCAGATGAGCCAGTCGTTTTTCTCTGGACTGGGCGCGCTTGACCAGTTTTTCGGTGTTGTGCTGTTTGAATCGGCGAATGATCTCTTCCTGCCTCCGGATCTCCGTCCGGGCCTGCTCGTAGTGTTTCAGCGCTTCTTCTAGCAGCAACCGCTTCTTGTTGGCATAATCGGAATAATTCCCTTCGTATACAGTCAGTCTGGTATTCTCGATCTCGAAGATTCGTCGTACGGTCTTGTCCAGAAAGTACCGGTCATGAGAAATGATCACCAAGGTGCCGCTGTAAGAGAGCAGATACTGTTCCAACCATTTCAAGGTGCCGATATCCAGGTGATTGGTCGGTTCGTCCAGAAGCAGGATCTCCGGCTCCCGGAGCAGCATGGAGGCCAGCGCCAGCCGGGTCCGTTCGCCGCCGCTGAGGGTAGCGATCTTCTTGGTCAGGTATTCCTCCGAGAAAGCCAGGCTGCTCAGGATCCCTCGAATCTGACTCCGATACTCGTAGCCTCGCCGGTTCTTGAAGGCTACAGAAAGCCGATCATACCGGGACAGCGCTTCCTCCACCGGTTTTCCTTCCGCAGACAGGATTGAAATCCGATCCGACAATTCTGTCAGCTCTCTCTCTGTTCGTCGTTGCCACCGGAAAATCTCCAGCATTTCCTCTTCTACCGTCCGGTCGGGGCAGAAGTGATCTCTCTGCTGCAGATAACCCAGTGTGACTTCCCTGGCGATGTTCAGCTGTCCGCTGTCCGCAGACAGTCGGCCGGCCAGGATCTTCATCAGCGTGCTCTTTCCGGCGCCGTTGGCGCCCACGATGCCGATCCGATCCGAAGGATTGATGTTGAAAGAGACATCTTCCAGCACGGGGATGATCCCGAAGGATTTATTTATTTTTGCAGCGGATACGATGCTCATGTCTCACTTTGGCGCAAGCCTCAAACTCCTTGAAAAATAAGGTACTTTCCAATATTAACACAAAAATATTGTTGTAACAAGCAGGCTCGCGTGATAATATAATTGTTGTAAAACGGACGTAAAGGATAAGTCGATGAAAAAAAACGGAAAGATTTCAAACGCGGTCATACGACGCCTCCCCCGGTATCTCAGGATGCTGGAAGAATTGAGCGTCAACGATGTACAGAGAGTTTCTTCAAAAGAACTGAGCGAAAAAACGGGCTACACGGCTTCTCAGATCCGTCAGGATCTGAATCATTTTGGGGGGTTCGGCCAACAGGGATACGGTTACAACGTGGAAGATCTGCGTCGGGAGATCGAGAAAATCCTCGGTCTTACCCACGAATATCGCCTGGTGATCGTGGGCTGCGGAAGACTTGGGCGGGCGATTGCCAACTTCAATTACACATACAATAGATCCTTCCCCGTCGTCGGCATGTTCGATGTGAACCCGGAACTCATCGGAAAAACAATCAACGGTGTCCAGGTGGCCCACGTGGATACCCTGCCCGGATTTCTGGAGAGCGGCGAAGTGGACATCGGTGTGATCTGTGTTACGAAGGAGGCGGCCGAAGGCGTTGCGGACGTTTTGATTCGAGGGAAGGTACGGGGCATCTGGAACTTTGCTCCCTGGGATTTGACGGAGGCTGCGGGCATTCCGGTGGAAAACGTACACTTGTCCGACGGGCTCCAATCTCTGGTCTTTTACATCAACCACAACGAAAAATGAACAATAAAATAACCGTTTCTTACCGGTAAGAAACGGTTATTGTTTACTCCAAAATTTATTCGGGTTGTGGAGCGTCAACCGGGCATACATCGGCACAAGCGCCGCATTCGATGCATTTCTCGGCATCGATCACGTACTTGCTGTCGCCTTCGGAAATCGCATCTGTCGGGCACTCGGCCACGCATGCGCCGCAGCTGATGCAGGAATCGTTGATTACATAGGCCATGTTCAGTCCTCCTTACGTCGTGGTAGTATTGGATCGTCGATCACATCGACAGCAACAGTATAGCAGAAAAAAAACAAGTCAACAAGAAAGATTTGGCACTTTCCCACAGGTTTCCGGAATGTAGAGGTTCAGCCATGAAAACGATCGGATTGTCGGGTAAAAGCGGCACCGGGAAAAGCTATAATGCCATGGAATTATGCGGCCAGATGCACATCGATGCCATGATCGACGATGGACTGCTGATTTCCGAAAACCGTATTCTGGAAGGTGTTTCCGCCAAAAAGCAGACCACAAAGATCGGGGCAGTCAAAACCGCATTGTTCATGGATGACGATCATCGGGACAAGGTGGTGCGCGCGATCGCGAGAAAAGCGCCGCAGAGCCTGTTGATCCTGGGCACTTCCGATGATATGATACGGCAAATCGCCCGGCGGTTGAACGTTCCGCTGCCTGCCCGCATCATTCAGATCGAGGATATCACTACGACGGACGACCGCATCAAAGCCCGAAAACTCCGGTCTGAGTCGGGGACCCACGTCATCCCGGCGCCCACTTTTCAGGTAAAGCGTCAGTTCTCCGGCTATTTTCTGGATCCCATGAAGCGCTTGAAAGGAGGCGCAGGTATTTCGAGGACCGTCACGACGGAAAAAACCGTGGTGCGGCCCACTTACAGTTACATGGGAGAGTACATCATTTCCGATAAAGTGGTGACGGATATCGTTCACCACATGGCCCGCATTACGGGCGGTGTGGCGAATGTGCTGTGGGTCACGGCAAACAACGACAGCGAATCGGGACTCTTTATCCGGATCATCCTGCAGCTGGAGTACGGCGCCAAGATCAAGAAAACGGCTTTCGCCATTCAACGGGGTGTATTTGACGCAGTGGAGTACATGACAAACTTCAATGTGCGTGCGGTGGATGTGGAAATCCGGGGAATCAAACGGGTGCAAAGCGCCCGATAAAAAAGCGGAAAAAATTCATAAAGAGGTATTGACTTTGGCATTCAGGTCGGTATAATGATGTTAGCACTCAAAGATAGTGAGTGCTAACAATCGTTTTGGATCAATATTCACATAGAAATTGAAAGGAGACTATCTTTATGAACATCAAACCTTTGGGAGACAGAGTACTCATCAAGAGATTGGAAGCCGAAGAGAAGACCAAGAGCGGGATCGTTCTTCCGGGTTCGGCAAAGGAGCAGCCGCAGATGGCCGAAGTGATCGCAGCAGGTCCCGGCGGCGTCGTGGACGGCAAAGAAGTCAAAATGGAAGTGAAAGCCGGTGACAGAGTGATTTTCTCCAAATACGCAGGAACCGACATCAAAGTCGACGGGGAAGAATACATGTTGCTTTCTCAGAAGGACATTTTAGCGATCGTACAGTAACAAACACAAGAAAGGGTGAAATAGAATGGCAAAAGATATCAAATTCGGCGAAGTGGCCAGAAGACAACTGCAGTCCGGCGTGGATCAGCTGGCAAATACCGTAAAGATCACGTTGGGCCCCAAGGGCAGAAATGTAGTGCTTGAGAAAAAATTCGGATCTCCCATGATCACCAACGACGGCGTCACCATTGCAAGAGAGATCGAACTGGAAGACGCATTTGAAAATATGGGCGCGCAGATCGTGAAGGAAGTCGCTTCCAAAACAAACGACGTAGCCGGCGACGGTACCACTACGGCGACGCTGCTGGCTCAGGTCATTATCCGCGAAGGATTTAAAAATGTGGCGGCAGGCGCCAACCCCATGATCCTCAAGAGAGGGATCCAGGGCGCTGTGGATGTGGCTGTCGAAGGAATCAAAGACATCTCCCATAAAGTGGAAAGCAAAGAAGCCATCGCCCAGGTCGCTTCTGTTTCCGCCACCGACGACGAGATCGGCCGGTTGATCGCAGAAGCCATGGAAAAAGTGGGCAACGAAGGCGTCATTACAGTGGAAGAATCCAAATCCATGGGAACCACGCTGGAAGTCGTGGAAGGAATGCAGTTTGACAGAGGCTATCTGTCGGCATACATGGTAACGGATACGGAGAAGATGGAAGCCGTCCTCAGCAGCCCCTACATCCTGATCACCGACAAAAAGATCACGAACATTCAAGACATTCTGCCGATTTTGGAGCAGATCGTACAGCAAGGCAAAAAGCTCATGATCATCGCCGAGGATGTGGAAGGAGAAGCTCTGGCCACGCTGGTGGTCAACAAGCTCAGAGGAACTTTCGACTGCATCGCAGTCAAAGCGCCCGGATTTGGGGACAGACGGAAAGAAATGCTCAAGGATATCGCGATCCTCACAGGCGGGACCGTCATCAGCGAAGAGCTGGGGTACGATCTGAAGGACGCCACGTTGGATATGCTGGGTTCCGCCAATACGGTAAAGGTCAATAAAGAAAACACCGTCATCGTGGACGGCGCCGGTACCGCAGAGGAAATCGAAGCCAGGATCGCACAGATCAAAGCGCAGATCGAAGAAACCACATCCGACTTCGACAAGGAAAAGCTTCAGGAGAGACTGGCCAAGCTTTCCGGCGGGGTCGCAGTCATCCAGGTCGGTGCAGCCACCGAAACCGAACTGAAGGAAAAGAAACTGCGGATCGAAGATGCGCTCAATGCCACAAGAGCAGCTGTGGAAGAGGGGATCGTTGCCGGCGGCGGTGTTGCTTTCGTCAACGTGATCGAAGCGGTCAGAACGTACGCACAGAGCCTGGAAGGCGACACGAAGACCGGTGCGGAGATCATTGTCCGCGCACTGGAAGAACCGGTCCGTCAAATCGCCGAAAATGCCGGATTCGAAGGATCCGTCGTCGTGGCGGAAGTGATCCGCAGCGGGAAGGGCATCGGGTTCAATGCAATGACCGAGAAGTACGAAGACATGATGAAAGCCGGAATCGTGGATCCCACTAAGGTCACCCGGTCCGCGCTGCAGAATGCAGCCTCTGCTTCCGCGCTTCTGCTCACCACCGAAGCCGGCGTGGTGGAAGTCAAATCAGACGAACCGGCCATGCCTCCCATGGGCGGCGGCATGGGCGGCGGCATGGGCATGATGTAATTCTTTCGTGCCAACCACCAGAATATTATCTTAATGCGCGGCGGTTCTCCAGAGAACCGCCGTTTTTTTTTATGGATACCATGCATTTTGCATATTTCTTCGGGACGCTTGAAAAAGGCCCCTATTCGAGGTAAACTCAAAAGTAATCTGCGTCCACTGCAGACCCAGAGTCGAAGTACCATTGAATCAGGAGGAGAGAACCATGGCATTTAAGCAGGCGGAACGATTGGAAAACGTCCATCATTCTCAGATGCGCAAGATTTTCGGATTGTGTAACGAATTGAGGAAACGGGGAGAACCGGTTGCGGATGTCACCTTGGGCCAGCCGAATTTTCCCACGCCGCAATATATCAAGGATGCTTGTGTGCAGGCACTCCAGGAAGGCCATACCGGTTATGCGGACTACAGCGGAATTCCTATTCTGAAAGAAGAGATCATCAAAAAAATCAAGCGGGATACAGGTATGGACTACGGTCCCGACGAAATTCTGGCCACCACCGGCGTGGCTCAGGGTTGCTTTGTTTCCCTCATGTCTTTTCTGAATCCAGGCGACGAGATCCTGCTGCCGGATCCGGTGTATTTTATCTATGACAACTGTGCTCATATTGCGGGTGCCGCGATTAAAAAGTATACTTTGAAAGAAGAAAACGAATTCCAGGTGGACATCGATGAACTGAAGAGTCTCATTACGGAAAAAACAAAGATGATGGTCATCGTATCTCCCAGCAATCCCCTGGGTGCCAGTCTTACGACGGACAACCTTTCGGAGATCGCAGCGCTTGCCGTCGAGCACGACCTGATCGTCGTGACGGACGAAATCTACGACATGCTGGTCTACGAAGATCCCAAGCCGGTGAGCATCGCCACGTTTCCGGGCATGAGAGAACGGACGATCATCCTGAACGGTTTTTCCAAATCCTTCGCCATGACCGGCTGGAGACTCGGCTGGGCTGCGGGACCCGAATACATGATCGACCCCATGAACCGACTGGCATTCTACATGACCTCCGGTCCTACCACGTTCGTGATGCACGCCGCCGCTGCAGCGCTCCGGGACGAAGACGGTTCCTGCGAGATGATGCGCAAGGAGTTCGACAAGCGCAGAAGATATCTGGTGGAGGAGATCAACAAGCTGGAGACTTTCTCCTGCCTGGCGCCGAAAGGAGCGTTCTACATCTTCCTGAATATCAAAAAAACCGGCATGAGCTCTCAGGAATTTTGCGAATACATATTCCATAAATACAGCATCGCCGTCATTGCCGGAAATATTTTCGGCTCCAGCGGAGAAGGGTTTGTGAGGATCTCCTACGCAGCCTGCGACGAGACCCTCAAAGCCGTTGTGGACGGTTTGCAAAAGGCAGACAAAGACTTTTAGAGAAAGGCGATCAGTGAGACTGTATGGATTTTAAGAAGAAGAGATGGATCAGTCTCTACGTGGGTTTCGCCATCGAAGCCCTGGCCGGAAACGGTTATGCGTGGAGCGTGTACCAGACCCCGCTGGTGGAAAAATACGGCTGGAGTATCAGCCAGGTTTCCTCGGCCTATACGATGGCCTTTATTTCGGGCATGTTCCTGTCCCTCTTTCTGGGCGCAAGACTGCGAAAGATGTTCAAGACCCGGACGGAGGTCCTTCTGGGCGGGCTTTGTTACGGCGGCGCCATCTTCCTGATGTCTCAGATGACCGGCCAGATTTGGCAGCTCTATATTCTTCACGGATTCCTGTCTTCGCTGGGCGTCTGCATGACTTATCCGGTTCTGATCGCATACTCCCAGGAGATCTTTCCCGAGCGGCCGGGCTTTGCCGGTGGGACCATGGCTGCGGGATACGGCCTGGGTGCCGTTATTTGGGCACCGCTTGCCACGAAGATCTATACGACCACGGGAGATATTTCCTACTCCTTCTTCTATCTGGGCTTGGTCTTTATCGGCGGCATGGTGCTGCTGTCCCTGTTCCTTTACACGCCGCCTGCCGGATTCAGGGATCGCATGATCGCCGAAGCCGGCGCGGATATCAAAGTCGGCGGCGCCAAGACCCGTGCCCTGGTGTATGATGTGGACAAGCCCCAACTAATTCGCACACCGCTGTTCTACATGATGATGGTGTCCATGACCCTGGGCATCGCCTGCGGGGGCATGATCATCAACCAGGGGTCTCCCATTGTCCAGCTCAAGTTCGATATGGCCGCCACAGCTGCGGCTACCGTAGTCAGCATGCTGGCGGTAGGCAACACCATCGGCCGGTTCCTTTGGGGATATATCTCCGATCGGATCGGAAAAGTGGAAACCGTCAAAATCCTCCATTCCCTGATGGCATTCTTTATGCTGATGCTGCTGATTCTGGACAACAAGATTCTCTTTGTCCTGATGCTCATGGGCACCACGTTCTGCTACGGCGGGTTGGCTTGCCTGCTGGCACCGGTCACCGGCGAGCTGTTCGGCAACAGGAACATCAGCGCCAACTATTCCGTGGCCTACACGGCTTACGGGCTGTCTGCCCTGATCGGGCCGCTGGTGATCGCCAACGTGCGTCAAACGACCGGAGAATACACTTTCGGCTACGTATTCGCCATCGCATTTTCTCTGGTTGCGCTGGCAGTGGCTCTGGGCATCGAGCGAAAAGCCAATAAAATAAGGGAAGAAGGAATGTTGCAGCAATGACACAGGGAGGCGCTCGAGGCGCCTTCTTTTTCTTTCTGTGCCGGTTTTATTGACCGGTCCGGCGAAAAAAAGTATAATGCATTAATGTACGACCTCGCAGTGAAACGAAAGGAGAAACGATGCATAGGACCGGGCGCTTCATCAGGATCGTTTTCCTGATTCCGATTTTGCTGGCAGGTCTTGCGACAGGTTGTGATACTCCTGCGGAACTCCCTGCGGGAATCTGCGGAGTCGCCTACGGAATGAAAACGGAAAAGATCGAACAGGCAGAACCGGTCATTCGCAGGTCCGCCTGGGATCCGACCGCTTCCCGGGAGCAAGCTCCCGAGATCATGGAAGTGACCGATGATTGGTTGATCCTGGTCAACAAGACCCATCCGCTTTCCAAAGAATACGCCCCTTCGGACATGGTCCGCATCAAGTATTGCGTGGGAAACCACGCCGAATCCATGCGATACATGCGCGCAGTGGCAGCGGAGCATTTTCACTCGATGGTCGAAGCTGCTGCCGAGGTAGGTTATGAGATCGGCATTCGTACAGCCTATCGTTCCTACGAACAGCAGTACAACATATTTTACAGTTATGTGGCGCAGGACGGAGAAGAAGCTGCCAATAAATACAGCGCCCGTCCGGGCCAAAGCGAACATCAGACCGGATTATGCGCCGATGTGACGTCTCCGTCGGTGGACTATCGTATGACTACGGAATACGGCCAGGCGCCGGAAGGAATCTGGCTGGCCGAGAATGCGCATCTGTACGGGTTCATCATACGCTACCCGCTGGGGAAAGAAGCGATCACCGGGTATCAGTACGAGCCCTGGCACGTGCGCTATGTAGGTGAGGCAGCCGCTGCCGAAATCTACGGGCGCGGCGGTACGCTGGAAGAGTATCTGGGAGAAGTCGATTAGGACAGGGAGGAACGACCAATGGCCTATTTTTGCGAAGAGCCGTCGAGAACGTTTAGCGAATATCTGCTGATTCCGGCATATTCCGATGAAAACTGCACACCGGACAATGTCAGTTTGCGAACGCCGATCACAAAATTCAAGGCGGGAGAGGAACCGGACATTACCATGAACATCCCCTTGGTGTCTGCCGTCATGCAATCTGTTTCCGGAGACCGCCTCGGTGTGGCCCTGGCCAAAGAAGGCGGGATCGCTTTCATTTATTGCTCACAAAGCGTGGAAAGCGAAGCGGCCATGGTGGCGAAAGTCAAGAGCTATAAAGCCGGTTTCGTCACATCGGATTCCAATATCCGCCCGGATCAGACCCTGGCGGATATTCTGGCGCTCAAGGAGCGGACCGGTCACTCCACCACGGCTGTCACCGACGACGGCACGTCCCGGGGAAAAGTGGTGGGGATCGTCACCAGCCGGGATTACCGGGTCAGCCGGATGTCTCTGGACAGCAAAGTGTCGGAATTTATGACGCCTCTGAACAAACTGATCACTGCCCGGGAGGGCGTGACGCTTTCCGAGGCCAATGATATTCTGTGGGACCATAAATTGAATGCCCTGCCCATTCTGGATGACGAGGGACGGTTCAAATATTTTGTGTTTCGCAAGGATTACGATTCACACAAAGCCAATCCCATGGAACTGCTGGACAGGCACAAGCGATACAGAGTGGGTGCCGGCATCAATACCCGGGATTACCGGGAACGGGTCCCGGAGTTGATCCGGGCCGGCGCCGATGTGTTGTGCATCGACTCCTCCGAAGGATTTACCGAATGGCAGAAGAAAACCATCGAGTGGATCCGAAGCGAATACGGAGAATCGGTGAAAGTAGGCGCCGGCAACGTGGTGGATCGAGACGGATTCCGGTTCCTCGCGGAAGCGGGAGCCGATTTTGTGAAAGTAGGCATCGGCGGCGGATCCATCTGCATCACCAGAGAGACCAAGGGAATCGGCCGCGGACAGGCTTCCGCGGTGATCGATGTGGCGGCGGCCCGGAGCGAATATTTGAAAGAGACCGGCGTTTATGTCCCGGTTTGCTCCGACGGCGGGATCGTCCATGATTATCACATGGCACTGGCACTGGCGATGGGCGCTGATTTTCTGATGTTGGGCAGATACTTCTCCCGATTTGACGAAAGCCCCACCGCCAAGCTGATGGTCAACGGCTCTTACGTAAAAGAATACTGGGGAGAAGGGTCCAACCGGGCGCGCAACTGGCAGCGCTACGACATGGGCGGCGAGGAAAAATTCCGTTTTGAGGAAGGCGTGGATTCTTACGTTCCCTATGCAGGGGCCCTGTCCGACGGAGTGCGCCAGTCTCTGTCAAAGATCCGTTCCACGTTCTGCAACTGCGGAGCGCTGAGCATCGGGGAACTTCAAGAAAAAGCAAAGATCACACAGGTTTCCGCCACGTCCATTGTGGAGGGAGGCGCCCACGATGTGACGCTCAAAGATACCAACACATCTCAAAATCGCTAGGAGGGTCCCCATGGAGCAACAGAGAATACTGATCGTCGATTTCGGCGGACAATTCGTGCAGTTGATTGCCCGAAGAGTCCGGGAAGCGAAAGTCTACTGCGAGATCGTTCCCTACGAACGGGCCGAGGAAGAAGTTCGGAAGACCCCCCCCGACGGCATCATTCTTTCGGGCGGTCCCAACAGTGTTTATTTGCCGGATGCACCCAGGCTGCCGGCGTCGTTCTTCGACACAGGGATCCCCATTCTGGGACTGTGTTACGGCGCTCAACTCATGGCTCAGATCCTGGGCGGCAGCGTCAGCACGCCGGATCGGGGGGAGAACGGCAGGACGCCGCTGATGCCCGGCCCCCGGGGCGCCCAGCCCGGCGCAGTGTATCCCGGCCATCTGATGCACGGCATTGCCGTGGACTCCTGCTGGATGACCCACATGGATTTTATCGACGATATTCCCGAAGGCTTTACGATCACCGCCCACACGGGGACCTGCCCCGCTGCTGTGATGGAGAATCCCGCAAAAAAACTCTACGCAGTTCAGTTCCATCCCGAAGTATCCCATACGCCTTTCGGGAAAGATCTCTTTGAGAATTTCCTGTTCGAGATCTGCGGCTGCAAGCCGGACTGGATCCTTTCGGATTTCGCACTGGAACAGATGCAAGCCATCAAAGCGAAAGTGGGGGACCGAAAGGTCCTCTGCGCCCTCTCCGGCGGCGTGGATTCTTCCGTTGCCGCCATTCTGACCCAGAAGGCCGTCGGCGACAATCTGCGGTGTATTTTCGTGGATCACGGCCTGATGCGCAAGAACGAAGGCGATCAGGTCATGGACGTCTACACCCGTCAGTTTGATTTGAAGGTCAAAAGAGTCGACGCACAAGCGCGGTTTCTGGCCAAGCTGGCCGGTGTTGTCGACCCGGAGCGAAAGCGCAAGATCATCGGCGAAGAATTCATCCGCGTCTTTGAAGAGGAAGCCGGAAAATTGTTTCTGGAATGCGGCACCTTCGATTTTCTGCTCCAGGGAACGATCTATCCCGACGTGGTGGAAAGCGGCACCTCCACTTCCGCCACCATCAAGAGCCACCACAACGTGGGCGGTCTGCCCGAGGATGTGGAATTTGAGCTGTTGGAACCTCTGCGCATGCTCTTCAAGGACGAAGTCCGCCAGGTAGGGCAGGCCTTGGGCATGCCCGAGGAAATCGTTCGGCGTCAGCCTTTTCCCGGGCCGGGTCTGGCCATCCGCTGTCTGGGCGAAGTACGGGAGGACAAGCTGTGCATCCTGCGGGAGGCGGACTGGATCTTCCGGGAGGAACTTGCCAGAGCCGGATTGGACCGGGAGATCTGGCAGTACTTCGCCGTGCTCACAGACCTCCGGACCGTAGGGGTTACCGGAGATTTCCGTACCTACGATTATGTGATCGCCCTGCGGGCCATCACCAGCACCGACGGCATGACAGCCGACTGGGCCAGGATCCCCTATCCGGTTTTGGAAGAGGCCAGCAAGCGGATCGTGAACGAAGTGTCCGGCGTCGGGCGTGTGGTCTATGATATCACCAGCAAGCCGCCCGCCACGGTGGAATGGGAGTAACTCCCCATTTGCCGTAGGCAAATGGATGGAGTTACCCCTGCCAGAGTTGGCGAGACTTCCGGCGACCGAAGGGAGTCGAAAGTCCGCAACTTACGGCTTGGAGTTACCCCTGCCAGAGTTGGCGAGACTTCCGGCGACCGAAGGGAGTCGAAAGTCCGCAACTTACGGCTTGAATGAGTAGACTGATTAATATGCCGACGGCAGATATAACATGATTTGATCATCGAGGAGGAACTATGAAAGATTTACAGAAGAATTTGAGAGTCGCCCTGGTCCAGGCCACGCCGGTGATGTTCGACAAGGACGCCACCATCGAAAAAGTGTGCGGCCAGATCCGGGAAGCGGGCGAGAACGGTGCGGAGCTCATCGTGTTCCCAGAGTCTCTGATCCCCTGCTATCCTTACGGTCTCACCTACGGATTTACCGTGGGCTCCCGGACGGAAGCCTGTCGAGACGACTGGAAAATCTATTATGACAATTCCGTGCTCTGCCCCAGCGCCGATACGGACAAGATCGGCGCCGCCGCCAAAGATGCCGGCGCCTATGTGAGCATCGGCTACACCGAGCGGGACTATGACAACGGCACCTTGTACTGCTCCAACATGATCTTTTCTCCGGAAGGCGAGCTGCTGTGCAACCACCGCAAGCTGAAGCCTACCGGCGCCGAACGGCTCATCTGGGGCGATGCGGACCGGGATTTCTTCCCCGTGGTGGAATCCCCCTGGGGCCGTATGGGCGCGTTGATCTGCTGGGAAAATTACATGCCTTTGGCCCGGGTGGCCCTCTACATGAAAGGCGTTTCCCTCTATCTGTGCCCCAACACCAACAACAATCCGGAGTGGCACGCTACCATTCAGCACATCGCCATCGAAGGCAAGTGCTTTGTATTTCACGTCAACCAGTATTTCACCAAGGAGATGTATCCGGACAGCTATCACGGACCGGCGCCCGGGCAGATCGCCGAACTTCCGGTTGCTCCCTGCAACGGAGGTTCTGCGGTGATCGATCCCTACGGCCACTACGTGACCGAGCCCGTTTGGGATAAAGAATGCATCATCTATGCCGACATCAATCCGGATGAAGCGGCCCGGGCCCGCATGGAGTTCGATCCCTGCGGCCACTATTCCAGGCCCGATGTGACAGAGCTGATCGTATATGAATAAAGACAGCATCCAATGAACCCTCGGAAACAGGAGAGAACAGGAGAGCCGACATGACATTCGAAGAACTTTTCAACGACAAAGAGCCCAAGGATGTGCTCAGAAAGTTTTACGATATTTCTCAGATCCCCCGGGTGCCCGGTTCCATGAAGCCCATCAGCGACTACATGGTGCGCTGGGCCGAAGGCCTGGGTTTGGAAGTCTTTCGAGATGAGACGAACAACGTGTTGGTGCGGAAACCCGCAAGCCCCGGCCGGGAAGATCGTCCCACCATCATTCTCCAGTCCCACATGGACATGGTCTGCGAAAAGGAACCGGGCAGCGCCCACGATTTTGAAAACGACCCCCTGCGGCTCCGGGTCGTGGAGGGTGATAAAGTAATGGCGACCGGTACTACGCTTGGGGCCGACGACGGCATCGGCGCAGCGCAGACCATGGCCATCCTGGAGGACGACAGCCTGGCCCATCCGGCGATCGAAGCCCTGTTCACCGTGGATGAAGAGACGGATATGAAGGGTGCCTGGAACTTCGACTGCAAGCTTCTGAAAGGGAAGACCATGGTCAATCTGGATTCCTGCGCCAGAATGGTGGCCGGCAGCGGCGAGTTGGAATACAAGATGCGTTTTGACAAGGGAACCGAAACCGTTGCGCCGGACAGCCGGGTGATGAAAGTCCGGATCGGCGGCCTCATGGGAGGCCATACGGGACAGAATTCCATGCTGGAGCGTGGCAATGCGATCATGATGGTCAACCGGATCCTGCTGGAACTGGAAAAGCAGATGCCTTACCAGCTGATTTATATGCAGGGCGGGCGGGGCCTGTCCTCTGCTTATGCCAGAGATGCCTCCGCCACCATCGCTTTTGCCCCGGAATACGAAGCAAAAGTACATGAAATCTGCGACAGCCAGCTTGCGGTTTTTCGCTATGAACTGGAGCATCGGGATCCCGGCGTAACGCTGCGCCTGGAAGAGGTGCTGCCGGAGTACGACCAAGCCATGGATGCCAAGACCGCATACCGCCTGCGCAGCCTGATCCTGCTCTTGCCCGACGGCGTCTTTACCCGCCATCGGGTATATGAAGGCTGTATGGAAAGCACGTCCAATGTGGGCGTCGTGGAAACAGAGGAGCGGGAGATATACTTGACGATTCTGATCCGCAGTTTCATGGAAAATCGGAAGTTCTATCTTTTGGACAAAGTGCGGCGTCTCTGTCAGCTGTTGGATGTGCGGACGGAATTGGGCTACAATATCCCCCATTGGGAATTCTGCGTGAGCGACCGGCTCATGGACCTGGCGGCAGAGGTCTACGGAGACGACCCCGTCACAGTGGCTCAAGGGACTCTGGAGACCGGAATCTTTTGCCAGCACATGCCGGATACGGAGATCATCGCGCTGGCCTGTCCGTATTATAACGCGCACTCACCGGAGGAATATTTTCTAATCAGCGAACTGGCGGATTCTCAGAAGAAGTTGAAAGAACTCTTGGCGAAATTCTGATAGAGGAGCGGAAAAAATGGAATTTAAGAACAAAGTCGTGATGATTACCGGTTCGACCGGCGGAATCGGAAAAGCCTGCGCTGTATTGTATGCAAAGGATGAAGCCCTGTTGGCGCTCCTGGGGCGAAGCACCGAAAAACTGGAAGCCCTGCGGAAGGAACTCGGACTCCCGGCAGATCGATGCCTTCTTTTTGCCGGTGACATCAGCAAGGAAGCGTATGTGAGGAAGACGGTACAAGAAACCCTGGACCGATTCGGCCGCATCGATGTCCTGATCAACACGGCCGGAAACGGAGGTCCGGCAGCTTTGACAGAGGATTACAGCTACGACGCGTTCAAAGCCTGCTACGAAACAAACGTGTACGGCACATTCCTGACCATGAAATATGTACTTCCGGCCATGAAGAAGCAGAAGAGCGGCGCGATCGTCAACACGGGTTCCTCTTCGGGGATCCGGGGGTACGAACTGGAAAGCGGATACGGATCTTCCAAATGGGCCACCATCGGGCTTACCAAGAATGTCGCCAGCGAAAATGCGGATACCGGTGTGCGGATCAACAGCGTTTCTCCGGGTTGGGTGGACACGAAGATGATGGCGCAGATCCTGGAGAACTATGCCAAAAAAAGCGGCGGCGATCCCGCAGCCTATTTCAGCACCAGTCCCATGGGCCGGGCCGGTACTCCGGAAGAGATCGCGGAAGGAATGTACTACTTGACTTCTTCCAAAGCATCATATGCCAACGGAACCAATTTGGTGCTCGACGGCGGTTCCACGATCGGATAAAATCGGATCAAAAAAGTTTTCCCCATCCGCGCGGATGGGGAACTTTTTTTGATGTGCTGCCGTCCAAAGGATAAACACACTTCAAACTGCGCCGAAAGGACAGGAGGAAACCACGATGTTCCAAAGAGATCGATATAAAAGGAAGGCAGCCTCGGCCATCTGTATGCTGCTTCTGGCGCTGACCTTGCTGGGGGGGTGCGGCGGAGCCTCCAATCAGGTTGCGGAAGACCGGAGTACTTCCTCAAGCTATGATATGGGCAGCGCAGAACCCGGGTCGGGCTTCGGAGCCGACGGACTCGAATACAAAAGCGAGGCCGAAGCAGGTCAGGCAGCCGCCCCGGACGCAAGCGCTGCGTTCCGCCGATACGGAGAGAACGTCAAACTGGTGTACACCGCACAAATGAGACTGCAGACCACAGATTTTGAAAAGGCGGAAAGCGAGCTGACGGCGCTGGTGAACAGTTTGGGCGGATATTTTGAATACTCCCACGTGGATCGGGGCGGCTACGATTCCGACGGGACGCGCATCTATGGGAGCTACACTGTCAGGGTCCCGGCGGAGAAGTACGAAAGCTTCTTGTCTACCGTGAGCGATGCCTGTCACGTGGTGAGCCTTGACCGTTCCGTAACGGACATCGGCATGGAATACTTCGATGCGGAGACCCGCCTGAACACATTGCGCACGAAGATGGAACGGCTGACAGCGCTTCTGGAGCGCGCCGATGCCATGAGCGACATCATCGAACTGGAGAACTCCATCGCCAATACGCAGTATGAGATCGACTGGCATACGTCCACGCTCAACCGGTATGACAGCCTGGTGGGGTATTCCACCGTGAACATTTCCCTGGAACAGGTGGCACGCCTGAGCGGCGGTGTGGATGATGCGGAAGGATTCTTTCCTTCGCTGTTCCGCAACCTGAAGGAAGGGATCGGCCACTTCGTGGATTCCCTGGAAAAAGTCGTGTTCTGGATGGCATACAACCTGGTGGCGCTGGCGATCCTGGCCGTTCTGCTGATTCTGGGCTGCAAGTGCTACCGGAAGCACAGACCGGACAAACACTTTTCCCTGCAGGCCTGGCGGCAGGACCGCAAGACGCGGAAGGCTCGAAAGGCTGCCGAACAAGCAGAGCACACGAAAGAAGATCGATAGGGCAATATCCTTTCAAAAGGGGTTGAATATATTGTAGGAGAGCGCCGGGCGCTGCGGGAAATCATCTGCGATGCCCGGTGCTTTCCGTTGTTTTCTCCGGCTTGCGCACGCATGCAAAAGGGTTTATGCTATACTGTAAAAAAAACGAAAAGGAGCGCACGATGAAGAAGAAAAAACTGACGGTACTGGAAGTTCCCTACGATGCCACGGTATACGCTCCCGGGCCCAGAGAACTGGATCTGTACAATAAGGAAAAGGTCTATGAGACCGCCGGTCTTCCGGTGGAACGCATCACGGTACACTACGAACACGAAAACCATCCCTCCGACCGGGATACTTTCGATTCCCAGATCGCCCTGGGAAAAGAGATTGCCCGAGAAGCGGCAGCGGCGTTTCGAAGAGGAGACCGGGTGTTGATGACCGGGGGGAACTGTGGCCCTGCTGTAGCAGTGGCTGGCGCCCTTCGACAGTCTTTCCCGGGAAAACGATTGGGCCTGATCTGGTTGGATGCCCACGGAGACTTGAACACACCGGAAACGTCCGTATCAGGCATGATCGGCGGAATGCCTTTCGGGGTGTGTTGGGGCAACAGTCTGCCGGAATGGCAGGCTGCCGTGGGCTTGATCCCACCGCTTCTTCAGGAGGATTGCCTTCTTTCGGACGGGCGGAGTCTGGATCCGCCGGAGGAGGAGATGCTGCGGCATTCCCGGATCCGCTTCCTGAATACGGATCAACTGAAAGATATGGAATCGTTTTCAGCAGAGGTCCGCAGAATCGCAGACCGTGTTGAAGGACTCTACCTGCATATCGATGCGGACATATTGGACGGAACGTACGTACCCGACCATAAAACAATCGAATACAACGGGCCCGGCATGGAGGATGTCAAGCGGGCGATCGACGCAGTGATGCTGACAGGAAAAGTGCTGGCCTATGCCGTGGTCTCTGTATACTTCCCCAACGGAAAGCCGGGGAAAGAGATCAGCGCCCGAAGTGGATTGGAACTCGTTCGGCAAGGTCTGCTGGGATGGAAAGAATAAAACCTACAGAATAGAAAAGACCCTTCCACGGCGGCGCAGGAAGGGTCGATTTACATTTAATGGAAAATGTGGTACAATATTCATTGCAGCGTGCGGAGCCAACTCTCCGCCGATGCATCGGAAGGCATGCGCCAGTCTCCTCTGGGAGACAGGCCCAAAGAGATCAGTTTCGGACCGTCGGGCGTACAGTTCCGTTTGAATTGTTGAGAGAAGAAACGCCTGATAAAAACCGTAAGCCATTTTTTGATTTCGGAAGGGGGATAGATCCCTTCAAACGTCTGTTCCGCAAGCCAGCGTACGCGGTCCGGTGCGGCACCGCCCTTGATGCAGTGGAAGATGAAATAATCGTGAAGTTCGTAGGGGCCCACCTGGTCTTCGGTCTGCTGCCGGATGGTTCCGTTGGCGCTTGGAGGAAGCAGTTCCGGGGAAATGGGCGTGTTCAGAATCTCCGTCAGTGTTTCCCGTAAGATCTTCGGATCTCCGGGGACCGCCAGAATCGGTACAGTTTTTTCCATATCTTCCGCAACCGTGGCGATCACGTGGCGGACCAGCCCCTTGGTGATGCCTGCATTGATGCCGTACATCGACATGTGATCGCCGTTGTAGGTGCACCAGCCAAGCGCCGCCTCGGACAGATCACCGGTTCCCACCACCAGACCGTCGTTCTGGTTGGCCAGATCCATCAAAATCTGTGTGCGTTCCCGGGCCTGAGCGTTTTCGTACGTAACATTCGTCAGCGCCGGATCGTGCCCGATGTCCTTGAAATGCTGCAGCACCGATTCGACAATGGAGATCCGGCGGACCCGGCAGCCCAGCTGTTCCATCAGCCTGTCTGCATTGTTTTTCGTATGGCCCGTTGTGCCGAAGCCGTCCATGGCGACGGCCAGGATATCTTCAGGTGGCTGCCCGTTCAATTCCATGGCTTTTTTCGCTGCCAGCAGAGCCAGCGCGGAATCCGATCCTCCGGATACCCCGATCACCGCGGTGCGGACGCGAGCTCGTCGGAGGCGCTCGGCCAGGGCGGTGGCCTGGATGGAAAAAATCTCTCTGCAGTAGGCGGCAGCTTCTTCCGTATCGTCGGGCATAAAAGGCGTTTTTGAACAGGGGCAGAGGAGGCGGTCCGACCGGGTGAGACAGCGTAAGGGGTGCAGGAACACGGTCCTGAAGGCTGGCGGGGCGGCGCAGAGATCGGCGCCCGGATCGAAATTCTGTTCGCAGGTGCGTGCCGTTTGGATTCCTTCATAGTCGATATCTGCCAGAATGCAGACGGAATCCCGGCTCAGTCCGGACGTCTGCCGCAACACATCGCCGGCTTGGGCGATCACGCAGTGACCGGAAAATACCGTGTCCGCAGTGGACTCGGAAGGTCCGGCGGACGCATAGACATAACCGCTTTGATAGCGAAAACTCAGATCTTTTACGAGTGCTGTGCGCACGGCGGACTTCCCGGCGAAATCCGTGGAAGCGGACGGATTGAACAGGGTGGTTGCCCCGGCCAGAATCAGACGGGCACCGGGAGTAACGGGCATCCAGGCATCGTGGCAGACTTCGATACCGAAGGAAAACCCGCTGTCTTCATCGCGGAACAGCAGGTGGCCGAAGGGAACATCTTCTCCGTTCAGACGGATCCGGTCCGATTGCGCGGAGAGGCTGCGGCCCGAACAGAACCACCGGTTCTCATTGAATTCGCCGGTGTTGGGGATGTGCATTTTCGGAACGATGCCCCGGATATGACCGTTTTGCAGTACGGCAGCGCAGTTGTACAGGTTGTTCCTTTCGAGTAGCGGAAATCCGATGATCAACGTGCAATCCAGGTGTTTCGTTCCTTCCGTCAGTGCAGCCAGCCCTTCTGTTACGGCTTCCCGGAGCCGGGCGGAAAAGAAAAGATCTCCGCAGGAATACCCGCTCAGGGACAACTCGGGGAAAAGGACGACTGATGCGCCCTGTTCGTTCGCCAGCTGTGCCTGCCGAATCATTTCCGCGGCGTTCTCCCGGGGATCTGCCAGGCGGACCCGAGGGGAAACTGCAGCGACTCGGATAAAGCCCATTCTCTGCATAATACTACCTCCAGGTAGATTATAGCGCAAAACAATGACGATGCAAAGGAAAAGGAAATAAGGTATACTATTGAAAAGAGTTCTGAAAAGAGAACTCCCGCGGAGGAGGAACCCATGCACAAAGAATATTTCATCAACACGCTGACGCCGGAATCGAGCCTTACCGATTTTTTTCTAGTCAAAGGCATATCGATCCGAACCGGCTCCAACCGGAAAATGTTCCTGGATGTAATCCTGGGCGACGCCACCGGCGAGATCAACGGCAAGAAATGGGATGTGACAGAGGACGAAGCGATCGTCCTCGATCAGATAAAGGAAGGCGATCTGGTCCGAATCAAAGCGGACGTGACGGAATGGAACGGGCTTTTACAGCTGAAAGTCCTTCGGATCCGAAAAGCGGTCAAGGAAGACAAGCTGGAGATGGCGGACTACATCAAGACGGCTCCGGAAGATCCGGCGGCTATGTTCGACTATGTGCTGAACAGCGCCGAACACATCTCCGACCCGGATCTGCAAGGATTGACGCTCCGGTTTCTCCGGGAGAACAGAGAAAAGCTGCTCTACTATCCGGCGGCCATGCGCAACCATCACGCCGAAATGGGCGGGTTGCTCTATCATATCAAGCGGATGCTGATGACCGGCGAAAAAATGTGCGAGATCTATCCGTTTTTGGATCGGGACTGGGTGGTGTGCGGTGTCATTCTTCACGACATGGAAAAACTGAACGAAATCATTTCCAACGAATGGGGCATCTCGCCCGGCTATACGCTGGAAGGCCAGTTGCTGGGGCATCTTGTGCAGGGCGTCAAGAGGGTGGATCGCATGGCCGGAGAAGCCGGGATCCCGGAGGAAAAGGCCCTGATGCTCGAGCATATGATCCTGGCCCATCACTACGAACCGGAGTACGGAAGCCCGAGAAAGCCCTTGTTCCCGGAAGCGGAACTGCTCCACTATCTCGATATGATGGATGCAAAAATGTATGACTTTGAGGATGCTTTGGCGGGGACGCCTCCCGGAGACTTTACACAGAGAGTCCGCACATTGGACGGACGGATGCTGTACAAACCTACATTCAATAAGGACAACGAATGACAGAAGAAAAAACCGGAACCCTGGCGGAACGGATTTTTTACAACGAGGAAAACTTCTTCTCGATCTCGATTTTCGAGACCGAGCACGAGCAGTTCTGTGCCGTGGGCTATCTGCCTTATGCGGAAAAAGGACGAAAATACACGCTGTGGGGCTCCTGGAAAACCCATCCCAAGTACGGCGAGCAGTTTGCGTTCACATCGTACGAAGAAAAAGAGCCGGAAACCGAGGCAGGCCTCGTCTCATTTTTGTCCTCGGGGATGCTTCGGGGCGTAGGTCCCGTGACGGCCCGGGCCATCGTTAAGACTTTCGGTCCGGAAACCATGAACGTATTGAACAGGCAACCGGAACGCCTGACGGAAGTGCCGGGCATCGGCGAAGTCAAGGCTGCGGCCATCGTCGAAGGATATCAGGAACGACGGGAGCTGGCCGATACGGTCCTGGCGCTGCAGGCATTCGATATTTCTTCCGTGACCGCGATGAAGCTCTATCGGGTGTACGGCGCAGAGGCGGCGAGTAAAGTTCGCGAGAATCCCTATCAGCTGATTGAAGACGTGTTCGGCATCGGATTTCAAAAGGCGGATCGGATCGCCCGCAGCATGGGGATCGAAGCCCGGGATCCGCAGCGGATCCGCAGCGGCATCCTCTACAATCTGAGTCTGGCGGCCAATGGCGGAGATACTTTCGTCTATCGCAAACCCTTTTGCGAGCAGACAGCCCGGCTCCTGGACGTGACCTGTCAAGAAGTGGAGGAAGTACTGTACGAAGCTGTCATCGAAGGCGATCTGTATGCAGATGCGGCGGAGGGCGCAGAACTCCTTTATCTGGACCGTTTTTACAGAGCCGAGCAGCGTGTGGCGGGGAAATTGATGCAATTGGCCCATGCGGAGCTCTCTCATCTGACCGGAGATTTGGAAAGCATGATCCGGCGTACGGAAACCGACCGGCGCATCCGGCTTTCCGACAAGCAGAAGCAGGCGATCCTCACATCGCTGCAAAACGGCGTGTGTGTGATCACCGGCGGCCCCGGAACGGGAAAGACAACGATCATCGATGCGATCCTGTATATCCTTACGTCCAACGGCATTCGGACTGCTCTGGCAGCTCCTACGGGGCGAGCCGCCAAACGCATGAGCCAGGCCACAGGCTACGATGCTTCTACGATCCACAGGATGCTGGAGTACTTTTATTCGGAAAACGAAGCGAACATGCGATTCGGCCGAACGGAAGAAAATCCCCTGGAATACGACTGCATCATCATCGACGAAATGTCCATGGTGGACATCCTTCTCATGGAGGGTCTGGTGAATGCGGTCCGTCCGGGAACGCGCCTCATTCTGGTGGGGGATGCGGACCAGCTGCCGTCGGTAGGTGCGGGAAACGTACTCCGGGACATCTTGCGCAGCGATACGATCCACTCGATCCGGCTCACGGAGATCTTCCGGCAGGCACGGGAAAGCCTGATCGTCGTGAATGCCCACCTGATCAATCGGGGAGAGTATCCGTCCTATAACGAAAAGGACAGAGACTTTTTCTTCATCGAACGGAACCGGGAACCCGATATCCTGGAAACGATTAAAGATCTTTGCACACGGCGGCTCCCGAACTACTATCAGAAGTGCGACGTGCTTTCGGACATCCAGGTGCTGACACCGATGAGAAAAGGTTTCTTGGGGAGCCTCCGCCTGAATCAGGAGCTTCAGGCCATCCTCAATCCTCCATCCCGGGAAAAGGCTGAGAAAAAACTGGGGGACAGAACGTTTCGGCAAGGGGACAAGGTGATGCAAAACAAAAACGATTACCGCATCGCCTGGCGCAATCTCCGGGACTTCTCCGAAGGGGAAGGGGTCTTCAACGGAGATATCGGCATCGTTCAGAGCGTGAACCACGAACAGGGCAGACTCGGTGTTTTGTTCGAGGAAGAGCGTCTCGTACAGTACGACTTTACACAGCTGGACGAACTGGAAAGCGCCTTTGCCATGACGGTCCATAAGAGCCAGGGCTCGGAATTTCCGGTGGTCATCCTGCCTATGACCCGCTTTCCGCCCATGCTGGCGACACGCAATCTTCTCTATACGGCAGTTACTCGGGCACGGCTCGGCGTTATCCTGGTGGGTCTTCCGGAAGTCTGCTTCGCCATGGTGGAGAACGATACGATCGCCGAACGGCAGTCGGGACTGGCACACCGCTTGCGACGTCTTTGGGAGCTGATGGATGGATAGCAGGAAACCGGGCATGCTCCGCCGGCTGGCGGAGCTGGTATATCCGAGAAATATTTACTGCATGCGCTGCGGAGACACCATCGATGACTCCAGGCGCCACGGGTTGTGCGATGTGTGTATCCGCTGCATCCCCTGGGCCGGGGAAAATCCGTTTCAGGCCTATATGGATGAGTTTGCGTTTGACGATGTCTGGCCTGTGGTCCGCTACGGCGCCCACGTACGGGGGATGGTCCACGGTCTCAAACTCCACGGCCAGACGTATATCGCCCGCAATGTGGGGCAGCTTCTGGCGGAGCGCGTCCTGATGGAGTCTGCATCCTGGCATGTGATGACGGCCGTTCCGCTCCATCGGGAAAAACAGAGAAGAAGAGGCTATAATCAGGCGGCGATGCTGGCCGAGTACGCAGCTGCGGAACTGGGCGTGGCGTGCAGGACGGATCTGCTGATCAAGCCTCGTGTTACCGGATCGCTGCGACTTGCCGACAGCCGGATGCGCCGGCACATGTTGGCCGACGCTTTCAAAGTGCCGGACTGCAAGCGTCGGGAAATTGCCGGAAAGCACGTCCTGCTGGTGGACGACGTGTGCACTACGGGAAGCACGGCCGATGCCTGTGCGAGAGCGCTGAAGGAAGCCGGAGCTGCGGGCGTGACGCTCTTGTGCTTTGCCGCCAGCGCAGGATACAGAAAGGGAGAAGACGCTTGAACATTCCATAAAACGTTCCGATCCACATCCGAAAGCGGGGATTGCCCGGGTCTGCGGTTGAAAGTCCATGCCGGCTATGGGCAAAAGGACCCACGTAAGCCGCTCGCAGAGCGGGCGGTGATCATGGCATAGCTTAGAGGTAAGTCCTCGGGGATACCCCGATCAAGGCGAGTGTGGGGGCAAAGACCGGGTCAGCCGGGCAATCCGCGCTTTCGGCAAATTCTGTTTCTTTATCGAATAAATAAAGGAAACCGGATCGGAACGGCGTATAGCATCAATAACACGAAATACCAAAAAGGAGGTCCGACGATGAAAGTGATCATTACGACAAAAAATTTCAATGCAAGCGACCAACTCAAGGAGAGAATCGAAAAGAAATTTCAGAAGCTGGACAAGTATTTTTCCAAGGAAATCGTGGCGAACATCATGCTGAGCAACGAAAAGGGCAATCTCCAGAAGCTGGAGGCGACGATCAACGCCGCCGGGATGATCTTCCGCGCGGAAGAAAAAAACCAGGATATTTACTATTGTCTGGATAAGGTGCTGGACCGGTTGTCCAGTCAAATGTCCCGGTTCAAGACGAAGATGGTCAAGCGGCACAAAGACCAGAAAGAAATCCTTCTGTCCGCAGTACCGGACGCCCGGGACACTGCCGAAGACATCGCCGTGGTCAAAACCAAACGCTTCGCCATCCACCCCATGAGCACCGAAGAGGCCATCATGCAGATGGAACTTCTGGAGCACAGCTTTTTCGTTTTTCTGGACGAGGAAGCCGACGGAGTGTGCGTCGTGTACAAGAGAAAAGACGGATCCTACGGACTCCTGGTTACCGAAAAGTGATCAACACCGTGTTCGGTGCGGCGGGCTTTGCCCGCCGTTTTTTTTCGAACTCGATACGGTCCGGTATAATACAATTCGGTGACAAATCCCTGCGGGATATTGTATTTGCTCCTTCTTTTCTGTAAACTGAAAGACAGCGATCGATAAAGGAGTGCTCATGAGCAGCTACATGACCGGGATACTGACAGGAATAGGATTTACCGATGTGGTGGATGTAGCCATCATCTCTTTTGTCGTATACAAACTCCTGGGATTTATCCGAATGTCCAGAGCGCAGCAATTGGCGAAAGGGCTCCTCATTCTGGTGATTGCGTCGTTCATATCGGACACATTCAATTTTTATACGGTCAATTGGTTCCTCAGCAAAGTGCTGGACGTGGGGCTGATCGCTTTGGTCGTAGTCTTTCAGCCGGAACTTCGACGGGGACTGGAATTTTTGGGAAGAGGAAAATTCGGATCCAAACAGTTTTCCATGGATAAAGAGCGCATGAAAGAAACAGCCGACGTCCTGGTTCGGGCCGTGGAGTTTTTTGCGGCCACGAAGACCGGGGCGCTCATCGTGATCGAACGGGAGACGGCGCTCATGGATATCGCAGAGACCGGAACGATCCTGGATTCAGCCCTCACCGAGCCCTTGATCGAGAATTTATTTTTCAAAGGATCACCGCTGCACGACGGCGCTGTCATTTTGCGAGACGACCGTATATATGCGGCCGGATGTGTATTGCCGCTCACAGAGAATAACAATTTGAGCAAGGATCTGGGTACACGCCATCGCGCCGGAATCGGAATCACGGAAGTATCCGATGCGGTCGTCCTGATCGTTTCCGAGGAAACCGGCATCATTTCCATGGCTGTGGACGGGAAGCTTTCCCGTTTCCTCGATTTGAAAACAGTGGAAAAAATGCTTCTCAATCATTATATGAGCAAATTAAACCGCACAAAAGCAGGGAAGGATCGGATCATCCAGTTCTTCGGAAGGAAAAGCAATGGGTAGCTCATCATGGCTGGATAAAATCATATCGGTTGTGATTGCCCTGATCCTGTGGGTCTATGTGGTGAATGTGATCAATCCGCCTTCGTCGACCACCGTTTCCGCTGTGCCCGTTCAGCTTCTGAATCAGGAAGTGCTGGCGGCCAGCAACCTGGCCATTGCGGGAACAGACAGGTATCACGTGGATGTTGTCGTGGAAGGGACCCGGTCCGATGTGCTTGCCCTTCAGCCCGACCAGGTGACGGCGACAGCGGATCTCTTCGGGATGAGCAAGGGACAAAACTATCTCGTGGTTTCCGTGAGCGTACCGGAGCGCATTACCGTGACAGAGATCAAATCCGGGCGGATTCCCGTCCTGATCGACGAACTTGTCAGCGTACAGAAGCCGGTGGAGCTCCAGATCCTGGAGGAGATTGCGCGCCATGAAATCGGCAGCGTCTCCCTTCAACCCCAGGAGATCAGTGTCATGGGCGCCAAATCGATCGTGGATCTGGTTCGATCTGTGCGCATCCAGATTTCTTCGGCGGCGTTGACCGAAACGCCGGCCAAGTTTCAGCTTTCTGCGGATGCCGTGGGCGCGGACGGCGAACCGATCTACAACGTAAGGTTGTCCCATGCCTACGTGGAACTGACCGCAGCGTTGTATCAGACGAAGACGGTCCCGCTGGAAGTGCCGCTGGAAGGAGTGCCGGCCCAGAACATGGAGGTTACGGGGAAGGATATCCCCGAAGAAATCACCGTCAAAGGAAGCGCCCAAATTCTCCAGACCGTGGAAGCTGTGGTGGCAGAACCGTTGAATATCGACGGAATTGCCGAGGATGCGACGCTGCCGGTGGTGCCGATCCTGCCCACCGGCGTGGAAGTCGCCGAGGAAAGTCTGCAGCTGCAGGCGAATTTCACGCTGGCCCATATGGAAGAAATCTTCTTTGACTACGGTCCGAAGGATGTGTGGATTTATAATATTCCGGAGGGATATCAAGTGGACGTGATCACTGCCGGGATCACCGTAACAGCACGAGGAGAGGACGCCGTAGTCAATGTACTTCAGCATACAGATCTGCAACCGGCGATTGACGCATCGCTCCTTTCTCCGGGACTCGGAGAAGCGATGCTGACGCCGCGGTACACCCAGCAGCTGGTGCAGATCCGCATTTCTCCCGCTACGGTCAGGGTCCGGGTTAGAATCTCCGAAGAACAACCGGAAGAACTGTAAATCAGGAGGGGCAGAAAGGATAGAATATGGGAAGATTATTCGGAACAGACGGCGTGCGAGGCATTGCCAATTCAGAACTGACGGCCAACCTGGCTTTTAAGCTGGGGAAAGCAGGCGCTTACGTATTGAGCAAGGAAGATGAACGGCCTGTGGTCTTGATCGGAAAAGATACGCGCATCTCCGGAGATATGCTGGAAGATGCCCTGAGTTCGGGTGTCTTGTCCATGGGCGGAAACGTAATCAAAGTGGGCGTGCTGCCCACACCGGCCATCGCTTATTTGGTTCGCTACTTTCACGCAGATGCGGGCGTGGTCATTTCGGCCTCCCACAATACATTCGAACACAACGGCATCAAGTTCTTCAACAGCGAAGGATTCAAATTGGATGACGATCTGGAAGAAGAGATCGAAGACATCATCACAAGAGATCTGGACGTTTCCAGCCACATCACCGGTGCCCAGCTGGGCCGGATGGTGGAACAGAAGAACGACGCCCCGGCATTGTACGCGGAATTTCTGGCCCAGACCATCAGCGTGGACATCCGCGGGATGGAGATAGCCGTAGACTGTGCCAACGGCGCCGCCAGTCTGGTGGCGGAAAAAGTGTTCAGCGCATTGGGTGCAAAGCTTCATATCATTCACAATCGACCCGACGGGATCAACATCAATCACAACTGTGGATCTACCCATCCGGAAGATCTCCAGGAAACAGTCCGCAAGACGGGCGCTTCCGTCGGACTTGCCTTTGACGGAGATGCAGACCGGCTCATTGCCGTGGATGAGAAAGGAGACGTGGTAGACGGAGATCGCACCATGTACATCTGTGCAAAGATGCTGAAAGAGACCGATGCGCTTCCCTTTGATCTGGTTACCACGACCGTGATGAGCAACATCGGATTTCATAAAGCCGTCGAAGCGCTGGGGCTGAAAGCGGAAGTCACTCAGGTCGGCGACCGATACGTGCTGGAACGCATGATCAAGACAGGATGCGTGATCGGCGGCGAACAGTCCGGCCATATCATTTTCCGGAACCATACTACCACCGGAGACGGAATCTTGTCGGCGCTGCAGCTTCTGCAGGCCATGAAGCTGGCGAACAAGCCTTTGTCGGAACTGGCTGCGGAAGTGGTTCTCTATCCGCAGGTGCTCAAAAATGCAAAGGTACGCAACGAGAATAAAAAGCGTCTGGAAAAGGACAAAGATATCCTCGAGGCCATTCGCGAAGTGGAAGAAAAACTCCACGGCGAGGGGCGAGTGCTCATTCGACCCTCCGGGACCGAACCGCTGGTCCGGGTGATGATCGAAGGAAAAAAACAGGACGAGATCACATTGCTGGCGGAAAATCTGGCCCAGCTGATCACCCGAAATCTGGGCTAGCGCTCCGGTTGCGTTCATCAGAAAACTTAACATACATTTAACAACAGCAAGGGGATATTCTTAACCTTGCTGTTTTATATTATGGTTGCAAGATAAAATTGTGATCAGCAAGATGAGACAGGAACCGTAAGGAGATAAAATGATGAAAAAAATGATCGGAATCGTTCTCGTTCTGACACTGGCCCTCGGCTTGGCGGCCTGCGGCGGCGGTGACGAGACAGGCGGAGAGCAGAAGCCTTCGATGATCAGTGTGGTATCCCGTGAAGAAGGCTCCGGAACGCGGGGCGCGTTCATTGAGCTTGCGGGCATCGAGGAAAAGGATGCTGCGGGCAACAAGGTCGACAGGACCAGCGAGATGGCAGAAATCAGCAACAGCACATCGGTGGTGATGGCAACCGTCATGGGCAATAAGAGAGCGATCGGGTACATTTCACTGGGCTCCATGAACGACGACGTGAAAGCGCTGGCCATTGACGGAGCAGATGCAACGGTGGACAACATCAAGAGCGGCGCCTACTCCATCGCCCGCCCCTTCCACTTAGCCACGCTGGGTGCCGCGAGTCCTGCCGCCGCCGACTTTCTCGCCTTTGCCATGAGTGCCCAAGGGCAGGCGGTCGTGGAAGAAAGCGGCTATATCAGTGCGGCTGCCGGCGGTGATTACAAGCCTTCCGGGACCGCCGGACAGGTACGCATCGCCGGATCCTCCTCTGTGACGCCGGTCATGGAAAAGCTCAAAGAGGCGTATGTGGGTTTGAATCCCTCGGCCGACATTCAGATCCAGCAGAGCGACTCCACCACCGGTATGACTTCGGCCATCGAAGGGATCTGCGACATCGGTATGGCGTCCCGGAATTTGAAGGACAGCGAGCTGGAGGCCGGACTGGAGCCCGTCGTATTGGCCATGGACGGGATCGCCGTCATCGTCAACCGGGAAAATCCGGTGAGCGCCATGACGTTGGATCAGGTGAGAAGTGTTTTTATCGGTGAAACGACAGATTGGAATGAAATAGGAGAATAAGAATGAAGTCCTTTCGGGAAAACTTCATGAAAGCGATTTTTCTGAGTGCTGCCTGCACGTCCATTGCGGCGGTGGCACTCATTTGCTATTTCATGTTCAGCAGCGGACTGCCTACCATTGCCCGAATCGGCCCGGCGGAATTTTTACTCGGTCGGAGTTGGAAGCCTCTGAACGATCTGTTCGGTATATTCCCCATGATCATCGGCAGCCTTTGGGTGACCGCAGGCGCCATGGTGGTGGGCGTGCCCGTCGGCTTGCTCACCGCAGTGTTTCTCGCCCGATTCTGTCCCTCCCGTCTCTATCGCATGCTGAAGCCCGCCGTGGAACTCCTGGCCGGGATCCCTTCCATCGTGTATGGATTTTTCGGATTGGTGGTGATCGTTCCCATTCTTCAGGAATTGCTGGGGACTAACGGGAAGGGGATCATTACGGCGTCGATCCTGCTGGGCATCATGATCCTGCCTACGATTATCGGCGTTGCGGAAGCGGCCATACGCGCCGTACCGGAAAGCTATTACGAGGGAGCCCTGGCGCTGGGCGCCACGCATGAGCGAAGCGTATTTACCACAGTCCTTCCCGCCGCGAAGTCGGGAATCCTTGCCGCCGTCATTCTGGGGGTCGGTCGAGCGATCGGCGAGACCATGGCGGTGATCATGGTGGCGGGAAATCAAGCTGTTGTTCCCGGATCTCTGACCTCCGGTGTGCGGACCATGACCGCCAATATCGTGTTGGAGATGGGTTATGCCACAGACCTGCACCGGGACGCGCTGATTGCTACCGCTGTGGTTCTTTTCGCGTTTATCCTCATCATCAATCTTTCCTTTTCTCTCATCAAAAGGAGGATGAAATAAATGAAAAACGGCAGAAAAGCAACAATGAAACAAATGCTGGCATCCTATCGGAGAAGCCCCTCCTCCCTGATGCTGCGCATCTTGGTGATTCTGGCGGCCGCCACCACTGCCTTTGTCCTTCTGACGATTATCGGGTACATCGTGATGCGGGGCATTCCTCACATCAACGCCGGGCTCTTTGCCTGGGAGTATACGACAGAGAACGTTTCCATGATGCCGGCCGTCATCAATACGATCACCATGACGGCGCTGGCTCTGGCACTGGCCGTACCCATCGGGATCTTCTCCGCCATCTATCTGGTGGAGTATGCCCGCAGGGGCAACCGGCTGGTCAGCCTGGTGCGTATTACCGCAGAGACGCTGTCGGGCATCCCGTCCATTGTCTATGGATTGTTCGGCTTTCTGCTGTTTGCCATCTCCCTGGGCTGGGGGCTTACGTTCCTGGGCGGCGCTCTGAC
>Ga0265294_10000943_pt1 | contig 39246 bp, 40 predicted proteins | sample MunlanPumphouse3_FD_192504 | JGI IMG/M metagenome (GOLD analysis project Ga0265294, IMG submission 192504) | Groundwater microbial communities from a municipal landfill in Southern Ontario, Canada - Pumphouse #3 | ecosystem: Environmental > Aquatic > Deep subsurface > Groundwater | place... | reverse complement strand
CATCAAATGATTCCATCGCGCCCATATCCTCCGCTTCATCTGCGGGTACGATATACTCAACACCCTCTACCACGGGTATAAGTTCACCGTTGATTTCGATGTATAGCTCTTCTTCCGTTTGTGTTGTTTTTTCCATTTCTTTCGACATATTTTTCTCCTTAGTTTTTGATTTGGCTCTGTCTGACATATCGTCCGTTGTGGACCACAAGCGGATCAAAATGCCATGCCAGGGCAGTAGCCGATTTCAATACTTCAGCCGGTGCTTTTTGTGCCGGGAACACCGGTTCAGAAATATTCATCGGCGTATCAATAATCCGTTTAGCAATAACGAAACGGTCCATGTACTGATCCACGGGTGAGATGATCACTCCTTCTTTTTTGGATGCTGCATGAATAAATTTTCCATTTCCCTGGTATATTCCCACATGAGTGATTGGGATATTGCGCTTGGGATCGGTCAGAAAAAAGAGTAAATCTCCCTTTTTGAGTTCGTCCGGTTCTACTTCTCTTCCCACTTTGGACTGCTCCCATGCGGTGCGGGGAAGATCAATCTGATATTTTTTATAGAGGTACTGCACATACCCCGAACAGTCAAACCCTTCTGGAGTGGTACCTCCCCAGACGTACCGGCTGCCCAAAAAATCTTTTGCCAGCTGCACAACCTGCGTAGGTTGGTTTGCCGCGACCAAAACGCCAACCGTCAAACTAAAGCAAGCAACGATCCTTTTCATTGGTACGGCTCCAGGATCATGTCTTTGTTGACAAATACATTGAATTTATATCCGGGGCGTATTTTGATCGTTGGCGCTACCGCAAGGTTTTTCTCCAGCAATTTTTCACCGGTCTGGGATACGGTTGTTCCATAAGCGTTGCTTTGCTGCTGCCCGCCTATTGTCGTATCTCCCTTACTGAATTGAAATTCACCGGAGAGAACCGAGATCAAAAATGCTGATCCGAAAATCCGGAAATAATGGTTATCGACCTGATCTTCAAACCCCGCATATCCTCCCTGGTCCACTCCCTGCATCGCCTCAATGTTCAATGTCTGCCCGTGAGGAAAAATAATACGCTGCCAGACAACCATCGCCCTGGACTGGCCATAGGTCACATCTGCGTTATACCTTCCGATCAGCTTCGCGCCCTGGGGAATCAGCAGATAGTTTCCTGTTGCCGTGTCATAGACGTTTTCACGTACCTGCGCGATAATATCTCCGGGCAATTCGCTATTGATCCCGGAGATCATCACGGATGGGATCATTGTCCCTGTCTTGATCTCATAAGGAGAGATCAAATCTGTCTTTCCATAATCAAGATAATCCCAGCTTTTTTTTGCCTGGTCCTGGAATTTTTCATTCTTCTCCGTTACAGTCGCCGTCTGGTTTGCCGCTGCAAGTGCAGCGATCAGCGCCGGGGTCATAGAAGTAGAGTCTGGCTGATTGAAATTGCCCGTTTGACGTTGAACCGGTGAAGATGAATTCTGCTGCATCTCTATTCTCACACGGCTGGGAGAGCGCATCGCCTCAGTCACTCTCTGCTTTTCACGCTTGATCTCTTCGATCTGCTCCTGGCTCATTTGCGGTGTCGTCACCGTGGGGGTACCAGAGTCCGTCGCCTGCTCTGTTGTTGTCTTCTCCTCGCCGGCTTCTGTGTTCGCATCCACAATCCCTGGAATGCGGGATGAAGGCTGCGCGGTCTGTCTGGACTGCTCCTCCCATGCGGTGATCTTACTGGAAGGATCGCTATCTTTTATCGCTACCTCTTTGGGTTCTTGATCTTTTTTTATTTGGTTTGCTCTTTGGGACATCGCAAATACCAGCGATACCACGATGATCGCGATAATCCCCAGAAAAATAAGCAAAGGGATATTATTGAGCCGTTTGATGCCGGTAGGTTTATTTTTCAGCCCGTTTGGGCTTTGCTTGGGATCCATAGACATTATTTTTCCTCCCTGATGAAACGATATGCCGCATAACCGTTCAGCGAACCGCTCTGCACTTTTGCCCAGATGTAATCAATAGGCTCAAACCTGACAGTTTCACCTCTGGAAAGTATGCGGAGAGTGTCGGATTTAGTATTCGGCTTTGCACGGAGGCGAAGATCCGTTTTTACTGTTCCTTTTTTATAAGTCGCAGAGATGCTCTTTGCGTGATCCGAACCAACGCAGGCCGGTTCAAATCGGGCCTGGGGCATACCTTTCGCGCTCCATCCTCCGACAGGTCCGGATTGCGTATATGCTCTTGACAAGATCGATTCGCCGCGTACCTGGTACACAACCCCAAAAACTTCATTGGTGATATTGGATTCAGTTACCCTGATATCTTCCCTATCCCCAACCTTTACGCCGTAACCGCATTCTCTCAGCCTGTTTTCAAGACTGACACAAAGCTGGCTTTTTGGTTTGGAAAGCTCAATAGTCGTCTTAGCCGGAGCATAATAGGTTGAAAACTTTCGCGTAAAATCATCGGCCACACGCTGGGCAGTCACCGGATCTTTTATGATGCTTTTTGAAGCACATCCGTTAAGCGCCAGCAAACCCGCCAATACAATCATATACCTCATGACTATCTCCTTTTTTCATCAAGAATTTTCAAATTCGATTTAAGTCCGGCAGTTTTCGCGCGCTGCTTGGTAATAATGATTTTTGTCTGATCCGACCCTACACCCAGCACCAACGCCGCCTGGTCAAACAATTTATCCACGATATAGGTATTGTTTTGGTAGCGGTAGTTCACGAGCTGTTCTTTGTTGTGTTCATCAAGTACCAGCAGCGCCGGAGTCTCTTTAAATGCTGCGCTCTTTGGTAGTTCGATGAATGTCTTTATGCCGTCGTTATACACGCGGGTAGGCTTCCATGATGCGCTGCCGGAGATCGAATAGTTGAAATTGAGATTCTCAATATTGACGACACTTCCTTTCCCTGGTAGAGTAAAGGTTTTTGCCTGGGCATTTCTCTGAGTCTTTTTCTTGTACTCAGCCCACTGGTTTGAGAGTTGATCGGCGTATGCAAACGATACGTATGGAAAATATTTTGTTCTGGTTGACTTCAGATTGATGTGATAGGTTCTTCTGGCTGTAAATATCGCCAAATTGGTTTGAAGGTTCTCCTCTGTCGGTTTCACGATGACATGACTTACCGCTGTCGGGCCCTCACCGGACAATGCGGGTGACACTACCCATCTCACGGTATCACCCAGCTGCACATCCTTGATCACCTCGCCTGGTTCAAGCGCGATATCTGTAATTCTCAGTTTGGCAGTGAGAACACTTGGCAGTGTTCCACCGTGCAAAAACACAATGGAGCCGTCAGGCTTGTAATAAGCCTTATCTTTCCCATAAATAAATTTCTGAGCCATTTTCAGGCTGTGTGCCTCGTTGGTTGTCAACTCCGCCTGCGCATGTACGGACAGAAGCAGGATTGCTGCTGCGAATAGTGTTTTTTTCGACATATTTTTCTCCTTAGTCTAAAATTTTTGAAATTGTGATGTTTTTGATGTAGAGCCCGGTGGGGTTCTTCAATACCTGCTCCTCGGTAGTCGGTTCTTTGAACACAACATCCGCGATCGCTCTGAATTTTTGCATCCCCGCAGGGTTTCCAGAGTCGTCATATCTTCTCTCAGACCAGTCAATCTGCCACTGATCCGGGCGTGTCTCGATGATATTCGTCACCTCTACCTTCTGTGAAAATTTTTTCCCAAACGGTGGATTGGATTTGTAGAATTCATCAACAACCCCAGAAGCAGGAAAAGCACCTGCAAGATACTTGTAAACGTTGTAGATGTGATCTCTTTGGATCTCATTGTCCGGATAAACTGTTCGCAAGCTTGAGATAAAATCAACTACGGCGAATTTGACTACATTTTTATTTGGTTTGTATTCAGGCATATATCCGTGGGTTGCGGACTGCCCAAGCTCATCGACCATCACGATATATGGCTTGATCTTCACAGTTGAGCCGATATACGCGAGCCCTCCCACTGAGATCACGGAGATCAGAAGCGATATAATCGCTGCTATTCTCCAGTTTTTCGCCTGGGCAATATAACTTCCATAGCGTTCGTTCCACTCCCGCCTAGCTTCAACATACGGGTTTGTTGTTTTTTCCATTTCTTTCGACATATTTTTCTCCTTTTAACTGATTGTTCCGCTTGTACCGGAATCATTTTTTTGTGCAGGTGCAGAGCCTGCCAATGCACTTTTTACCTTCTGGGCAAATTCTTTGGATTTTTGTCTGGGATCGGCGGCTCCAAAACTTCCTGCCTGTTCACCACGCATCTTTGCCGCTCCCATGCCGTTACCTCTGGCACCTTCATAAGCACCGCCCATCATACCTCCAAGTGCGCCGGAGGCTACGGTTCGCATATTGCCCATCATCGATGTGCCTTGCCCGCCTTCTTTTGCGGCCTGAACGTGTTTGCTACCCGCTTTGGCACCTTCAGCGGCACCCATCATACCGCCCATCAAGCCGCCAACGCCGGAAGCAGCCATAGCGCCCGCAGCACCGGCAGCGCCGCCCATCGCACCTAATGCCATAGCGACGCCCCTATTGCTATCTCCGCCTCCGTGACCGGTAAAATAGCTGTCCACAAAACCGCCGATCCCCAATCCAACGATGAGCATCATCCAGGAAACAACGAGGATCACCATAACGTTATTAATGATCTCTTTATCGCTTGATGTAGGCTGCAAAGTAACCAGCGCATCATCTATCATGCTGAACACAATTCCTATCATAAGCAATGCCATCATCCATTTTGCGCCATATCGGATTGGGCTAATGATCGCGTTATAGGCCCAACTGCGGGTGTGGGACAATGCGCCGAACGCAAGCCAGAATATCCCGACATAAATCGAAAATATCGCGAAAGCGTAATACATCAATGCGAGTGCTATAAGTGCAACAATCGCCATTGTAGCCGGGATTGCGGCTGTTATCAGCAGTATCGAATTTCCTACGCCAGTCATGCCCCAGTTGTCTACTTTTTTCCATACGGTATCCCACATTTTAAAAAGTTTGTCGGAAATTTCGTTAAAGTTCGTGTTCGAGAGATCCGCACCCAACTTATTGAAGCCATTAAATACATTTTCCAGCACGTCAACTTTCTCAACAATGAGAATAAACAGCCCCCAAAGAAGGATGACTTTCACCAGCTCCGCCATGATCCCGCCAAACTCAAGCTCCTGTCGCAGCGCCATCATGCCAAAGACGATTACAAGCTCAATGCCCGCAAGGATCCAGAACAGAGATTTGGCGGCGTTTGACAACTTGGTGGTATACTGGCTTACCATTGATTTGAATTTTTCCTGCACTTTGCTTGGAAGGTTGTTATGATTTGCTGCTGCCGATACTTGTGTCGGTGCGAAAAAAGCCAGACACAGCCCGACAAGAATAAGCTTCAAGGTCTTCATAGCCCATGCCCTCCCGCAGGTTCATTATCGGTATCGTCGATACCGTCAGCGAAGGGTTTATAGGATGCTTTAATATCGGCTCGGATAGCATCTTCTTTCGCCTGTTCTGCCGCAACCGCTTTCATCTGGGCCTGAGACTGTACAAGCAGTGTCTGGTGCATACGTTTGAGCTGAGCGGTCTGATGAAGCGCGATTTCGTTCGCCGCCTGGATCGCCGCTTTTTGTCCTGCTGCACTAGTGGAGAGAGCTTGAAGTTGTCTCATTGTCGTGACATCATCCTCCAGATCATTCTGTGAGAGGTTCAACGCTTTAAGCGAACCGTTCACCGTTTGTCTTGTCTCATCACTGATTTCCTGATACACCTGTGAAGGTTGAAGTGATCCACCGTTTGCTTCGGTCAGATACTGGTTGTAGCCTTTGTAGAGACTATTGAACTGCGAATCAAGGCTTGAAGAAATATAGCTGACTCTTCCCGCCTGGTCCATGATGTTTCTCAGCCCGTTCACCGAACTTTGAAAGTCATTCCATTGTGCATCCGGCAACTGCCCGATGTTTTGCAGCATAGCCTGATAGCTTTGGTACTGGTTCACATATTGCTGTACCTGCTGCTGATATTGGTTCATCTGTAGAGCGTACTCCTTGAGCTGTTGTGAATATTGGCTTCCCAGCTCAACATTGTTCGCGATTTGCGTCCACTCGGTAGCACCTCCGGCTGCAGCTCCACCTGCATAACATTCTGAAGCAATAAAGCCTGCGGTTAAAATAGACAAAATGATTTTGTTCGTATTCATGCTGTTTCCTTTTTTTGATTTTTGATTGGAACAATTTTTTCCTGATGATCAAACATCCACCGCCATACCCTGTCCGCTTCATTCGCCGATAGATCCTGAAGCTCATACTTGTACTTGATGTACAAATGCCCTTTGTTGTCAATTTTCAATTTTCCTACTTCTCCTTTTTCGTTGATTTTTACTTGTTCAAGTATTGTGGGAAAAAAATCCCGTGCCGAATCCGGTTTGTAGCGCTCCCGGATCTGATTGACGAAATTTAAAAATTTTCTTTCTCTCCTCTCCTCCTTCTCAGTACTGTCAGAATCGACTTCAGGTTGTGATTTTTTTGTGAGAGAGGGTAAGGGAGAGAGAGTAGTCTCTGTAGTAGTCTCTGTTAAGTAGTCTCTGTCAAAAGATTTTACTATATAGGATTGTGCAAAAGTTGCACTATCGGGAGTGAAACTTTTGCACTGTCTTGATTGTGCAACTTTTGCACTATCGATATATTCATTCTTGCTTGTCGATTGTGCAACTTTTGCACTATCGTAAAATCCACTATTATTTTCATGGAACTTTGAAGTATTTTCCTCTAAAAAATCAACCGATTTTTCTTCAATTTCCTTTCTTTTTTTGGCTGCAATTTCTTCATCAATTTTGGTAAGCAGATCATAATTTATTGTGTAATAATTTGTTTTATTGAACTTATCTTTTGAGAGCTTTTCTGCCACAATTAGTTCTTGATTTTGAAGGCTTTTAAAAACATTTTTCAAGGTTCTTAAAGACCAAAACGGAAACTGTTTATGCCACTCTTCAAAAGTGTTGTACACCCATTTTTTGTTATTGACGATGATCTTAGATTTTTCGATCCAATAGTGGATCTGTTGCAACACCAAAGCCTCGTTTAAACCTATTACAGTAGCCAATGCCGGTAAAACTTGAAGGGGTTCTTCACTGATCAACAATTTGCTCATGCTGATACCTTTGTGTTAAGATATTCTTCATATTTCTCCAGATCAATTTCATAGCAATATGCTTCTTTTGATGTTTTTTGAATAGACAAAAACGGCAATCTGCCTAGTTTTTTGTTTAATTTTGGTATTTCAAAATCATAAAAATAGAGATCATTGTATATGGAGTGGGCGGTAAGCTCTATGCTGGTATTTTTAGATGCACTAAATTTTTTGAAGAGATGATCCAAAAAGATCCCCGCTTCAACTTCACCTGCAATTGTAATAAATAAGCGATTGATGTAGATTGGTTGTTCGAGTAGAAGAGCGTTCATCTTCTACCTCCTTTTGTTGGGATAGAAGAGAACAGTTCAGTAATCTTCAAAGTATATTCCATTGATAAATACACGTTGAAAATAACTGTTAAAAAGTGTGCGAAAAGTGTGCGAAAAAAGTTAACAAATTGTTGTCTTTTGTGACAATAAAAGAAGTTTTTAACAACAAAATAAGTCTCGGAGAAGACGGCTATAATAGCCGAAATGTGTGTATTTACGGGGTATTTTCTAGTGTCATAAAAATTTGACTCGAAATTATACTCTAAAACGCCTATAACGCATTTTTATGTATACTGAGAGGAGATAAACAGCAAGGAGAAATCACCCCATGAATATCACCAAAGAACTCTCGGAGATGAGTATCGAAAAGGCACAGAGCGGCTACTACAGCGAGCTGCTGATCAATTTTGTAAGCGAATACGGGATGAACCTCATCGGCGCCATACTGATCTTCTATTTCGGAAAGATCATCGCCAGGTCACTGAGCCGGGTCGCCAGGAAGATGATGCAGAGATATGAGGTCGATGCGATGCTCACCGATGTCGTACAGGCTACGATCTACTATTCGCTCCTGATCGTTGTGATCATCGCGGCCCTGGGGCAGCTTGGTGTCGAGACGACCTCCTTTATGGCGATCCTCGGTGCGGCAGGCCTTGCGATCGGCCTGGCGCTCAAAGATACACTCTCCAATATCGGCGCGGCAGTGATCATCCTGATCTTCAGGCCCTTTAAGGTGGGAGACTACATCAGTGCCGGCGGTGCAGAAGGGACGGTAGAGAGCATGAACCTCTTCAACACGACGATCAGCCCGGTGGACAACCGCACGATCATCGTACCGAACGCTGCGATCACAAAAGGCAATATCGTCAACTTCTCCAACAAACCGGTGCGGAGGGTCGATCATACGGTGGGGATAGGCTATGAGGATGATATCAAAAAGGCAAAAGAGGTGCTCTATAAAGTACTGACAAGCAACAGGTATGCCCTCACCGATCCCGCTCCGCTGGTTGCTATCAGCGAACTGGCAGAGAGCAGCGTCAACTTCACCGTAAGGGTATGGGTAAAGTCTGATGAGTACTGGAACGCCTACTATGAATTGATCGAGCAGATCAAACTCGCACTGGATGAGCACGGTATCTCCATCCCCTATCCGCAAATGGCCATCCGCCAGTGCAGCACTTCCGCATGAAGCGGCCTTCTGCCGGCGGCGCAAACCCCGTTTTCATAAAATAGGCGTTTTATCGATCTCTTCCCTGATCTTTTTCAGTCGTTCCTGATACCCCTCTCCGTCACCATACGCCAAATAGTTCTTATGATACCGATGCCGGTATAAAGTCTTTTTGGCATGCTTGATGGGACAGAAGTAGAGTTCGGTCTTCGCCGCGATCTCAGCGGCATACTGCATCAGCCCGTTGAAGTAGGAGCAGTAGAGACAGTTAAACTTCTCTATGCTGTTGAGATAGTGAAGGTATTGCCGGTCAAAAACGATATAGCCGCTGCGCCTGACAAGTTTGAATCCGTAAATACGAAAGATCACGTTTTGATAGATAAAAAGCGTCATATCCAGCAGCGCGGCGGGGATGATCATCCCGTAGACAAAAGGCGAAGTGATCAGATGCAGCGGCGGGATCTCCGCAAAGAAACGGTAGAGCCCCTTCATATTTTCGCGCTGCTGTTTCAGTACGTTCTCTTCGAACTTTACATACCCCTCCTTGATCTCATAGGTGATATGTTTTTCCTGCGCTTCGATCTCGCTCTTCAGCTTCTCTTCCAGCGCTTCCATCTGCTCGATAATCTCCTGGATCTTCCTGTTCATGTGCTGTTCCTTTGTGTTTACACATGATAGCACATTAAACAGGATACAGCTCTCCAAAATGCTCTTTGTATATCAGATAGAGCCTCGTGTCAAATTCCAGCTGGTGATACTCCGGTTCCATATGGGCACAGAGTTTGTAAAACGCCTTGTTGTGCTCCTTCTCCCTGAGGTGCGCCAACTCGTGCGCGACGATCATCCGCAAAAAAGCCTCGGGGCACTTCTTGAAAAGATGGGAGATGCGTATCTCATGTTTTGCCTTGAGCTTGCCGCCCTGCACCCGGGAGACAAAGGTATGCGTACCCAACGCCTTGTTGATATCCCTGATCTTGGTGTCGTAAAGGATCTTGGAGAGAGGGGCCGCATTTCTGAGGGCACGGTTCTTCATCTCCTGCACAAACCCGTACAGCGCCTTGTCTGTGGTATACGCATGGGTATCCGGGTAGCGGGAAAGCAGATAATCGCCCAGTTTTTCTTCTTCGATGAGTTGTTGCACCTGCGCCTTGAGTTGCGGGTTGTATCCGTTGATGTACTTTAGCATATAAAATTATAGCCTATGTTTATCTTAACGCGCCATAGTGTACAATTGGAAAAAAGGCAAACCACTATGATCTTTGAGAGCTTGGACTTTCTCGATACACTTCCGCTTGAAGCCTACAGCAAGCACTTCGGGACATCCTGTAAACCCAGACACACCTCCCGTACTTTCCGTTCCAACATGATGCTCAACCCACTCAATCTGAAGCATCTCAACCGTATCGACTGCAGCGATGCGGACATGATCACGCTGAACCTTGAGGATGCCATCGCGCCAAGCCGTAAAAAGGAGGCGCTCTACAACATTGCCCTTTTTGTTTCGCATATGCAGGTATCCGAGAGCTTCATTATCGTACGGACAAACCCGCTGGGGGAAGGCGGCGAAGAGGAGATCGCCTTTCTGAACGATTTCGGTTTTGATGCGGTACGTGTGGCAAAAGTGAAAAACGAACTGGAGATCGACCGCGCCCTTACCCTGCTCTCGCCGGACAAGGAGCTGCATATCTCCCTGGAGACCAAAGAGGCCTACCGGAACCTGAGCCGTCTCCGTTTTGATGAACGCTTTACCGTGGCCAACCTCGGTATCCTTGATCTTCTCACCTCGCTTGGGCTGCCGCAGTCGATCCTCAGGCTTGGCAACCCGACGATAGACTACATTCTCGGCAAGTTCCTTGTCGATGCGAAAACCGCCGGGATCCATCCGATCTCTTTCATGTTCCAGGAGTACAATGACACCGAAACCTTCAAATCATGGTGCGAGCATGAGAAGAGGATGGGCTTCGAGAGCAAAGCCTGCATGGGGCCCAAACAGGTGGATATCGCCAACGAGATCTTCGGTGTAGATGAGACATCCCTTCAAAGGGCGAGACATATCAAAAAGGTATTTGAAGCCCATGCCGCTCAGGGGGAAAACGGCTTTATGGATGAGACCTACGGGTTTATCGACGAGCCGATCTACCGCGATGCGCTGCTGGTGCTTAAACAGGAAGGAAAAATATAATGCTGCGGATCCTTTTTGTCTTACTGCTCCCGTTTATCCTACTCGCCAATGAGGATCGGCCTCCGATCCCCTATGACTTCCTTGCCAAAAAAGAGGCACAGCACTTCATAAAGCAGATGGTCAAAAAACACGGCTTTGAAAGCACCTACCTCAAACGTATACTGGGCGATGCAAAACTCGACAGAGACACCCTTGCAAGATACACAGGCAGATACAGGCAAAATACGACCGTAGGGACCTGGCAGCGGTTCAAAGCCCATGTCCTGGACCCTGATTCGCTTAAAAAAGCCGAGCAATTCAAAAAAAAGTATGCCGGGATACTCAAAAAAGCGGAGGCTGACTACCATGTCGATGCGGAGTATATCGTAGGGTTCATCGGTGTGGAGAGCAAGTTCGGGGAGTATACCGGGGAGTACCGGCTGCTTGACTCTCTCACGACCCTGGCGTTTCACAAAAACCGCATGCAGAAGTTTTTCAGAAGCGAGCTTGAGCACTTTTTTCTGATGTGCCGCGAAGAGGGGTTTGACCCCTACAGGCTCAAAGGATCATTCGCCGGAGCGATGGGGGTGGTGCAGCAGATGCCTTCTGTCTACCGGAAATACGGGATGGACTACAATAGTGACGGGAAGAAAGATCCCTGGTCTGCAGAGGACGGCATCGGGATCATCGCAAGGTTCATGCACCAAAACGGCTGGGAAAAGGATGGGCAGGCAGCCGTCAGGGCTGATTTTAAAGGAAAACGCTACAAGGGGCTTAAGACGGGATACAAGACCGCCTATACCCTCTCCAAACTCAGAAACTTCGGTATCACTCCCCAGATCCCCTACCGCTACACTAAAGCCAGACTGATCAAACTCACCGATGAAGCGTCTGACGAACTCTGGCTGGGAGCACCCAACTTCAAGATCCTCATCAGGTATAACCCGAGCTCCAACTATGCCATGGCGATCCACAAGATCGCGCAACATGTCAAGGACATCAAAGGGTCAGAGAGTTTTTTTCAAAGGCTTTTTGACTGAGAAATTACTTTCCTATCATGATATCCGCAGCTTTAATGACCGCACATACCTTGCTGCCAGGCGCAATCTCAAGCGCATCGACCGACTCTTTGGTCACCACCGCAACAATCCGGTCAAGATTCCCCATAGAGAGAACAACCTCCGCATTGACCTTGCCTGCATGGATGCTCTCTACGATGCCCTCAAATTTATTTTGTGCACTGATGTGTATCTCACCTGTAGCCAAAAGGACCGATGTCGCCTTGAAAATAGCCGTCACATCATCACCTTTTTCCAGTCCCAAAGATTCGACTGCATTGTTGGTGATGATGGAAACCAGTCTGTTCCCGCTTTTAAGCTGAACATGAAGCTGTGTATTGACCACCCCCTTGATAATCTTCTCTATCGTTCCCGAAAGCTGATTTCTCGCGCTGATCTGCATGGAGAGCCTTCCTATCGTTTTGAGTGTACCTTTATCCAGATCGGTTATCTGTTTCAGCCTTTCCAGGAAACGTTTTTGTTCCTCCTTGAGTATGCTGTAGGTCTTCAGCAGGTTTTCTCCGTACTCGGTCAGCGTCGTCCCTCCCCCTCCTTTGCCCCCGGTCTCCCGTGATACGATCGGGGTCTGGGAAAGGTTATTCATCGTATCGACCGCATCCCAGGCAGCTTTATAGCTCATCGGTACCGCTTTGGCGGCTTTGGAAATGGAACCATGCTGTTTGATTGCGTTGAGGAGTTGAATTCTCTTTTCAAGCAAAAAAGGCTGGTCTGACAGCTCCAGCGTAAGATTGGATGTAAGCTCCATGGATCTCCTTCTCCTGTTAAACCGTGATAATATAGTATTTATATATTATATATTAATAATTTTAATATCACTTTATTTGACAAAGCCGATCCCCTTTTATTGTCTGTAGCCTTATACCCCATTTTCTTTGGACTAGGAGAGTTCGGTCAATAACTTTTTCAAAAGCTTTTCAAGTGTGGCCTGTTCACTCTCTTCGAGTTTGGAAAGAACTTCCATGTTGATCTTCACTACATCCCCGAAAGCATCAGTGACCAGTTTTTTACCTCTTCTGCTCAGTGCCACAAGCAGGCTTCTCTTGTCTTTCTGAGAGGGTATCCTTTCGATCAGTTTTTTCTCTTCGAGTTTCTTAAGCAGCTTTGTCATTCCGCCTGAGGAGAAGATCATGCTTTCATATAAGTTGGTTGGTGTCATAGGTTCATTATGACACAGCAGTGCCATCAAAACATCAAATTCCGATGAGGATAGGTTATGTCTGGTAGAAAATATTTTCTCTTTTCTTTCGCTGAAAAGTTTATTGACAAGCATGAGAGGCAGTCCGATATCCACTACGGTCTTGTACTGCTGATAGTGTTCGGATAAATTATTTTCCAAAAACCTGTGCTTCTCTTCGATAAAAGCTAACATATCCTGCTTCATTTGCCTGCCCTGTAGATGTTTAAAATCGTCATTGATAGGTAAATTGTATAATAAATTACTTAACAGCTTGATTTAATCATCTTTCCAGAAAGATAATTTAAGCCAAGTAATGATATCTTTCCAGAAAGGTAAATATCACCATACAGGAGTCAATATGGAACCGATCAAAATAAGGTGCTTCTATGGCATACTTTTGGGCACACTCTTATTAGGATTAAGTGGGTGCAGCGACAAAGAGAGCGGCAATCATGCACAAGCACCGCAGGCACAGGCAATGCCTCCGCTGCCTGTAGCCGTCTACCAGGTACGCTACCAGGATGCCGCGATAGAAAAGACCTATCCGGCTCTCATCAACGCCTATGAAAAAGCGGATATCGTAGCGAGGGTTTCGGGTATTTTGGAAGAAAAACACTTTACCGAAGGGGCTTTTGTCAAAAAAGGTGACCCGCTCTATACGATCGAGCAGGATATCTACCAGGCAAAACTCGAAACAGCGCAGGCCGTACTGGAGAAAGCCCAGTCAACGCTCCAGAGGGCCGAAAAAGACTGGCAGAGAGCCAAGGCACTCCAGAAAACAAACTCCATCAGCCAAAAAGAGATCGATGCCTATCTCTATGAGTACACCAATGCCAAGGCGGAACTTTCCAATGCCAAGGCAAACCTGAAACAGGCGCAGATCGAATTTGACTATACGATCATCAAAGCGCCGATCAACGGTATCGCAGGAATCAAAAAACAGGATATCGGCGACTATATCCAGGTAGGTGCAGAGAGCTCCCTGCTGACGACCGTGACCAATACCGATCCGCTGCATATAGCGTTTTCCATCCCGAAAAGTGACGTCCCGCTTTATCTCTCACAGATCAAAAAACCAGGAACGGTGATCAAAGTGCTGGATCGGCAGAAGAACGAATCTGAACAAAACGGAACGATCGACTTCATCGCTCCGGAGATCGATCAGAGCACCAACACCCTCCTGCTCAGGGCAAAAATCGACAACAAAGAGGGCAAATTGCTGCCGGGAGATTTTGTCAAGGTCAGCATCAAAGGGCTCATTGCCCCCAACACGGCTGTGATCCCCGAAGAAGCCGTCCTGCAAACCCCAAACGGTGCCATGGTCTATGTCGTTGAAGAGGGCACTGCCAAAATGAGACCCATCAAAACCGATATCCTTACCAAAGAGGGGATCATTGTCAAAAGCGGGTTGAAAGAAGGTGAGAAGATCATCATCAACAATATCCCGAAAGTACGGCCGAACGCCAAAGTCGTTGAGATGGAGAAATAAATGTTCAGTGCATTTTTTATCAAAAGACCGGTTTTCTCCGCGGTAGTCTCGATCATTATCGTGCTTGCGGGGATCGCCTCGATGGTGACACTGCCCATTGAACAGTACCCCAGAGTCGTACCTCCGCAGATCGTGGTTTCTGCAGCCTATCCCGGTGCCAGTGCCGAAACACTCTCCAAAACGGTAGCTGCCCCTCTTGAAGAGCAGATCAACGGTGCAAAGAACATGATCTATATGAGTTCCAGTGCCGAGGACAGCGGAAGAATCAGCATCAATGTCTTCTTCGAGGTCGGGACAGACCCGGATGATGCGAAGATCGATGTCAACAACAGGGTCCAGGTCGCACTCTCGCGCCTTCCCGAAGCGGTACAGAGACAGGGGGTCAGGGTCTACGAAAGATCTCCGAGCATGCTTCTGGTTTCACTTTTCTATTCGCCCGACAAGAGCAGAGATACCACCTACCTTTCTAACTACGCGCTTGTCAATATCACCGATGACCTCAAAAGGGTAAAAGGGGTCGGTGATGTGGTGATCTTCGGGGCAAAAGACTACTCCATACGTGTATGGATAGACCCGGAAAAACTCGCGTTGTACGACTTGACGCCCAAAGATGTGATCAATGCGGTCAAAGAGCAGAATGCCCAGTATGCGGCAGGGCAGTTCGGAGCCGAGCCTCTGGATGAAAAACAGATGTTCACCTATACTATCCTGGCACAGGAGCGCATGAGCGATCCACGGGAGTTTGACGACATCATACTGCGCTCACAAAAAGACGGTGCAGCGCTGAGGCTCAAAGATGTCGCCACCATAGAGCTGGGGGCACAGAGCTACAGTCTGGTATCCAAACTCGACAAGGTCCCTGCGATCCCCGTAGCGCTCTTCCTCCAATCAGGCGCCAATGCGCTTGAGACGGCAAAAGAGGCCAAAAGAGTACTTGCCGCAGCATCTGAAAATTTCCCCGATGGCGTCTCCTATGAGATACCTTATGATGCGACAGACTTTGTCGAGATCTCTATCAACGAGGTGGTCTATACCTTTATCGAAGCGCTTCTCCTGGTCATCGCGGTCATCTTCCTCTTTTTGCAAAACTGGAGGGCGACGCTCATCCCCATCCTTGCGGTTCCCGTATCGATCATCGGTGCTTTTGCCGGGATGCATCTCTTTGGTTTCAGTATCAACCTCCTGACGCTTTTCGGGCTGGTGCTTGCCATCGGTATCGTTGTGGATGATGCTATTATCGTGATCGAAAACGTCGAAAGGCACATGAGCGAAGGGCTCAGCCCTAGAGAAGCCACATTTACCGCGATGAAAGAGGTTTCCAGTGCACTCGTAGCGATCGTACTGGTGCTCTCCGCGGTATTTATCCCCGTGGCATTCTTGGGAGGGTTGACGGGTGAGATGTATAAACAGTTCGCCATCACGATCGCCATCTCTGTGGCGATCTCGGGCTTTGTCGCCCTTACTTTGACCCCTTCGCTCTGTGCAAGCATCCTGAAACCGGTACACAGCGAACCCAAAGGTTTCTTCAAATGGTTCAACAGTACATTTGAAAAGGCGACGGTGGGGTATACCAAAACCGTCAAAGCGACGATCCGTTACAGCGTGATCAGTATCCTCCTCTTCGGTGCATTGATCTATGCCTCTTTCGATATGCTCAAAATGATGAAAACCGGGCTGGTGCCGCAGGAAGATGAGGGGACGATCTTTGTCCTGAGCTATAACCCTCCGGCTGCCTCCCTCAACAGGACAGAAGCATTGACCGATGATATCTATGATGTCATCTCCAAAAACCCGAGCGTCAACCATGTCGTCTCCTTTACAGGGCTTGACTTTATGACCTTTTCGGAAAAAACCAATGCGGCGGCAAGTATCGTCAAACTCAAACCCTGGGATGAAAGAACGCTCCCCAGCCAGCATGCCGGGGCTTTGGCAGCACAGTTCTCCAAAGAGATCATGGCGATCCCCAACGGATTCTCCATCCCGGTACTCCCTCCTCCGATCAGTGGTATGAGTATGACGGGCGGATTTGACATGTATGTCCAGAGCAGGACCGGTGCGGATATCAACGAGATCAACGGCTATGTACAGCAGATCCTCCAGAAGGCAAACCAGCGTAAAGACCTGGTAGGCGTCAGAACAACGCTCAACGCTAATGTACCGCAGTACAGGGTACTCGTGAAGACAGAAAAGGCGAAGGCAAAAGGCGTAAGCGTAGCGGATATCTATGAGACACTCAATGCGACATTCGGAAACTACTATATCAATGATTTCAACCTTTACGGGCGTACCTACAAGGTCAATATCGCTTCAAGCGGCGAGTTCAGAAAAGACCCGCAGGATCTTGACAAAGTCTATGTAAGAAACAGCGAAGGAGCGCTCATCCCTGTAGGTTCTCTGGTACAGTTCACCAAAGTGACGGGCTCTGACCTTGCAGAACGCTTCAACCTCTTCCCTTCGGCAAAGGTTTCCGGACAGCCTGCACCGGGATACAGCTCCGGTGACGCGATCAAGGCGATCGAAGAGGTGGCGGCCGAAGTGCTTCCCGAGGGATATTCTCTGGGATGGATCGGGACGGCATACCAGGAGAAACAGATCGCGAGCAGCAGTACCCTTGCGTTTATTTTCGGTATGATACTGCTCTACCTGATACTCGCAGCACAGTACGGAAAGTGGGCAATGCCGGTCTCGGTCATCCTTGCCGTACCGTTCGCAATATTCGGTGCGATTCTCGCCACGATGCTCAGAGGCCTTGAAAATGATATCTATTTCCAGATCGGGCTTTTGGTGCTTGCCGGACTAGCAGCGAAGAATGCCATCCTCATCGTCGAGTTTGCGATGCAGAAGAGAGAAGAAGGGATGAATGCCTATGATGCGGCGATCGAGGCTGCCAAGATCAGGCTGAGACCGATCATCATGACCTCTTTGGCCTTTACCCTCGGGGTGATACCGCTTGCGGTCAGCAGCGGTGCAGGAGCAGCCAGCAGGCACTCCATCGGTACAGGGGTCATCGGGGGGATGCTCGCAGCGACATTCATCGCGATCGTCTTTATCCCGCTCTTCTATATACTGATCTCAAAACTTAGCTTGAAAAAGAAGGAGGCAAACCAATGAAACATATCGCTTTAGCCTTGAGCCTCTTGCTGGTAAGCGGCTGTTCACTTTCCCAGAAACCCGGCATTCCGGATACAACGCTTCCTCATGAGAGCGGTCTCCGGGAGAATGACAAGCTCCTGCTGAACGACAAGTGGTGGGAAAACTTTCATGACAAAGAGCTGGATCTTTTCGTAAATGAAACTTTGGACAAGAACAGTGACCTCAAGATCGCAGCCCTGAGAACACTGCGTTTCAGAGAGTTTCTGAATATCAAGAAGAGCGAACAGCTCCCGACGATCGATGCCTACGGCTCTGCTGCAAAAACCCAAAGCTATATGGTCTCCTTTGACCGGGGCTTCAGGTATGAGCAGTTTGAAGCAGGTGCCATGGCTTCATTTGAACTGGACCTCTGGGGCAGGCTCAAAAACAGCAAAATGGCCGCATTTGAGGATATGATGAGAGAATCCTATCTTCAAGAGAGCATCAAGCAGCGCGTGATAGCCGACAGTATCATCTCCTATTTCGGGCTCAAAACCAACACCAGTATCTATCAGATCGCCAAAGAACAGTATCTCAATGAGAAAGCATTCTATGACTATATGAAGAACCAGTACAAAGCCGGCCTGATACGTGAAAGCGACCTGCTGCAGGAGGAGTCCCTCGTAGAGATGTTCCATGACCAGATGATCAAGCAGGAAGACCTCCTGAGCTCCTACAAAACGGCTGTCGGTATCCTTCTTGGCAAAACGCCGAAAGAGATCTATGAAAGCAGATACAACATCAAAACTGCCCGATACAGCGCACACGCTCTTCCTGTACCGTCAAACCTTCCGTCGGATCTGCTCCAGAGAAGAGCGGATATACAGGCAGCGGAAGCCAAAGTCAGATCCAGCGCTTTCCAGGTTTCTGTCGCAAAGAGTGCCTTTTTCCCTGCCATTTCGCTGAGCGGAACGGCCGGATATGTCAGCGGGGACCTGAACCGTCTCTTCTCTTCCAACAACTCCACCTACTCGGCCGGGGGCAATCTCCTTGCGCCGATCCTTGACTTCGGGAAGATACAGGCCGACATCGAAGTGACCAAGATCGATCAGCAGATCGCACTGCTGGAGTATCAGGATACACTCAGGAAAGCTTTCGGCGAGGTGAAAGACAACCTTCATACCTACGCAGCGAACAAGAAGAGACTGCATTCCCAGGAGAAGAGACACCGTGCGATCCTGAAGAAAAAACAGATCGTCGAACAGCAGTACAAGCAGGGGTTTGCCAACCACCTGGAGTTCCTGGAGGTCAGAAAAGAGGAGTTTGAGGTGGCACTCTCAAAAGAGAGCATCAAGTTCGAAACACTGAAATCCGCCGTCGAGCTCTATGTAAGCCTCGGCGGAGGATTTATGGCGGAGACAAAGAAGAAAAACAGCACTGATTCCGGAGAGTGACACCATAAGGTATCCCTCTCCGGTCACTCCTCATCGATATAGAGTTTCTTCAGGAGAAGGATCATACTGTCGATCGATCTTTTGGTCGTAGACTCCTCTACGGTATGGTAGCCGATCGTAGGGAACTGCAATGTGGCTCCCTGTATCTGTCCATACGAAGCATTGACCAGTCTTCCCAACTCTGTCACGCCCAGGGAGCCTTTTTTATGCTCCTGCGCCATGATGTTTTTGAGATATGCGTCCTTGAAGTGATAGTTGATACTGTTTTCTAGGGCGATCTTTTTCATTTTATTTTTCATCGGCGACCTGAAAATCGCATTTTCGTCTCTGTTGCGCAGTATGATATCCAATCCACTAATCTCTTCATAGCTGTTATAAGGACTGGTATCCAATACCAAAAGTTCTCTGGTCTCAATATTGAACCTTCTAAAATACTCAAGCAGGAATCTCCAGCTGCGGCCTGCCTCTTCTGATGCCGTAAAAAAAGCCGTTCCCTGATACCCTAGATGATACAGATAGAGGATCATCGCTACAGATATGACATTGTCCAACTGGGCAGAGATCAGCCCATCAGGCGTAATCTCAAGCTTATCCACAAATGCGATAGGCGTACCGGGGAAGAGATAGTCCAATCCGTCTATCTTGAAAATGATATTGTACCTGCGATGACACAAATAGGCATCGGTGATCGTACCGAGTCCAAGATAGCTTCCCGACCAGGGATTGTATGCCTGTACCCGCTGATCCTTGAAGCGCATCTCAAAATTCTTCAATAGCTGTTCGGAGTTTGAGTTTCCCTGAAGGTCTGCCTGGTTTTTAGCGATAAACGCAGCATACTGGAATTCGTTATGCCCTGTACAGATCAAGCCGTGCCGGTCAGCATGCGCAGAGATATAACCGCTTTCAGGCCGATTTCCCTTTGCCACCAGCACACCGTCATAATACTCCACATTGACATTGAGCTCTTCAAGTTCCCGCTTCAGGAACATAAAAAAAGGATGCTCTGCACCCACGACACAGGGAATCCTGATCAACTGTTTCAAAATATCATAAAAGAGCTCCATCTACTCTATGATCTCCTCGTTGTTAAGTTCTAAAAATTCACTTTCTTCTATCGCATTCTCAATAAAATGCCCGATCTTGCTCTCTGCCGCTTCAAGGTTGCTGAATTTGGCGATATGAAATATCGCATCCCCCTCCTGCACCAGAGGAATCTCAGACTTTCCGATAATGATCCCGTCAAAGGGAGCCATCACCTCATAATGGCTGTCATCGAGAAGATCATCAATATAGGCGATAACTTCATTGCTTTTCACCGTATCTCCAAGCGCCTTCACCGTACGTATGATCCCGCTGTGCGTCGCCCTGATCCATTTGCTTGTGCGTGTCACGACAGGGGTTTTCTTCTTGCCTTTTTTGATCTGTTTGGGCAGCATACCGTTTTCTCTCAGCACATTGACAATCCCTTTTACCCCGATACGTATGCTCTTCTCGTCAAAACGCAGTGCCTCGCCTGCCTCATAGAGCAGTATCGGGATATTATTCTCCTGTGCGACAGCCCGCAGCGAACCATCCCTCGTTTCAGAGTGCAGGATCACCGGTGCCTCAAACGCTTTTGCCAGGGCAAAGGTATAGGCGTCATCGACATTTGTCCTCACCTGGGGAAAATTGGATTTATGGATAGAAGCGGTATGAAGATCAATACCCAGATCGCATTTGCTGACAATCTCCTGGAAAAAAGTATAGGCGATACGTCCTGCAAGCGAACCTTTCGCACTGCCCGGAAAACTCCGGTTCAGGTCTCTCCTGTCCGGGAGATAGCGCGAGAGTGTCATTGTGCCGTAGATGTTGACAATAGGGACAAGGATGATCGTCCCCCGCACTCTTCTGAGAATCTTCAGTTTTCTAAAACGCCGAATGATCTCGATACCGTTGAGTTCATCTCCGTGTATGGCAGCACTGATGAAGACGACCGGACCGCTCTTTTTGCCGCTGATCACACGGATAGGAAGCTGTGTGGGAGTGCTGTAGAGTTTTGGAAGGTCCAGTATCAGCTTCGTCTCCTTACCCTTGGGTATTGGAGTACCTGCGATCGTCAAGAGTCCTTTAGGCATTTATGCTCCGATGGTATCTTTTTTTCTACGTTTGCGTTTTCCTGCCGCGTCACTCTGTGGCGTCACATTATTTTCTATATACTCCATAATCTTTCCTGCGATATCAACACCTGTTGATTTTTCAATACCCTCAAGTCCTGGGGATGAGTTGACCTCCATCACCAGAGGACCGCGGTTGGAGGGAATCATATCCACGCCGCACACTCCAAGTCCCATGGCTTTTGCCGCAGCGATAGCCGTAGCCCTCTCTTTTCTTGTCAGCTTGTGCGCTGTGGCGCTGCCGCCCTGATGCAGGTTGGATCTGAAATCTCCCTCGACACCCTGCCGTTTCATCGCACCGACCACTTTGCCGTCCACTACAAGCGCCCTGATGTCTGCACCGCCTGCCTCTTCGATATACTCCTGTACCAGAAGATTCACATCCATCCCGTAAAACGCATCCAGTACCGATTTGGCAGCTTTTTCACTGTCCACCAGTACTACACCGACCCCTTGTGTCCCTTCGAGTATCTTGAGTACCAGAGGGGCACCGCCGCTGAGTGCGATAACATCTTTTGCATTCGATTTGTTGGAAGCGAAAATGGTTTTTGGCATATCTACCCCTTTCCTGGAGAGTACCTGCAGGCTTCTCAGTTTGTCACGGCTTCTTGCAATGGCAAGGTTGCCCGAGGTACTGAAGACACCCATGATCTCAAAATGCCGCACCATTGCAGTCCCGTAAAATGTTCTGCTGGCGCCGATACGGGGAATGATCGCATCGGGAAGCGGCAGCTCTTCTCCCATATAGCTGATCTTTAACTCCCCCTTCATGATCTCAATAGCGCATTTCAGGTAGTCGATCACCCTGACTTCCCACCCTTTTTGCTCAGCAGCTTCAACCAGCCTTCTTGTGGAGTAGAGTTTTTTGTTTCGGGAAAGTATATATACTCTCATTATTCTTCCTAAGATAAATTTTTAAACGCAAGATCGTTCTCTTGTTTTATTAACCGCAATTTTATATTAAAAGTGTGGCTTTTGCGGCAGCCTTTTACGATTTTTTCGACAAATATTCATGTGAAACATCTACCAGAAATCTCCCCGAGAGAAACTTCCTCCCGATCAGCATCGGATATTTCATATCCGCACGGCTGGTAAGGGAGACGACACTCTGATATTTTTGTCCGAAAAACTCGACCTCCACCTCGATCGACGGCCTCAGCTGTAACTCCCCGTTGGAGCTTCTGACTTTTTTAAGCTTATAGAGCGGCATCTCCATCCGTTTCCCGTGATAGGCCGGATGTACTTCATCCAGCAGCGTAAAGTGCACCATATTGTTCTCATCAATTTCTATATCGTCACAGTGCAGTGCATTTGAGTCCGCACCCGTATCTACCTTGGCATCCAGATCAAAAAGTTCCAGATCGATGATGGAGATCAGCTCTTTGCTTCCGATTATCTGTTTGTTTTTCATATATTTCCTTCTTGAACTCTTTTTAAATGATAACACAATTTGGACCGATTCTCTCACAACTGCCTTCTATCATAGATCGATACCTGCATGATATCTCCTCAGTGTTATCTTTATAACAGCTATTTATGATACACTTTTTTTCAATTTGTTCGGATGAGGATGCAATGAAGATCAGAATCTATTATGAGGACACCGATGCGGGAGGGATCGTCTACCATACCAACTATATCAAGTACTGTGAGCGGGCAAGATCCGAACATTTTTTCACTCGTGGAATGATGCCCGGGGAAAGTAACCAGTCCGGTTTTGTCGTAAGGAAGATAAACGCAGATTTTCTCGGAAGTGCTGTGCTGGGTGATCTCATCGAGGTGACTACCTCTGTAATCGGTTCAAAGAAAAGCAGTATCACCCTACTCCAGGAGATCTACAAAGAGGACAAAAAACTCTTCAGCATGGAAGTACTGCTTGTCTATGTCGAAGCGGGTAAACCACGCCGCATCCCGGAACATTTGTTAAACATTTTACAGGAGCTGAATGATCATCCTCCCGGATATTCATCCTGAGCCGTTACAGATAAAAAGCTATCTGCAGTACGACAGAGTCCTGTTCCACCCCGTCATACCCTTCAACAATCGCATACTCAAGCGCAAGTGTCGTATATTTGAAGATCTCTTTTGAGAGTGTGAAACATCTCTCATTTCCCTAAGTGCTGCAAACTCAGCCTCCCGGGTTTTGATATAAGAGAGTGCCGCGGTGGCGAAGGGGAAGGTATAGGCTGCTTCAAGGTTCAGGATTGCTGCCTGCGTGTTGACACCGAGTATCTCATCCGTTGCAGCGATGTACTCTGTGATCAACCCCAGCTGCCCTGCCTCTGCAGTGAGTGCTATCCCGTAGGCAGCGGTTTTGTCGACAGGATCTTCCACGCCGCTCAATGCATCACCGAATCCGCCTGCCTTTGTGATATCACTCATATAACTTAGCTGTGCAGAGAGCGCTACCTCGCGGAGGGATCTCTCATAGGCAAGACTGGCACCGAAGTAATCGGGTTCGTCTTTCCCCTGATCATTTTCATCCATAAATACATAGGCATTGAGATTGACCCCGTTTTGATCATATCCAATCAGCACGGCATTTTTGATCGTCTCTGCAAAATCGATCGTATACGGCTCTCTTGCGGTAAAATAGTCAAATTTACCGAACGGCAGGAGCATTTTGCCTATCTGGAAATAGAGCGGTGTCTCTTCACTGTTCCCTATACGGATATAAGCCTCCTCAAGCAGATTGATTTCCCCCTCCTTGCCTATATCCTCAAAGATATAAAGAAAGTTTCCGCTTATCCACTCATTGACATTGGCGGTTAAACCGAGCTCGATACGTCTTATACCGACATCTGTCTGCGAGGGCTCTCCCTCTGTTTTGTCATAGGTAAGACGCGACTGCATCAACAGTGAGGTCTCGAAACGTTCACTTTTACTCTTTTCTTTCGATGCAAGGATGTCAAGTGTCTGCGGCTCCGCTGCCATTAAAATGCTCTGAGCCGCCAAAAACGCTGCGATACCTATTCTGAATTTCATATTTTTCCTTCCGGGAAGATGAATTAAAATGTATATTATATTGAATTTTAATAATAGTTAGTCTACTACCCGCCTCCCGGACTAAAAATAAATGATAATCAATGTCATTTTAAATGGTGTTTAAGAAAAATCATGAAATACTTCGTCATTATTCTTAATAATGATATTAGATATCAATATTATACAGGGGTTCGGGTTTGTGTATCAATGATCTGGAAAGATGTATCCAAAAATATAAAGTGAATCATTCGCAGGCAAGAGAAGTGATATTTCGTGTGCTTTTGGAGACAGAACAATGCCTTAATGTACCGGAGATACTGGAAAGCACCAACAGGATATATCCCAAAAAGATCTCTCTCAACACTGTCTACAGACATCTCAACTTCTTTGTAGAGTGCGGTTTGGCGATAGCACTGCAGAATGAAAGCAAAAAAACATACTACTGCCTGGTGGATCAGAACAGTAAAGTCTTTACGATGTGCCCTAAATGCGGCCTAATCCATAAGGCCGATAAAAATGGTGAAGCACTCAGCGTCTTGAGCAATGAGTATCGTCAGGCAGAATATATCACGATACATAAAAAATGTGAAAGGTGTGTTTAAAGGCTCAATAGAGAGAAGGTATAGAGATTTTGTATATGATGTTTTGTTGCGATTTCATCGTTTTTTCCTTTGTAGTTTCTCTCTTCTCTCTATTGAGTTTTTTAACTCGTACAAAATACGCATAAGGAGTAAAGATGGCAAGTTATTTGTTGAGAAAAGAGTCAAAACAGATATTGGAACAGTTTGGCGTACAGTACTGCAATGAAAAACTGGTATGCCCTATCCTGAAAGTACTTCAGATGAGACACAGGGACCTCGATATTCATCAGGCAATCGATGTTATAAGAGAGCTCATCGAAAACTAACTTGATCTGTCAAGAGTTTTTCCTTTCATCGGTTCAGGGGTTGCCCCCTGCCGGAAAACCATGGCTACAGCGTGGGCATTTGATGTCCACCCTACAAACCTGCCCGTTCGCCATGAGCCTGTCGAAGGGAAATACCGCTTCATCTTCACAATGCTTCTACAAGCTCAGCATGAACAGCATTAAGCTATCATCCATCAAATATCCACTCTGCAATATGTACAATTATAGATGTGGTTTGAGAATTTTCTGCAATAATCATAAACACGGATAGGATTTAAAGAAGTCGTTGAGGAAGGTATTGTGTGTGATCTTTAAAGTACAAACAGCAACTAAGATACGGCAACTAAAGGAACTTGCAGATTTTAAATTGCCGTATCTTTGATTTTGTTTATCTGCTAGCTAAAATGTGGCCTGATGATCTCTATCCATTTCCGGATACGCTCTTCTGTCAGATCATCCTGGTTATCCTCATCGATCGCAAGACCGACAAATCCATTCTCATTGACTGCTTCAGACTCTTTATAGTCGTATCCCTCCGTCGGCCATCCGTCACCGACCACCTTTGCCCCCTTTTTTACCGCAGCCTCATGTAGTGTTCCCATGGCATTGAGAAAATAGTCACCGTATCCTTCCTGGTCTCCCAGTCCGAAAAACGCTACTATTTTTCCCGAAAAATCAAGCTTTTCATAGGCTTCAAAAACATCAGCCCAGTCATCCTGCAACTCTCCGTCTCCCCATGTGGAACTGCCGATGATAAGGTGGCTGTAGTCGCTCAGGCGCTCTGCCCCGACATCTGCGATATCATGGATATCCGCTTCAAACCCCAGGGCACTCAAAATATCCTCTGCCACACTCTCGGTCGTTCCGCCCGAACTGCCGTAAAAAATTCCAATAGACATTTTATATCTCCTTTAATACTAATCACGTTAACGATTATATTTGTTTTATTCTGTTTAGTACAGAATGAAAATGATGATAAGATCACTTTCACTCTACACTATGCCCATTGTTCCGATAGTTTCCCCTTCATATCGGATATGGGCATCATACCCCCTGCGCCGCTGCAGACAACTGAGATCCAACCGACAATTCAGCCATTAAGCGTCTGTTTTACGGTATTACGGTGTACTTTTCTGTTTTGCTGCCTGGTACAAAAAGAGAACGAATAGGGTATTACTTTTACGTTATACTCCTCTTCATCCAAAGATACCTGGTGAGGCATCCTGACATTGATATGCTTTTTGAACATTGTGTGTTTGGGATAGACCAGATAGATCTGCCTGATCTCTGTCTGATTCAGTGTTTTCAATACGGTCTGCATATGTTTGTAGAGCGTAGGTTCATTCGTCAGATTATCCTTATCGATCATATGATAAATAGGGATGAGCAGCGTATCCGAAACCTCTTCCCTGTGGTTTTGTATGAGGATACTCTTGTCATAAAGCAGTACTCTATTCTCCCTGTTGACTATTTTGGCTCTCTCATAGACCAAATGCAGAAACATATCATCCATGTCTGCAAGAAATCTATACCCCTCTTCCCCTTTTATTGTGTCAATCCATTTTACTGCCTCCTCGATCGAGACAGAGGGATTTATAACTTTTTTGTATCCTCCCCGGAGAAACAGATTGACGGACTTTGAAAACTTACCTGAAATTGATCTGATTTTGACAGGAGGCTTTCCGGGAAGGATACAGGGCATAAAACAGATTTTTTCGATTTTGTTTCTAAATACCTCATAGATATTGTCTCCCTGAAGCATCTCTTTTTTGGTGAACTTCATCTTCTTGCCCATATAGGCATTAAATAGATGAAAAAACATGATCCGCTTTTCGCACTCACTCGAGAGCTGCTTGCTATGAGGAAGGTACTCTCTGATCTTTCCGTTTTTTTCCTGCTCGAATCCTACGATTGTCATATCATTCTCCTCAAAGATTTCGAAGAGTATAACAAGAGTAAGTTTAAAATTTATTGAAATTGATAATAACTATCAATATTTAGGATTATTTTCTTATTTCGGCGCGCTCCGCACCTGAAAGAGATTGCCTTCGATATCAGCACCCTCACATACCTGATATCCAAGATCTTCCCACTCTTTATGATCCGGATCAAATGAACCGCCGTTTCTGATCGTTCTTTCCCTGCAATCAGCTATCGGTTCCTCTATCCAAAACATAGGTTTGGAGCAGGTAGACTCTTTGGACTTTATATTTTCATGATTTGCTATATCAGAGACTTCTACCTGCACCAGTAAAAGTTCTGCCTCATCTCTTTTCAGTTTTACATAATTTGAAGTGTGTACGGAGTAGAATGCCTCACTTATCGCAAAGCCGAAGACCTTACGATAAAATTTTTGCATCCCTTCAAGATCTTGAGCATAAATTATCATCGTTAACTCCTTCTGTTAATATATTATAATATTTAATTGTAAATTATCTGTTAATAAAATGGGTAATTATTATTATTTTAAAAATCTTTTTGCTTTATAATCCGATAATTCCCGGATATTCTTCAACAGAATGGTCAAAGAGAGATCATGAAAATACACAGCGAGAGGAAGGGTACGAAGGGAACCTCTTTGTTGGCATTCCCCCCAGGTTATCATTGTCATGCTATATATGGCATCTGCCGCATCGATGCAGCATCTTCTTTTGCTCCTCTTCTTCTATCATTGCAAGCACATGCTCGACAAACCCTCTGATCTCCCCGCACTCTGACCTAAGTGCATAATCCAGTGCCATGTCATAACGGTCATCCATCAGGAACAGGTCTGCACCGTTGCGGATCAGGAAACATACCGTACGGAACTGCTCCTTCTCGATAGCGACCATGAGCCGTACTCATCGGTAATATTGGGACTGATACCGCTCTGTACAAGCAGGATGATCAGCTCATAGTACCCCTCCTCGATCGCATGAAAAAGCGCGTGCAGTCTCGGCGCCACCATCAGGCTTGTCTCAAATTCGATCAGAAGTCCGGCATTGTGCGTATGGCGTCTTTTGATCGCCCAGCAGAGGGCGTTCCTCCCCTCATCATCCCGGCGGTTCACCTGGGCACCTATCAGGTTCTGAAAGGAGAGATATTTTTTACCCCTCACCTCCTCAATCACATTGAAGAGATGATGCCGGTTTTTCGGCAGTGTCATCCGCCGCTCCTTTATGATGCTCTGATATAGCTTGAAATCCTGAAAAGATTGAGATACCAATCCTCCGACTGGACCCCGGACGGGAGCGTTTTGAGTTCTATCTCCATCCCCTCATCCGTGCACCTTGCATCTTCGATCAGGTAGAGCGGTATCTCCAGGATCTCTTCGCAGTATTCCAGTACAAAAAACTCCAGACTTCTGTCCGGCGGATTCCATGCACTGTCGATATTTCTATAGGGTATGATAAAAAAATCTTCCATCATTTACTCCTTTCATAACATCTGAGGTAGTGTTCACACTCTTTGCATATCTCACTCTCCCTGTCCAGCCTGTTCAGCACACCGATAAACTCCTGCTTCAGACACTCGACATTGCGGGTACTGTAAACGATCGGGATATCTTTGGATTTGGCCTCTGCCCGGTAGTGCTTCATCGCATTGTGGTTCAGGAAGTTGGTCAACATCACGACGACATTCACATCAACAGGTATCGGCTTATCCTGTTTCCTGCCTCTTTTCTGATTCCTTGCTGTCCAGTGTATGATACGCTCCACACCAAAATCGCGCAGCATCGTCTCGAGAGGACTTATCTTATCTCCACCCAGTATTAAAACTGACATTCTCTATCCTTTTTTGATAATTATTCTCAAATAATAAAAAATGCAAGCTTAATCTGTACTTTATTTGATAACTATTTTCATTTTCATAGTTTTATTGGAGCATTTTTCCTTCGATTTCCACAAATAGATGCAGGTTTCCGCTGATCACTTTTCCATCCGAAGTAACAAGGAGATAGCCGAATCTGCTTTGTGAACGGACAAACTCCAGTGCTGTATCAAGCGGCATGACAGAGATGGCTGTAGCCATGGCGTCACAGAGTGTATTATCATCATATGCCACGATTGTGACAGAGACAAATGCCCGCCCCTGTGTTTTCCTTTTGGGGTCGATCAGGTGGTGTTCTTTCTTCTCTTTGACAAAACGCCGGTAGGTACCGGAGGTGGAGACGGAGAGGTTCGGAGCTTTGGCGTAGAGGGTTGCCATCGTTCTCTCCTCGGCGAAGGGATCCTGTATCTCTACCCTGCAGCGACCGAGACAGCGTATATCACCGCTGAGAGCGATCTCCCCTTCTGTGATACCCATGGAGGCATAGTAGCAGCTCAGCTCATCCACGGCAAACCCTTTGCCTATACCGCCGAGATCGATCGTGATCCCCTCCCCCAGCCTGATCGTGTCAGCATCGATGGTGATATGTTCTATCCCTGTAGCTGCCTGCGCTTTTTCCCTCTCGGTGGGTATCTGTTCCTCTTCGCCGAAACGGTAAAGTTTTTTGGTGATCGAACCTATCGTTATATCAAAATACCCTTCTGTCTGGCGATAGTAGGTTTTGCTTAATTGCAGAATCTTGCTGAGCATGGGATCAAAAGCCACCTCCTTATCTCTGTTGAGCCGATAGACGGATGCATCCTTTTGGTAGCTGGAGAGGATCCCCTCCAGCTTTTTTAGGTGATCAAATCCCTTCTCGATCTCTGCAGACCTGCTCTCCTCCAGAGAGATCATACAGTAGGTTCCCATCAGGACCTGTGTACGCGATAGAAGTGTATTTTCGGCATGCAGAGGCGAAAATGCCACGAGTAATAGGAAAAAGACTGGAAGCATCGTAGATTTTTTGAAACTCATTTTACATTTTACCCCTCTCAGCATTATCCGCACCGCATCTCCTTGATATGGCCCCATACAAAATCTTTTGATGCGAAGCGATAAATCATACAAAACTGGGTATCTAAATGCCATGCCAAACCTCCGCAAATGCCACAACAGCAGGCTCGATCTCCTCCAGCTCAAACCCGCCGAAACCCATACGCACAGCGTCCCACTCCCCGCCTGAGTACGCTTTGGCAAAGTGGAGCTTGATGTCTGCTTCTTCGGCTTTTTCTCGTAAGCATTCTAGGTCTATATTACATGTGGGGCGGATGTTGATCGAGAGTCCTCCCCCTTCGCTGACGATGCACATCGTATCGCCCAGATGTGTGATGAGGGCCTGTTTCATCAGATCGTGTTTTTTGCGGTTGAGATTGCGCACGCGACGCAGATGCCGCTCCCAGTGCCCCTCGCGCATGAAAAGTTCGAGAGTCTTCTGGCTCATGAGCCCCACGCGCGAGAAGGTCCCGTGAAACGCTTTGTAACGCTCCACAAGCCCCTGAGGCAGTACGACATAGCCGATGCGAAGCGCGGGCGAGAGCGCTTTGGCGAAGGTACCTATGTAGATGACACGCCCTGCATCGTCAAGTCCTTGCAGCGAGGGGATGGGGCGTGAGCGGTAGGTGAGTTCACTGTCGTAGTCGTCTTCAATGATGTAGGTATCGTTTTCTTGTGCCCACTTGAGCAGACGCAGACGGTTGGCGATGGGCATGGCGGCACCCGTGGGGTACTGGTGCGAGGGGGTGATGTAGACAACACGGGCATCGGAGGCGACGAGTTCGTCGATAATGAGACCGTTTTCATCGACACCTATGGGCGTGATCTCAAAACTGTGATGTGCAAAGACCTTGCGGGCGATGTGGTAGCCCGGATGTTCGATGGCAAAATGGCCGTGCGTGGGGCGCAGGATGTCGGCGATCATCCCCATCGCATCGATAAATGCCCCCGTGACAATGACGTCGGACGCTGCGCACCGTACACCGCGCAGTTCTCTGAGGTAGCGTGCGATCTCATGGCGAAGCCCCTTCTCTCCCTGCGGATCGGTGTAGGCACCCATGTCGAGACTTTCGTCCACTGCCCGGTTAAAGAGGCGTTTGTAGAGTTTGAGTGGGAAGAGCTTCTGCGAGAGACGCACGGGGTAGAAGTTGTATCGGTACGCTACGGAGGGGTGGGGAATGCTTGGCGCTACGGGTTTTGTTTGCACAGAATAGAAATCAGCATCGGAGACGTAGTAGCCGCTTTTGGGGCGGCTTTCGATGTAGCCTTCGGTGTACAGTTGCGCGTATGCCGATTCTACGGTGTTTTTGCTGATGGCGTACTCCTGGGAGATCTTTCGGATCGAGGGGAGTTTGCCGCCCACTTCCATTTCTGTCGTGATCGTTTGTTTGAGCGCTTCGTAAAGCTGGATATGCAAAGGAATTTTGGATTGCGCATCAAAAATATACATAAAACTGACCCCATAAATAGTAAATTTTTTGTCACTTGTAATCAGTACAGATAACTGTTATAGTAGCGTAAATCATTTTAAGGAGAGAGTAAAAATGAGACGTTCCGAATTTCAGATAGAGGACCCTGCCGCCATCACTTCGTTTCTGGACGATTGCGAATACGGTGTTATATCCCTTATAAGCGATGGCAAACCCTACGGTGTGACGGTAAATTTTGCGTATAGAGAGGGGAAGATCTATTTTCACGGTGCTTTGGAGGGACGCAAAGCAGAAGCGATAGAGGCAGATGCCAGATGTTCATTTGCGGCAGTCAAACCGTACGCCTATATCCCCTCCTATTTCAGCGATACCCGTTCAGCATGTCCGGCAACGCAGTTTTTTGCTTCGGTGATAGCGGAAGGCCATATCATACGGTTGGACGCTATCGAGCAAAAAGCCTTTGGCCTCAGTGCGCTGATGGAAAAGATGCAGCCGGAAGGCGGCTATGAGCCGATCGATGCGGCCAACCCTATCTATACGAAAATGCTTGAAAAAACAGGAGTCTATGCGATAGAGAGCGACTGCATCACCTTCAAAGTAAAGGCGGGGCAAAATCTATCCAAAGATCGGCATGGTAAACTTATGGAGCACATGAATGAACGTGATACCGCTTCAGATCATGAAACGCTTGCACTGATGCAAAACTTACAAAACAAGGAATCACTATGAGAGCTTCCAACTTTAATCTCACCGATTACCTCTCGCGTATCGGGTACGAGGGGAGCGTGGACACTACGCTTGTGACACTTACCCGACTGGTACAGAAACAGCTGCGAACTGTTCCGTTTGAAAATACCGAAGTGCAGGCCGGGCGTATCCCGTCAATGGTACCTGAAGAGATCGTAGATAAGGTCCTGACCCGCCGCCGAGGGGGATACTGCTACGAGATCAATGGCATTTTCTCGATGGCGCTCAGTACTATCGGTTTCGAGTGGTATTATGCGGGAGCACGGCCGATGCTCTATCCGGAGCGACGTCCCAGAACACATATGATCGTGATTGTGCGTATCGGGGGAAGAGACTACCTCTGCGATACGGCGTTCGGAGGATATGCCCTCCGCGCGCCGATGATGATCGAAGAGGGCGAAGTCGTTCAGGACGATGATCGTTTACGCCTTGCGCTGATCAATGGGGAGTATGTGCTGAGTTCACTGGTGCAGGATGAATGGCAGTGTCAATACGGCTTCACCCTACAACCGCAGGAGTGGATCGAGTTCACTCTCGCGAACTATTTTAACGCCACCCATCCCGATACGATCTTTACACGGAAGAGACTCGCAATTATACAGACCGCTACGGGGAGAAAGATCCTTATGGAGAATGAACTCAAGTGCATCGAAGAGGGAAACTCAGTATGTTTGGAAGTCGATTACGATACGGCATTAAAAGAGCATTTTGGGTTGGAGCCCTGGTGATCTGGATAAAAACGTTTTTAATATAAAGATTCGTAGTGTGCGTTGATCTATTGGATTGTAAGAGAGGAGAGAAAGGGAAAGAGAGGCAAAATGCCTCTCAGTCAATGGTAAATTACTTCACCATTGCTTCAAGTTCTTCAGCAGAAACCTGGTCGAAGTTAAGGTATTTGTATACGCTCTCTTTGTTTGCATCTGTGATCTTTTTGTTGACGATCTCAAGATACTCCTCTTTATTTGGAAGGCGTCCAAGAAGCGCTGCTACTGCTGCAACTTCAGCTGATCCCAGGTACACCTGTGCACCTTTTCCAAGTCTGTTATCGAAGTTTCTTGTAGAGGTTGAGAATACGATCGCATTGTCCGCGACTCTTGCCTGGTTACCCATACAGAGTGAACATCCCGGAACCTCGGTTCTCGCACCCGCTGCACCGAAGATCGCATAGTAACCCTCTTCAGTCAATGTCTTTTCATCCATCTTGGTCGGTGGTACTACCCATAGTTTAGCCTTCACAGCACCCTCACCTTTAAGTACTTCACCAAGTGCTCTGAATAGACCGATGTTTGTCATACAAGAACCAACGAATACTTCATCGATCTTCTCAGTCGGTCTGTTTGGATCTGCAAGTACTTCAGAAAGTGTAGCCACATCATCCGGATCGTTTGGACATGCAAGGATCGGCTCAGTGATCTCGTTAAGATCGATCTCGATCACTGCTGCGTACTCAGCATCTGCATCCGCTTCAAGAAGCTCTGGGTTCTTTAACCACTCTTTCATTTTGTCTGCTCTTCTTTGAAGTGTCGCAGCATCTTCGTAACCGTCTTTTATCATCTCTTCGATAAGCGCAATATTGGAGTTCAAGTACTCGATAATAGGTTCTTTATCTAGCTTCACCGTACATGCTGCCGCAGATCTCTCAGCAGATGCATCAGAAAGTTCAAACGCCTGCTCACATTTCAATGTTTCAAGACCTTCGATCTCAAGCACACGTCCTGCGAAGATGTTTTTCTTCCCTTTCTTCTCAACAGTAAGAAGACCATCTTTGATCGCTTGGTAAGGGATCGCATTGACAAGGTCACGTAGTGTGATGCCCGGCTGCATCTTGCCTTTGAATCTTACAAGAACTGACTCCGGCATTGTAAGCGGCATCATACCTGTTACTGCTGCGAATGCAACAAGACCGGAACCTGCCGGGAATGAGATACCGATAGGGAATCTTGTATGCGAGTCACCGCCTGTACCAACAGTGTCCGGAAGACAAAGTCTGTTCAGCCATGAGTGGATCACACCGTCACCCGGTCTGAGGATCACCCCTTTTCTTGATGTCCAGAAGTCCGGCAGCGTATGCTGAAGTTCGATATCTGCAGGTTTTGGATAGGCAGCAGTATGACAGAATGACTGCATCACCATATCAGCACCGAAACTAAGCGCAGCAAGCTCTTTGATCTCATCTCTGGTCATTGGACCGGTAGTATCCTGGGAACCGACAGTGGTTGCGATAGGCTCGCAGTAAACACCAGGTTTTACACCTTCAAGTCCACATGCTTTACCAACCATTTTCTGAGCAAGCGTATACCCTTTGCCGTTGTCATCCGGCTGATCCGGTGCCATAAACATATCTGAAGCTCTCATGCCGAGTGCTTCTCTTGCTTTTGCAGTCAACCCTTTACCGATAATAAGCGGAATACGCCCACCCGCTCTCATCTCATCCGGAAGTGTATTTGGAGAAAGTGCAAACTCAGATACGACTGCGCCGTTCTTTTCGATCACGCCGTCAAATGGTTTTACTGTGATCACATCACCAGTCTCAAGCTCGTCTACCGGCGCCTGGATAGGAAGACATCCTGAATCCTCTGCAGTGTTGAAGAAGATTGGAGCGATGATCGAACCGATCACCACACCGCCCGTTCTCTTGTTCGGAACACCCGGAATATCTGTACCCATGTGCCACTGTACAGAGTTAATACCGGATTTTCTTGATGAACCTGTACCTACAACGTCACCGACGTATGCAAGCGGATGTCCTTTCTCTTTAAGCTGAGCCATAGTCTCAAGCGGGTTTTCCATTCTCGCAACGAGCATTGAGTTTGCGTGAAGCGGGATATCCGCTCTTGTAAATGCTTCAGAAGCAGGTGAAAGGTCATCTGTGTTTGTCTCACCGGGGATTTTATAAACAGTCAGCGTGATCTCTTTGGCAAGTTCCGGTCTGTTAGTGAACCACTCAGCGTTTGCCCATGACTCAATAACTTCCTTGGCAAATGCGTTGCCATGATCCATAAGTTCTTTAACGTCATTAAAAGAGTTATAGACCAAAATCGTATTTTTAAGTTCATCGGCTGCAGCTTGAGCTACTTCTACATGAGAATGTTTCAGTGCTTCAACAAGCGGACCCACATTGAATCCACCAAGCATTTTTCCCAGAATTTTAATCGCATAGACTTTGTCTATTGCATGGCATGAAGCATCATCTTGAATCAGTGCATTTAAAAACGCTGCTTTCACATATGCAGCGTCATCAACACCCGCAGGTACTTTGTTTTCTATTAGATCCAACAGATACGCTTCATCTTCAATTTTGTCAGCTTTAAGCAATGTTACAAGCTCAGCTACTTGAGCTGCATTGAGCGGTAGTGGCGGTACACCAAGCGCTGCACGCTCAGCCGTATGTGCTTTGTATTCTTCGATCAAGGCCATATTCAGGTCTCCTAAAGTTGGTTTTGTATCAAGATTATACCGATAACTGTTTTGAAAGTTATATTTCAGATAAAAAGATGTAAAAAATCACAGTTAGTTTGTGTAGGTTTTACACAGGAAATCGGAAAAGTGTTACAAAATTTCCCTATTTCCTTTGGCATTAGGTTCCGAAAGTACCCCCGTTGCCTCAAGCTGTTCGATAATATTGGCAGAACGGTTGTAACCGATCTGAAGCTTTCTCTGCAGATAGGATATGGAGGTCTTTTTGTCGCTCAGGATCACTGCCTTTGCCTCTTCGTAGAGCGGATCGAGATCGATCTCGTCGCTGCCTGAAGCACCGCCTTCACTCGCACCCGCGACAAGATAGTTCTCATCATATTCGGGTTCTCTCTGTGCCTTAAGATACTCTACGATCTTCTCGATCTCCTCTTCCGTACTCCACGGAGCATGCAGACGCACAAGCCCTGTCGATCCCGGTGGCGTGAAAAGCCCATCACCGCGCCCCAACAGGCTCTCTGCGCCCATCGCATCAAGGATCACCTTCGAGTCTATTCTCTGCCCTACCCTGTAACTCAGTCTTGAAGGAAGATTCGCCTTGATCAAACCCGTTACGACATCCACACTCGGCCGTTGCGTGGCCACAATCAAATGGATACCTGACGCCCTTGCCATCTGGGCAAGACGTGCGATTGAGAACTCAACCTCTTTCCCTCCTGTCATCATCAGGTCTGCCAGCTCGTCAATGACTACGACAATATAAGGGAAAGGTTCAGCCGACCCCTCTCTTTTTACTTTTTCATTATAGTTTTCTATATTCTTGGTACGATTCTCTGCCATCAGCTTATATCGCCGTTCCATCTCTCCCACCATATTTGCCAAAGCAGCGATCGCTTTTTTGGCATCGATGATCACCGGTGTCAGGAGGTGCGGGATATCATTGTAGATCGAAAACTCCAGCATCTTCGGATCGATCAGCATCAGCTTGAGATGATCGGGATCGTTTCTATAGAGCAGCGAGAGGATCATTGCATTGATCCCTACGGATTTACCCGACCCTGTCGTCCCAGCGATCAGGATATGAGGAAGTTTCTTGATATCGGTCACAAAAGGCTTACCGACAATATCTTTGCCCAGAGCCACCGTCAGCGGTGAACCCGAGGAGCGAAAAATATCGGACTCGAGTATCTCCCTGAGGTAGATCGTATCCACAGTATCATTGGGGATCTCTATCCCTACGACATCACGTCCGGGGATCGGTGCCTGGATACGGATGGTCTCTGCCTGCAGTGCCATAGCCAGGTCATCCTGCAGGTTCAGGATCTTCGATACCTTGACATGCGGAGCGGGTTTGAACTCAAAGGTTGTTACCAGTGGTCCGGAGTAGGTACGTACCACATCCCCCTCGATCTTGAACTGCTCCAGCTTTGCCAAAAGTTCACCGATTTTACGGTCGATTTCCGCCTCGTTCATCTTTCTTGTCGCTTTTGGTGCCTTTTGCAGAAAATCCAGCTTGGGCAGCCTGAAGTTTTTTGGCTTCTCTACTTTTCCCTTTTCTATCTGTTCAAGCAGCTTTGAGTTCTCCTCCAGCTCATCGACAATGGTCACATGAGAACTGCTTTTAGGCATCTGAGAGAGCGGCTCTTTTGCCCTGCTCTCCTCTTCCCGCACCTCCTCCATCTCTTTTTCAAGCGCTGTGATCTCCTCGATTACAGGGTCATCGTTCTCCTCCTCCCATCGTACGCTCTCTTGAACATACGAAGAAGGTTCAGGCTCATGTTTTTTAATCTTTTTGAGAGCGTTTGCTCCTGCACTCTCTCTCTTATCGACCGTTTTCATCAACGGCATCATCTCATCTTCCAGTCTCGGTGCAGCAAAAGGGTTGGTAGAGAGCTTTTTGAATACCGCTTTCCCCGCGTAGATAAGTTTTCCGTACAGAGAGGCGAAGGTGCCAAGAGAAGGGGTGGGGAAATTGATATCCTCCGGGCTGAAATCATCATCAAGGATAAAGACCAGTGAAAGAAGTGTGATCAAAAGCCAGGAGAGCCAAAGGCCCGCCTTGCCTATATAGGGCTCCAGGAACTCTACGATCTGGGTACCGATAAAGCCTGCCTTTTCAAGATCAAATACCAGGGACTCAAGAAAGATCAGACTGATAAAAAGAAGTATCCATCCCAGGTAAAAGTCAATCTCTTTGGCTTTTGAGCTCTCTTTGAAAAGTCTATAGAGCGGATAAAAAAGAATAAAAAGATTGATATAGGCAAGATATCCGAAAAGAAAGAGATTCGTCTGTCCGATTTTTTCTCCGATATTTCCTACAAGACCTGTTCCCAAAAAGAGCGTTGAAAAGGCTGCATAGATAAAGAGTATGGAGGTAACAATAAGCGCGATCTTCACATCTATTCCCTGATTTACGTTTGATATTAATTAATGAAGATATTATAGCACAATAAAATAAGGGGTTTTTTAAATATCCCAAATTGAGCTATTATCTCGCTAAGTTCTCTTTTCTTTATCGTTTCAAATTATTAAGCAGTCCTTAAGGTTTCTCTGCGTAAAATTCCACCCTACATCTTGTATGTAGAAGCCTCGATGGTGGAATTGGTAGACACGCTAGACTCAAAATCTGGTGGGCTTGCCCGTGTCGGTTCGACTCCGACTCGAGGTACCATTTGATATAACGCAAAACGAACAAAGTCCGTTTTTGTCTCTTGTAAAAAACTTGCCATTCAGGCAACTTTATTTAAAAGAGATTGTTAACACTGTGTTCAGTTTTAAGTTTAATTATGACGCGGGAATAGCTCAGTTGGCTAGAGCGTCAGCCTTCCAAGCTGAGGGTCGCGGGTTCGAGTCCCGTTTCCCGCTCCACTTACCCATTTTATTTTTGCGGGCGTAGCTCAGGGGTAGAGCATAACCTTGCCAAGGTTAGGGTCGACGGTTCGAATCCGTTCGCCCGCTCCATACTATCTATTTTTCCACAACACTAATCTTCATAACGATCATATCCAATATAGATACTGCATACATTCTATCTACTTTTATTCACAAAAATATTTAACTATTTAACACCAAAAGATTAATGATTCTTTTGATAAATATATTGTTTATTAATATTAAAGCTCCCCTACCCCACCTATTTAATACAAAATTAACAGAGAACAAGTACTATTGTCTTTTCATCAAAGGAGGAGAATACGTGAAAAAACGACTACTTACAACAGCATTAACGATAGGTGCATTGAGCTGTCTGCTTAGTGCAGAGGATACGACATTTACCTCAGCCCATTTCTCTGGGTCTGGCAACTGTACCATGTGTCACAATGGGATGAGCGATCCGTCCGGCAACGACATGTCCATCGAAACGGCCTGGTCATCCACAATGATGGCCAACGCTGCAAAAGACCCGTTCTGGAAAGCGAAAATCAGAACGGAGATCAACAGGAACCCCCACCTTGAAGAGGTACTCAATGACAAATGTACGAAATGCCATGCCCCTATGGCCAACACGGAAGCAAAATTTTCAGGAGATACAGTCAAAATCTTTGATGACGGGTTCCTGAACCCCAACAACACCTATCATGATACCGCGCACAATGGCGTCAGCTGTACGGCGTGTCACCAGATCAAAGACAACGGCAAACTGGGTACACTGGAGGGGATGTCAGGGAACTATGAGATCGACGGCAGCAGAACGATTTACGGACAGTACA
>Ga0265294_10000942_pt1 | contig 39300 bp, 31 predicted proteins | sample MunlanPumphouse3_FD_192504 | JGI IMG/M metagenome (GOLD analysis project Ga0265294, IMG submission 192504) | Groundwater microbial communities from a municipal landfill in Southern Ontario, Canada - Pumphouse #3 | ecosystem: Environmental > Aquatic > Deep subsurface > Groundwater | place... | reverse complement strand
TTAAGAGATAACTTGTTCTGCAAGTAGAAGTAATAAGATATGGTAAGAATTCGTTTGAAACGCATGGGGGCGAAGAATCAGCCTGCCTATCGTGTAGTGGTGGTGGATGGCCGCAGTCCTCGTGATGGAAAGTTCATTGAAGAGGTTGGATATTATGAGCCGCTGAAGAAGGGTGATAATGCCAAGCTCAAGCTTGACCGCTTGGATTACTGGATCAAATGTGGGGCTCAGCCTACGGTAACCGTAGCCAGCATGATAGCCAGAGAGCGTTCTTCACAGGCCGTTTAAGAGTTTTGTATGCAAGAGTTTCTTGAATATGTTCTCAAGAACCTTGTTGAAGAGCCGGAGGATGTCGACATCAAACCGGTGGAGCGCAATGGGGTTACCGTTTATCAATTGAGAGTCAACCCGGTTGATACGGCCAGGGTGATAGGACGCAAGGGTAGCACCATAAATGCGATCCGAGCATTGCTTGTTGCAGGCAGTGCAAAACAGGGTAAGCGAAGCGTGCTGGAGTTGATCGAAGAGGTCAATGGCCCTGAGTTTGAAGATGATACGACCGAGAGAGAGGTCTAAAACAGCTCTCGTAGAAAGTGACGTGAAATTATTTGGGAGTGGATGGGGTGCATGAAAATAGATGTACTCACATTATTTCCGAAGATGTTTAGCGGACCGCTGGATGAAAGCATAGTCCAGCGAGCTCGTGAGAATGGGTTGATTGAACTGAAAATCCATAACTTGCGGGCGTATACTCACGATTTGCACCAAACGGTGGATGACAGACCTTTTGGGGGAGGAGCCGGGATGTTGCTTAAGCCCGAGCCGCTCTTTGAAGCCTTGGAAGCGTTAACGAATGAAGAGAGTCATGTGATTTTCCTGACTCCTTCTGGTAGGAAGTTTAACCAGGCGATTGCCCGGGGAATTTCGAGCCGCGAGCATATTGTACTGGTATGCGGAAGTTACGAAGGTTTTGATGAACGAATCCTCCAGGTCTGGGCAAATGAGGAGCTCTCCATTGGAGACTATGTGCTTACCAATGGGGCGCTGCCGGCTATGGTCGTGATTGATGTGGTGACCAGGCTGCTGCCGGGTGCTCTGGGCAAAGATGAAAGCTCTCATGAAGAGTCTTTCAGCGCAAACTGTCTGGAATATCCTCACTATACGAGGCCGGCGGTATTTCGTGGTATGAAGGTGCCGGAGGTGTTACTTTCGGGGCACCATGCTCGCATCGCTCAGTGGCGGAGCGAGCAATCTGTGTCAAAGACGGCTGCGGTGCGGCCGGATTTGTTAGAAAAGAGCGGGGAGCAGGAAGCTTCCGGCTCGTGTTAAATTGGTATAAGTTTATGAATCAGGCATTATTAGATAAGATCGAGTCCGCCTACACCAGGAAGAACCCAGTGGCCTTCTCAGTAGGTGATACGGTGAATGTGCACACCAAGGTGGTTGAAGGCCAGAAGGAGCGCATCCAGGTTTTTACCGGTGTTGTGATTGGCCGTCGCGGGCACGGTTTGAATGAAACCTTCACCGTTCGTCGTATCAGCTACGGAGAGGGAGTGGAGCGTGTTTTTCCTATCCATTCACCGCGTATTGAAAAAGTGGTGGTAGAGCGCCAGGGTAAAGTTCGCAGAGCGAAATTGACTTATCTGCGCGGCCGTATCGGAAAGAGCGCGTTGGCGGTTAAAGAAAAAGATTTACATCTTTCCCGCAAGAAGAGCTAAGCTCAGGCTTGGGGTTGTAGAAAAGATTTTTAACTATTTTAAAGCGAGCGAGGGTAGACAACTATCCTCGCTGTTTTGTTTGGAGGTAACACATATACATGAAAAAAGACGTACTTTGAGAGTACGTCTTTTTTAGGTGCAAGGCTTCTTGCGGGCGGATAATTACGCTCTAAACGTCGTAATACATTTCGTATTCGATGGGATGCGGGCGCAAGCGGAGAGTCGAATCTTCTTTGCGTTTGATTCGGACATAGGTTTCCAGGAAGTCGCGGCTGAACACATCGCCCTTCAATAAAAACTCATGATCCTGCTCCAGGTAGTTCAGGGCATCACCCAGGCTCGAGGGAACATGAGGGATGTTCTTGAGCTCTTCAGGAGGGAGCTCATAGATGTTTTTATCCATCGGCTCGCCGGGGTCGATTTTATTCATCACACCGTCCAGTCCCGCCATCAAAAGGGCAGAGTAGGCCAGATAAGGATTTGCGGAGGGATCAGGCGGGCGGTACTCAATACGCTTGGCTTTGGGGTTGGAGCTGAAAGTCGGGATGCGTATGGCAGCGCTACGGTTATTGGCACTGTAGGCCAAATTGATCGGGGCTTCGTAGCCGGGGACCAGGCGCCTGTAGGAGTTAGTGCTGGGGCTGCAAAAGGCGCAAAGAGCCCGTGCGTGCTTCAAGATGCCGCCCATATAGTGGAGGGCCATCTGGCTTAAGCCAGCGTACTCGCTGCCGGCAAAGAGCGGCTTGCCTTTTTTCCAGAGAGATTGATGGATGTGCATGCCTGAACCGTTATCTGCGAACATCGGCTTGGGCATGAAGGTCGCGGTTTTACTATGGCGCAAAGCGACATTTTTCACCACGTATTTAAACACCATCATCTTGTCGGCCGATTTCAGGAGAGTGTCGAAGCAAAAATCGATTTCTGTCTGCCCTGCAGTAGCGACCTCGCGATGATGGCGCTCCACCTGCAATCCGAGTTCTTCCAAGACGAGCACCATTTCGGTGCGAATATCCTGAAGAGAATCGGTCGGTGCGACCGGGAAATAACCTTCTTTATGCCGCACTTTGTAACCCAAGTTAGGCATTTCCTCGCGCGCGCTGTTCCAGATTCCTTCAGCGGAATCAATTTCGAACATGGCGGAGTGGTTCTTATTTTCATAGCGAACACTATCGAGGATGAAAAACTCAGCCTCGGCGCCCAGATAGGCGGTATCAGCGAAACCGCTTCCTTCGAGGAAATTTTCAGCGCGTTGGGCAATGACCCGAGGGTCACGGTTGTAGAGCTCGCGTGTGCTGGTCTCCTGAACTGTGCAAGTCAGACTCAGGGTGGGGACGGCACAGAAGGGATCCATGAAGGCGGTGTTAGGATCAGGGACGACCAGCATGTCGCTGGCTTCGATGCTCTTCCACCCCCGAATGGAGGAGCCGTCGATGCCAAAACCTTCCGAAAAGGAATCTTCACTCAGTTCGCGAACAGGAACTGTAAAATGTTGCCAAGTACCAAAAGTATCCACAAACTTCAAGTCCACCATTCTTGCGGCATACTTCTTTGCCATTTCAATGACAGTTTTGGGTGTATTCATCTATGAGTGTGGAAGCCCGGGTAATGGATGCTACGCAGGCAATCCCGGGCCCCATCCTAAAGCAAAAAAACCTCCTCTTCCAGAGAAAAGGAGGATAAATACAAGAATTTTGAAAACAATCTGAAAATCAGTGAAGAGCGTTTTCGTCTATCTCACCGCTTCGGATTCGAATAGCGTCTTCCACGGGATAGATAAAAATTTTCCCATCACCGATTTTCCCAGTTCTGGCAGACTCGACGATCACTTTGACGGCTTGCGACACCTGGTTGTCGGGTAAGACGATTTCGATGCGGATTTTGGGCAAAAAATCCAAAGTATATTCGCTACCGCGGTATATTTCAGTATGGCCTTTTTGGCGCCCGAATCCTTTGACTTCACTTACAGTCATTCCGTCGATTCCGAGGGAGGAGAGAGACTGTTTTACGTCTTCGAGTTTATAGGGTCTGATGATTGCTTCGATTTTCTTCATGTTCGTCTTTATCAACCTCGCCTGGATTATAAGGCGGAAGGGGACTGATGCACAGTTTTTTTGGTTTCAGTGAAAAAAAACATCTCAAGATATTAGAAATACTACTTCATGTTGGCGATGATATTATCTCCGAATTCAGAGCATTTAATTTCGGTGGAGTTGTCCATGAGGCGGGCAAAATCATAAGTAACCCGTTTGGATGAGATCGCGCCATTCAATCCGGTGATGATCAGATCGGCAGCTTCGGTCCAGCCCAGATAGCGGAACATCATTTCACCGCTCAAGATGACGCTGCCGGGATTGACTTTATCCAGGTTGGCGTACTTGGGTGCCGTCCCGTGGGTGGCCTCAAAAATGGCGTGGCCGGTGGTGTAGTTGATATTGCCGCCGGGCGCAATGCCGATTCCGCCAACCTGTGCGGCCAGGGCATCGGAGAGGTAATCGCCGTTGAGGTTCGGTGTGGCGATGACATCGAAATCAGCGGGGCGGGTCAATATCTGCTGGAGAGTGATATCGGCAATTGCATCTTTAATCAGAACCGCACCAGCAGCCAGGGCCTTTTTCTGTTCTTCATTGGCGGCTTCCTCCCCATGGGCTTTACTGGTTCTTCCCCATTGGGCCCAAGTATAAACCTGGTTGCCGAAGAGCTCTTCAGCGCAGGCATAGCCCCAATCACGGAAGGCACCCTCAGTGTATTTCATGATGTTGCCTTTGTGGACGAGGGTGACGCTTTTGCGCTTTTCACGCAGGGCGTATTGGATGGCGGATTTCACCAAACGTACAGTGCCTTCCTGAGAAATGGGCTTAATGCCGATGCCGACCGAGGGAGACTCTTCATTTCCAAAGCGGATCTTTTTGAAATCTTTTGGGAATTCTTTTTTGATAAACTCCAGAATCTTAGCGGCTTCGGGTGATCCGGCTACGTATTCGATTCCGGCATAGATATCCTCCGTGTTTTCACGGAAGATTACCATATTCACCTTTTCAGGATGCTTGACGGGACTGGGAACACCGGCGAAATACTGAACCGGACGCAGACAGACATAGAGATCGAGCATCTGACGCAGGGCGACATTGAGAGAGCGGAACCCTCCGCCAATAGGGGTAGTGAGAGGTCCTTTGATGCCGACCAGATAATCACGGAAAACATTGACAGTATCATCGGGAAGCCATGTATCAAATTTTTCTTTGGCTAATCCGCCTGCATACACCTCGAACCAGGAGACCTTTCGGCTGCCTTTATAGGCTTGTGAAACCGCTGCATCAAATACCCTCTGGCTTGCGGCCCAGATATCAGGACCGGTACCATCACCACGAATGAAAGGGATTACGGGCTGATCGGGTACGCTGAGTTTGCCGTTGACGATCTGAATTTTTCCGCCTTCCGGAGGGGTTACTGTCGTGTATTTCATCTGTTGTTTGTTCTAAAAATATTGGTTGTTGTGCCGATATCGGCAAAATAGTTTAGAGGGGTGAGGCCCCGTAGATTTTAAATTGTTTGTGTGATTGCCCTTCGGCGTCATTAAAGTGACGTTTTACTTTTTCCAGAATGGTTTCCACATTCAAGCCATATTTATTCTTAAGCTCTTCAGTGGTGGTGGCATGCTCCACGAATTTATCAGGCCAGCCGATTCGAATCACGGGGACCTGAACGGAGTGGTTGCTGAGGAGCTCAAGGACCGCGCTGCCGTAGCCGCCCTGGAGCATGTGATCCTCGACGGTGATCAGCAGATCCGCATTTTGTGCGTAGAAAAGAGTGAGCTGCTCATCCAAGGGCTTGATGAAGCGCGGGTCAATGACAGCAGTTTCGTAGCCTTCCCGGGAAAGCGCCTCGGCCGCCTTTAGGGCCATGGAGTTCATGCAGCCCAGGGCAAAGATAGCGATCTTGCTACCTTCGGTTTTATCCCAGCTTTTGACGACTTCACCTTTGCCGATTTCCAGGGCAGAAGGTGTTTCTTTAACAGGGACGCCTTCAGCAGGGCCACGGGGATAGCGGATAGCTGCGGGCTGATTCAGGCGCGTTGCCGTATAGAGCATGTCCTGAAGCTCGTCTTCGTTACGCGGAGACATCAGGACGAGGTTGGGCAGGGGGCGCAGGAAAGAGATATCAAAGACGCCGTGATGGGTAGGGCCATCGTTGGGAGAGAGGCCTGCCCGATCCATACAAAAGACGACCGGCAGAGATTGAAGAGCCGCATCATGCATGACGCAATCGAAGGAGCGCTGCATGAAAGAGGAGTAAATCGCGACAACGGGATGAAATCCCATAGTTGCCATGGCAGAGGCGAATACAACGGCATGTTCCTCGGCGATTCCTACATCAATGTACTGCTGGGGACGTTCTCTGGCCAGTATATCCAGGCCGGTGCCGCCGGGCATGGCAGCGGTGATGCCGACGATCTTTTCATCACGTTTGCAAAGCTTGAGCATCGTATCTCCGAAGACTTTCTGCCAGGAAGGAGGGGTAGGCGTTTTTGACTTAATGGCCAAACCGTCTTCCGGGTTGTAGGGGCCAATACCGTGGAAACGGGAGGGCTGAGTCATGGCCGGTTCATAGCCCTTACCCTTGGTGGTAATGACGTGCAGGACGATGGGAGAATCCGACTCGCGGGCAAACTGAAGAGCCCTGATCAAAGTCGGGATGTCATGTCCATCCATGGGGCCCAGGTATTTGAAACCCAGGTCTTCAAAGAAAGAGCTGCTGGTGCCGCCGCCGCCTTTGCCATCCACGTTATAATCCTGCGGACTCTCTGGGGGAGGAAGGGCCTGCCCCTCATTGGGACGAATGGAAATAGAGGTGAGGGCCAGTTTAAAGGCTTCTCCGGCTTTACTTGAGATGCGTTTGGCCCGTGAGGCATGTTGATCGGGCAGTTTATTGAGCCAGCGCTCAAACTCGCGTTGGAGTTTGTTGAAAGTGGGCCGCATCAACAGGCGGTTCAGGAAGTTGGAAACAGCGCCTACATTGCGATCAATGCTCCACTTGTTGTCGTTCAGGATAGCGATGAACTTTTTGGTGCTGCTGGCAATGTTGTTGAGCGCTTCAAAGGAGATGCCGTTAGTGAGAGCCGCATCGCCGAAAATAGCGACGACGTTTTCATTGGAGCCCCGTTTGTCGCGCGCGACAGCCATGCCCAGCGCCGCTGAAAGGGCAGTACCGGCATGACCTGCACCAAAGCAATCATGCTCGCTTTCTGAACGGAGAGCGAAGCCACTGAGGCCGCCTGTCTGGCGGATTGTATGAAAGCGGTCTTTTCTGCCGGTCAAAAGTTTATGAGCGTAAACCTGATGGCTTACATCCCAGAGAAATTTATCTTTCGGGGTTTCAAAAACCCAGTGGAGAGCAATCGTTAAATCGACAATACCCAGGTTGGAGGCCAGATGCCCGCCGCAGTTGGCGACTTTCGTCACGATTTCATTGCGCATCTCGGCCGCCAGCTCAACCAACTGATCAGGTTTAAGCTTTTTTAAGTGCCCGGGGGAATTGACCATGTCCAGATAGCAGCTCATTTACCCTCCCTGTTTTTAAGTGAAATTTGTCCGCCTTTTTCCACCAGTTCGCGGATTTTGCCTTCGGCCTCGCCGAGTCTTTTCTCGCAATTTTTAATGAGCTTCACTCCCTCTCCATAGGAAGCGATCATTTCTTCAAGTCCCAGGTTGCCTGACTCCATCTCGGAAACCAGCGTTCTGAGTTTTGCGATACCCTCTTCAAAGGAGATCTTTTCCTCAGGCGCCGTTGAGTCAGGATTCATTTTTTGATTCATTCTGGCTATTAGTTTTTCTCGTATCGATAGATAAACATACCGTCCCGAAGTTTGGGTTCAAACCAGGTGCTTTTGGGGGGCATGACTTCGTTTTGATCAGCAATATCCATGACTTCTTCGATTTGAGTCGGGAACATAGAAAAAGCACACGCGTATTGCCCCGAGGAAACCATCTGTTCGAGCTCGACGGTGCCTCGAATCCCTCCGACAAAGGAGATACGCTCGCTAGTGCGAGGATTTTTTATGTCCAGAATGGGAGCCAAGACTTTATCCTGGAGTATCTGGACGTCTAATTGGTCACGCGGATTGCCTCCGTTAGAGAAGCCCGTCTTGAACCTGAGACCATACCAGCGGCCGCCGATGAAGAGTCCGACCTCCTTATTCCTGGCGGGTTTATCAAATGGTTTCTCCAGCACGGTGAAGACAGTCTCGAGTTTCTTTAAAAACTCGCTTTGACTCAAACCGTTCAGGTCTTTAATTACCCGGTTGTAGGGGAGAATCTGCATCTGATCATGAGGGAAGATAACGGCCAAAAAGTATCCGCTGCCGTTCTTGCCGTCTCTGGTCTGATAGATTTTTGCTGCCGCAGCACTCCGGTGATGCCCATCGGCGATGTAGAGATGCGGCATCCGTTCGAACTCTTTTTCGATCGATTTCAGGATGCTTTTATCGGAGATGACCCAAGCCTCGTGTCTGACTCCGTCAATACCCGTAAAATCCACAACGGGAGTTTCACGAGTTTTAGCCGCAAAGAGGTTGTTTAAAGTCGAGTTGGAGTGGTAGGTCAAGAAAACGGGACCTGTTTGGGCATTGAGCGCTTCAATGTGGTTAATGCGGTCGTTTTCCTTATCCGGGCGGGTGTACTCATGTTTCTTGATGACTCCGCTCAGATATTCCTCAGCGCTGACGGTTGCAACCAATCCGGTCTGGGTATGATTGCCCATAATCTGGCGATAAAGATAATAGCAGGGCTCAGCATCTTTTCGAAGTAAACCTTCGGCTACCCATTCCTGGAAGAGGTCACGAGCTTTCGCATAGACTTCACCTGAATAAGGGTTTATACCGTTATCGAAATTAATTTCAGCGCGGCTGATCCTATAGAAGCTGTGTTCTTTGCCGTTGGCGCGCTCGCGTGCTTCAGCGGTGGATACAACATCATAGGGTAGTTCGCAGATTTGGCCCGCTACTTCAGGCCTGGGTCTGATTGCAGCAAATGGTTTTACTATTGCCATAGTAACGCAGGGAACAGTATAGCACATTTTTGCGCTTGAAAAAGTAAAAAACTGTGAGCGGTGGGCAAAAAGAATGTTGAAAAACCGAGCCTAAAAAAGCCCTTATTCCATACTGGGGGTAGGGGATACAATATTCTTAAAGAGGCGAAAAAAGGCGGTTAGGACAGAGGTGGTCAATTTTCCGGATAAAAGTATTGCTATTAGAGAAAGCAACATCTTAGAATCCAACGGCTAGTGATGCGGATAAACGCTTATATAAAGATCGGGAAGAAATACCTTTTTAAGGGGCTAAATGTTTTTCTGCCGACTATCCGAGCCAAGGCAATCGCCATCCTGTTTTGTGGGGTTTTTGTCGGTTTGGTTGTTTATATGAGTTATGCCTCACGGGCTTATTCCTATTTGTTGGACGACCCGGATGTTTGCATCAACTGCCATATCATGGGGCCTTTTTATGCGACATGGAAGCACAGTTCGCACGGACGGGATACGGTCTGCAACGATTGCCATGTGCCGCAGGATAACATCTTGAGGAAATGGTATTTCAAAGGGAAGGACGGTTCCCGTCATGCCGCGATTTTCACGATGCGCGGAGAACATCAGGTGATTAGGGCAATTCCTGAAAGCCAGGTTGTAATCCAGGAAAACTGCGTCCGCTGCCACACCCAGCTCAATACGGAGTTTGTAAAGACCGGGTGCGTGGGAGCCAAAGAGATTGAGTCGGGTGAGGGAACGACTTGCTGGGCTTGCCATCGAGGGGTGCCGCACGGAGGGAAAACGAGTCTCTCATCCACTCCGAATTCCAGGATGCCTTTTCCCGAATCCATCGTTCCTGAATGGTTGGAGAAAGAACTGGGTACAGGGAACAAGAAATAGAAATCAATTTAAATTAACCCAAGTAAAATTATGGATATTGAAAAGATGAAACTGAAAAGCTGGCAGGGATGGCTGCTTTTCTTCGGGGCTATGGCGGCTGTTTTCGTCATGGGGATACTCGCCGCCTCCATTACGGAGAGACGGGCTGAGGTCGTTTCTATTTACGCGAATAAGAAAGTGGATATTGCGGATATGGAATCCCGCAATGAAATTTATAACGCAAACTATCCGCGAGAATACGAGACCTGGCGGCAAACGGCCGATACTTCCTTCAAGAGTGAATTTAACGGAAGCCAAGCCGTGGATGTGCTTGAAGAGCGGCCGAACATGGTGATTCTCTGGGCCGGGTACTCTTTTGCGAAAGATTATTCTACCCCCAGAGGCCATATGCACGCAGTTGGGGATGTGAGGCAGACGCTGCGGACAGGCTCCCCGGGAGTAAATCAGGCGGGGGATGTGCAGCCGGCGACCTGCTGGAGTTGCAAAAGCCCGGATGTCCCCAGGATGATGAATAAGCTCGGAGTGAGCGCATTCTATAAAAGTGCCTGGTCGGAAATGGGCCCGGAAATCGTTAATCCGATTGGCTGCGCTGATTGCCATGATCCCCAGACGATGGACCTTCATATCAGCCGGCCGGCACTGATCGAGGCCTTTGAGCGCCAGGGTAAAGATATCAGTCAATCCACGTTGCAGGAGATGCGGTCTCTGGTTTGCGCTCAGTGTCACGTGGAGTATTATTTCAAGGGCGAGGGGAAGTACCTGACCTTCCCGTGGGATAAGGGAATGACGATTGAAGCGGCAGAAGAATACTACGATTCTTATGAATACACGGACTATATTCACGCATTAAGCCGTACTCCGATTTTGAAGGCACAGCATCCTGATTTCGAGCTGAGCCAGATGGGAATTCACGCGCAACGGGGAGTCGCCTGTGCGGATTGCCACATGCCTTATATCAGCGAGGGTGGCGTGAAATTCTCTGACCACCATATACGCAGTCCTCTGGCCGAGATGAACCGCACCTGCCAGATTTGCCATCGACAGAGCGAAGAGACACTTCGCAAGAACGTCTTTGAGCGTCAACGCAAATGCGAAGAGGTGCGTGATCAATTGGAAGAGGTCCTTACCCGCGCTCATATAGAGGCGGCATTTGCCTGGGAAAAGGGTGCCGCAGAGGCCCAAATGCAGCCGATTCTGAAACTGATCCGTCAGGCTCAGTGGCGCTGGGATTACTCGGTCGCCTCACATGGTGCTTCTTTCCACGCACCGCAAGAGGTGGTTCGCATTATGAGTAACGGTATTGCCCGAGCGATGGAGGCCAGGTTGGAGCTTGCCCGAGTGCTTGCACAGAATGGATATTCAGAGCCGGTACCCATGCCGGATATTTCCACCAAGGAAAAGGCCCAGAAATATATCGGGCTGGATATGGAGCAGCTTCACAAGGATAAGGAGCGGTTCATGAAAGAAGTTGCCGTTAAATGGGTGGAAGAGGCCAAAGCCTCGGAGGGACTGCTCACAAAATAGAGAGATAACTACTTATTTATTGAAAAGTAATGAATAAGGAGAAGAGAATGGAAAGCTTAACACGCCGTGATTTTTTGAAAAAAGGTTCGCTTGCAGGTTTGGCGGGTGCTGCCAGTTTTTTTGCGGGGGATGGTTGTGCATCGGCTCAGCAACTGCCTGAAGGGCGGGAGCAGATGCTGCGTATTCCACGCCGGCAGGGACGGGGAAACCAGCCGGTTAATCCCAAATTTCCGAACATCGGCGGATATGTCACGCTTTTGGCAGATTTGCATCAGCATACGGTTTTCTCGGATGGCGACCTTCGGCCGGGAGCTCGTGTGGAAGAGGCTAAGCGTGAGGGGCTGGACGTGATCTGTCTCTCTGACCATGTTGAAGTCAGGCCGTTCAAAGCCGATATTGCCAACATGGATCTGGGCAGAGCCTATGAGCTGGCTTTGCCTAAAGCAACCGCATCGGATATTTTGTTGATACCCGGTTTGGAAATTACTCGGTCCGAGCCCTATGCAAAACACCTCAACGCGCTGTTTCTGAAAGATTTCAACGCGCTGATCACTGAGAAGTTCGAGGACGCGGTACGCGCGGCTGCCAAACAGGAAGCCTTTATTTTCTGGAATCATCCCGCCTGGGGGCAAAAAGAGCCCAAGGCAACCTGGTATCCGCAGATGGATGAATTTCTGAAAGAGGGAATGCTGCACGGTTTTGAGGTCGTGAATGGCTTTGAAGGGGATGCGCGGGATTATCAACCTGACGTCATGGATTGGTGCCAGAAGCATCGGGTAACGATGTTGGGGAACTCCGATGCACACAAAGCGACGGCGTATCTGACGGATTGGAGTGCCGGGGAGCATCGGCCAATGACACTCGTCTTTGCCCGGGATCGTTCAGTTGAGGCGGTCCGGGAGGCACTTTTTGCCGGGAGGACGGCTATTTACTACTATCTGCCGGGAGAGCGTGACCTCCTGATCGGGGACGAAAAGTGGCTTCTTCCGATTTTCAACAGATGTTTTAACTACACGCCCAAGCAGACCGGTGTAGGGCCTAACGAAGTGATATTCGAGAATGATCTTCCCTTCACCCTGGAGCTCAAGACGCTCAATACTTCGGGAATCAAACTGCCCGAAAAACTCCAGATACCGCACGGGAGCTCTACTTTCGCGGTAGAAACACTGGGGGGACCGATCCGCGTCGAAGCAGAGGTTCTCAATTTCCATATTGGAAAGGAGAGAAGGATGAATATTGAATTGAGCGTATAGAGTTCGCTACCGATTATTCATCTTCCTTTTTCAGGAGTTTCCAGACGCGCAGGGTTTCGCAAATCGACCAGGCCTGGGCATCACAGCCGCGGGGTGTGTGAGGAGCGTCTCCATCCATGATTTCCGGGATGTGCCCCAGGCAGTTTCTCGAGGTCCAGTATTCTGCGCTTTTCAGGTAAGCCAGAGCGGCTTTACGGGCGGCCTCATCCCCGGGCCAGGCTTTGGCCAGAGCTTCACAAAAGATTGGCAACATATACCCCCAGGCGGTGCCGTTGTGATAAGCGGGTTTGCGGCGCGTATCTTCATCGCCTTCATATTGCGGCCAATAGGGGTTGCCCGGGTCGTTCAGGAGACGGCCTTCGGGACCGAAAACGGGAGCCAGGCAGGATACCGGCAGGGGAGCCAGTGAGCGCATGGCACCGGGAATAACCAGATGTCGGAGTGCAGCCCGGAGTGCGCGCTGGGACTTTTCAGCGTCGAAAAGTCCGAAGGAAATGGGTAGGAACTGGTTGGGTCTGAGAGCGTCATCGACTCGGGCCTGTGCGGCGGGCTTTTTATCCTCAGCCCAGAGGCCATCGGCAAACCATTTATTGTCCGGCAGCCAGAAATAGCGCTGCAGGGATTGCTCAGCTTTCAACGCCCATTTTTCCCATTCCGGCTCGGCCGGAGCCAAACGTGAGAGCTGGCGCAGAAGCCGTATCCAAAGGGCTTGAATTTCGATCGGGTAACCGCAGCGGGGAGTGCCAGCCGGGTAGTTCGTATCCATCCAGGTGTAATGCGAGGGGCTCCAGACCAAACCGGAATCCCGGTCTACAAAGATACCATTGGGAGTGCCCTGGATGTAATTGGTGGCAATGCTCCTGAGGACGTCCAGGAGGGTTCGCACCTGGTTTTCGAGCGGCGTTTCATAGACCTGCTCGCTTGTGAAGCGGTAATTCTCGGCCAGGGCTGCGGCTTCTTCCAATACGACTCCGAACCAGAGAGGTGCATCGGATGTATTGCGGTTGGAGTCATTATCGCCATAGATGACATTGGGAAGGGTGCCGTTTTTCTCCATTCGCCCAAAGACCTGGAGGAGCTCCAAAACTTCGGGCCAATAGCCGGCAGCCAGGTAGCCTCGAGCGCAGATGAGAGTGTCGCGGCCCCAATCCATAAACCAGGGATAACCTGCGATGACAGTGCGTCCGCGATCAGCGCCCCGGCGTACGAGAAAGGCTTTGGCTCCCAGGAGCAGTTCTCGCTCCCAGATATCCGTGAGAGGCCGCGTATATTTTTTCAGAAGATCACTACTCTGTACCTGGCGACGCTCTTCAAACCAGGACATTTCATCGTTACTGATGGGCTCTTTTTCCGCATCGACGACCATGTAAACCGGTTGATTCTCCAACAGGGTGAGCTCAAACCATCCGGGGCTGAATGCATCTCCGCGGTCAGCCTGCCCGCGAGTGGCTTCGACAGGGTGAAGTATCTGGTTGCACCACTCGGGTTGAGGGTGATATCTGCCGGCGGTCGTATAGGCTCTGAAACTGCGATCTGCGGCCGGAGTGAAGGCAAAGCCCGGTTCATCCTGCAGGGCGTGAGTATTGACTTCAAAATGCCGACGGCTTTCATCGTTCAAATGCGTTTCGCTGTGGAAGCTCCGGTCTTCAATATCGAGCCGCACGGTGACGCGGACATTGGCATCAGGGGAGAGGATGCGATTTTTCCAACGCTTGGGAATTGAGACTTCGCTTAAGCGTTCCAGTTTGAGCACGAGCGTATTTCGTTCTTCGATGAGGTCAATAGTCAGTTGGAGATGGGCAACCCGTCCATCGCCGGCAGAGACAATAAAATTCCATTTAGCAGGCGGCTCCGGGTTCAAGGCTGCCAGGTTGGCTGCACTGAGCTGGCTGTAAAAGCCATCGGCATTGACCCAAATACGAGCACGCTTGACGAAGACGTGCCGATCCACGGGGAAATCCGGATGCAGGTTGGCGCCCAGGAGGCAATCGTACTTGGAGCGGATGGAACCCAGATCGGCTCGAATGCGTGACATGGCGCCGCGTCCATTGGTGAGAAGCACAAGCGCATCCTTATCGGCGCAGATGCTGTACTGAGAGCCCCTTTGCAAAATCCATCGCTCCTTGCCACCCGGGGCATGAAGGATGGTTTGCATGAAATCCGAGGTGTTTTGGAAATCTTCCGCGACATAGAGGAGTTTACCCGTGACCTTGTATTCCCGTTCTCCCCAGATGGTGCCTACAACGGAAAGTTCACCGGTATCCTCAGCCAGCACATCCCTGACTTCATCGGGAGAAAAAGCGGCAATATGGCCCTTATCCGTTTCCACTGAATGAAGAACCTGCGAGTGTTTATCCTTGGAGCGCAACTGGACCTGGAAAGGCCATTGGGTGTTTCTGAAATAGAGCCAGTGATCTTTGGGCAGGAGCGTCGTCCTCCTGAGATCGCTCAGCTGCCAGGAGACAACCGGACAATAGACAGGAGATTGCATTTCCCGGCGAATTTGCTCCATCCATTCTTTAGGATCCACTTTTTGGTCTTTGAGTCTGCTCAAAGCGCCCAGGTAAGTAACCGGGTTGGAGGAGGCCAGCTCAGAAAGCGCCTGCCAGTTGGTTGCGGAGCGCGGTTGAGCATGCAGGATGCGGCAGGATGCTTTCAAGGCCCAGGAAGCCATGGCGCGCTTTTTGCGGTACGCATCGCCTTTCAAGCCCAGAACGTCGGTTTGTTTGCTCAGGCACCAACAGGTTCCCGGCGGTACATCAAATATCCACTGACGGCTGCTTTCATCCAGCCGCGAGACGCTGACCCGCTCCCGGGTGAGCAAATCAATCATTTCCGGGGTAAGATCGTTGTCGAAAAGGCGGACCTGAGCGGGATGCTCCATGTCGGTGTTTGCAAAAAACCAGAGGGTATTGAGACGATCGGCGCAATCGCGGCGCAGAACGAAGACAGGTCCACCATCAGAGAGGCGGGTCAATTGTGCGCCATCAAAGAAGCAGGGATGCTCGCTCAAGAGCTCATTGAGCCTGGAAAGCTCTGGGACGATGTTATCGGAATTATTCCAGGAGAGACCGGTGCGTTGGTGCACGTTAATTTTCTCATCGGCCAGCCATTCGACGCCGCAAGTAAAAGCGAATCCGCCCGAAACGCTGGTCAGGGCACAAAGCTGATTGCGGAAAAGCGACCACTGCTTACCTTGTGCAGCCAGGCGGCTATTGTCATGCGTTTCACTGTAGTGAACCCAGACACCCTTGTGGCTGCTCTGCTTGAGGCTGTAATCCAGATACCAGGAGATATCTTTTGCGGAATAGTTCTGGAACAGCTCCGAGTAGGCGAACTGCATCCGCCCTTGAGTCAACAGGGTTTCAGTGGCTTCCCAGGAGCCGCCCAAGCCTTCCAGGAGGAAGATCGTTTCTGAATACTCCTGACGCACTCTGCTGATAATGTAGCGCCAGGCTTCCATGGGTATTTTATAGCCGGCATCGCAGCGGAAGCCATCCACGCCTCTATGGCACCAGGTCAGAAAGACATCGGCCAGATAATCCCAAAGATCGGGAAGATGGGTATTGAGCTCTGAAAGGTCACCCCAGGTGACACCCCAGGCCCCCGGAGAGACAAAGTTTCCCTGTTCGTCGCGGACGTACCACTCGGGGTGCGCGGAGTGCAGCCAGGATCCCCAGCCGGTATGGTTGACAGCCAAGTCGATGATGAGGCGTGCGCCGTGCCGATGAATGGCGTCGGAGAGTTCGCAGAATTGATCTGCCGGGCTGGTTTGATGTTCGAATTCTACCAGAGCCGGATCAATTCCCGTCAGGTCCAGGGCAGCGTAAGGGCTGCCGAATCGTCCCATTCTGGCAAAGGTGGTCGGCGTAGGGTTTACGGGCAGGAGGTGAATTATTTTGCATCCCAGATTGTCCACGATATGGGGGAGATATTTAATCAGGTCGCGGAATTTGCCCGAGGGAGGAATGCAGGTAAAGCCGGAAGAGTCGAGGACGTCCAGAGCGGGAGTCGATTTTTCGGGCAGAGATTTGCGCTCGGCGATGCTTTCACCAAAAAGGCGGATAAAGGAGCAGTAAATAATGTTGCCGGTTCTGCAAAAATCGGGGTGAGTGCTGATGCCCACATTGGGGCCTTCGGGCCAAATCTGGCGGCCCTCTTCGTCTCTGGCGTAGGCCTTGGCCTCGAAATAGCCCACTTCGTGGATGGGTATCTCGATGGAGGCTTCGCTGCCTGAAACAGGCATCGGCAGGTCGCGCCAGGATCCTCCAATGAGCGGCCACTTATGGGAATGCGCATGAATGATCTCTTCTTCAAGTCTTCGAGCCCGGCCCAGGTTTGTCCGCAAAAAAACAGTCCAGCCCGGAGGAATAGGGCGCCCATCATCGAAGGCAAACCGAAACTGAATCCAATCTCCGCAGTATTTCAGGAGGTTTTCTCCTGTAGCAGGCCACATTTTTACATTGCCCATAATCGTGTGTCTATTCTCCATTTTGAGAGCGGTGAGCTCAAGATAAATATGGTTTTTCCGGAGCTCGGAAAAGTCATTGTCGTAGCGCGGAAAAACATATCCCTCTGATTCATTGAAAAAAGAGGTGATAAGCGTGAAGTTTAATGCCTGGGTATCTTCAGCGTATGCTCCATCCTGCGAGTCTGGGCAAATTCCAAAGGAGGTAAATCCTGCAAAGTGGGGGACTCGGTCTCCTGGAGGGTCTCCTTGCAAAGTTTTTGAAAGGCTGTCCAACGCTCATTATCCAGAGTGGGAGAGTGGGCTACCTGGCGCATGCGGCTGCGCCACTCAATGATGATGCGGTCAATGTCGCCGACCCCCAGAGTGGGAGAGACAAAACGATATTTTATTTCCGGGTTTTGTTGAAGAGCGGCAACGACATCGCTGGCTCCATAACCGTATTCCGGCGGGACTCCGTGCTCCAGATATCCCTCGGCTGTCTGCATTTTGTAGGTTTTTTTGCTGACCCATGCGAGCCTTCCGCCCCAACGGTTTTCATCTCCGGCAAAGCGGAACCCGGCATCCAAGTTGGCCAGGTCGTAGAGAAGCTCTTCCAAAGGATACTTTTTATCTTCAATGGCTGCTGCAATCGCCAGACCCGGTCCGCCGGAGAAGAAGCTGGCAATTCGGCCCCTCATCGTGGGGGTGCCGTTCGGGCTGATCAAGCCCAGTCGGCGCCAGAGGAGGACTGCGCCCGGAGAAGTGGAAAGCGATCGGCAGGTTTTCAGATGAGTACACTGCTGGCAGCTTGAGGGATGGGTCATTCTGGTTGCCGGTTTGAAAAGGGCGACACCCTCTTGATCGACCACGGCGCTGAGAGTGAGCTCGCTCAGGTCCAGCAGGGCCGTGATTTTTTCAGAGAGCCTCTCTACTTTGATGCACTTCATTTTTTGCTGTTCAAAAACAGTCAGAATGCGTGGAAGTGCTTTGGACTCCCATTCATCGGCCTGAACCTGGCGTCCATGCCAATTGATCAAGCGCCGCACGTATTTGGAGAGGTAGATTTTTTCGCCATTGTAGACATCGGCGAGGGTCAGGGTTCTGGCAAAAATGGGCTTACCGTTTGCGTGATTGTTATTTGCGGCCTCTTTGGCATCCTGAAGTGTTTCGGCGGTGTGGTTCCGGGAAGGCGTATATTCCGTTAAAATTCCGATGCCGATTTTTTCCAGGGCAGAGCGATGCCTGAGAGCCGGAATCAGAATGGGTTTGCCTTCTTCGTTCAAAGCGGGGCTCCAATCGCCATTGCCGTTGTTACTTGGGCTGGCCAGAGTGGCAAAAACTTCTTTCACAGGGCGCTCTTGCGGCGGGTTTGAGTGCTGCCAGATTCCACGGCTGTTCAAAATCTGTTTTACCTGTTTTCGAGCGAGACGGGCGCGTTCCGTATCGGTCTGCAATTGGCAGGGAGCGTCCGGATACTGGTGCGATTCTTCGATTCCCAGCGGGACGCGGTTTGCCGTAAAGAGTCGGCTCTGCACGCGCATGGCTTCCCGAAAAGGCTCTTTACCGGTATCCACTGCGGCATGCATGACGCTGAGCAGGGCGCTCCAATCGATCGATTTGCTCCGGCTTAAATGGCAGGAGTAACCTTCATGGAGGCGGACGCCGTTTTCAGAAGTGAGAACGTAGCCGGTCTGATCAATGCCGCGTCGGCCGGCTCTGCCGAACATTTGCAGAATTTCGTCCGGCTGAATGGCGTATTCCATGCCTCCCCGGCGATAGGAATCCGCAGCCAGTGCCACGGTGCGGAGAGAGAAATTGATTCCGGCCGCCAGTCCCATAGTGGCGATTACAACGCGCAGCTGACCTGCCTTTGTGAGAGGCTCAATGACACCGGCGCGGGCGGCATAGCTCAAGCCACTGTGATGATAGACAATGCGCGTCTTGAGCATCTGGGCGAGGTTGTTGCCGACGCAGCGGCGCTGCTCAGTCGTGAGGTAAAGCGGGTTGGGATTGGGAAGGTGACGCGCTAGATCCGCTGCCAGTTTTTCGGAGTCTGCCCGTCTGGGGGCGAAAATGAGAATGGGCCCCAAATCTTCTGCCAGTGCTTTGGCGACCAATCGAGGCCAAAAGCCTTTGATTTTCGGAGGGACGTTATATTGGAGATTCTCAATCATTACCTCCTCAAGGGGGACAGGCCGGTGAGTGGTTTTGACCAGTTCGGCCTGGCGTCCGAGCTGGTTGAACCATTTGACGATATCCTGAGGGTTGGCGACACTGCCGCTCAGAAGGAGCAACTGGGTGTGCGGAGGCGCCAAGGCCAGGGCAAGCTCGTAGTTAAGGCCGCGGTCCGGGTCGCGAATCATCTGGTATTCATCCACTACCATCAAGGTCGGGCCTTCACCGCGGATGAGTCGCAGCTTTTGCGTTTCCAGTGTGGCGACAATAATGGGGGCATCCAGATTTTCAGAAAGGTCTCCCGTCGCGATGCCGACATTCCAGCCGCGGGCGCGCCACTCCGCCAGCTTGTCATTAGCCAGAGCGCGAGTGGGTACCGTATAAATGGCCTGAGCGCTGTTTTTTCCCAGTTTGGACCAATGTTCAAAAATAAAAGTCTTCCCTGAGCCGGTGGGAGCCTGCACTACGACATCTTTGCCTTCTTTGAGGGCGGTGATGGCTTGCTGCTGCCACAGGTCCGGGACAAGCACCTGGCTCCATCCGGGAAACTCCAGATGGGAAAGTGATTCAGAGAATGCAGAAGGGGTTTGTGTGTTTTTCTGGTAACGTTGATTCATCAGATGGAAAAGGAACTAGAATGCTTTAAAAGAGAGCTTTTTGATTACATCCTTTCCCAGACACGCTTGAAGTTTTTTAAGAATATCTTTGCTGTGGAAGCGGACGATTTCTGAGAGCCATGCGCTGTTTTCCACACGGATAAAAAGGGTCCCTCTTACAATATTTTCCGGGAAAGCATGGGCGGCAATTACGGGGTCCATGGTATGTTCCCAAGCGTAATGAAGTTGTTTTTGCTCTCTTCGGCTGTCGAGTTTATAGCGTTTAAAAAGCGCGGGCAGGCAGTCTGAAGGCAAACAGAACTGCGGAATATCTGCTTTGAGGGCGTCTTCATCAAAATGGCGCCACATGCGGAGCACTTCCCGCCGGGCGTAATCCTGTCTGGATTTCCTTCTTTTATAAGTAGACTGAACCTCTTTCATTTCGAACGTCGAAAAAACAACCAAAGAGAGGGCAGAGAGAGTCTCTGCTCCTCACCGTCTTCCATAGTGCCTGAGAGAGGAGCTGTTGTCTAGCTTTCCTTGAGTGCGCTATTCATGCGCTCAATGGATTCATCTACCTCGGCTGTGCTCTTGAAGCCCACGACTGCGGAATTAACGCCTTCGGTGGCCATCACAAAATTCATCGCTTTCTGGCGGTCTTCGGCTTTCTTGAAGTTGCCCTCACCGATCAGCTTCATGGCAATCACGCCCTTGCCTTTAGCGGTAGCGTTTTTGATCTGCTTTACGACTTCGGGGATGAATTTGACCGAGCTCGGGGAATTCCAGGTCTCGTCTTCGGTATCCGTGATATGGCCTTGGGGGTTGAGCCGCACCAGCAGCGTTTGAACCCAGTCTGAAGCAACACCCGTGCGAATCGCAGGAATGCTGTGAGTTGAAATGCCGTGAACGCGAATCAGTTTCTTTTCCTTGGCCTTACTCATCGCTTCCATGACATGAGTCATTTTCGTATCCCAATCCTTAGCGGTCTGGCAGTGAATCAGGAGTGAATCGATGTAATCAGTACCGAGTTCAGTGAGGTATTTTTCAATTTTCTCGAAAGCTTCATCAGCGGTTTTGACACCCCAACCGGGCATTTTGGTTTGAATGAAAAGCTTTTCGCGGGGCAAACCTTTCAGAGCCTCCTTGAGCCAGGAGTGAGTCTGATAGGATTCCGCGGTGTCAAAGTAGGTGATACCCTTGTCGTAAGCATGACGAATCAAGCTATTAAAGCCTTCATGGCCTAATGCGCGCTGGACGTTGCCGCTAGAGGTGCCGGTGCCAAAGCCCAAACGACTCAGCTTTACGCCCGTATTGCCCAGCTCTACCTGATCGGCAGCCGTGCGGATTTTCTTTTGGGGTGCTTGATCTTCAGCGGAGACGAAACTTGGTGCCACCAAGACTGCCCCAGCTGCAACGGCAGAGGTTTTCAAAAAGTCTCTGCGATTGACGTTGTATGTATTCCTCATAATAAATGCCCTATGGCTAGGGGTTAATATAGCAGGGTTGCAGCAGAATGCAAAGTTTTAGCGGCAGATCGGGAGTAAAAAACAGGAAAAAACCGGGCTGTAAGACGTTTCATCGTATGAGAAAACTCGAGAAGTTGTTTTTGATAAAAGTGTTCAAAAAGGCTTGCCAACAGGAGGAGAGGGCTTTAGACTCCCGACATATTAAAAAGGCGTTTAGTCCTATAGTTTTAATGAAATAAGCATATGTCTGAAAAGCAAAGCTCTAAGGATGGGTGCGGCGTTTGCTGCGGCAAGGTTGCGTCCGTAGTCCCTTTATTCAACCCCAAATCGGTCGCCGTAGTCGGCGCCACAGAAAAGCCCAATTCAGTAGGGCGGACTGTTCTTTGGAATTTAATCAGCAGTCCTTTCGGCGGAACGGTTTATCCAATTAACCCGAAGCGCCCCAGCGTGTTGGGAATAAAAGCATATCCCAGCCTGGCGGCCTGTCCCGGAGAGGTGGATTTGATCGTTGTGTGCACCCCGGCAAAGACGGTTCAGGGAATTATCGCTGAAGCTGCACAAAAGGGCGTCAAGGGCGCTGTCGTGATTTCTGCCGGGTTTAAGGAAATTGGCCCCAAAGGAGCGGAGCTTGAACGCCAGTTGGCTGAAGAAGCCGGCAAGACGGGAATGCGCATTATCGGCCCGAACTGCCTGGGTATCATGAATCCCATTACCGGGCTCAATGCCTCCTTCGCCCCTGCAGTTGCAGCCGCGGGCAGCATTGGTTTTATCAGCCAAAGCGGTGCGTTGGGATGTGCCGTTCTTGACTGGTGCGCTCACAACGGAGTAGGGCTCTCGAACTTTTCCTCAATCGGTTCCATGATGGATGTGAATTGGGGCGACCTGATCCGCTACCTGGGAGACGACGAGAATACCCATAGCATCGTTATTTACATGGAGTCCATTGGCGACGCACCCTCTTTTCTGGAGGCGGCTTCCAAGGTTACTCCCAAGAAACCGATTTTCGTCATCAAGCCCGGACGCACCGAGGGTGCAGCCAAAGCGGCGGCTTCTCACACCGGCTCCATGACCGGGTCTGACGATGTCCTGGATGCGGCCTTCAAGCGCGTGGGCGTTGTGAGGCTGACTGAGATATCCGAAGTTTTCCATATGTTCAACGCTCTGTCCCGTCAGCCGTTGCCGCAGGGTAACCGCCTGACTGTGATTACCAATGCGGGCGGTCCCGGTGTGCTTTGCACCGATGCGCTTTTGCTGTCGGGTGGCGTGCTGGCTGAAGTTGCTCCGAAAACGATTGAGGAGTTGAATACCTTCCTTCCTGCAGCCTGGAGCCGAAGCAATCCTGTGGATATTTTGGGAGATGCAAGCCCGGAAGCGTATGCGCACACTCTGGAAGTTGTCGGTCAAGATGCCGGCGGAGATGGTTATCTCGTGATTCTCACGCCTCAGGCAATGAGCCGTCCCACGGAGACTGCGGAAAAGGTGAAGGCCTTTGGAAAGATCAAGGGTAAGCCCGTCTATGCCAGCTGGCTTGGCGGCGGACTCGTGGCTGCAGGACAAAAAGCTTTGATGGAAGCCGGTATCCCCGTGTTCCCTGAACCTGATGCAGCAGCAGAAACTTTCACAACCCTCTACAAGTATAAGAAGAACCTGGAAGCGATCTCAGCTCCGGCCGCACCTCTGGCGAAAAATGAAGACAGGCAAAAGGTCCGCGCCAAGGCATTGGCACTGATTGACGAGGTACGCGCATCCGGCCGCACGATTCTGACTGAATATGAATCCAAGAAGCTGCTGGCGATTTACGGAGTCAACACGGTTCAAACAGAGATTGCCAAGACCGAAGAGGATGCGGTGAAACTGGCTGAAGGGATGAAATTCCCGGTGGTGGCCAAGCTGCTCTCTGAAACGATCACTCATAAGACCGATGTGGGTGGAGTTAAGTTGAACCTTCAGTGTCCGGAAGATGTTCGCAAGGCTTTCGTAGAAATCAAAACGTCCGTATCCAACAATCCCAAGTGGGGTGCAGAGCACTTCCAGGGAGTAACGATTCAGCAGATGATCAAGCAGGATGGCTATGAGATTATCCTGGGATCGAGCCTGGATGGACAGTTTGGGCCAGTACTTCTTTTTGGTATGGGTGGACAACTGGTGGAAGTGTTCAAGGATAAAGCCTTGGGTCTGCCGCCGCTCAATAGCGTCCATGCCCGAATGATGCTGGAAGAGACCAAGATTTTCACGGCCCTGAAGGGTGTTCGCGGCCGCAAATCCGTGGATATTAAAGAGCTGGAGAACCTGATGGTCCAATTCTCGCTCATTGTAGCTGATCAACCCTGGATCAAGGAAGTGGATATCAATCCGTTGCTGGCATCCGAGGAGCAGATTATCGCTTTGGATGCACGTGTGATTCTGCATGACCTCAATACGCCGGCTGAGAAACTCTCCAAGCCGGCCATTCAGTTCTAAGCGAAAAGAGCCTCTGAATAAGTAAATATCAAAAATGCCGTCAGTTTTTGCTGGCGGCATTTTTGCTTATCACTAATCACGGTGAAATGAAAAACACCCCGATGACGGGGTGTTTTTCATAGTGATTTAAAAAGATTTGGTGTCAATAAATTAGTCTCTCACACCAGCAGAGCCACGTCCGCCGTACGGATCCGAGGGTTTGCACCACAGAAGGCTGGGACCATAATTGGACTCTTCGACGAATTTCTTTTTAGTGATGAAGAGAGAAGAACCCGAAAAGTTGCCGATGATTCCACCATTACCATGCCACTCGTTGATTCCTTCATATGCAACATTCGCAGGATCATAGGGGAAGCTGGATCCGTCGTTAAAACCGAGATAACCGTCAGGACCGCTCGCATCGGGCTCCCAAATGGCATAAGCCGTTGGTTTGAAAGAGGATAACTTATAGATAGGATTATCTCCTGCGGCAGGGAAACCTGCGATCGAGCCGTTCATCACATAGGTGCTGAGCTGATTCTGACGATCCTTCCAAGTCGGGGTAGCCGTGGGCTTATCCTTAGGACAGATATAGGATTTGGGGGACTTAAGATACTGCCAGTATAGGCCTTTGTGATAGTTTGTCACCAAGACTGGATCCCTTCCATTAGGGACGCGGGCACTGTTCTGTTTAGCGATGGTGGCCGGATTTGCTACTCCCGTATAGGGGAAAAGCCAACCATCGGGGCGATTCTCTGCCGGAGCACCCCAGTTTGCAGGAGCCATTCTATCTTCATTGTCGCTCGCGTACATGTTCATTGTGAGGAGTAATTGCTTAAAATTACCCACACAAGTGGTACGTTGAGCTTTTTCTTTGGCTTTACTCAGAGCGGGCAAAATCATACCCGCCAAAATTGCGATGATCGCAATAACCACCAACAACTCTATGAGAGTAAAGGCATTGTTCTTTTTGATTGTTTGCTTGAGTTTATTATTCATAAAAATAGCCATCAGTTCGCTAAGCAAAGATGGTACACCTTTTCGGTGCGAACGTCAAGAGGGGGAAAGAAGAAAAATTTAGAAAGTCAACTTGTAAAATTCGATCCTGCGGAGGGTGGGGTGAAAAAGCGTTTCCTTATTTTTGCGTCAAAATTAAGAATCTTCTTGATAAAGAATAGGTTGGAAGCTTGCCGGAGAGGAGCTTTTTTTTGAACTTTGGCAACTAAAATATTTTCGATCCGCCTCGGAAAAGAGCAGCCCCCTGTGCCTTTTGCAGTGAGAAAAACGGCATAGGGGGCTGAAAAGAATGCTCTCTATTTTATTGGAGGTAATCTCTGGGGTCTGCTACCGAGCCCGCAACTGCGCTGGCGGCAACGGTTGCCGGAGAAGCGAGGAAAATCCGGGCTTCTTTGGCTCCCATACGTCCGGGGAAATTTCGGTTGGTGGTGCTGATACAGGTGCCGGCCTGGTTCATACGCCCAAAGGTGTCAATGGGGCCGCCCAAGCAGGCTGCGCAGCCCGGATTGGCGCTCATAAGCACGCCTGCATCCTCAAAAATCTGCCAGAGCGTTTTGCCTCCGATCGTGAGAGTTTTCATATCCCCCTCTACCTCGGGTGTGGCAGGCACGGCGAAGGTTGGAATCTTCACCTCGCGACCTCTCAGAATCTCCGCGGCAGCATAGAAATCGCTTGTTTTACCACCGGTGCAGCTTCCCAGATAGGCGCGATCGAGCTTTTCGGTGCGCAATTCGCGTGCCAGCTTGCGCATTCCCGGATTGGGGTGGCAGGCGACGGTGGGCTCCAGTTTATTGACATCGACGGAATAGCTGCTGAAAAACTTCTCGTCTTTATCGCGTTCAACCGGTGTATAGTCCGATTTCGTTCCGTTGAGCTTGCAGCGCTCGTCTACGAACCGGCGTGTGGTGTCATCAAATTCAAAGATACCGTTTTTGCCGCCGGCTTCGATTGCCATATTGGCGATGGTCATACGGTCTTCCATAGTGAGAGCCGAGGCTCCATCGCCTCCAAACTGCAGAGCCATGTAGGTAGCCCCGTCTACGCTCAACTCGCCGATGATGTGCAAAATGATATCTTTGGCCATGACCCCGGGGCGGAGCATGCCTTCAAGGTTCCAATAGATGGTTTGCGGAACTTTCAGGAGAATTTTTCCGGTGCCCATCACAAAGCCTGCATCCGTATTGCCGACGCCGGTGGAGAACATATTGAAAGCTCCGGCAGAGCAGGTATGCGAGTCGGTCCCGATCATGACCTCGCCCGGGCGAGTGTGGCCCTTTTCGGCAACGGCAGAATGACAGACGCCGGCATATCTGGAGCCGTATTGGCTAATCTTGTTGCCTTTAGCCGGATCAAAGACCCAACGTTCACCAGGTTTTGCGTCGATTACATCGTAAAAGTAGGGCAGATCCTGTTCTTTAGCAAAATCACGGAGAATATCGACGTTGCGATTGCATTTTGAGTCGCAAGTGAAGATGTAATGATCGGGGGTGATCACAATCTTTTTGCGATCCCAGACGCGAGCATTTTCTCCAAACTCACGTTTGAAAACGCCAATGGTCCCCGGTCCGCACACGTCGTGCGTGAGGAGGATATCGACAGAAGTCCACACATTATCACCGGCTTGCAGGAGAGTGCGTCCGGCAGACCTGGCCAAAACTTTTTCCGTTAACGTCATAACGCGCACTCACTTTACATGATGAGGGAGATTTCTGCAACAGAGACACCAAGAAAACAGACAAAAAGGTTTTCGGTATAGGGGTGAGGGTGGGTGGCTCGATTTTCCGGAGGTACGAGTTCAGGCAACCGTTGAGAACTCATCCGGAAAGCCTGAAAAGCAAATCTTCAAAAAAACATCTTGCGTTTGGAGAGATATTTGGAGATGCTTGGGGGCCTTTCGTGTGGCGCATGCCGCTCGGAGTTGCTTTGTTTTCTAAACGGTGAAAATTTATAGCGGTAATTCAAATCAGCCACTTGCCAAGGCGATCTGCAAGTACGTCGGGGTTAATCTGGGGCGCTGCGAAGTCTCCCAATTCCCTGATGGTGAAACCTTTGCTAAGATAGAAGAAAACGTCCGCGGAAGCGATGTTTTCGTGATACAGTCCACTTGTCCGCCGACCAATCACAATCTGATGGAGCTATTCATCATGATGGATGCGCTGAAGCGTGCCAGTGCGGCGCGAATTACGGCGGTGATTCCGTTTTACGGATATGCCCGGCAGGATCGTAAGGATCAGCCGCGCGTACCGATTACGGCCAAACTGGTGGCCAACTTGTTGGTGGCAGCGGGTGCGAACCGAATTTTAACGATGGATTTGCACGCCCAGCAGATTCAAGGCTTTTTTGATATTCCGGTGGATCATCTGTATGCGAATCCGGTTTTATTGGATTACATTAAGACCTTGGACACGGAGAATTTAACCGTTGTGTGTCCGGACGTGGGCGGGATCAAGAAAGCACATAACATCGCTGAAACGCTGGATAAACCTCTGGCTATAGTGGCCAAGCGCCGCAAGAGTGCTCATGAGGTGGAGGCGACGGCCTTGATCGGAGAGGTCAAGGGCAGTGATATTCTTCTGGTGGATGATATGACCGAGACGGCAGGAACCCTGGTGGCAGCGGCGAATTTGCTCAAGCGCGAGGGTGCCAGGAAGATATATGCCTGTGTTTCACACTCGCTTCTGAACGAAATCGGATTTGAGCGTTTGAAAAACTCTGTAATAGATGAGTTGATTACGACTGACAGCGTGCCCAATCCCCCTCGGGAAGGTGTGAATCTCAAGGTGATTTCCGTGGCGGGACTGTTGGGAGAGGCGATCGTGCGAATTCACAAGAATCTCTCTGTGACTTCGCTCTTTAATCAGTAAAGAGAAATAAAAATAGAGAAGGATTTAGTACATAGAATAGTACTTTAAACGAGAATGAAAGCTGAGTCATTAGTGGTGTTTCCGCGCACATTGAAAAAGCGGATTGGGGTCAAAAAGTTGCGTGATCAAGCGCGTGTGCCGGCAGTAATTTACGGCAGCAAGACCGAACCTCAGAATCTGGAAGTAGAGAAGAAGGAAATTATGGGTCTCTACAGCCGTTCGGCCTCCGATATTTTGTTAGTCGAGCTGACGGTCGGAGAAGGTGGTGGAGAGGCCAAGCGTTTGGCGATCCTCCAGGAGCTTCAACATCATCCGCTTTCCGGAGAAATCCTGCACGTGGATCTGCGCGAAGTTGCACCGGATGAGGAAGTGGAAATCACTGTTGTCATTGAACCTGAGGGTGAGGCAGAAGGCGTTAAAACCGGTGGGGTACTGGATCAATCTTTGCAGAAAGTGCGCCTCAGCGGTGTCGTGACGGCACTGCCTGAAATAATTACGGTGGATGTATCGGCTCTTAAAGATGGAGATTCTATACATATCAAGGATCTGGTTTTGCCCGAGGGAGTAAAAGCACTGGCTGAGGGTTCATTGACCGTCTTCTCGGTGGCGACTCCGACGGCAGAGGAAGAAACAACACCCGGAGCTGAGGGCGAAGAGGGTGCAACGTCGGCCGAGCCCGAAGTTATCCGCGAGAAGAAACAGGCAGAAGAATAGAAAGCTTGCCTTTTTCCGGATAAATTTGCAGAATCCTTCCGACTCCAGACTGTGATGGAGACTTATCTCATCGCTGGATTGGGGAACCCTGGGGCAGATTATGCTCTAACTCGGCATAATGTCGGCTTTGGGGTTACCGGTTTACTGGCAGAGCGGTGGAAAGCAATGTTTAGCCAGGAGAGCAGCTTTCAAGCCCGCTTGGCCTTTGCCAATTATGGGGAGAGCAGAGTTTGTCTTTGCCAGCCCCTGACTTGGATGAACCTGAGTGGGAAGGCCGTAGGAGCGTTGACACGCTACTATAAGATAAAAGCGGAAAATGTCCTTGTGGTTCTGGATGATGCGGATTTGCCTCTGGGCAGGGTTCGTATGCGTCCGGGCGGCAGCAGCGGCGGACATCGAGGTATGGAATCGGTGATTCTCCATTTGGGAACAGAGGATATTCCCCGCCTCAAGGTCGGGATAGGAGACGCCGGACAAAGGCGTATTACCCGGCATGTCTTGGGACGGTTTGGGGAAGAAGAGTTGCCTGTTATGGAAAAAGTTTTGTCTCGTGCAGCGGATCAGGCGCAGTGCTGGGTTGCGCATGGGATACAGAAAGCGATGAATGAATTTAATGGAGCAGTGGCTCCAGAAAAAAGGGAAAACGAGTGAAAAAGTACGAAGGTCTGTTCATATTAAATGTTGACGGAAGCGAAGACGCAGTCAAAGACGCGCTGGAAAAAGTGAATGCGGAAATTACCGCCCAGGGCGGTAAGATCGAGAATATCACAAAGATGGACAAGCGTCCCTTTGCGAGAACTCCTGATAAGAAGGTTACCTCTGGTTTCTATGTTAATATAGTCCTTGAGGTTCCGCCCTCTGCTATTGAGGTATTGCGCAGCCGCTTTGCCTTGAATCCGGTTGTCTATCGCGTCATGTTCAATACAGGCGTGCAAGCGGTGGTTCCTCAAGAGGAAGCGCCCGTATCTGCCGAAGCCAGCACTGAAGCGAAGGCATAGCTCTAACGGAGCTTTGCCAGGAGAAACGGGACTATGGCCGCCAATTATAACAAAGTGATACTCATGGGGAACCTGACACGGGACCCGGAGTTGCGCTACACCCCCAAGGGGACACCGGTAGTTCGTTTTGGGTTGGCGGTGAATCGGACTTGGCGGGACGAAAGCGGGCAATCTGTAAGCGATGTCCTCTTTGTGGATGTGGATGCTTTCGGCTCTCAAGCTGAAGTGATCAACCAATATCTTCGCAAGGGGAATCCGCTCTTTTTGGAAGGACGCCTTAAGCTCGATACCTGGGAAGATAAACAAACAGGTCAGAGACGCAACCGTATTACGGTTGTTTTGGAGGCATTCCAATTCGTTGGTTCGCGCCAGGATAATTCTTCAGATCAGGGCTCAGGTGGTGGTTATTCAGGGGGCGGTTCCTATGGACAGGGCTCCTATACGCCACACGCACAGCAACAACAGTCTTATGGAGAGGGCCGCGGCGGCAGCTCTGCTCCTTACCAGGGAGGGGCTCCGCGTCAGTCGGGGGCGGCTCCCAGAAGTTCTTCAAACAATCCGCCTGCTATGGACGATGCATCTCAGGATGATGACGTTCCGTTCTAAAAAAAATTAATTTATCAAAGTAGTTATTTAAGAGAATATATGTCGAAAGTAGATGTGATATTAGTTCGGAGCGTATCCGATCTGGGCGCTGAAGGCGATCAGGTAAAGGTTGCCGCAGGTTATGCGCGCAATTATCTGGTGCCCCAGGGTTATGCCATTCCGGTAACGATGGCCAATAAGCGCCATCTGGAAGCTCTCAAAGAGCGCCGTCTTGCTCGTGAGGCCCGTGAGGTCGAGTCGATGACCGAGCTGGGTGCGATGCTCTCAAAATTGGTGTTGGACGTGGCCGTGAAGACCAACGAAGACCACACCAAGATGTATGGTTCAGTCACTTCAACCACGATCGTGGACGAGCTCAAAGCAAGATATGAAATTGCGCTGGACAAGCACAAAATTGAGATCGAAAAACCGATCCGCAACTTGGGTGAACATGAAGTGACCGTGAAGCTCCACACCAAAGTGGTTGTGACGCTGAAGGTTAACGTCAAGAGCTCGAATCCGGTTGTTGCCGGTACCGCAGCGAACTAAACAGCTCGCCAAGAATTTTATCAGGAAGCCCGGGTGGTTATTTCATCCGGGTTTTTTTATTCCTCTATTCAGGGATAAAATAAAACAGCCGCACATCATATGCGGCTGTTTTATTATCCAATGGGAGAGCGCAGGAAGCGCTCTCTTGATCATGCTTATTGGGTGATTACCCGGTAATAGCGGGCAGCAGGCCCCAGAAGATCATTGAGCTCAATGAGGCGTTCCTGACCGGCTTCGATCTGCTTCCAGGAAACCCATCCGGTCTGGGAATCATCTGAAACCTGCACTTCATAAGAGGCTCCGGTCAGGGCAATGAAACTGATGTTTACGCTCTCCGCTGTCGAGGTAATTTCCAGAGTGACGGGATCCTTGTGGATCGGCGCTCTCGGGTCGGTGCCATTCAGGTAATGCTGGAGATTCGTAATTCCGTCACCATTGGCATCTTCGGAAGCATCAGCAGGATTGAACGGGTCGAACTGATACTTTAATTCCCAATCGTCGGGCATTCCGTCAAAATCCTGATCGGTTGTACCCACTGTGGAACGCCTTCCCGGGGAGACAAATAAATTTACATCTGTTCCCGCATAGACGGCCCAGTTTCCGGATTGATTGCCGTAGGTAAAGGCATTGACACTCTGAAGACTCTTACCTGTTCCTTTTGCGCCAACCGGCCAAGGATATGAAGCCGTGTAGGAGACTCTATCCACCAGGTAATAGGGGACCAAGCCATCCGTTTTTTGAGGAGTGTCGGGGAAGAGTAAATCGATAGATTCTCCGTCATTGGAGAGCTTGCCCGAGAAAGGTCCGTAGAGAGGAACTTCCGCGGGAACGTTGAACTTCTGACGGAAGTTCAGCGCCGTGCCGCCATTGGGATTGAAGGGCACTACCAGTGCATAGCCACCCGGAGGAAGAGTTGTTCCTTCAGGGAAAATATATTCGATCCCATTGTCAATCATGGCCGGGTTTTCCGGATATGTGGGGTAGTACAAAGGAACTTCCTGATCGGTCGTATTGAATAATTCTATATATTCATCTTCCAGAAGTTCGGGGTCTCCCGGTTTATAATGGATTTCGTTAATCACGACGGGACCGATTTTGATGGGTGCATTGGTTTTTTCCATGGTGGGATACTGGCCAAAGGGGAAATGAACTATTCCGTCTCCATTGACGTAGCGAATGAAGGAGAAGTTATTGGGGGCCGCGCCAAAGAAAACCTGGCTGCGGTATCCCGTGGGGTTTCCACTAACTATTTGGGTCAGAAAAGCAGACTCGCCTTCATAGGAATTAAGTCTGAAAGGAACCTTGCAGTTGGGATTGGTTTCATCGTCAAACTCGAACTCGGTTACGACGAGGAAGGCTCCCGGCTGGATAATAGTGCCTGTAGGGAAGACATATTTCAGGAAATTACCTGAACTGTCGCTCAACCCCCAGCTCGAGATGTCGACCGGAGAAGCGGAGATATTCTGAAGCTCGATATAATCGGGAGGGGTATCCGGGTAATCGGTATGGGAGAGGATTTCACTAATGACGACCGTCTCCAGCTCCAGGTAGTTGCTGGCATCGGGAGTGCCGCTGTTGGGCTGCTTGCGGATCGATGAGGCTCCGTCGGGGATGCGGCCATAAGCCTCGTTATCTACCATATCCGGGTAAGTAAGGACATTGACGATGACTCCTGCTGGCGTCATCAAGGCAATATCATCGGATGTTTTGCCGAGCTTAAAGTTGACGTGGTCTTTACCAGCGGCAGTGTCTTCATCGGCGTAATATACCAGAAACGCGGAGTCTGCAGTTCCGATAAAAGACAAATCCGGAATTTTGAACATGAGGGGGTCTTTGCTGGGCTTGGTGGTGAAGTAATAACCACCCAAAGCCACCGGGTTGGCTCCGCCGTTATAAACCTCAAACCAATCATCGGGGCCTGCACAAGCTTCGTTAATCCTTACCGAAGCAATGGTGCCCATCGTTTGGGCCTGGTTGGAAGATTCCTGTGTAGGGACACAGAGCATGAATTTACCGGTTCCATCAGGAACGCGTCCAACGGAGAAATCGTTCAGCTGCAAACCAAAGTCCAGGGTATCCAGCGGGGTTGTGGTGCTGGAAGCCGAGAAAAGAGAAATGGTTTCGCCTTGCGCGGAGAGATTAAAGCCGGTATTACGATCTGACTTTGGTAATTTAGAGGTGCAGAAAACCTGATAGTATCCCTTTGCCGGGATGGTGACTCCTGCCGGGAAAGTGAATTGCCTGGGGTTGGCGGCAGAGATCGAAAGGCTCATTCCACCCAAGTCGACAGGAGATGTCCCGTTATTGTAGAGCTCGATCCAATCAGGCTCATTGCCATAAAGGGTAGATGTGTAAGACGAGTTGCTCGCCAGCGCTTCGTTAATAACAACTTGTGCCTTTAGAGACTGCGCTCCGGCACAGAGAATGGATGCGACAAACAAACCGCAAATAAATCGTTTAATATTCATAACAACAAACGCAAGGTACGATAGAGTATCTCTTTGGTTTTGTCCAATTCTTCCTACAGAGAAAGATACTATGCAAAAAGGGGGGATAGCAGGTTTTATACCATTTTTAGAATAACGCTTATTTCGAAGGTGCTAGTGGAAGGTAATTTTCTTCTTTTAAGACGGGCTCTTTTGAATCATTCTATGAGGGCTCTCTGCTTTGAAACGGGCAGGACTTTTTAATAATCGATTTTTTCATAAACACGCAGCGATAAAATGAGTAAGACAGCTTTAATTACAGGCATCACTGGTCAAGACGGCTCTTATCTGGCGGAATTCTTATTATCCAAGGGCTATACCGTCCACGGGATCATTCGCAGAGCCAGCAGTTTCAACACAGGGAGACTCGAGGATATTTACTCGGACCCTCACTTTCCTTCGACTCGGCTGAAACTTCACTATGGGGACCTTTCAGATGCGAGCGGGCTTGCCAGCTTATTAGACGATATTCATCCTGACGAGGTCTACAATCTTGCGGCGCAAAGCCATGTGCGTGTGAGTTTTGACGCGCCGGAATACACTTCGGATGTGACGGCGGTGGGCACGGTTCGTCTTCTGGAGTGCATGCATCGGCTGAAATTGAATGCGCGCTTTTATCAAGCTTCTTCGAGTGAGATGTTTGGCAAGGTGCAGGCGGTTCCTCAGACCGAGACCACGCCTTTTTATCCTCGCAGTCCGTATGCATGCGCCAAGCTCTACAGCCATTGGATTACAATCAACTATCGGGAGTCCTATGGGATGTTCAATTGCAGCGGTATCCTTTTCAATCATGAATCGCCCCGAAGAGGAGAAACTTTCGTGACTCGCAAGATCACACGGGCCCTGGCCTATATTAAGCATGGTTTGCAGGATAAGCTCTTTATGGGGAACCTGGATGCGAAGCGTGACTGGGGCTACGCCAAGGAGTATGTGGAGGCCATGTGGCTGATGCTTCAACAAGATAAGCCCGATGATTACGTGGTGGCGACGGGAGAAACGCATTCGGTCCGCGAGTTTCTGGAAGAGGCGTTTTCGTATGCCGGTTTGGATTGGAAGAAGTATGTTGTGGATGATCCTCGTTATCATCGTCCTGCGGAGGTGGATCTTCTCATTGGTGACCCGAGCAAAGCCAAACGTGCTTTGGGTTGGGAGCCTAAGGTGAAATTCAAGGATCTGGTCCAGATCATGGTGGATGCTGATATGAAGGCTTTGGAGAAGAAACTCTCGGGGAAAGTGGACTGCCAGACGGAGCAATAGTTCTAAAGATGAAGATCGGTGTTGTAGGTTGCGGAGCGATTGGCAGCTATTACGGGGCTAAACTGCTGCAAACCGGCAGTGAAACCTGGTTTCTTTTGCGGTCGGATTACGAAAAAGTCGCCGCGGACGGGGTGTTTATTGAGAGCGTGGATGGAAACTTTCATGTTCGCCCCCATGTTGCCCGGCGTCCTGAAGAGATCGGTGTCTGCGACTTGGTTCTTATCGGACTGAAGTCGACTGCCAATCAGAGGTATAAGGAATTGCTCGCTCCGCTGGTAGGGCCTCAGACTGTGATTGTTACTTTGCAGAACGGGTTGGGTAATGTGGAGACTCTGGCTGAGCTCTTTGGCCCAGATAATATTCTTGGGGGACTCTGCTTTGTTTGTTTGAATCGAATCAAGCCCGGCTATATCCACCATATTAGGCATGGCAATATCGTCCTGGGCGAGTATGGCAGAAAGCCTTTGGAGCGCACGCATCAGATTTCAAACATGTTTCAATCGGTCGGGGTATTCTGTCAGGTGGCTGACGATCTCCTGAAGACTCAATGGGAAAAGCTGATCTGGAACATCCCCTATAACGGTTTGGGGGTAGCGGCATGCGCGGGATATGAAACGGTATTGACCGGAGGCGATGTGGATTTTTTCCAGCTTGGTGAATGTTTACCAACAGATAAAATACATGCCGATCCCCGTTGGGAAAAGCTCCTGATCGAAATGATGAGGGAGGTTGTGGCGGCAGCTAATGCGCTTAACCTGGGAGTATCTGAGGATAAAATCCGTTATAACGTGGATCGGACTCAGTCGATGGGGAGTTACTGGGCTTCGACGCTTCTGGATTTTGTTCACCGCAAACCGATTGAGCTGGATAGCATTTTCAAATATCCCCTGGAAGCGGGCACCCGAGCTGGGGTGGAGATGCCTCGGCTTAAAAATATGCTGCGAGTGCTGACTCAGCTGTCCACACTTTGCAAGTAGTCCGGATGCTGCGATTATTAAACCGAGCCGTTCACAAAAGGCTTGTCACTGAGAATCCTTTTTTGCAAGCTAGAGAAGACCTTGCTGGCAGACGTCTGGCTATGCAGGTGTTGAGCAAACAAAAAACTAAATTGTTATGACAATAGACCAAGTTTTGGCGACAGCATCGGATAAGATGACCAAGAGCATTGCTGCCGTGGAGTATCAGTTTATGGGTGTCCGCACAACGAAAGCGTCCCCGGCCCTTGTTGAAAATGTGGAGGTGGAGGCCTATGGGAATATGATGAAAGTCAAAGAAGTGGCTACAATCACCACGCCTGAGCCTCGAGTGCTTCTGCTGCAGCCTTGGGATGTGGGTACTCTAAAAGCGCTTGAGAAAGGGATACTTAAGAGTAATCTGGGTATCACGCCAGCAGTCAGCGGCAAGACCATCCGCCTGGTGATGCCAGAGCTGAGCCAGGAGCGCCGGCAAGAGCTGGTGAAGATGGTCAGTAAATATGCAGAAGAAGGGCGCGTTGCTATTCGGCAGATTCGTCGTGAAGCGATTGAGGCCCTTAAAGCTCTCAAGAAAGATTCTAAGATCACTGAGGATGATCTGGCTAATGCCGAAAAGAAAGCCCAAAAACTGACTGATGATTTTATCGCCAAAGTGGGCGAGCGTGTAGCAGAGAAAGAAAAAGAAATAATGAAAGTTTAGCCGGCAGAAAGGTCCGGTTGAGGTCTCATGATAAAAGTCGTGAGGCCGCGTAATAAGTGAGTGAATAGACCAGAAAAGTATTATAATTTTACTTGGGATACCGTAGGTCATTGGGCCGCTGTCCGCCCCGGAGCTGATGCATTGCTTTGTGTTGGAGCAGAGCAAGGCGCGTTGGAAACGAGGCTGACGTTCCGAGAGTTGTTTCGTAAGGCATGCCAGACGGCAAATTTCCTGAATGCCTGCCAAGTTGTCAAGGGTGACCGCGTCGTTATCATGTTGCCCCGCATCAGCGAGTGGTGGACATTTATGTTGGCGCTGGAGCTGGTGGGAGCGGTTCCCGTTCCGGCAACGCAGCTTCTGACCCAGGGAGACTTGGAATTCCGAGTCAAATCCTGCAAACCCAAAGCGCTGATTACTGACAAAGAGGGTTGCGAGAAAGCTTCTTTCTTTGACGGCGTCAAGATTCAGGTTGAAGAAGCCCTGCCGGGGTGGATTTGCTTCAAGGAAGAAGTGGAAAAGGCTCGGGATCAGTATTCCTACGTTCCGACATTGGCGGATGATCCCTCTATTCTCTATTTTACCAGTGCAACGAACGGGCAACCCAAGATGGTTGTTCATTCCCACAGCAGTTATGCGTGGTCGCATCGGTTAACCGGAGGGCTTTGGCTGGATTTGCGCCCCGAAGATCTTCATTGGAATATTTCCGATCTGGGTTGGGGAAAAGCTGCGTGGTCCAGTCTGTATGGGCCCTGGCAGATGGGGGCGACTGTTTTTGCGATGAACTTCAAGAAGTTCCAGCCTGTCCGTATTTTAGAGACTTTTTCGCAGTACAAAGTCAGTACCTTCTGCGCACCTCCGACCGCCTTGAGGTTGTTGATGAAAGAGGATGTCCGGAAGTATAAATTCCCCTGCTTACGGCACTGTGTCAGTGCGGGCGAGCCTCTCACCCATGAGGTCGTATCCAATTGGAAAAACGGGACGGGCTTGGATATTTATGAAGGCTATGGGCAGACCGAGACGGTAATTCAGATTGCCAATGTTCGCTCCCGTTATCACGAGCTGCGAGTGGGCTCGATGGGCAAGGTCATGCCGGGTTACGATATTCACATTGTAGATGACAATCAACAGCCGGTGAAGGATGGAGAAGAAGGTGAGATAGCAATTCGTGTTGATCAGGAGCGTCCGGTCGGTCTCTTTACCGAGTATTGGGGCCAGCCCGAGATGACCCGAAATGCATTCAAGAACGGATGGTATTTGACCGGCGATCGGGCCATTTGTGACCCGGATGGTTATTTTTGGTTTACCGGACGGGCCGATGATATCATTAAGAGTTCGGATTACCGGATTGGGCCGGCTGAGGTGGAGAGCACTCTCCTGAAACATCCGGCGGTTTTAGAGGCTGCCGTTGTGGGCAAGCCCGACGCTACCCGGTGTCAGCTTGTGAAGGCGTTTGTCGTTTTGCATGACGGTTATGCCAATAGCAGTGAGCTGGCACAGGATATTCAGAAACATTGCCGGGCGCTGACCGCATCTTACAAACTGCCGCGGGAAATTGAATTTGTCGCAGAGTTGCCCAAGACGACAACGGGCAAGGTGAGAAGAGTTGAGCTGCGAGAGCTTGAAAAGCATCGCGCCGCAGTCGCTCGAGAAAAGCAATGCCTGCAAGAGACACAGACTTCATCTTCATAGATTAGAAGAGTCTCTGTTGAGCTCAAAGAAAACGCCAGAAGAAGTTTAAAGTTCTTCTGGCGTTTCTGTTCCCGGAAGGCTTGTTGGCCTAGAGGGATTTCTTCAAGGTTTCTTCCATCAGCTTATTCATGCGTTTGAGCAATGGGGCGAAATCATCCACAATGCCCGCACTGATACAGGCGTTGTCATAAATTTGCTGAGCAATTTCGGGGGCTATTTCCTTATTGGCGTCCCATGCACGGTACAGATGGCAAATAACCGGACTGGAAGGGTTGATTTCCAAATTGTAGCCATCGCTCAGAGATTTATCGTGGTTTTGCTCTTTCTGCATCGCTTTGAGAAGGCGGCGCATTGAGGTGGTCATGAATTTATCATCGGGGACGACGGCCGCAGGGCTTTCCACGAGGCGCTGCGAAATTTTGACCTCTTTGACCTTATCGCCGAGGGTCTCTTTGAACCACTTGACCAAGTGTTCGCATTGCTCCGGAGTGAGTTTTTCTCCCGTTGTTTCGACGGAAACTTCGGCCTGTTCGGCAGGCTTGATCTCTTTATCCTCAAACTTCATGAGGTTTTCCATGACGAAGTTATCGGCGGCATCGTAGCAAAAGAGAACTTCCAGTTTTTTGGCCTTCAAAGCCTCATAGTAAGGACTGGCCTCGGCTGCCTTGCGGTGAGGAGCGACGATATAGTAAATCTCCTTTTGCTCGGCTCCCATCCTGATGACGTAATCTTCCAGAGAAGTGGTTTTGCTGGGCTCGGTGGCTGAGGATTCAAAACGGAGGAGTTTGGAGAGGTTCTCCCTGTGCTCAAAGTCGGAAAGGATGCCTTCTTTAATCATCCTGTTGAATTCCTCGTAGAATTTATTGTATTTCTCAGCGTCATTCTTGGCCGTTTCGATCAAGAACTTCAGGAAGCGGTTGGTAATGATGCTGCTCAGTTTCTTCATGAGCAGGGAGTCCTGCATGCTTTCGCGGGAGATATTGAGCGGCAAGTCTTCGCTGTCGACTACGCCTTTGACAAAACGGAGCCACTCGGGCAGAAGCCCCTTGGCTTTGACGCCTTCGGCGATGAGCACACGCCGGCAATACAGGCTGACACCGTTTTCCAAGCGCATGAATCCCATTTTTTCGATGTTGTTATCCGGTACGAAAAGGAGCGATTGGATGAGGAGCGGGGCATCGGCCGTGAAGTGGAGTTTGAGCAGAGGCTCCTTGGAGTCGTGAGAGATATATTTGTAAAACTCTGTGTATTCCTCGGGCTTGATATCTACTTTGCTGCGAGCCCAGATCGCCTGGACTGTATTGAGCTGTTTATCCTCGAGGGAGATCGGGAACTGGATAAAGGAGGAGTAGTGCTTGAGAATACGCTCCATTTCATATTGCTGAGCGAAATTCAGAGCGTCCTCCTTGAGGTCGAGTTCGATTCTGGTGCCGCGGTTCAAACCCTGAGCGTTTTCGATTTCGTAACCGTCCATTCCGCTGCAGGTCCATTTCCAACCTTCAGCATCGGTTTGCCAGGAGCGGGTGAAGACCGTTACTTTATGGGATGCCATGAAGGCGGAATAGAAGCCGACACCGAACTGACCGATTAAAGAGGTTCCGTTTTTAGCTGCTTCCTTTTCAGCCGCCTGTTTTTCCTGGACCGATTTGAGGAAAGCTTTGGTGCCTGAATGGGCAACGGTGCCCAGGTTTTCCACCAATTCATTCTGAGTCATTCCGCAGCCCGTATCGGTGATGATAATCTTCTTTTCCTTTTCATCGAGTTTGATCGAGATCGTGGGAGAGATATCAGACTGATAAATTTCTTGCCCTGAGGATTGAAGGAAGCGCACCTTCTCACAAGCATCAGCAGCATTTGAAATCAATTCCCGGACAAAGACTTCTTTATCGGTGTAAAGAGAATGAATGACGATATCCAGTACTTGTTGAA
>Ga0265294_10000941_pt1 | contig 39312 bp, 34 predicted proteins | sample MunlanPumphouse3_FD_192504 | JGI IMG/M metagenome (GOLD analysis project Ga0265294, IMG submission 192504) | Groundwater microbial communities from a municipal landfill in Southern Ontario, Canada - Pumphouse #3 | ecosystem: Environmental > Aquatic > Deep subsurface > Groundwater | place... | reverse complement strand
AATTTAAACATAGGCAAGAAAATAAAGGTATTTAATATTTATTTTTATATAATGAGAAAGAATAAAAAAAAATAAAAATAACCATAGCCTGTATTGTTTTATTTTTACCTAAACCATGCTTTTCATTAATAGATAATATCTATAAAAATGCAACCTGATAAAAAGTTTTTTTAGAATTACTTTAAGATGAATACTGCTGAAAATATACCTTAAGAAAAAATATGATATACTATATTGTTATATTAAATATGTTATCTTACACTAAGTATTGGTACTAGTTCCTTATATTATTAATATAATTGTGTATTATATTTTATTAAAATGAAAGAATTAAACAAATAGACAAAAGCTTGCCAACATACTCAGTACCTTTTATCTGAAAAAGTAAATATTATAGGAGGTGAGGGGACAAAATAAACACATAAGATATATTTATTTAATACGATAAGTATATTAAAAACAAAAAATGAGTTTTATATTAAAAGGAGAGAAGAATGAAAAAAAAATTATTTATTTTGATAATAGTTGTACTAATGATATTTATCGGGAATGCAGCTATTGCACAAGATGTTGTCAAACTTGGAATTTCTGAACCCATGACCGGTGCTATGGCCACTGGCGGGGAACTCTGTATGCGCGGATATGAACTCGCCCATGAACAAAACCCCACAGTATTAGGAAAACCGGTTGAACTGGTTCTTGTTGATAATAAAAGTGATAAGGTAGAAGCTGCAAGTGCAGTATCCAGACTAATTGAAAGAGATGGCGTTATTGGAGTTTTTGTCAGCTATGGTAGCGGTATGGCAATTCCGGGTGGAGAAGTTGCCGATAAAGCAGGAATCCCGATGATTTCCGGTACTGCAACAAATCCTTTGGTTACTCAGGGTAAAGACTATGTTTTTCGTGCATGTTTTATTGATCCTTTCCAGGGTGAAGTAATGGCCCGTTATACTTATAATGACCTGGGAATCACCAAAGCAGCACTTTTAGTTGATATTGCCCAGGATTATTCAGTAGGTTTGGCTAATTTTTACAAAAGAACATTTGAAGAACTGGGTGGAGAAATAGTCAGTGATACAAAATACAATACCGGTGACCAGGATTTTAGTGCCCAATTATCCCAGATTATTAATTCCGGGGCAGAAGCCCTGTTTTTCCCTGGCTATTTTGGAGATGTTGCTTTAATCGCAATCCAGGGGAGAGAATTAGGATATGAAGGTATGTATTTAGGAGGAGATACTCTACATAACCCGGTATTAATAGATTTAGCAGGAGAAGCTGCTGAGGGTTTAATAGCCAGTACTTTCTTTGCCGAGGATCAGCCTCTAAATCCGGAGGGTGAAAAATTTGCCGAACTTTTCAGAGAAAAATATGATTTAGCTCCTGATGCTGTGGCAATTCTTACCTATGATTCCTATAATTTAATGCTTGATGCTATAGAAAGAGCCGGTTCGTTAGATCCAGTAGCTATTAGAGATGCTCTTGCGGCAACAGTAGATTTCCCCGGTGCAGGCGGCTCTATTACTATAAATGAAACTGGTGATGCAGTGAAACCAGCTGTTTTGGTGAAAGTAGTTAATGGCAATTATGAGTATTTTGATACTGTTAATCCTTAAATAAGTATTATTAATTAATACTTTAGAAGAGAAGAGATAGAAGAGATACATATTATTCTATCTCTTCTCTTCATCATGAATTGAGATTTTTAATCTAATGTCAATAAATGAAATATAATTATTTTATATAGTTGTATAATGATAATCCTAAGTTTTAAAGGAGAATGCTATGTCAATAAATTTATTCTTGCAGAATGTAGCAAACGGTTTATCCCTGGGCAGTTTGTATGCTTTAATAGCTATAGGATATACCATGGTTTATGGTATCTTAAGATTAATTAACTTTGCACATAGCGAAATATTTATGCTGGCGCCATATTTTCTATTTTTTGGCTTTTTAATTTTTCATCTACCATGGTGGCTATCTGCAATAGTCGCAATTATCTTAACTGCTGTAACGGGAATGTTATCAGAAAGAATTGCCTATAGACCTTTACGTGATGCTCCCAAAATATCTGTTTTGATTTCAGCTATCGGTGTGTCCTTTTTTCTACAAAATCTGGCTATTGTTGTTTTTTCCGGAATTCCAAAATCTGTTCACCGTCCTGAATTTTTCAAAACACTATATCAATTTGGTGGGATTCGTATCCAGTCAACTCTCATTGCCTCGGTAATAGTATCTGCAATTTTTTTGTTGATGTTAATATATATTGTTTACAAAACAAAAACTGGCCTTGCCATGAGGGCGATTTCTACAGATATTGAAACATCAAGGCTAATGTCAGTTGATGTAGATAGGACTATAGCTATAACTTTTATGATTGGTTCTGCCCTGGCAGCAGTTGGTGGTATTTTATGGGGGTTACGATTTCCCCAATTATTTCCCTGGATGGGGATGATACCAGGACTGAAGGCTTTTATAGCAGCAGTAGTAGGCGGGATAGGAAATATTCCGGGAGCGATGCTGGGTGGAATGATTTTGGGGATGTCTGAAATATTGTTTGTAGCTTTTTTACCGGGTTTATCAGGATATAGAGATGCTTTTATATTTTTAATACTGATTTTAATCTTGTTGTTTAAACCTGATGGGCTTTTAGGTAAAAATGTCCAGGAGAAGGTATAGCACAATGAAAAAACTAAATACAAAAATATTAACTATATCTGCGTTAATTTTATTGGGTTTATTAATATATCTTGCACAGAATTATTTAGATGCATATAAATTAAGAATTCTTAATCTTAGTGGTATTTATATCACTTTAGGTGTAAGTTTAAATTTGATTTATGGATTTACCGGTCAATTTTCACTGGGTCATGCTGGATTTATGGCTATCGGGGCTTATACTACAGCCTTATTGGTGCTCCCCCCTTATTACAAGGAGATGATATTTATAATTGAGCCTTTAGTCTGGCCATTTACGATATTACATACACCTTTTATTGTTGCCCTATTTTTTAGTGGGCTGATGGCTGCCATTGCTGCTCTTTTGATAGGATTACCAGTTCTACGACTTAAGGGAGACTATTTAGGCATAGCTACATTGGGATTTGCAGAAATTATTAGAGTTGTTGCCAATAATATTCCTAATATAACAAATGGGGCATTGGGAATCAAAGGGATTCCGGAATTTACAAATCTATGGTGGACAATGGGTGTAGCAGTTTTTACAATTTATATCATAAGGGGACTAATCAACAGCAGCTATGGGCGTGCTTTGATGGCAATTAGAGAAAATGAAATTGCAGCTGAAGTAATAGGAGTTAATCTTACTTATCATAAGGTTATGTCATTTACCATTGGGGGATTTTTTGCAGGAGTTGGAGGAGGGTTATTTGCCTGTCTTCTTACTACAATAGATCCAAAGGCATTTATGTTTTTAATGACATTTAATATTTTAATCGTGGTTGTTATGGGTGGATTTGGAAGTATAACCGGCACGGTTATTGCAGCATTTTTATTTAATTTCTTGTTAGAATACTTACGTCCCATAGAGGCAGGTTTTAAGTTAGGGTCGTTTGAAATTCCTGGTATACCAGGATTAAGAATGGTTGCTTTTGCTGCTCTTATCTTGATTATTATTTTATATAAACAAAAAGGACTTTTGGGCGGCATTGAGTTTTCCTGGGAAGGTTTTTTCCGTTATTTTAACAAGTTTTCAAAAAAGAATTCATCTGAAGGGAGTGCAACATAATGGAATTATTAAATGTTGATAGTATAACTATGAAGTTTGGTGGTTTGACAGCTGTAAATAATTTTAAATTGAAGATGGATCCGGGAGAGCTTATTGGACTGATAGGTCCCAACGGGGCTGGCAAGACAACTGTTTTTAATATGATTACAGGGATATATACCCCTACAATAAATAGGATATATTTTTTAGAGAAAGATATTACCGGTTTAAAACCTGATAAAATTGCCAGGGAAGGGATTGCTCGAACATTTCAAAATATGAGACTTATGAATAATCTAACAGTAATAGACAATGTTATGATAGGTTTTCATCTTCACTTGAAATCAAATCTTGCATCAGCAATCTTTAAGTTCCCAGGCTATGTACGCGAAGAAGAGGATATCTATGATAATTCCATGCAGTTATTAAAAAAAGTAGGGTTGGAAAAATTAAAATTAGCGAAAGCAGGAGGTCTTCCATATGGGCAGCAGAGAAAACTGGAAATTGCCAGGGCATTAGCTACAAAGCCTAAATTATTACTTTTGGACGAGCCTGCTGCTGGAATGAATCCCCAGGAAACCAGAGAATTAATGGAATTTATACAGAAGATTCAGGATGACTTTAATTTGACTATTTTGTTAATAGAACATGATATGAAGGTAGTAATGGGAATATGTAAAAGAATACTGGTCATGGATTATGGAGTAACTATAGCAGAGGGGAATCCAAAGGAAATTCAGAATAACCCTGAGGTTATTAAGGCATATTTGGGGGTGGATGCAAATTATGCTTAAAATAAATGATTTAAACGTCTTTTTTGGAGGTATACACGCCTTAAAGGGAATTACATTTGATGTTCCTAAGGGTAAGGTTATTACTTTAGTTGGTGCTAATGGAGCAGGTAAAAGTACTACACTTAGAACTATTTGTGGTTTAATTAAGCCCCAGAAGGGGGAAGTAAAATTTGACAACCAGGTCATAAATAATATTCATGCTGATCAGATTGTCAAAAAAGGTATAGCCTTAATTCCAGAGGGAAGAAAAATATTTCCCAACTTGACAGTACAGGAAAACTTACAATTGGGAGCTTTTGCCAGAACTAATAGGGAGGAAATTGAGAAAGACTTACAATGGATTTATGAACTATTTCCCAGGGTTAAGGAGAGATTATGGCAAAAAGGAGGCACTTTGTCTGGTGGAGAACAGCAAATGTTGGCCATTTCCCGAGGATTAATGTCACGTCCAAAACTGTTGATGATGGATGAGCCTTCTTTGGGTTTAGCCCCATTATTGGTTAAAGAGATTTTTGATATAATAAAACGAATTCATGAGGAAGGAATGACTGTCCTTTTGGTTGAGCAGAATGCCTTTGCTGCATTAAAAATTTCAGACTATGCTTATGTCTTAGAAACGGGAAATATAGTGTTACAGGGAACGGGAAGCGAACTCTTACAGGATAAACGGGTGAAAAAAGCTTATCTGGGAGAGTAATATTTTCTATCAGGGTTAGACACTACTGATAGCTCCAATAAATAGTACTATAAAAGATATAGAGTAGTATGGAAAATTTATGTCTTAATATATAACCTGTATATTTTGCTTAACAAAATCTCCTTTCCCGGAAAGCATTACAATATATTATTTAATATAATGTAATGCTTTGTCTTTATAAGAATATATAGGCAGATATCTTATAATTATGTAAAAGTTTAACAAAAAATTTATTGCTTAAATAGCAATAAATTAAACGATAACTGTATTTTATCAATAACTGCAATAAAAAAATTAAGAAAGAGTATTATGCAAATAGAAGTCGATATTATTAATGACTTGAAATTAATATTTAATAATTCAATTCTTGTTATTGCCTTTATAACATGGATATCCAATCAAACTATTAAGTCAGTGTTGTTTTACTTCACAGACAAAAGATGGGATATCAGTAGATTTTTTGGAGCAGGTGGTATGCCCAGTACTCATTCTGCTTTATCGATAAGTGTGGCAGTTTCAATTGGTTACAGGGAAGGATGGCATACTTCATTATTTGCTTTAGCCATGATTTTGGCAATTATTGTTATGGCTGACGCAGCAGGTGTAAGAAGGGCTACCGGTGAGCAAGCAAAGGTATTAAATAGAATAATTATAGAATTCTTTGATGAGATAAAAATTAAAGATAGAAGATTGAGAGAATTTATTGGACATACTCCATTTGAAGTGATTGTTGGAGCAATAATAGGTTTTGTTATTGCATCAATAATCTCAATTTATTTTAAAATATAAAAATTGTCATATATTTAAATATTTAAATAGAAACAGGGAAAATCTATGAATCGCAAAAAAGAATTAAAATTGCAATATAAACAGATGAAAAAAAAGATGGGTTTATTCACAGTACGCTCTAAGGCAAATAAAAGATGTTACATCGAGGCAGCAAAAGATCTAAAAAGCAGAATAAATATGACAAAATTTAAATTAGATTTTGGCAGTCATCCGGTAAAATCTCTTCAGGATGACTGGAATAGATTTGGAAAAGATAATTTTTCCATTGAAATTCTTGAAGAAATTAAGCAAGAAGAAAATAAATCGGAGAATGATTATAAAGATGAATTGACTTTACTGGAAATGATATGGGAAGAAAGATTAATAATGGAGAAAATCGAATTATATAAAAAATAAAAGTAAAAAATGTATTGCTCCCATATATAAAATATATTCTTATTAAACCGACTAAATAAATCCTGCCCGGATTTATTTTACTCTCTCACATTTTCTTATATTCTTTGATTTGTTATATATATGCTTTATAATAAAAAAACTATTAAGTATATATAATAATAATAATGGACCATATTAGTAAAAAATTATTTTACAAGACAAGCATACTTATTTTTTTGTAAAAGAAATGATTGAGAAAGAACTGAAAGATTGAAAATTATTTTAATAAGGAGAACCGGCAATGTCTGGACAATTAAAGCAAAATGAGATAGAGGGGCTGAAAAAAGCTCAACAGGATGAATTGGTAGGGCAGGCAGTATATGGAAAATTATCAGAAATAGTTAAAGATTCTTACAATTCGAAAATATTGGCAAAGATATCAGAAGATGAAAAAAAACATGCTAAAATTTTTAAAAAATATACTCAGGCAGATCTAAAAGTAAATAAATTCAGAGTATTTTTTTATCTCTTTGTTTCACGTGTTTTTGGGCTAACTTTTGGGATTAAATTGCAGGAAAAAGGGGAAGAAGCAGCACAAAAAAACTATAAGCAAATGCACAGTGCTATTCCTGAAATGAAGAATATTATAGAAGAAGAGGAAAAACATGAGTCTGAGCTGATTAACATGTTAAATGAAGAAAAGCTGTCATATATGAGTTCAGTGGTTTTGGGTTTAAATGATGCACTTGTAGAATTAACAGGAGCTCTAGCCGGATTTACCCTGTCAATACAAAACTCAAGAACAATTGCTCTTCTTGGATTGATCACTGGTATTTCTGCGTCTTTTTCTATGGCAGCCAGTGAGTACCTGTCTACTAAAGCAGAGCCAGATCCGGAAGAGCAAAAAAGGGCTGGTAAGTCAGCTCTTTATACTGGAGTTGCTTATATTTTAACAGTTATAGCATTGATTGCTCCTTATTTTTTAATAAAAAACTATATCTATAGTTTAATGATGACAATATTTGTGGCATTAATAATTATTTTTGTATTTAATTTTTATATTTCCATTGCAAATGATTATAATTTTAAACAAAGATTTATGGAAATGGCATTAATCAGTATCGGTGTAGCTGCACTTTCATTTATTATAGGTTATTTAGTAAAAACATTTTTAGGATTTGAAGTATAAAAAAAACAAAAAAAATTCTATTTTTTATTGACAATTGACTTATAAATAGATAAAATTGAAAAAATTAAAAAAAAGACAATTCGTATGACAAAAGAAAATTATAAACCAAAACAATTCAATATTGTATTTTATTACTACTTTATTCGAGAGGTGAATGCCTATCGGGTTTAGTAGTTACTAAACATATCGATGATTTAGACCACAGGCATTTATCTCAAAAAGATAAGTGCCTGTGGTTGTTTTTTGGCCACAGGTGTTTAATACACTTGTGGTTTTTTATTTTTATAAGGATTAAAAAAAAGGAGGTATTATATGGATAATAAAAAGTAAAATATAGTACAAAAGAGTAATTGTACGGATAGGTGTAAATTAATTATTTGTTTGTAATAAATTATAACTCAAAATAAGGAGAAAACTATGAAAAGAAGATTGTTAGTTTTAAATATTTTTATAATTATTGGAATAATTATCGCCGTTTTACCGGTTAATGCAGCTATAGAACAAGCAAGCATTGAAGAAGCAAAAAAAACTGTAATTGAATGGACAGACGAAAATGCTGACCATATTGGTGAAGTTTCTTATAAGATATGGGAATTTGCTGAGATTGGTTTAACTGAATTTAAATCATCTGATCTATTGGTAAGCGAATTGGAACAAAATGGGTTCGCTGTTGAAAGAGGACTGGCTGGTATGCCTACAAGTTTTGTTGGCACATATGTTCAAGGAATTGGCAAACCCGTTATTGGTATTCTTGCTGAGTATGATGCATTGCCCAATGGACATAGCTGTGGACACAACCTATTTGGAGCTGCCAGTGTTGCCAGTGCCATTGCTATAAAAGAAGCCATGGAAAAACACAATATTGACGGCACTGTGAAATTATTCGGCACCCCTACTGAGGATACGCATGGAGGGAAAGTATGGATGGCAAGAGAAGGGGTTTTTGATGGATGTGATGTATTTTTAAGCTGGCACCCAGGAACAAAGAATGAATCAAATTATGGTTCTAATCTGGCTGTTCAAATAATGGAAATTGATTTTAATGGAGTAAGTTCTCATGCAGGTGCTGCACCTGAACAGGGTCGTTCAGCCGTAGACGCATTAATGATAGCCTCAATGTCTATGGAATTCTTGAGAGAGCATATGATTGAACCCATGAGAATACAATACATTATTACTAATGGTGGTCAAGCGCCAAATGTGGTTCCAGAATCAGCTCAAATGAAATTAGTTGTCCGGGGGCCTATGATGAAAGATATTGATGAACTTCGTTCCAGGGATGGCGGAATTGATGACTGTATGAGAGCAGGGGCTTTGGGAACCGGCACTGATGTTACTATGCAGGTAGTTGGTGCTTTCTATAACAAAATTCCTAACAAAACCGGTTCAGATATTGTTATTGAGAATATGAAAGCTATCGGATCCCCAACTTTTACTGAAGAAGAAAATCAATTTGTACAATCTATGTCTGAAAAATATGATATACCATTGGGTCCTCTGGATAGCAGTATACATGAACCAATAGATGATACTAGTAAGGGATCGGCTGATACAGGAGATGTAAGCTATATAGCTCCACTTATTGCCTTTAATGCTGCCACTGAGGCAGTAGGTTCTCCGGGACATAGCTTGGCCAAGATGGAGCAAAATGGTATGTCTATAGGGTGGAAGGGAGCAGTCTTTGCAACTAAAGTACTGGGCTGGACTGCATTAGATTTGTTAACCGATAGTGATAAATTAGAAAGTGTTCGTACAGAGTTTGAAGAAAGATTAATTGGAACTGATTACCATCCGGTAATTCCAGCTGATTTGTGGCCCCCGATACCTAAAGAGAATCCTGATGATTTTAAAGGACCAGGGGTACCAGATTTGCCCCAACCGGAAAAACCTGAGTCTCTTTTATATTGGAAAACAAAATAGTTTAAAAATGATTTAATAATTATACCTGGCAAGGATTGAATCAAAATCCTTGCCAGGTATAATTATTAAACAACTCTATAAAATAAACCAGATTGCTTTGTAATATCTAATTTCTCAAGTATAATATTATATATAGTAAATATCATTTTAAGAAAAAATAAAAAAGTATTTAATAATGTATGAGGATATGGGATAAAAGATTAGGAGAAAAAGCTAATGGATAAGGAATATATTATAAAATTAGCATCTTCTTTTGTAGAGGATTCAACAGATAATAGAGTAAATAAAAATATTGCTCTTTCTACTTCAGTTGCAGGAATGAAAATATTCGATGAACCAATTTTTGCATTTGGAAGTACTGATGATCCTTATTTTCAATTATTAGAAAACCAGTCAATTGTAGGAAAGCATTTTATTAATCCAAAGAAATGGCTTCCTGGAGGCAAGACTGTAATCTCTTTTTTTCTCCCTTTTACCGAGTCTGTCAGAAAAAGCAATACCAGGGACAGATGTTGGCCTTCAGAAGGATGGCTCCATGGGCGAATTGAAGGACATGAATTTTTACTTAAAGTGAGCTTAATGTTAAAACAAACATTAGAAGAGGCGGGCTATAAGGCTGTAGTACCATTTTTAGATGAAAAATATCATAATAGGTCAGGGGAAAACTACTATGAATACTCTATTCCAAAATTTAACAGCAACTGGTCTGAAAGGCATGTTGCTTTTATCTGTGGTCTTGGTACCTTTGGACTTTCAAAAGGATTAATAACTAAAAAAGGTGTAGCAGGAAGGTTTGGAAGTATAATTACTGATTTACTTGTTGAAGCAACAGTTAGAAATTATAATAATATTTTAGAATATTGTTCTAAATGCGGAATTTGTGCACAACAATGTCCCGCTAATGCAATTTCATTAGAAAAAGGGAAGGATCATGTAATATGTTCCGAATTTCTGGATATAATAAAAAAGAAATATAAGCCAAGATATGGATGTGGGAAGTGTCAGGTTAATGTTCCATGTGAGCATGAAATTCCTAAAATTTAAAGCAAAAAAGTTTAATATTTGATGTACAATCAAATAGATTTAAAGGAGTGAATAAATGGAGAACCCAAAAGTATATTTCACTGATTTGAGAACAAGCCCGGGTAATAATTTACTTGATAAGTTAGAAAAATTAGTGTTACAGGCAGGGATGAAGGAAATAAACTTTAATAAAAAGTTTGTTGCTTTAAAGATACATTTTGGAGAAGCCGGTAACCTTGCTTATATTCGACCAAATTATGCGGCATGCATAGTGAAACTGGTAAAGAGTGAGGGTGGAATGCCATTTTTAACTGACGCTAATACGCTATATTTTGGAAAAAGAGCCAATGCTGTTGATCATTTAAATACAGCAATGGAAAACGGCTTTAACCGTATTGGGGTTGGTTGTGATGTTATTATTGCAGACGGATTGAAGGGGACTGAATATCGCGAGATTATCATTAATACAAAACATTGTCCAGCTCCAAAAATAGCTTCAGCAATTGCTGATACAGATATTATATTATCTCTAACGCATTTTAAAGGGCATGAAATGACGGGTTTTGGAGGTACCTTAAAAAATATTGGTATGGGAAGTGGTTCCCGAAATGGGAAAATGGAAATGCATTCTACTTCTAAACCAAAAATAAAAATAAAAAATTGTATAGGATGTGGAGTTTGTATTAAGAATTGTTCCCAGGGGGCGATTCGTTTTAATAATGATAAAAAAGCTGAGATAAACTATGAAAAATGTATTGGTTGCGGCCAATGTGTTGCAGTATGTCAATATAGTGCTGCAGTCGTAGGTTCTAATGCTTCAGGGGCAATAGTACAGGAGAAAATGGTAGAATATGCTCTCGCTGTATTAAAAGATAAACCACATTTCCATATCAGCTTTATAATGAATATTTCTCCATTTTGTGATTGTCTGGATTATAATGATATGGCCATTACTCCTGATATTGGAATGGCTGCATCTTTTGATCCCGTTGCTCTTGACCGTGCATGTGTTGATCTGGTAAATAATGCTTCTATGGTGAAGGATTCTGTATTGCATGAAAGAGATTACCAGGATGGAGAAGATAAATTTACCCATGTTCATATAGATACTGACTGGAAAGTTGGATTGAAATATGCTGAAGAGTTAGGCTTAGGTTCACAAAAATATAAGTTAATAAGGGTTTAACGTCAATGTCGGTCTCTTTCTAAATCATATAATATTTTTTCCAAATACCATTCTTCTGTGCGATTAGGATGACGTGCTTTTAATAGTTCAATATGCCTTTTAATTGTTTTGTCAGCAAGATTATCAGGGAGACGTAATAGTCTTCGGCATTCCTGCCATAATAAGTTTTTCCTGCTCTTTCTTTTGCTGCCTTTTATAAGATAGATGTAAACAACTGCTAAAATAAGAATGATGAATAAAATAATTATTAGCTGATTCATTTAAAAAATCCCCAGACATTTAAATATTTCAGGAATACTAAAAATAATTATACAATATCTATATTGAATTTTAAGCATATAACTAAGTTTATCATTAAAGCTCATTTTATTTCAATGCAAATAATCTCTGTAATAAACCATTTTTCATTATTCTACCCAGAATAATGAAAATATTAATCAAGAAAATTGTAGATAAGAAAAGTGATGAAAATTCTATTAAAAAATAATGTGCCGGATTTGCTATCTAAAATAAAATATTTTAATATTATTATATGCAATAAAAATAATGTTATCACTAATCAGGAGGCATAATAATGAGAAAAATAGTGTCTGGAATAATTGTAGAATGTTTAATAGGGGATATTGCTTTACAAAAGGATATGACTGCAGTGGTAAATGCTGCAAATGCACAGCTAAGAATTGGGGGAGGGGTTGCCGGGGCTTTGCACAGGGCTGCGGGACCGGGATTAGAAGAAGAGTGCAGACCGCTGGCGCCTATAAAGCCAGGCGAAGCGGTAATTACCGGAGCACATAATTTGCCTAATAGCTTTGTGATTCATTGCCTGGGCCCTGTTTATGGCATAGACAAACCTGAGGATGTTTTATTAGCAGATTGTTATAAGAATTCCTTAATGTTAGCTGAAGACCATCATATTGAATCGGTAGCTTTTCCTGCAATATCTACCGGTGCCTTTGGTTTCCCGTTAAAAGATGCTACAGAAATTTCCTTTCGTACAATAAAGAAAATGATTCCAAAGCTACGACATATTAAACATATAAGGTTTGTTTTACATGATAATACTGCGCTAAGTGTTTATGAACAGTTATTAGGGAAAATCATCATAGAATAAATCAATATAATTGATATAATATTGTGTATTATTTTTTTAAAATATTATAGAATTCAGGATATAATTTTTTAAATTTATTCCAGAGGAATATCATTTGGCTTTTTGTCAATTAATTCTTGCATTACAGATAGATAAGCGCATGTTTCTAAAGATTCAAGGCGTGCAAATGCAGCCTCAATTGATTTACCACAAGTTGTTACACCATGATTTTCAAGGACAAATGTATTGCATCCCCCTTTAACATCATTTACAAAACCTTGTGCAAATTCTTCTGTTCCCGGTTGGCTATAGGGTAGATATGCAATTTTATTTAGCAAAAAAGCAGCTTCAGGTAAAATATGGGTATTTATTTTAATTTTATTAATTGCACAAATAAGAGCATTTCTTGGATGAGCATGAAAAATGCTTTCTATGTCACTTCTATTTTTATATATTTTTAAATGCATTTTGATTTCAGAAGAAGCTCTATATCTACCTGCCAATTGTTTTCCATTCATGTCAGTGATAACAATATCTTCAACAGAAAAAAAATGTTTTATAAATCCGGTAGGAGTTATATGTATTTTATCATCAATCCTAATACTCATATTTCCACCCGTTGATTCGGTCAGTTTTCTATCCCAGGTTAATTTAACATAGTCTACAAATTTTTGTAACACATTATTCTCAACCAATTCTTTTACTCCTCCATAAATTAAATATAATGAATAAAAATCAATAGCTGATTGTATATTTGAATGATTTCTTAGTCTAAATATATTTGAATTTGATGTTTTGTTATTATATCATTTGGTTATCTAAATCACAAAAATACTTTAAAAAGCCCTCTATCCTTACAGGCAGGCAAGTGGGAAATATATCAGATGCAGGATCTGCCTTACCATCAGGCTATTGATTATATAGGAGAACTTTTTTCCAGCCTATGTACAACTAAAGATGGAGAAGAGGGAGTCAGGGCTTTTTTAGAAAAAAGAAAGCTTTTTGGAAAAAAATTAAAAAATTAGTCAGAATTTTCTTTTAGTATATCCAGGAAGATGGATACCAGGTTAGGGTCAAATTGACTCCCGGAATTCTTTTTTATCTCTTCTATTGATTCTTCTTTAGTCATTATTCTTTTGTAGGGCCTATTAGATTGCATAGTATTAAAGGAGTCAATTATTGATATAATTCTGGATAATAATGGAATTTTTTCACCTTTTAAACCCGTTGGATATCCAGATCCATCCCAATTTTCGTGGTGGTATAATACTTCTTTACAAATTGAGGAAAATTCAGGAATGCTTTTTGTGATATGATAACCAATTTGACAATGTCCCTTTATTTTTTGCCATTCTTCACCAGTAAGTTTTTCTGTTTTTGATAATATCTGTTTTGAAACTCCTATTTTTCCGATATCATGCATTAATGCCAGTAAACGAAGTCTGTTCAGGTCATAATTGTTTAATCCAATTTTCTTACCTATCAGAGTTGCTACTACTTCAGTGTTATTAACAAAATCTTTATCTCCATGATGATCTCTTTCAGAAAGTATTTTGATGAAAGACTTTAAAAGATGTTTTTCATGACTTTTAGCATTAAATAATTTATTTTGATACATATCTTTATCTGCTTTAATAACTAATTCTTCTAAATCTAACAAACTTCCATCCTGTATAGCAAAACCTACAGATATATTTGGATTAAGATGTGCCGGACTAAAATTATTTTTCTTGCAATTATTGACGAGTCTTTTACAGAATAGTTCTGTGTCAGAGGTAGTGGTATTAGGAAGAATAACAGCAAATTCATCTCCCCCCAACCTTGACAAAATATCTCCCTGGCGGGAAGAATCTTTCATTAAATAAGCCAGGTTTTTCAGTAATTGATCACCTTGTTGGTGACCAAATGTGTCATTTACAACTTTTAATCCGTTTACATCAATCATAATTACACTGAGGGGGTAATAACGGGTGTTATTCATTCTTTTTAACTCTTCCTCGAAATACGCTCTATTGTATAAGCCGGTAAGGCTATCATGAAAACTTATATAAGCTATTTTTTCTTCATCTTGTTTACGAATAATGGCTGTAGCAACCTGATCAGAAACAATTTCCATTAGTTTTATGTCTTTTTCTTTATAAGATTCAGGGTTATAATAATTTTGGACTGTCATTGATCCTATTATTTTATCTTTAATTTTTAGAGGGACGCTTAGCCAGCAAATATCTTCAGTCATCTCTCCAGGATTTTTTACATCTCCTTTGTAAATTAAATCACAAATATCATGGTAATTCAGTATCAGAGAAGTACCTTTTTTAAGCAGGTAGCCAGTCAAGGTGTTTTTGTACGTTAAATATTCTGAAGAAAAGTTTGTTTCTTTTTCGTCAAAGGCATAGACAAAATTCAGTTGCTCAGATTTTGTATCAAGCAAGGCAATATAAAAGTTTTTTGCATCAATTACATGGTTTAATTCGCGATGTATTATAGAGTAGAGTTCCGTTAATCCAATTTGAGAATTCGCTGCCCGCGAAATATGATAAAGGACTTGATTTAACTTTTCGTTTTGCTTTTGTTCTGTTATGTCCTGATATAGGGCAATGATTCCCTGTAATTCATCATTAATTTTCACCTGGGAAGTTGAGATATGAACTGGTATGATAGTTCCATCTTTTTTTCTTCGGTTGGTTTCGTATTTTATAAGTCCTGAGTATTGAGCTTTTTTTGTTAAACTGCTTCCTTCATCTATTTTATTATGTGGATAGAAATTAATATCATCAATATTCTTACCCTCAATCTCGTTTAAGGTATAACCAAATAATTCTGTAAATTTTGGATTAATGTCTAATATAATACCCTTGGTATCATGATAAACAGCTGCCAAAGGGTTACTTCTAAAAAGACTGGCGAATTTTTCTTCATTATTGCGTATTGTTTCTTCAATCTTTTTCTGATTACTTATATCCTGGTAAAGACAAACTATTCTGCGTGTATTCTCATCAAACCATAAAGGGGAGGCTGAAATCAAAGCCGGGAATAAACTGCCATCTTTCTTTTTTCGAATTGATTCAAATTTAATAGGTTTATTGGCAGCCATTTTTGTCATTTTTTTTGCATGTTCCTGCATTTCTGCGGGATGGATGAATCCCTGATCAATATTTTTCCCCAGGAGTTCCTCTTTGGTAAAGCCAAAGAGTTCTGAAAATCGAAAATTAATATCCAGGATATAACCACTCTGGTCAACATATACCAGTGCTTCGGGACTATACTGGAACAGATGAGAAAATTCAAGGCGACTCTGTCGTAAAGATTCCTCATTTCTTTTTCTTTCAATAGCTGTTGCAACTTGCTCTGAAACGAATTCCATTAAGCGAATATCTTTTTTAGAATAGACACCCGGAATATTATAGTTTACCACTGCCATTGAGCCAATTATATCATCTTCAATTTTTAGTGGAACCCCAAGCCAGGATGTTTCTCTGGTAAGGGTTCCGATATTGGAGATTTTTATTAAACCTTCATCAGAAAATTTAACAATTTGTTGATAATCAACTAAAAGAGATTTTCCATATTTAATATTATAATTTGCCAGTGTGCCGGAAACATCAAATTGGTCAATTTGCTCATCAAGGGTGTCTTTCTCATCGATAAAATAGGCAAAAAAAACTTTGTCTTTATCAAGCAAAGCTATATGCAAATTGTTTGCGTCAATAACAGTATTCAACTCTTTATAAATAATATTGTAGATTTCCTGCAAGGTTATAGCAGAATTAGCAGCCTTGGATATATTATAAAGAACTTTATTTAAATTTCCATTCTGTTTTTTATTTATTTTATTTTTAATTTCCATAATATTTTTTTACTTTTTCCTTTTATATGCAAAAAGAAAGAAAATTGCCAATTTTAATCAATTTAGGAATTATAGATTGAAAAACAAAAGATTTCAATATTTAATTTTAATAAAAAGAGTATATGAAAGCAATATATTATGACACCCTGATAATAATCATTAATATTATCAAATTACAGAATTTAAAAGATCAGACCTTTTTATGACCTTTCTTTGGGCTGAAATAATAATTAAATGTAGTTACAACCCTATTTTATTATAAGTTATATTTACATTAAGTCAAAATATTCCCTGGAATTAAAGAGAACAATCTAAATAAATCATTTAAATCTTATTTATTGAATAAACAAGTAGCCGAAAATATTTTTTATCTATGATATATAAGTATATGTTATACTTATTTCAAAAATATTTTCCATAGTTTATTATAAAGGTAAAAGATAAAAATATGTTAAATAATAAACTTATTAATGCCAATAATTCTATGAATTTTTGGCAAAAAGCAGCAGATAATTCTGAATATACATACACACATTCGTATCAGGCTATGGGAACAACTATTGATATAAAAGTAAATACTTCAGATTCAGAAGGCAGAAAGATAACCAAAAAAGTTATTCAGCTCATCGACAACATAGAAGAAATCATGAATTTCCATAATCCTTCAAGTCAGATAAGTAAAGTCAATTGTAAGGCTGGTAAATCATGGGTGTCGGTAAATACAGAATTATATTTTGTAGTTTCGGAATCAAAGAGATATGCCCGTTTCACAAAAGGTTTTTTTGATATTACCACTGGGGTTCTTACTGCTGTTTGGAATCATTATACAAAGGTGAAAAATATTCCTCCTCACTATCTTGTTGAAGAAGCACTCAAGCTGGTTAATTATAAAGATATATTGATTAATAAAAAAAATAAAAAAGTAAAATTAAAGAGAGAAGGGCAAAAAATAGATTTGGGAGGCATAGCCAAGGGTTATGCTGCCAATCAGGTAATTGAGTTATTTAGAAAGATGGGATTTACCTCAGGACTAATCAATTTAGGAGGAAATGTAAGCTTGTTAGGTACTAACCTTGAAAGACAACCCTGGGTAGTTGGAATACAAAACCCCAATCGCGAGAGAGGCAAATCTTTAGGAGTAGTTTTTTTATCAGACACTTCAGCAGTAACCTCCGGTGATTATGAACGATATTTTCAAAAAAACAATATAGTTTATCACCATATATTAAGTCCTTATACCGGATATCCTGCAAGGGGAGGATTAAGAAGTGTTACTGTTATACACCCGGATTCCATGCTATCAGATGTTTTATCCACAACAATATTCACTATTGGTTTGGAAAAGGGGATTGGAATAATTAAGAGCCTGAGTGAAGTTGAAGTAATAATTGTTACTGATAATAGAATATATCTTTCAAGTAGTTTAGTTAAAAAATTTCATTTAATCGAAAAAGGTTTTTCGATTTTTAAAATATAATTATATAGAAAATGGAGATTTTAAAATGTTTAGGAGGGTAAAAAATAAAATGTTAAGGATACTGCTATATGTTGGTGCTGTAATACTAATTATAATGATTGCAATTTTTATTTATTTTAATCAGGGTTTAAGTAAATACCGCAAAATGGTAATTAATGAGGTGGATTTACTGAGTATTGAAGATGGAACTTATCAGGGAGAGTTTAACGGCGGTCGCTGGAAGAATAAGCTGGAAGTTACTGTAAAAGATCATAAAATTGTTGATATTAAAATGATTCAAGCATCAGATATGTCCGGTTTGAAGGCCATAGGGGAAGAAGTTTTTAAAAAGGTAGAAGAGGAGCAGTCATTGCAAATTGATGTCGTATCAGGGGCAACGGTTCATACTAAAGCAATTTTGAAATCAATTGAGGATGCATTAATTAAATAGTAATAAATGGAAATAAGAAACTGCCTCTATACCAATATCTGTAATCTTAAAATAGAGGCAGTTTTCCTATTAAATGCTAATCCTCATCAATCCATGGAATCATTGATCTGATTTCTTTTCCCACTTTTTCAATCAGCAGATTTGATTCTTTATCACGCATAGCATTAAAGAATGGTCTGCCAACCTGATTTTCTAATAACCATTCCTTGGCAAAAGTACCATCCTGTATTTCACTTAATATTTTTTTCATTTCTTTTCTTGTTTCTTCAGTAATAATTCTCTTGCCTGATTTTAAATCACCATATTCGGCAGTATTGCTTACATCATCACGCATACGGGTAATTCCACCTGCATAAATCAGGTCAACAATCAATTTTAGTTCATTAAGACATTCAAAATAAGCTACTTCCGGTTGATATCCTGCTTCAACCAATGTGTCAAATCCTGCTTGAATCATAGCAGTAACACCACCACATAGGACAGCCTGTTCTCCAAAGAGGTCTGTTTCGGTTTCTTCCTGGAAAGTTGTTTCGATTACACCTGCCCTTGTTCCGCCAATTGCCTGAGAATAGGCAAGGGCTATATCTTTGGCGTTGCCTGAGTAATCCTGGAAAATTGCAATTAAATTAGGTACACCTTTTCCTTGAGTATATGTTTTTCTTAAAATTGAACCCGGGCTTTTTGGGGCTACCATAATTACATCTACATTTTTTGGGGGGATAATTTGTTTAAAATGAATATTAAAACCATGAGAAAACATCAAAACATTTCCTTCTTTTAGGTTTTCAAATATATTACATGCACAAAAAACTTGTGGCTGCACTTCATCGGGTAATAACATCTGGACAATATCAGCTTGTTTTACTGCTTCCTCAATTGTTGCAACTTTTAGCCCATCTTTTTGTGCCTTTTCCCAGGATGAACCGCCTTTTCTTATCCCAACAATAACATCAACACCACTGTCTTTCAGGTTTAAAGATTGTCCTCTTCCCTGACTTCCGTATCCAATAACAGCTACTGTTCTGTTTTCTAAAAATTTCTTTTGAGCGTCCTTATCATAGTAAATTGTTGCCATTATAAATTCCTCCATTTATTTATATTATTTTACAAATCAAAAAATATTTACAAAGAATCATTTTAGTATTTTGGTATCTCCTCTTGATAGGGCAATTTTACCGGTTCGGGATATTTCCAAAATACCAAAAGACTCAAGTAATTTGAGTTTAGCATTGATTTTTTCTTCGGTGCCGGTAATTTCTATAGTAAGGGCTTGTTTGTCAATATCTACAATATGCCCACGGAATGCTTCTATTAATTGCATGATTTCGGTTCTTTGGTTTATAGATTTTGTGCTAACTTTGATTAAGGCCAATTCTCTTTCAACTGACGTTTCTTTTGGCAAGTCCCTGACTCTTATTACATCAATTAGTTTATTAAGTTGTTTGGTTATCTGCTCAAGAATATTTTCATCTCCTTGTGTAACAATAGTGATTCTGGTAATCCCCTTTTTTTCAGAATGACCGGCAGCGATACTTTCTATATTAAACATTCTTCTGTTGAAAAGACTTGACACTCGTGCCAAGACACCAGGCGTATCTTTAACTAAAATAGCAATAGTATGTTTCATGACTGATTAACTCCTAACATTTTATTGATTGCTTCTCCCGGTGATACCATTGGAAATACATTTTCTTCAGGTGGTATCAAGCAATCTAATAACATAAACTGTTTACTTGATAATGCAATTTTAAGAGCTGAATCAAAGGCATCTTTGGATGTGACTCTGATACCTTTTCCACCATAAACCTCAACGAGTTTAGAAAAATCGGGACTTCCCTCCAGGTTTGTAGAAGAATACCTTTTTTGAAAGAACAGTTCCTGCCACTGACGAACCATTCCCAGATAACCATTATTCATAATGATTGTAACAATAGGTAAGTTATTATTTACAGCAGTAACCAATTCCTGGGAATTCATCTGAAACCCCCCGTCGCCGGATATGCAAATTACCTTTTTTTTGGGACAGCCAATTTGGGCACCTATTGCAGCAGGCAAGCCAAATCCCATAGTGCCTAATCCTCCGGAGGTAATAAAACTTCTTGGGTGGAGGTATTGGTAGTATTGGGCTGCCCACATCTGGTGTTGGCCTACATCTGTGACTATAATTGCCTCACCCCCGGTTATTTCATTTAATTTTTCAATAATATACTGTGGCCTGAGGATGTTATCTCTTTTATATTCTAGTTGATTTTTTTGCTTTATTTCGGCAATTTCTGTAAGCCATTCTATTTCTTTTTTAGGTTCTATCAATTCATTCATTTTAGAAAGAACATATTTGACATCACCTACAATTGGAATATTTATTTTTATATTTTTACTTATTTCTGCCGGGTCGATATCCACATGAATGTATTTTGCCTTAGGGCAAAAGCGTTTAATATTTCCTGTGACTCTATCATCAAATCTTGTTCCGAGAGCGACAATCAAATCAGACTCATTAATTGCAATATTAGCACTTGCCAGGCCATGCATTCCCAGCATTCCCAGGGACAGGGGATTGTTTTCAGGAAAAGACCCCAATCCTGTTAAGGTAGTAGTTACAGGAATATTTGTTTTATCAACAAAATTTTTTAGTTCTTTTGCTGCATTGGAAGCTATAATTCCACCTCCGGCATAAATAACAGGCTTTTTGGATTCCTGTATTGCTTTTGCTGCTTTTTTGATTTGGTTTAAATTCCCTTTTATTGTAGGATTATAACCTGAATACCTGCTTTTTTCCGGATAATGAAATTCTGTTTTAGCGTTTTGAACATCCTTTGGCAAATCTATTAAAACCGGGCCGGGTCTACCTGTCCTTGCCAGATAAAATGCCTCTTTAATCGTTGATGCAAGGTTTTTTACATCCATAACCAGGTAATTATTTTTTGTAATCGGCAAGGTAATCCCGGTAATATCAACTTCCTGGAATGCGTCTGTGCCAATTAAGGGAGAAATAACCTGTCCAGTGAAGGCAACAACTGGAATAGAATCTAAATAAGCATTAGCAAGACCGGTAACTAAATTAGTAGCACCTGGTCCTGAGGTGGCAAAGCATACGCCAACTTTACCAGTTGCCCTTGCATAACCATCTGCTGCATGAGCAGCGCCTTGCTCGTGTTTGGTCAGTATATGCCGAAAGTATTGTTTTTTGTATATGGTGTCATAAAGGGGCATAATAGCACCACCGGGAATTCCAAAAACAACCTCTACTTTTTCTTTTTTTAGACATTCGACCACTATTTCTGTTCCACTGAGTCTCACTACTAATCCCTCCTTTATATCTTTTAAATTACTTAATTAACTCAAAAATTATGGGTTACTAACATATTTATACTGTCTCTCAAAAACAAAAAACCTTCATCTCTATTTTAATAATTATAAAAATAGGGACGAAGGTTTCCGTGTTACCACCCTAATTCAATAAAGAAAACTTGTTTTCTTTATCCTTCATTATTATAACGCAAATATAAGCGACTGTACTTCTAATACTACATACAGTATAAATAGATTAAAAAGAAGTGATTTTCAGTATAATTAAACTATCGGATTACACCATACCCGACTCTCTTTAGTTTAACCTTTACTTAATTATTTCTCTTTATTTTAAAATATTAAATTTCCACAAATTTTACTAAATAAAAGTTAGATTGTCAAAAATATTTTTTATTAATACTGTTCTGATAGGAAAAGACGAAAGGACAAGAGGTTCGACGAGTTAAATATCTTAGAAGTTAAAGGGGAAAACACAACAATAAGAATAATAATGGTAGTTTGAATTAAAAATTAATTCGTTATACAATAAAAATAAATTATAAAATGGAGGTAATATTTGAAAATGAAAGATAAAAAGACATTTAAGTTGTTTATATTCTTGATTTTCACAATTGGATTGTGTATGCCCTTGTTGCTTCAAGCAGCAGAAGTAGATCAGGAATTTCCATATGTAAATAAAATTGTTTTTAGCAAGGATGTCGAGGAAAATGAACCACTATTGGAAACAGACACCTTCTATTTATGGGATGAAAAGGTTGTTTGCTGGGTAAGTTTTAACTATAATTCAGATGTTCCCTTTGTTATATCATGGGAATGGACAGATCCGGAAGGTAAAATTTACCATATTGGTAAAATAGAGATGGAATCCGGTAACTATAGAAATTATCGAACATGGTATTGGATTACAATTTCAGATCATAATGCTGCAAATCTTCCGGGTGAATGGAAGGCAACAATTTTTATCAATGATGTCTTATCAGCTGAAAAAAAATTTGTAATAGAATAAAAAAATAGAATAAATATTGACAGAATTCCAGTTATTCTATATACTCTATAACTAAATAATTTGATAAAGCATTAACATGTTAAAGCAGAAGTGTACCTAGGGTTCCGTCAATATTAAGCGATATTTTGAGCCTGGACCGAGCGGTACAAGCAAAATAATTAATTGCTACACTTTTAGGATAAAAGCCTGAGAGATAGGTTCTGTAAAAGGATTTATTTCTCAGGCTTTTTGTATATATTTTTTAATAGCTGTTTTATAAGAATGAGAAGCAAAAGGAGAAGAAATACAAAAAGACCAAGAATTAATAAAAGAAAGGAGATATTAATGGGAAAAAAGAGTAGTGCACTGGATGTAGCTAATTTACAACTGGAAAAAGCTTTTGAAAAGATGGATTTAGATGAAAATATAAAAAACCAGTTACGTAAAACAGAGAAGGTATTAACTGTATCTATACCTGTTAAGATGGACAATGGCAAGGTTGATGTTTTTACCGGCTTTCGCGCACAATATAATACAGCCAGGGGGCCGGCAAAAGGAGGAGTACGTTATCATCCTGATGTCTGCTTTGACGAAGTAAAGGCATTGGCAGCCTGGATGACCTGGAAATGTGCGGTAGTTGGATTGCCTTATGGTGGTGGAAAAGGTGGTATTATCTGTAATCCCAAAGAGATGTCAGAAGGGGAACTGGAAAGGTTATCCAGAAGGTATATTTATGAAATATCATCTATCATTGGTCCTCATAAAGATATACCTGCACCGGATGTTTACACTAATCCGACAGTAATGGGGTGGTATGCAGATACATATAATATGTTAAATGGAGAAGCAGCCTTTGCAAGTATTACCGGTAAGCCAATTGATTTATGGGGATCAGAGGGTAGAGTAGAGGCAACTGCATCAGGCGTAGTTCAGACTATTATGATGTCATTAGAATATTTAGGTATTAATCCTGAAACTGCAACAGTAGCTATTCAGGGATTTGGTAATGCAGGCTCCTATATTGGAAAATTTCTTCATGCGAATGGATTGAAAGTTATTGCTGTTAGTGATTCAAAGGGAGGAATTTATAATATTAAAGGACTTGATCCTGTTGAATTACAGCAACATAAGCAGGAAACAGGAACAGTAAGTGATTTTAGCAGGAATGGAACAGAAAAAATATCTAATGAGGATCTATTAACAATAGACTGTGACATACTTGTTCCGGCAGCGCTTGAAGAAGTAATCAATAATAATAATGCCCGGGATATAAAAGCAAAAATAATTGCTGAAGCAGCAAACGGACCTACGACACCAGAGGCAGATTTAGTGTTAAAAGAAAAAGAAATATTTGTTATTCCTGATATTTTAGCAAATGCAGGTGGTGTGGTAGTTTCCTATTTTGAATGGGTGCAGAATTTAAATGGTTATTTTTGGGGAAAAGAAAAGGTAACCCGAAGATTAAGAAATAAGATGGAAAAAGCTTTTAATGAAGTTTTAAGTATTGCCCAAAAAGAGAGTATTGATAACCGCACTGCTGCTTATATATGTGCTGTAAGCAAAGTTGCCCAGGCAATGAAGTTCAGAGGTATCTGGCCTTAAATAGTATCTTTATGAATATTAATTTCGAAGCCCTTGTCCTGTCTTAATAGCAGGCCAAGGGCTTCTCATATTTCAAAAATATTGAATTATTAGAAAGATATTTATTATAAAATATAGAAAATAGAAACATAAAAGTTAATTATATTTTTGAGTAAGATTCCTCGACTTCTAATTGAGAAGAAGTATTTTCACTAAATGCCTCCTGGTATTCATCATTGATTTGAAGCTTAATCTGTCTAAAGAGAATAATTGCCAACAAAAAAGTTAAAATATTAGCAATTGGCTGGGCAAAAATAAAACCTGAAAACCCGAAAAAACTATTTAATGTAAATAATAAAGGTATGTAGAATAATCCCTGTCTGGCAAGAGCTAAAATCAAAGCAGGTTTCCCCTTGCCCAGAGCCTGGAAACTAACCCTGATAATGAATTGAATTCCGGCAAAAGGCAATGCAATAATCAACGCCCTCATAATCTTAATGCCATAGTCGATTACTTGCTCGTTATTAATAAAAATTCGAATCATTTCACCGGCAAATAAATAGAAAAAGACTAAGAAGAAAACAGAAATAGCTGTTGCCATTAATTCCCCTGTTTTAATGATTTGATTGAGCCTTTTAATTTTTTTTGCTCCATAACTATATCCAATTAGGGGTTGTGTTCCCTCAGATAGTCCAATTAGAAGCATAATCGCCATAGAGAAAAGTCGATGATTTATTCCGAATGCTGCTACTACCATGTCATTATAACCGGCAGCAACATAATTCCCTAAAGTCTGAGCTATACTCATCATCATATGATTTATTGATGCAGGAACACCAACTCTGAAGATTTCCAGATATATTTCCTTTTTAGGAGAAAAGTATTTCCAATTTATCGATATTAAGCTTTTTTGTTTAAGGTAAAAGTTAAGATAAAATATTAATCCACTTAATTGACCTATTAGAGTAGCAATTGCCGCTCCTTTTACTCCATAACCAAGCAATAGTATAAAGATTGGGTCGAGTACTATGTTTATACCTGTACCGATAAACATTCCAAACATTGCTATTTTGGCAGCTCCTTCTGAACGCAGCAATAATCCTAAAGAAAAATTGCTCATAATAATAATACTTCCCATAAAGATAATGGTAAGATATTGATTTGCATGGCTAAACGTTTCCTGGGTTACTCCAATTAGTCGTAGAATAGGTGATATAAAAAATAAACCTAAAATAGTAACTGCAATTCCTGCAAAAATGCATGTATAGAAGGCTGTAGCGCTGGTATTTTTTGCCATTTCATAGTCTTTTTCACCTAATAACCTGGAGACATATGAGGAAGCTCCAAAACCAAACATTCCACTGATTGACATTAACATCATAAATATTGGAAAAGCTACAGAAACGGCAGCTACCTGATAGGGGTCGTTTAGTTTGCCAACAAAAAAGGTGTCTGTCAGATTATAAAAAATTTGTACTATCATCCCCATCATTGTAGGAATAGCCAGGCTCAAAATTGCCTGGAAGGGTTTTTCATCTCTTAGAATTATTAATCTTTTTTCGTCCATTAACTTGCTCCTCTATAAGTAATGCTTTCACTAATATAAAAGTAGTAAAAAACAATATAAGCTAATATTTAATTTTTTCTTTAATTTTCAATAATAAAAGCACCAGTGTTTCAATTTCTTTTTGAGAAAAATCATTCAGTAAATATTTTTCTGTTTCTTTAATATTTTTGATGCAGATTTGTTTAATTTTCATACCTTTTTTAGTAAGTACAATAGTTGTATTTCTGGCATCTTCTGTATCTGGTTCTTTTTTGATTAAATTCTTTGTTTCTAATAGTGTAATCAATTTAGTCATGGAAGAAGGCTTGATTTCCAGGAATTCATGTATCTGTTTTTGATTAATTTTATGATTTTCATGTTCCCATAAATAAGCCAATACTCTAAATTGTGAAATGGTAAGATTGTTTTTGCTAAGATTCTCATCCATGCGCATTTTAAGGTGATGACCAATTTGCATGATAAGCCTTGGCAGATTTTTACCTGTATGATTTATTTCCATAAAAATTCCTAAATAATTAGATAGCTAAATATATTATAATAACAAAAATTAACAATATGTCAATAAAATAATCTTTATTATTCTATTTTTAAGAAAGCATTAAATTACAAAAAAAATAAAAGAAGTATAAATCAATAGGGAGTTCAAGCATTGAAACGGTAACCGGAGCCCCACAATGTATCTATGAAACGTGGGTTTTGTGGATCCTTTTCTATTTTATCCCTGATTTTTTTTATATATACTGCAATGGTTGCAATATCTCCGTAAGAATTATCACCCCATACATGGTCATACAACTGTTCTTTGCTAAAAACAATATTAGGGTGGGATGCTAAAAAATTTAATATTTCAAATTCTTTGGTAGTTAGAATAATTTCCTGATTGTCCAGAAATACTCTGCGTGAAGCCTGGTTTATTGAAAGGTTTTTTATGTGAATCTCATTCCGTATATTTTTATTTCTGCCGGTAAGTCTGTCGAAACGATCCAGATGGGCTTTAACCCTGGCTACAAGCTCATTAGGGCTAAAAGGCTTGCTTATATAGTCATCAGCTCCTAAACCCAGACCACGTATCTTGTCAATATCTTCTCCCCTGGCAGAAATTATCAATATGGGAATATTTGTTTTCCCCCTGATTTTTTTACATACCTCAAAACCATCAATATCGGGTAACATTAAATCGAGTAGTACAAGGTCATAATTTTTGCTGAAAACTTTTTGAAGTCCTGTTAAACCATTATTGCTGATCTCTACCTGAAATTGATTGATTTCCAGGTAGTCTTTTTCAAGTTCGGCAATGCTTTGTTGATCTTCAATAATTAGAATTTTTTTCATTGTTATTTCCTTTATTTCGGGTTCAGTTTTCTAAATTCTGTTTTATCTTTTTTAGGGTAAAAAAGATACTCGTACCAGATCCGTTTTTACTTTGTGCCCAAATCCGACCACCATGATCAGCTATAATTTTTCGGGCAATATGTAAACCAAGCCCGGTACCTGACGCCCTGTTCGAACGTGACTTATCTGCCTTATAAAAACGGTCAAATATTTTTTCTAACGTTTCTTTGGAAACACCTTTCCCATTGTCATAAATCTCTATTTTAGCTTCCTCATCTGTTTCAGTTAATATCAATTTGATTACTGAGTCGGTTTCTTTTTTGAAATTTATTGCATTATTAATGATATTAAGAATTACTCTTTTTAATTGTTGTCGGTCAGCCTTGACAGGATTCAATTCATTATAATTCGCTTCAAATTCAAGACTAATTCCTTTTTCTTCAAGCTCAAAACGCAATTCTTCATAAGAATCAGCCAGATAATCCTTTATATTAATGTTTTCAAATTGATAGAGAGATTGATCCAAATCAAATTTTGAGAGTAAAAATAAATCTTCTATTAAAGACTCCATGTGAATTGCATTCTGATGGATAGTCTGTAAATATTTATCCTGTTTTTCTTTAGATTTTGGAATACCATCAATGATACCTTCTACATAACCTTTAATTGTAGTAATTGGAGTTTTTAAGTCATGAGAAATATTGGTAATCAATTCATTCCTGTTTTTTTCATATTTATTTTTTGTTTCTTCTGACTTTTTAAGTTGTTTCCTGGCCTCTTCGAAACTTTGAAAAAGATCACCGATCTCATCTTTAGAGGGAGACTTAAGATGAAAATTATAATTACCTTTTCTGATTTGCTGAGCAGCATTTTTTAACCGAATTAAAGGGTTGACAATCTGTTTAGATAGAAAGTAGGTGATTAGACTATTTATACTTATAATAATGATTAAAAATAAAATCAATGTATAGATAACTGACTTTTTAAATTGATTTAATTCCTGAGACGCAGAACTGGAATCGTAGACTAAAAATATTTTTCCCTGAGATTGATCATTGAAATAAAATGGGATTGCTTTCATAAATAAATTATCTGAAATCTGAGTCAAATTATCAGATTTTGGCTCTATTCGGTAATTATTGAGAGACATATCTTCTTTCTTAAGTCCAAGCGAGTTTATGAAAGTAGAAAAATAAACGAATTCATTTTCTTTTTGTACAATCAAGCCAATATTCAAAGAGTTGATAAAATCATCGATTTGTTGCAAATAATTCTGTTCCAGAAAACGTTCAGGCTCTGTTTCAATAACATTAATCAGGGTATTCTCGGCTCTATAATAGGCACGATTCAGTGGACTCATATGGTTATCAGGGGATGGTAAACCGATAAAATTCTGAAAATGTTCAGTAATAATCAGGCTAACCCCAATTATTAATATTATTGTGATGATAATCAGTATTAAATTTGAAATCCATAATCGTTTTTGGATTGTCATACTTAGTATTATATATCAATATTTTTAACAAGCCATAAAAAGATTATAAAAAAATTATAAAAATTTTGATATAGAGTAATATACAGAAAATTGCTTCAAATCAATTGACCAAATATGATACAATCAAATAAAACTGCCTGAGTTTAAAAAAAAATTTAATAGGAAAAAAATTTAACGAAAATTATCCTATTTAAATAGGGAGACATAATGGAAGCAAAAAAAAGTTTTATCCTCGAACAGGATAAATGTATTAAAAAAGAAAACAAAATCGCCTATTTTTCTATGGAGATATGTGTTGACCAGAAAATACCGACATATAGTGGTGGATTGGGTGTACTGGCAGGTGATACAATCCGTTCAGCAGCTGATCTGGGGGTTCCAATGATTGGTATAACCTTACTTTATAAGAAAGGTTATCTCAAGCAAAGAATTGATGAGAACGGATACCAGCAGGAATTACCGGAAGAATGGAATCCGGAAGATTATCTGATTAAGCTACCGGTTCAAGCCCAGGTGGAGATTGAACACAGGGTTGTTAATATACAATCCTGGATGTATATGGTAAGAGGTTTGGATGGGGACTCTGTTCCGGTTTATTTTTTGGATACAGATATTCCTGAAAATACTGATTATGACCGGAGTCTTTCTTACTATCTATATGGCGGGGATGATAAATATCGTTTAGCACAGGAAATCATATTAGGTATCGGTGGAGTCAGAATGCTAAAGAAATTAGGATATACTGATATTGCCAGGTACCATATGAACGAAGGCCATGCCAGCTTATTGGTATTAGAGCTACTCAATAACCATGTAGATATTGTATCAAATCAAAGTAATCTTGATATTGTAAAGAACAAATGTGTTTTTACTACACATACACCGGTTCCCGCAGGAATGGATAAATTTTCCTATGATTTGGTGAAGCAGGTTCTTGGAGAACCAATTCCGTTTAATATGCTAAGAGATCTTGGTGGATCAGAAAGGTTAAATATGACTCAGCTGGCATTAAATCTTAGCCATTACATTAACGGTGTAGCAAAAAGACATGGAATGGTTTCAAGGGAAATGTTCCCGGGATATCACATTGATTCTATTACCAATGGTATTCACTCTGCCACCTGGACAAATAAATATTTTTCTGACCTTTTTGACCAGTATATGCCTGGTTGGAAGTTAGACCCATTTAGTTTAAGGTATGCACTTAATATTCCAAATAATGAGGTATGGGATGCTCATCAGAAGGCAAAAAAAGATCTGATTGATTATATTAATAAAACACATCATTCTGATTTTAAAGAAGATATTTTTACAATTGGTTTTGCGAGACGTGCCACTGCTTATAAACGGGCTAATTTAATTTTTCATAACCCTGATAGATTATTCAACATTGCAAGAGAAAAGGGAGAAATACAGCTTGTTTTTGCCGGTAAGGCACATCCGAAGGATTATTCAGGTAAGGAATTGATACAAAATATTATATCTGAGTCCAACAAAACAAGTAAACATATAAAAATTATTTATTTAGAAAACTATGACATGGACTTAGGAAAGCTTTTAACCGGTGGAGTAGATTTATGGCTAAATACACCCAGAAAACCAAAAGAAGCATCAGGTACTTCAGGAATGAAAGCAGCACATAATGGGGTACCTAGTTTCAGTATCCTGGATGGATGGTGGGTAGAAGGATATATTGAAGGAATAACCGGATGGTCTATCGGTTCAGCGGCTGATTATGAGAGTATTGATCAGGAGGAAGCCGATTCCCTGTACCAGAAGTTAGAGACGAAAATTATACCGGCATATTATCATGAGAGAGAAAGGTGGAATAATATCATGAGACATTGCATTGCTATTAATGCATCTTTTTTTAATACACATCGGATGGTATTGCAATATGTTTCAAATGCCTATCTCTCATAGTTTATTATAATAAAAAAAGAGAAAGGAGATATTCGATTGAATAGAACCTGGATCAATGATTTTGTTGAAAAAATATCACAAGTAGAAGGTCATTTTGATATTTATGTTTCAGTTTTTTTAAAATTTGAAAATCAATTTGTTTTTGGCTTGAAAGATACAAAAGAATGGATAAACCAGGATAATAAGAGAAAGGCTTCTTTTGCTGCCTTTGGTGGAAAATTAGAAGAAGGAGTTGATATAAATCAGTTTTTAGTAAAAAGCTGTAAACAGGAACTGGATGTTAATATTGAAATTATAGACAGTTCCCATACTTATATAGATTACCATCATCGTCTAAAAAGATTACCGAATATCGATTCCGCTAAAGATGAAATGCGTCCTCATATAATTACGGTTATCTCAAAACAAAGACATACAACAAATCCAAATTCTCTTTTTTTCAGCTATTTAGGATATACCAAAAACAAGCCCCGTTCAATTCAACACAGTGCATTATTATTTGCAAAAGAGCAAATTTTGGTCCAAATGTTTAAAAATGAAAAAACTGCCCAGGAATTAAAAAAAGCAGGTGCTATCTTTGAAGAACGAATTAAAATTCCCGATAACCTATTTCTTTATCCGACCGGGTCACTTAACAGTTTGCTGCGTTATTTAAGTTATGAAGTTTTTTAGTATAATACTATGGTGTGGATGTGCGTGTTAAAATTTTCTTTAAAATAAATTCTTATAATATTCTTTTATCCATAAATATGAAAGTCAATAAAAAATATGGGGTTTTGTTAAATAAGAAAGGATTATCATGAATAGTTCCAAAAAAGAAACAATTCTTGTCACAGGCGGTGCCGGTTTCATTGGTTCACATTTAGTAGACTTATTGCTGGAAAATAATTATAAAGTGATTGTTATTGATAATTTATCCAGTGGTAAGGAAAAAAATGTAAATAAAAAGGCAAAAAATTATTTTGTTGATATCACAGGGAACGAAATAAGCAGAATAATTGATCTTGAAAAACCGGATTATGCCTGTCATCTTGCTGCACAGATTAGCGTTTCTTATTCTGTTAGAAACCCTAAAGAGGACGCGCAGAATAATATTATTGGATTACTTAATATCCTGGAAAGTGCCGAAAAAAATAAGTTAAAGGGAATTGTATTTGCTTCAAGTGGAGGGACAGTATATGGTGAACCGGAAAAATTACCAATATATGAAAATGTTCAATTTTCTCCCAGTTCACCCTATGGTATTGCAAAAATGACTTCAGAGTATTATTTAAAATTTTACCAGAGTTATTATGGATTAAATTATATTGCTCTCCGTTATGGAAATGTTTACGGGCCGAGACAGGATCCTTACGGTGAAGCCGGTGTAATTGCTATTTTTATTCAAAAAATGTTAAACAATAGAGTACCTGTTATAAATGGAGATGGTGAGTATATAAGAGATTATGTCTATGTAGAAGATGTTGCCAATGCCTGTTTATCATCTATAAAGAAATTCCAGAAAACAACAGGGGCAGAGTTAAAAAAACAAATTATTATACCTGGTTTTAATTCTTTTAATATTGGAACAGGCCAGGGGATATCAGTAAACAAGTTATTTTACCATCTAAAAAAAATAATAGGATTTACCGCGGAACCTGAATATGGACCTCCCAGGTCCGGGGACTTAAGGAAAAATATTCTCAATTGTCAAAAGGCAAGAGAATATCTTGATTGGAAAGCTGAATACAATATAGAGGAGGGTCTGAAAAAGACTGTAGAGTGGTTTAGTAATAATTTGCATGATTAAATGTTTATAGGTAAAATATGAGAGTATGGCTTAAATCAAATTCAATTAATAAAAAAATAATATGTGAGGTATTGCTTTGAAAGTATTAGTTATTGGCAATGGTGGACGGGAGCATGCAATTATCTGGAAATTAGCTAAAAGTCCGCAAGTAGATAAGATTTATTGTGCTCCGGGTAATGCAGGCATAGATTCTCTTGCAGAATGTATAAATGTGGAGGTAGAAGATTTTATAGGGTTATTGAAAATCGTTCATGACAAAAAAATAGATTTGACTATAGTTGGACCAGAAATACCCTTGTCTTTGGGGATTGTTAACCTGTTTCAGGAACATGGTTATCCAATTTTTGGTCCAACCAGAGAAGCGGCTGAAATAGAATCCAGTAAAGTCTTTGCCAAGTATCTTATGAATAAATACTCTATTCCTACTGCTAAGTACAAGGTTTTTGATGATGATAAAAAAGCGATTTTTCACTCAAAAAAACAATCATTTCCTTTAGCAATAAAAGCAGATGGTTTAGCCGCAGGTAAGGGAGTTTTTATTGTTGAGAACTTCAATCAGGCAGAAGAGGCAATAACGCATATTATGAAGGAAAGAAAGTATGGACAGGCAGGCAATAAAATCATAATTGAAGAATATTTAGCCGGGGAAGAGGTATCAATGCTGGTTTTTAGTGATGGTATAAATATTGTCCCCATGATTACATCCCAGGATCATAAAAAGCTGAATGAAGGAGACAAAGGGCCAAATACCGGTGGAATGGGAGCCTATTCACCGGTTGCATTTTTTGAAGAGGATACCCGCAAATGGGTTCTCGAACATGTATTTAAACCCGCTATTAGTGGTATGGCTCAGGAAGGAAGAATTTTTAAAGGAGTCTTGTATGCAGGTCTGATTCTTACTTCTGATGGTCCAAAAGTGTTGGAATTTAATGCCCGTTTTGGTGATCCGGAAACACAGGTAATCCTTCCTTCTTTGAAAACTGATTTAATTCAGATAATTCAGGCGGTAATCAATGGGAATTTAGATAAGGTTCATATTGAATGGATTGATCAAGCCTCGGCTTGTGTTGTTTTGGCTTCTGCAGGATATCCCGGAGAATATGAAAAAGGTAAAACTATTCATGGTTTAGAGAAATTAGCAGATAGGGATGATATTATAGTGTTTCATGCAGGGACTAAAAAAGATGATCAAAAAATTATTACTGCCGGTGGAAGAGTTTTAGGTGTTACTTCATGGGCAGATAATTTATCCGAGGCTATCAAGAGCGCTTATGATGGCCTGGAACAGATAGAATTTGAGAATAAGTATTATCGAAAGGATATTGGGAAAAAGGGATTATAGTTTCTGGAGATTTTTTAAAACATATAGTAATTAATAAAAAAAGGGGAATTAAAAGTGGAAAAACAAAAAAGAGCAATTATTAGTGTTTCTGATAAGACAGGAATTGTTAAATTAGCTAAAGGATTAAACAAAGCAGGTTATGAAATAATTTCTACTGGTGGAACAGCAAAAAAATTAAAGGAATCAGGAATAAATGTGACATTAATCTCGGATTTGACCGGATTTCCAGAAATTTTAGATGGCAGGGTAAAAACTTTACACCCGGTTATTTTTGGCGGTTTATTAGCCCAAAGCAATAATCCGGAACATCAGAGACAATTACAGGAGCAGAAGATAAGCCCTATTCAGATAGTTATTGTCAATCTATACCCCTTTGAAAAAACTATACTTAAAGAAGATGTTTCTCTGGAAGATGCCATAGAAAATATTGATATCGGGGGACCTTCATTGTTAAGGGCATCAGCAAAAAATTATCAGGATGTCACAGTTGCAGTAGACCCGGATGACTATAAGGTTATTTTGGAAGAACTTGAAAGCTTTGATGGAAATACTTCTTTATCCACCCGTGAAAAACTGGCGGTAAAAGTATTTCAACATACCGCTTATTATGATAGTTTGATTGCAAAATATTTGCCCAGGAAGATACTGCCAAATGAAAGTACATTTCCTGAATACCTGGTTTTAGGCGGGAAAAAATCTGAAGATTTAAGGTATGGAGAAAACCCTCATCAAAAAGCCGCTTTTTATAGTGAAAGTATAGTAGAAGAGGCAAATTTGGGTAATGCCCAATTATTGAGCGGAAAGGAACTTTCTTTCAATAATCTGGTTGATTTGGAAGCAGCTATGGCAATTGTAAAGGATTTTGATGAGCCCACCGTTACTTTTATCAAACATACCAATCCCTGCGGACTGGCTACAGCGGATACTATTGAAGAAGCCTATCAGAAAGCATATGAGGGTGACCCACTATCTGCTTATGGAAGTATTATAGGTATTAATCGCAGAGTGGAAGAAAAATTAGCCATATTGATAGATAAAACACCATTTGTGGAAGCCATTGTAGCTCCTTTTTATAGCCAGGAATCACTGAAAATATTGAAAGTCAAAAAGAATCGACGGCTATTACAGGTTGGAGATCTACGTATTCAGGACAGATATGTGAAGGATATAAAGAAGGTATCCGGTGGTTTTTTATTACAGGATAGGGATTTAAAAAACATTACAGAAAATGATTTAACAATTGTTTCAGAAAAAAAACCTGTTCCGGAAGAGTTAAAAGAACTACTATTAGGATGGAAAATTGTAAAACATGTAAAATCAAATGCAATAGTTCTGTCAATTAATAAACAATTAGTTGGTGTGGGAGCAGGGCAGATGAGCAGAGTAGATTCAGTCAAAATTGCCGTACAAAAGGCAGGGAAACTGGCTAGTGGGAGTTATTTAGCTTCTGACGCTTTTTTCCCTTTTTCAGACGGAATTGAAGAAGCAGGAAAGGCAGGCATCAGGGCAATAATTCAACCCGGGGGTTCCAAGAGGGATGATGAGGTTATTAAAGCTGTAAATAATCTGGGCATGATTATGGTTTTCACAGGACATCGTTGTTTTAAACATTAATTATATTAATAGTTTAAAGTTGGAATCATTTAAAAAAGTGTGCACTTTTAATTTTTAATTCACAATGTTTATATTTTTAGTTGACAATATATCTCTAAAGTGCTATTTTATTAGGCAATTATTAATTCAATAATAAATAAAAAGACAGAAATTCAGAACAGTAAGTCATAATTTTTTTTCAGAGAGCTGAAAACAGGTGAAAAATCAGCAGGGAATTGACTGAAATCCATCTGAATATAGTTTGAGATAAAGGAAACCTGATTACCTCAAACCGCTGAAAGCGTTATATAAAAGAAGGGCTCAGATTTATTGCTTATTTTTATTTGTTGTTTTGACAAATTAAGCTAAATTGGGGTGGCACCGCGAAGAGAACATCGTCCCCAGTAGTTTATAATAAACTACTGGGGTTTTTTATTAGTAGAAGAAAAAACAAGGATGGTAAAATATATGCAGATAAAGTTATTTATTCCAGGACCTACAGAAGTAAAAGACATTGTATTAAAGAAGATGTCTACTCCTCTTATTGGCCATCGGGGCAAAGAAGCATCTGATTTACAACGGTCAATTAGCCGGAAATTACAAAAGCTGATGTTTACGGACAGCGAAATACTTCTTTCTACATCATCAGGAAGTGGATTGATGGAAGGTGCTATCCGTTCCTGTACCAGAAAGAAAGCGGCAGTCTTTTCATGTGGTTCTTTTGGTGAAAGATGGTATGAAATGGCTTTAGCCAATCAAGTTAAAGCAGACTGTTTTAAAGTTGAATATGGCCAGCCGACCAGAGGGGCTATGGTAGATGAGGTAATTAAAAGTGGGGAATACGACCTTGTTACTATTACTCATAATGAAACATCTACCGGGGTAATGAATCCAATCAATGAAATAGCAGATGTTATGCGAAAGTATCCTGGGATAGTATTCTGTGTTGATACAGTCAGCTCTTTAGGGGGAGTTTCAATTCCGGTAGATGAGCTGGGTATTGATATTTGTATTTCTTCAAGCCAAAAATGTTTAGGATTACCTCCAGGGCTTTCTTTATGCTCTATTTCCGAAAAAGCCATAAGTGCGGCAAGAGAAGTTAAATACCGGGGTATGTATTTTGATTTATTAAAACTATATGAATATATGAAAAAAAAGGATTACCAGTATCCTTCTACTCCCTCTCTTTCTCATATGTTTGCTTTGGATTACCAGTTAGATTTAATCTTTGAGGAAGGGATGGAAAACCGGTTTAAAAGGCACATGGCGATGGCAAATATAGTAAGAAAATGGGCTAATGATAATTTTAAACTGTTCCCTGAGGAAGAGTATGCTTCCAATACAGTTACATGTATAGAAAATACTCGGGGAATCAGTGTACAGCAACTTAATCAAATCTTAGGAATGAAGGGTTTTGCCATCTCAAATGGCTATGGAAAGTTAAAAGAGAAAACATTCAGGATTGCTCACATGGGTGACATCACTATTGAAGAAATAGAAGAACTATTGGCTGTTATTGATGAAATCCTGAAAAAGGAGGTATAAAAGATGATTACAATCCTCATAAAAGATAAAGTTGACCCGGGTTTAATTGAGGAGTTAAAGGAAAGAAATTTTATTGTCAGGGATAATCCTGATAAACCGGATACATTATTAAAGGAAGTGAGGGAAAACGAGATTCTAATCATACGCTCAGCAACAAAAGTAACCAGGGAGGTTATTGATGCTGCAGCTGATACCGGAGTGCTCAAACTTATTATAAGAGCAGGCGTCGGTATGGATAATATAGATGTAGCTTATGCCAAAAAGAGAGGGATAACAGCTTTAAATACTCCTGAAGCGAGTAGCTCAGCAGTAGCCGAACTGGTACTTGCCCATATGTTTACACTGGCCAGAAGAATGGTGCCTGCAAACTTAACCATGCGGGAGAGAAAATGGGCAAAAAAACTCTGTGAAGGTATCGAACTAAGTGGAAAAATTTTAGGGATAGTAGGAATGGGAAGAATAGGACAGCTTTTAGCCCAAAAAGCCAGCGTGCTGGGTATGAGGATAACATATACTGATATTATGGGACCTATTAACAGTAATCCGGATTGGAAGTTTGCAACCCTATCGGAAGTTTTGGAAAAATCAGATTTTATTTCATTGCATGTTCCTGCCAGTGATAATGGAAATTATCTAATTGATGAACCGGAACTGAAAAAGATGAAAAAAAGCGCTTTTTTAATTAATACTGCCCGGGGTAATCTGGTAAACGAAAAGGCACTGTTGAAAGCCCTGGATAACGGAGGAATTGCAGGAGCAGGTGTTGATGTTTATATTCATGAACCGTGCGATAATTTTGAATTGATACAGCACGAAAAAATTTCTGTAACCCCTCATGTTGGTGGATCTACTAAAGAAGCACAGTATCGGATAGGACAACAAATTTTGAGTATAATTGAAGAGTATAAGAATGATAAAGAGTTTTCCAGGAAGGAAGTTTAATGGTTGAAATAAGTCCTTTTAAAGCATTAAGGCCTGTAGGGGAAAAGGTATCCCTTGTTAATTCTCCTCCTTATGATGTTGTGAGTCGTGAAAAAGCTGTTGAAATAATTAAGAGAAATCCTTGTTCTTTTTTAAGAGTAATAAAACCGGAAGCACTTGTATCCGGGGAAGAAGTTTTATCTCAAAGAAATGCTACAGAGATAGCTGCCAGGAATTTAACAAATATGATAGAACAGGGAGTAATGAAAACAGATTCAAAACCTTGTTTTTATATTTATCAGCAAATTAATGGTTTTTATTGTAGAACCGGAATTGTAGCATGTCTTACGGTAGATGATTATGAAAAAGGAATAATAAAACAACATGAAAAAATCAGGTTAAGAGCCTGGCAGGGAAGAGTTGAACATATCTATAATGTACGAGCCCATACTGGATGTGTCTTCACAGTTTATAAGAGTAATTTTCGGGTAGGTGAAATTCTGCAAAATTCAATGACAGTTGAAAATAAAATTTATGATTTTATCTCCGAAGAAGATGAGGTAAAAAACAAATGCTGGAAAATTGATAAAGAAGATACAATTAAATCATTAAAGAATGCTTTTAAAGAAATACCATTTGTGTATATTGCCGATGGACATCACCGTGCTGCTGCGGCAGCAGAGGTCGCAAAAAGGCTAAGAAAAGAAAAAGAAGAAATACCAGCTTTAAAAAAAGGAGAATACTCTTATTTTCCAGCTGTGCTATTACCACATGATCAAATTCAGATTTTAGGGTACCATCGGTTGATAAAAAAATTAACAGGATTTTCTGCCAATTTATTTTTGGATAAATTAAAAGAAATTTTTCAAGTGAAGAACATTTCTATGAATAAACCATTTTTGCCTGGCAAAAAACATGAGTTTGGTATGAATTTGAAAGGCCAATGGTATAAGTTATTTTTCAAATTAAATAAAGAAAATAAGATAGATCGAACTATAATTGATGATTTGGATGTTTCTATACTACAGGATTATGTTTTAGGACCACTTTTAGGTATTGATGATCCTCAAAAAAATAAAAATATTGAATTTATTGGTGGTACAGATTCTTTGAAGCAATTATCACAAAAGATAGACCAGGGAGCAGATATTGCCTTTACTCTTTTTCCAACTTCTATTAAAGAAGTACTGCAGGTTTCCGATGAAGGAAAAATTATGCCCCCAAAATCAACATGGTTTGAGCCGAAAATAAGAAGTGGCATTTTTGTTCATCAGTTTTAAATATTATTTCAGATATGATCATTTTTTTACCACATAAAAAAGGTATTAGCCAGATTGACTTTGTTTATTATTTGTTTTATTCTTTAAGTAAATAGAGGTAAAT
>Ga0265294_10000940_pt1 | contig 39320 bp, 35 predicted proteins | sample MunlanPumphouse3_FD_192504 | JGI IMG/M metagenome (GOLD analysis project Ga0265294, IMG submission 192504) | Groundwater microbial communities from a municipal landfill in Southern Ontario, Canada - Pumphouse #3 | ecosystem: Environmental > Aquatic > Deep subsurface > Groundwater | place... | reverse complement strand
AGTAAGTACTCTTGTTGTTTCTTGGAATGAAGCAGCTGACAAGAATGAATCGGATTTCAAACTCGCCTTAGTAATACCAAGTAAAATAGGTCTTGCTACAGCAGGTTTTTTATTTTCTTTAAACGCCATTCTGTTCGCTTCAATGAATTGATTTATTGAAACTTGACTTCCAGGCAATAAATCAGTGTCGCCTTCTAAGATTACAATTAATCGTTTAGACATTTGTCTTACAATAATTTCAATATGTTTATCTGAAATATCAACACCTTGAGAACGATATACTCTTTGAATTTCTGAAATAATATATTTTTGTACAGATTCAATATTAGTAACACGTAAAAGTTCTTTTGGATTAATAGTTCCGTCAGTTAATTGTGTTCCAGCTGTTATGTATTCGCCTTCTGCAACTCGAGGTTGAACATTTGAATTAGTTTCATAATGTTTTTCTTCGATATCATTTTTTATGTAAATTATATAACGTTCTTCAATTGGCTCGATTCTTGATACAGTTCCACTAATTTCTGAAATAATTGATTTAAGTTTTGATTTTCTCGCTTCAAATAATTCTTGAACACGAGGTAAACCTTGTGTAATATCATCTCCGGCTACCCCACCAGTATGGAAAGTTCTCATTGTTAATTGAGTACCAGGTTCTCCAATTGATTGGGCAGCAATGATACCTACTGATTCACCTACTTCAGCTTTCTCACCGGTAGCTAGATTTTGTCCGTAGCATTTACGGCAAATTCCGACTTCGGCTGTACAAGTTAATGCTGTTCTAATTGAAGCAGAAGAAATTCCAGCATCTGCGACTTTTTTCGCTTTAAAAGAATCAATATATTCATTACGTTTAACTAAGACTTCACCAGTTGTTGGATGAATTATATTTTGAGATGCATAACGACCTGTTATTCTTTCTTCAAAACTTTCAATAACTTTACCATCGCGGTTTAAGATTTCTTCAACCCAAACGCCATTGTCAGTTCCGCAGTCTTCAACTGAAATAACAACATCTTGACTAACATCAACTAATCTTCTTGTTAAGTATCCTGATTCAGCTGTTTTTAAAGCAGTATCCGTAGAACCTTTTCTCGCACCATGGGTTGAAATAAAGAACTCGGACATTGTTAAGCCTTCACGGAAAGATGCCTTAATCGGTAATTCAATAGTATCTCCACTTGGGTTGGCCATAAGACCACGCATACCAGCTAACTGTGTAAAGTTAGAAGCGTTACCTCTGGCTCCTGAATCACTCATCATAAAGATATGGTTATCGTTTTTAAGTTCATTGATAAGTCCATCTTGGATTTCGTCTTTAGCTAACTTCCATTCATCAATAACAAGTTTTTTTCTTTCGTCATCAGTTAACATACCCATTTGGAATAAATTATGTATTTCATCCACTTGTTTGTCATGGGCAGATAAAACATCTGCTTTCTTAGAGTAAACTTGAACATCAGAAGCTGCAACTGTAATTCCGGCTAATGTTGAATATTTGAATCCAATGTTTTTCATCTTATCAAGCATTTTTGAAGTTTCATTTATTTTATATTTATCAAAGATTTTAGCAATGATTAAACTTAAGAATTTCTTTTTAAACGGTGAAACTAAAGGCATTTCGCTAATAATACTATGAATATCTTCACCTGGTTTTATAAAATATTTAGATGGAGTTTCAATAGTAAGGTTAGTTTCAGTTGGTTCGTTAATATAAGGGAAACTATCTGGCATAATTTTATTAAAGATTAATTTGCCAGGTGTTGTTACCAAATAATATGACGTTAAACTTTTCGGAACACGTTTCATGAAAGATAGAATGTTATTAGATTGCATGAAGCTGATATCATCAACTTCAACTTCATCCTCAACAAAATCTACTGAAGGTGTTATATGACTATCAATCTTCATTGCTATACGTGTGTGTAGTGTAAGATAATCATTTTCTAGCGCTAACATTACTTCATCGTAATTACTGAAATATGACCCTTCGCCAATTTCTCCAGCTTTTTCTAAAGTTAAATAGTAGTTACCTAAAACCATGTCTTGAGATGGAGTAACGATTGGTTTTCCATCTTTTGGCGCAAGGATATTATTAGAAGCTAACATTAATACACGAGCCTCAGCTTGTGCTTCTTCTGATAAAGGAACATGAACTGCCATTTGGTCCCCATCAAAGTCCGCATTAAATGCTGTAGTAACTAATGGATGCAAACGAATAGCTTTTCCTTCTACTAATTTTGGTTCGAATGCTTGAATACCAAGTCTATGAAGTGTAGGCGCACGATTTAGTAATACTGGATGTTCTCTAATAACATCTTCTAGTACAGCCCATACTCTTTTGTCTAATCTTTCTATTAAAGTTTTTGCATTTTTAAGATTTGAGCTGATTCCTCTTTCAATCATTTCTTTGATAACGAAAGGTTTAAATAAAGTAACAGCCATTTCTTTTGGTAAACCACATTGATACATTTCCAAGTCAGGGCCAACCACGATAACGCTACGACCAGAATAGTCAACACGTTTTCCAAGTAAGTTTTGACGGAAACGACCTTGTTTACCTCTTAACATATCGGATAGTGATTTCAACGCTCTATTACGTTCAACAACCATTTTTCTTCCACGTTTTGAGTTATCAATAAGTGCATCTACCGCTTCTTGTAACATACGTTTTTCATTTTTTGTTATTAAGTGTGGAGCATTTTGTTGATACTGACGCTCTAAACGTTTGTTACGGTTCAAAATTCTTCTGTATAAATCATTAAGATCTGTTGTCGCGAACCGTCCACCATCTAGTTGTACCATAGGTCTTAAATCTGGTGGAATAACTGGTAAAACTTCTAAAACCATCCACTCTGGTTTATTATCAGAGTTGTGGAAAGCTTCAACAACACTTAATCTTTTAACTATTTTTTCTCTTCTTTGTTTTGATGCAGTTTTAAGTTCAACTCTTAGTCTTAAAGTCTCTTCTTTTAAGTCTAACTTTTGTAATAAGTATTTAACGGCTTCTGCACCTGTTAAAGCTTTAAAACGAGAACCAAACTCGAAATATTTATCAGTATATTCTCTTTCTGATAAAATTTGTTTAAATTCTAAATCTGTGTCACCAGCTTCAACTACAATATATGAAGCTAAGTAAACTACTTCTTCTAAATCTTTAGCTTTAATATCTAGCAATATTGCAAGACGAGAAGGAGAATTTCTTAAATACCAAGCATGAACTACTGGAGCTTTTAACTCAATATGCCCCATTCTTTCTCTTCTTACTTTTGCTTCTGTAATTTCTACACCACAATTAGGACAAATCTTACCTGGGTGTGAACTCTTTTTTGATTTGTTTGAACAAGCACATTGATAATCTTTGGTTGGTCCAAAGATTCTTTCACAGAATAAACCATCTTTTTCTGGTTTCAATGTACGGTAGTTGATTGTTTCATGTTTTGTAACTTCTCCAAAAGACCAACTTCTTATTTCTTCAGGGGAAGCCAATCTAATCTTCAAATGCGAAAATTTTTGACTCATAATCTTTCCTCCTTACGATTGAAACCCAAATTTATTGATGTAATCTTCTTGATCGTTGTCTACCAAGCTCTTATCAACTTCATTAGCTCCTGTATCCTTATTAATAAGTTCTACATAAAGACCTAATGACCTTAATTCTCTTGTTAAAACTCTAAATGATTCTGGTAAAGATGGTGCTGGAATTGGTTTGCCATCAGTAATTGCTTTAAATACTTTATTACGACCGATAATATCATCAGACTTCACTGTTAACATTTCTTGTAATGTATATGCAGCTCCATAAGCTTCTAATGCCCAAACTTCCATTTCCCCAAATCTTTGACCACCATTTTGTGCTTTACCGCCCATTGGTTGTTGGGTAACTAAAGTGTAAGGCCCAACGCTTCTAGCATGTAATTTATCATCAACCATATGATCAAGTTTAATCATATACATAACACCAACGGAAACTCTATTATCGAATTTTCTGCCAGTACGTCCATCATACAATACATACTTACCATCTGGTGCCATTCCTGCTTCAGCCATAATTTGATCTAAATCGCTTTGTTCAACACCGTCGAATACCGGTGTCGCAACATGAATACCTAATTGTTTAGCCGCCATGCCTAAGTGAATTTCTAACACCTGGCCAATATTCATACGTGAAGGAACACCTAGCGGGTTTAACATGATGTCAATTGGTGTACCATTTTCCATGTATGGCATATCTTCCGGTGGTAATATCTTAGAAATAACACCTTTATTTCCATGACGCCCAGCCATTTTATCACCTTCAGAAATTTTACGTTTCTGAACAATATAAACTCTTACAGACATATTAACGCCAGGATTAAGTTCATCTTTACCTCTAGTAAACACTTGAACTGATCTAACAATACCACCGCCACCATGAGGGACTCTTAATGATGTATCTCTAACTTCTCTTGATTTTTCTCCAAATATTGCAAGTAATAGTTTTTCTTCAGGTGATGGATCAGTTTGGCCTTTCGGGGTAACCTTGCCAACTAAGATATCGCCTTCTTTTACTTCAGTACCAGGTATAATAATCCCATCAGCATCTAAGAAACGACGACCATCCTCTCCAACGTTTGGAATTTCACGAGTAATTTCTTCTTTTCCTAGTTTTGTATCTCTTGCTTCTATTTCATATTTTTCAATATGGATTGATGTATAAACGTCATCTTGAACTAATCGTTCATTCATAATAACAGCATCTTCATAGTTATATCCGTTCCAAGTCATGAAAGCAACCACAACATTTCTACCGATAGCTAATTCACCTTGATCCATTGAAGGACCATCACCGATTATATCGCCAGCTTTAATCTGTTCTCCTAATTTAACAATAGGAGTCTGATTAACGCAAGTTCCTTGGTTAGACCTTAAAAATTTAACTAATTCATAGCGTTCTAATTCACCCTCATTAGTTCTAATTCTAATTTCTTTGCCATCTACATATTCGACAATACCATCGCTCATCGCGATTACTGATGTTCCTGAATCATGAGCTATTTTGTACTCAATTCCAGTACCTACAAATGGTGCTTCAGGTTTTAATAAAGGAATTGCTTGACGTTGCATGTTAGCACCCATAAGTGCACGGTTGGCATCATCATGTTCGAGGAAAGGAATTGATGCAGTTGAGACAGAAACAATTTGCTTCGGAGAAACGTCCATAAAGTCGCATCTATGTTTATCAAAAATTCTTGTTTCCCCATTTTGTCTAGCTACTACTCTGTCTTCTTTAATAGTCATATCATCATTCAAAGTAATATTTGCTTGGGCGATAATATGATCACGTTCTTGGTCAGCAGACAAGTAATATAATTCATCAGTCACTCTACTTGTTGCTTGATCTATTTTTAAATATGGAGTTTCGATAAATCCATATTTATTTACCTTAACATAACATGCTAATGAGTTAATCAACCCAATATTTTGACCTTCTGGGGTTTCAATCGGACAAATTCTACCGTAATGACTTTGATGAACGTCACGAACTTCAAAACCCGCACGGTCTCTTGTAAGTCCACCAGGCCCAAGAGCTGAAATTCTACGCTTATGAGTTAATTCATCAAGTGGGTTAGTTTGTTGCATAAATTGAGACAACTGACTGCTTCCAAAGAATTCTTTAATAGAAGATGTTAAAGGCCTAATGTTAATCAAGTTTTGTGGTGTTATTGTACGCGGATCTTTTGTAGACATTCTGTCTTTAACATTTTTTTCCATTTTTGCTAAACCAATACGGAATTGGTTTTTCAGTAATTCACCAATCAACCTTAATCTTCTGTTTCCTAAATGGTCAATATCATCAAGATTCCCTACTCCATTATAAAGGTTAAGATAATAAGAAATACTTGCTAATATATCAGATGTCGTTACATGTAACGCTATTTCAGTTGAATTATTACCTAATAATTTAATCCTTTTGGCTTCGCCAGCATCATCTTTAATATCTACGTTTAACACTTCTACTAAAGTGTTTCTAACGATATTTTGAACGAACGCTTCTTCTTCCCCTTCAGGGGCTATTTCATTACGATTTTCACGATCAATAATTTGTTTTAATTCTTTTTCCAATTCTTTGTCAAAGGTCACTCTTTGCAAAAGAACAGAACGATTTTTATCTATTATATCTAAACTATCATAATCTAATTTAGTAGATTTTGATATAATAACTTCACCAGTTTCAGGATCAACTAAATCTTTACTTAACTTAACAATAATATCTTTATCAAGTAGCGATTTAACGCGATTTACCACATCTAATTTTTGATTTACTTTAAACCGTCCTACATCAGCTAAGTCATAACGTTTTTCATCGAACAATCTAGAAACAAAGAACTCTCTAGCACCTTCGATAGTAGCTGTTTCGCCTTGTCTTATTTTCGCATAAACTTCTTTCATAGCTTCTTCAGCGTTTTGTGTTAAGTCCTTTTCAAAAGTGTTATCAAGTAATTCGTGTTCGCCAAAAATGTCAACAATTTGCTTTTTAGTTGAGAATCCTAAAGCTTTAATCATCGTTGACAATAATATTTTTTTAGATCTATCTATTTTTGCATAAAGAATATCTTTAGAACCCATTTCATACTCTAACCAAGCACCTCTAGTTGGAATCACTTGTCCTAAGTATTTATGTTGAAGTGTTTTCTTATCAACTTCTTCAGAAAAGAAAACTCCAGCTGATCGAACAATTTGTGAAACGATAACTCGTTCAGACCCGTTGATAACAAATGTTCCAACCGGTGTCATCATAGGTATATCTCCCATGAATATTTTGTTTTCAACAATGTTATCATCACTTAGAACTTCGCCAGTTTTACTATCGACTAAGTTTTTATTCTTTAAGCGAACAGTAACTTTTAAAGGTCTAGAATAATTAACATCTTTCTCTTTACATTCTTTAACGCTATACTTCGCAGGCTCAAATTCAAAGTCACCAAAATACAATTCTACATTACCATTAAAGTTGGTAATCGGAGAAATGTCAGCAAACAATTCTTTTAAACCAGTTTCCATGAACCACTCAAAAGATTCTGTTTGTACTTCAATAAGATTTGGCAATTCTACATTGGATTTGACTCGGGAATAATTTCTTCTTTCTCTTGCCTTGCCGTATTTGACGGATTTGTAATTCACATAATCACCTCATAAACTAGATTTTGGATAAGTTTTTGTTAAAATAATACAAATAAACACAAAAATGCGCATTCTATCGCATTTTAATATTTTATCACAATTGAACAACGCAGTCAATTATTTAATGCACTTTATTAAATAATACCCACTTTTCTTAGCAATAACTTCAACTTTCTGGAAAATTGATTCACATTTTTTGATTGCAGATAAAGCTCCATGTTTTTTATTGATTACAAAAATAAGAGCTCCTAAATTGTTCAAATGCAAAAAAGCATCAGAAAAAATCCGATAAATAACATCTTTACCGGTTCTAATAGGCGGATTAGTTATAATCAAATCAAATGTTCGACTAATTTCGTTGAATCCATCACTATAAAAAACTTCAACATCAACCTTGTTTTTTTCTGCATTTTTTTGGGTAAGTTTTATAGCTCGATCATTAACATCAGTCATAATAACATGTGCTTCAGGGTGGAATGATTTATAAATTATCCCTAAAGGCCCATAACCAGACCCTACATCCAAAACTGTTTCTACCCCATTATCAATAACTGTTTCTATTAATAATCTAGAACCAAAATCAAGACCCATTTTCGAAAACACTCCATGATCAGTAACGAAAGAAAATTTTTTATCTTTAATGTTTACAAAAATTGTTTTTTCATTAGATTTCAATGAATCATTTTCCTTAGAATAGTAATGCGACATAGCTACTCCTTCAAAAAGACTAAAAACCTGAGAAAATACTCAGGTTTATATGCCTTCAATAAGAAAATTATTTAATTTCTACTTTAGCGCCAGCTTCTACTAATTTGTCAGCTATTTCTTTAGCTTCGTTTTCTTTTACTTTTTCTTTAACAACTACTGGAGCTGAATCTACTAATTTCTTAGCTTCAATTAATCCAAGACCTGTTAACTCTCTAATTACTTTAATAACTTTAACTTTTGATGCTCCAGAATCTGTTAATGTAATATTAACTTCTTTTGGTCCTTCATCTACTGCTTCTTCAGCTACAGCTACCGCTGGTCCAGCTGATACTGCTGTTGGATCGATACCGAATTCTTCTTTCATTGCATCGATAAGTTCTTTAATTTCTAAAATATTCATTTCTTTTAATGATTCAATAAAATCTTTAGCGTTTAATTTTGCCATTGTACTTTCCCCCTAATTAATTACTTTCTACAGTTTCTTCTTTTTTTGTTAGCATATCTAAGCCAACTGATAATTCTCTTAATGGTGCTAATAATTGTGTTGCTAACATTGCAAGCAATGTTTCTTTTGGTGGTAATTGTGAAATTTCCTTGATTTGATTTTGATTGTAATAGTCGCCATCAACAACACCTGATTTGATAACGATTTTTTTGTTTTTCTTTGCAAAAGTATATAATACCTTCGCTGCTGCTATTGAGTCTTCATACGCAAATACAACTCCGTTTGGACCTTTTAAATCTTGAGTTAAGTCAGCAAATCCTACCTCTTGAGCGGCTCTTCTAGAAATATTGTTTTTAATAACAATGATTTCACAACCAGCATCACGTAGTAAACCACGTAATTCCTCAGTTTTTTCTACAGTTAAGCCTTGGTATTCAGCGACAACTAGCGATTTAGCGCGAGACATTTTTTCAGCGATCTTTTTAACTTCTGTTTCTTTGAAGTTAATAATGTTTTTATTAGCCATTCTAGACCTCCTTATGTCTTTAAAATAGAAAACCTCTTCTTCGTTTGAGAAAAAGAGGAATAAATAAACTTTATTTATTATTTCTTTGTCTCGGTAGGAAATTAAGCGTGCAAGCTCCTACTGTCTACGATAAAGTTATTTACTTTTTTGTACTTCAACTTTAACGCCAGGCCCCATTGTTGATGAGACACTAACATTTTTCATGTATACACCCTTAACAGTTGAAGGTCTCGCTTTTTTGATTGCATCTAAAATTGTATTATAGTTATCTACAAGTTTAGCTGTTTCAAAAGAAACTTTACCAAAAACTACTAAGATGTTCCCAAATTTGTCTACACGATAAGTAATCTTACCGCCTTTTGAATCTTCTACAGTCTTAGCAATATCCATTGTTACAGTACCTGTCTTAGGGTTTGGCATCAAACCTTTAGGTCCTAATAAACGACCGATTTTACCAAGAGTAGCCATCATGTCCGGTGTAGCGATTACTACATCAAACTCAAACCAACCTTCTTTGATTTTTTCCATTAAATCATCATCGCCGACATAATCAGCGCCAGCATCTTTTGCTTCTTGAGCTTTCTCGCCACGAGCGAAAACTAAAACTCTTTTAGTTTTACCAGTTCCATGCGGTAAAACTAATGCTCCCCTTAAATTTTGTTCTGCTTTACGAGGGTTTAAGTTTAAGTTGAAAGCTAATTCCATAGATGCATCGAATTTTTCAAAGGAAATTGATTTTACTAATTCTACAGCTTCTTCGATTGCGTATTTCTTATTACGATCAACCTTAGCGAAAGCCTCAGAATATTTTTTTCCTTGTTTAGCCATGTTCTTTCCTCCTATATTTGGTTTTAGCGGAATGTCCTCCCAATTATATAGTTGTATATATCAAACAACTAATAAACTTAGTCTTTAACGACAATTCCCATGTTTCTTGCCGTACCTGCAATAATGTTCATTGCTGCATCAACATCATTAGCATTTAGGTCTGGCATTTTGATAGTCGCAATTTCTCTTAGTTGTTCTTTTGTAATAGTAGCGACAGTCTCGGTTTTTGAATTTCCTGCTCCTTTTTGAATCTTACATGCTTTCTTTAACAAATCACTTGCAGGTGGTGTTTTTGTTATGAATGAGAATGAACGGTCATCATAAACGGTTAGCACTACTGGAATAACACTACCGATTTGTTCTTTTGTCCGATCATTAAATTGCACGCAAAATTGTTGAATGTTAACCCCTGCTTGTCCCAAAATCGGTCCAATTGGTGGTGCAGGTGTTGCTTTTCCACCTGGAACTTGCAGTTTAACAACGCTTTTAATTTCTTTAGCCACGAAAGACACCTCCTTATTTTCGTGATGTGGTTATAGGAATTTTCTTCCTCCCACACAAATCTTTTGACACGCTGAATTATTATACAATAAAACCTATTTTTAGTCAAGATTTTTTTACTGTAAAAATATTATTATTAAATATCATATTTCGCTGTAATTTCTGCTGGAGTTTTACTCAAAAGTGTAAATATTGGTAACATTCCGAAAATGATATTCACTATGTATATCGCTATTATACCACCTATGAATAAATAAAACGGAAAATAGAATGCTCTTGTGAAGTCATCGAGTTGTGCTTGTAATTCAGTAACCAGATAAGATGTAAACAAATAACTGGTTAATGATCCAATTGTTGTAAAAGTGATAATTTCAGATAAAAATATCTTATAAATATCTCGCTTTGTAGCTCCAATAGCTCTGTAAACGCCAATTTCTTTAATTCTGTTGAGCATACTTGATCTCATCATAAAGAAAATATAAATAACAATACCCACAAGTATAACTACTACCTGACTAATTTTATTAGCGTTATCAACCCTTATAGAGGCTTGTCTTTCAGCTAAAGATTGTTCGTAAATATTATATAATTCATAGTCCAAATCATTAAAATCATTAATCGCTTTTTCAATATCTTCAACATAAAATAATAGATATTCATCATTATATCGTTCTAAATTAATATTATGTAATTGTAATTTTGAAAAGTATTCGTTAGAAACAACAATAGAATTCCCTGAATAAGAATACTCTTCATCATTAGGCTCATAAAACCCAACTACTGTAGACTCTATATCGAAAGAATAATGTAACTGAATCTTATCGTTGATGTTCAAACCACTAACTGATGAAGCCAAAATCTCATTTTCATTAATAATATTTCTACCCTCAACAATTTTAATTCTTTCTTTAACCACTCCATGCGTTACTATATCTGTATAAGAATAGTAATCAATAAATGCATGAATAGCGCTATCTTCAACAATCACTATCGGAGATTCAGTTTTAACAATTCCAGAAATAATGAACTTATTTGGAGAATATGAAGAATATGCATTTTGAACTATTTCAGCTCCGATAAGCTCTTCAACCTTATTCACGTTTAAATCTAAAAGCTTTTTGTCATCGATTAATTTCTCAGCTACCCATTCATCAATTGCTATCTCATAATAATCATCGGGTAATCCACCATAAGTAACTTCTACATCATCGTAATAAGATAATTTAACGGGGTATGCTTCAAAATAAACTCTTGCTCTTCCTTGATAAAAATCATTAAAATTCAAAACCATATTTGGCGAACTAAAATATGGTGATAATTCCACATTATCAATCTGATTTAATATATCATTTATTTCATCGTAAGTTAAATTCTTTTGTTCATGATTAACACTCATTAAATCACGAGGTGTTTTTAAAAAGTCTTTATCATCAACATATGTAGCACTACCAAAAGTAGCTAATTGAAAAACTAAAATTGCTGAAATTATGAAATATCCTAATAGGAATAATTTTCCTACGACCTTTCGTTTGGAGAAAACACGGTTAAATCCAGCCTTAAGTGTAGTTTTCCATCTAATAAATGATTTCTTCTTAACCTGAGAATCTATTTTTTTAAATTGTAGCAAATTAAAATCATATTCAGAAATATCGCTTATTTCTCGTTTTTTATAATGATCATCTATTAATTTTATTTCAGAAGTGTTATCAATAAATTTAATCTTCCTTTTTGATTTAACTTTAACATACAAATTCCCTTTAAATTCAACTAACTTAAGGTTTAAGCTTTCATCTTTTTCATGGTCAAAATAGTAATCTATTCCACTTTCTTTTAAACTTTCGTCGCTATTTAAATCTTTAAGATAAATATTTCTATCATCAACATGATCAAAACCCATTGCACTTGTATTCAAATAATCATTTACAACTTGTCCATCACTAAGTTCTATTATTCTATCTGCGTAAAAGTCAACAAGCCCTCTTTCGTGAGTAACTAAAATTACCAATCTTGTTTCGGATATTTTTTTGATTATACTCATGATTTCAAAAGTATTATTAGCGTCCAAATTTCCTGTAGGTTCATCTGCTAAGACAACTTCAGGATCTTTAGCTAATGCTCTAGCTATAGCTACGCGTTGTTGTTGACCACCAGAAAGCGCTTTGACATTTCGCTTTCGATAATTATACATACCAACACTTTCTAAAACATAATTAACCCTTTCTTCCACTTCAACTTTATCATATACCCCAGCCATATTAAGAACTAATTCAATGTTTTCATAAACTGTTTTTGATAACACTAAATTATAGTTTTGAAAAATATAGCCTATTTTTTGATTTCTCAACATATCCCAACGCATAGGGACATAACGTTTAATAATTTCGTTGTCAAATACTATTTCTCCACTTTGAAAACTATCTAACCCTCCAATAACATTTAACAAGGTTGTTTTTCCACAACCAGATGGTCCAGTTAAAGCTACCAAGCCTGTTTCCGGAAAGTCAAGATTAGTATTATTTATAACGTGAATTTGATTAGATTTACCCTTATTATAAAATTTATTTAAATTTTTTAAACTTATCATAACGCTACTCCAAATCTGTCTTTAATGTCTTTGATACACTATTAGAAAAAATCTTATTGCAATATCTCCTAGAAATAAACAAAGACATTATTAATAGTAATATAAAATACACAAAAAACTTCGGTAAATCGAAGACCTTAAATGCATTAAATGGTTCTTCTATGTTTCCTGGTAAACTTAGTGAAATTACAACAAATATAACAAATGACACAATTAAGATATAAAAGTTCTCTAAGTAAATAAAAGCTTTAATTACTTTTTGATTTGCACCTATTGTTCTAAAAATAGCATAGTCATGAAGTTTTGTGTTTATAATCATCTTGAAAATGATATATGATATAAAAGTAGAACCAATCATCGTTATTAATAAAACAGAAATCATTCCAATATTCATTATCATCAATAAAAGGCCTTCATACATTTCTGTTGGTTGAGAGTCAAACGGATAAATTAGTTTGTATTTAAAACTAAGTCCATCTCTTAATCTAGCAATTTGTTTAACTAAGCTATCTACATTAATATCTGTCTTAGTCATTAAACTAACTTGATATATTTCATCATACGCAATTAAATCATATGTATTTTGATTCATACGTAGAATATACTCATTATTGTTACTATCTAAAATCAAATCAATTGCATATGTTTTATCAACATAATAATCTTTAATGTTCAATTTTGCATCTACAGTACATGTGTCAAGGCAAGAATTTGGTATATAATCCATAGTAGTTTTAATCTCATTATCAGCCAAAGTAGAATCAATCACTATGTTATCGCGAGATAAAACTAAGCTAAATTCATTATATTCTAATCTTACATCAGAGTAATCAGAAAAATAAGATATATACTTAATTTCTTCCCACTTTTCTTCAGTTACATAAATGTAACTTTTGTCCATATAAGAATTACTTGTTAAAAAACTAGTATCAACAACACCAGCAACCTCAAACTCTAGTTCATCTAAATTAGTTTCATAAGCTCTAGTATAAACATCACCGATAATATCTGCGCCATCTGAAAGATAATAACTAGAAAGTCCAAGTATGATTTGGCTTTTTTCCTCTGGCATCTCACCATAAGGTATTTCTATATCCTCTGGCAAAACCGATAACGGTAGAAAACTAGCGTTTATCCAAAAAACATCACTATCATCTGAATTAGAAATAAGACCAACGCTATAGTCCAAAGCATAATCTTGAGATATGATTGCTTTAACTTGAGAATAATCACCTAGTTCTTTTAAATCACTTGGAGTTAAAGCCATATTGTCGGTTCTTCTAACAACAACGCGATCTGGATTAATATAATTAAAGTGAGAATTGTAGGAATAATTTGAATCATTAGAAACAATGATATAACCACCATATGCAATTCCTACAAAAATAGCAAAGAAAGAAAAAACTAGAATCATTAATACTGTTTTCTTAGGTACAGCGAATAGATTTCTTAAAGAAAGTCTTAATAAAGATAAAAAGTCAATTTTATACTCTTTATCTTCTAATTTTGGTAAATCATTTTTTTCTACTTTTTTTAATTCTTTATCTTCAACAATTTCGCCATCAAAAATTCTGATTTTTCTTGTAGCAAACTCTTCTACTTGAGTAAAATCATGTGTTACCATGATAACTAATTTATCTTTAGCTATATCAGCTAATAATTGTATAATTTGTCTAGCTGATTCAGAATCCAGATTCCCTGTTGGTTCATCAGCGGCTATTATAGGACAATCCTTAGCCAAAGCTCGAGCTATTACAACTCTTTGTTTTTGACCACCACTTAATTTTGTCGCTTTATGTTTATAATGCTTTTTAAGTCCAACTTTTTCAATAATCTCCATTGCTCTTTTTTTGATTTGGTCCTTTGGATAACCTGAGAGCAACAGTGGAGCTTCAACATTTTGTAAAACTGTATAAGAGTCGATTAAATTGTAATCTTGAAAAACAAAAGCTACATACTTTTTCCGATAGTTTTCCATGTCACTAACAGAAAAATAAGATGTTTCTTCTCCATTAATATACATTTCGCCTTCTTCATAAGTATCTATTCCGCTTATAACATTTAAAAGGGTAGTTTTACCAGACCCTGACTCACCTACGATTGCTACAAATTCATTAACATGTAACTCTAAATCAACTTTTCTTAATCCTAATGCTATAACATCATTAGAACTGTAATACTTAGATACATTCTTCAATTTAATCATCAGCAATATTCCTCCCGATAAACATGGTTTTATTATATCATTATTTATTTTATTTCTAAATACATTCTTTTTTTCATGTCTTTTTTTAAAAAAGCGATTCAACTCAAACTAGTTAGAATCGCTAAAAAAACTTTTAGATTACTAATGAATATTTTCATAAACTTCAGTTTGGTTTTTTCCCTTTTCTTTCGCTTGATATAAAGCTTGATCGGCAAAATCCATCATTAGTGCATAAGTAGATTTCCTTTGAGGTATTTGAGAAATAATACCGATAGAAATCGTAAGATATTGACTAACATAAGATTTTTCATGCTTAATTTTTCTAGATTGTAGATTTTTATTAATTGATTTGGCAATCTTTTTAGCTTCTTCAATGTCGCAATCATAAGCTATTAAAACAAATTCATCTCCACCAAATCTAGCTACTAATGCGTCTTTTCCTTCAATAGATTTTTCCAAAATCCTAGCCAGTTTCTTTAACGCTTCATCTCCGATTAAATGTCCATAAAAATCGTTATATTCCTTAAAGTTATCAATATCAATAATCATCATTGTAAGATTAGCTTTATTCTTATACCCTCTTGTAAAGGCTTCTTGTGCGTAATCATCTAAGCGTATTCTGTTTGCAATTCTAGTTAATCCATCCATATCGCTCAATGCTTTTACTTCTTTATTAATCTTTTGGAGTTCTTTAGTTACTTTTTCCAATCTTTCTGTTTTTTCTTGAAGATCTTTATTCATTTTTTGGTACATTTCACTTTCTTCAAGCGCATTCCACGTTCGAAGTTGAAAATCTATACTTTTTAATCTATGTTCATTATTTTGAGTTTCTTGATCACTTTTAAGTTTAGTTCCTAAAGCATAATACTTGCAAGCATGTTCAAACTCACCTAAGTCACTATAAATTTTCGAAAACAAATCATATATAGCGACAATTAAACGCTTGTCTTGAAGAGCTTCTGCTATTGTCTGGGCTTTTTCTAATAATTCTAAAGCTTTAGAACTTCGATTAAATTGATACTCTAATTGCGCTAAATCTTTATAAATTCTAGCGCTAGAAATTGTTTCATTACTATTTTTATAAACATCCATAGCAGCTAATAAATGTTTTAATGAATTATCATAATCTTTCAAGGAAAAATAAATTAAACCTAGATATCTTGATGCAAAACCTTCAATTATTTGATTATTAAGTTCCTTAGCTGTTACTAAGCTTTTCTCTAAATAATAAATAGCTGCTTGATAATTCTTCGTTTCATAATCTGTAACACCAATATTAGCTGTCGCAAACATACCTACACGAACAAACCCATTTTTCTCACTAATGTCCAAACATTGTCCATATGAATCTAGCGCCTTGTCATAATCACCTAATTCGCGATAAATTTCTCCTATATTGTTATGAATCATTGCTTGAGATTCATAACGTTCCAATAATTCGATAGAATTCAAAGCCATACGAAAATAGTAAAAAGATAAGTCATATAGTTTCATGTATAGATGAACATTCCCCAAAGTAGTATAGGTCATAGACTGAGCAAGCTTATCAACTGGTTCCATATTCAAGTTCAAAGAATTTCTTAAATATTTTATCGCATCATAAATATTACCTTGTCTAAATAAGCTTTCTCCAATATAGAAAGTTGCATAAATCTTTCCTTTTAAATAGTCAATCTCTTTAGAAAGTTCTAAAGCTTCTTCAGCAGCTTTATTAGCAGCTAAAGCATCTTTAGCAGACATACTATTAGCAAATGCATTTAATTCATCAATTCGCTTAATTATACTATTCGTATTTTTCTCGACCATGTTTAATCACTCCATACTTTTGTTAAGCAAAGTGATTTTATCACAAATGAAAACATAAATAAAGATGTCTATAATAAATCAATACTATTATTTTCTTATTTTCAAGTGATTTTAAAAAAAACAGTCTAGAAATTTCTAGACTGTTAATAATTACACTTATCTTAAATCACTTCAACATCAGTAAAATCTAACTCATAAGATGTCTGTCTTTCAAACATTTCAATAAGTACATGAATTTTGCCTTTATCCTGATCAATGTTTTCAACAACAACTTCTTGCCCTTCAAAATTACCAGTGATAATTCTAACTTTTTGACCTGGTTTAACATTGAATTTTTGTACTTGTAGCATACCGCATTTTTTAAGAATAGGGTTTATTTCATCAGGTTTTAACGGAACAGGTTTAGTTCCACCGCCACTACTTCCTAAGAATCCAGTAACACCAGGAGTGTTTCTTACAACGAACCAAGAATCATCAGTTACAATCATTTCAATAAACACATATCCTGGAAATATTTTAACAAGTTTTTCTTTTGGATTTTTATCCTTTTTATCTGCTGGTACTATTTCTTCAGGTATCATGACTTGAAAGATTTTATCTTCCATATTCATTGATTCAATTCTTCTTTCAATACTAGCCTTTACAGAATTTTCTAATCCTGAATAGGTCTGAACTATATACCAAAGACGTCTTTGGTTAATATCACTAAAATTAGCCATCTTTAATCCTTATTAATTTCCGTAAACTAATTTAAATAGTGGATCTAGAACTACTCCATAAAGAAAGAAAATAAACATTAAGAATAGTAAGAAAGAGAAAACTCTAGCACTATTACTAGCTAAGTCTTTTCCAGAAGGCCAATTAACCTTTTTCATTTCAGATATACTTGGTTTAATATAAGGAATAAATAGATAAACCAATACTAAAACCCCTATTAAAACTAGAAATGATCCAGTTAAAATTCTTCTTAAAGTTGTTTCAAAGAAAAAATCAATAATGCCAATTCCTGATGTGCCTAGTACTTCTGCTAATGTCGGAGATGCTGTACCGAATTTTCCTATTAAAATATAAACACCATATAAAATCAACACTGGTGAAAGAATTGCTAGTAGCCAGTTTTCAAATTTATATTCTTTTTTTAGGATTGACATTACTTTGCTTTCAGATTTAGGCGCTTTTACTTCAGTAGGCTTGATCTTTTTTTCTTTTTGTTCTTTTGCCATTTTATTACCCCCTACTTACCTTCTTTATGAATGGTATGCTTTTTGCATTTCTTACAGAATTTTTTAACTTCAAATCGAGTTGATTTGTCAGTTTTTTTCATCTCATAATTACGTGATGAACACTCTGTACAGATTAAAACAGTTTTATTTTTCATATTATCAACTCACTTGCTTTATTAATTTTATTAAAAAAAGCAGGAAAAGTCAAGAAAATCATGTCATTAAATGCAATTTAATTTTTTTTCTAATTCTATCCAATGCATTATATATCTTTTTTTCATCACAACCAAGATAAATAGCGGATTCCTTTACAGTTCTTTTTTCAAGAATCTTTATTTGATAAATTTGTTTTTCAAACTTAGATAAGGTTGTTAATGTCCGTATTATTTCTTCATCTCTAAAATATATTAAGTTATCCTCTTTAACAACAAAATCACAAATAATAGGTAACTTTTCAATTTTAAAATTGATATACTTCATTTTCTTATTCTTATATGAAATAAGGTAATTATTCAGATTAGATTCAAAAAATCTTGTAAATGTTTTATTAAAAATTTCATTAAATTTTATAATAGAACGATAAAGAAGCATTAACGCTTCCTGATAACAATCTTCGTAATCTTCAACTAGGTTGAAACTTTTGATTTTTTTCGCAATAAGATATTGATACTTATCAACCATAAATTTAAAAGCTTCTTCATCGCCTTCTTTAATTTGGTTGATAATCTCAAAATCATTATAATTGCGAAAAATCATTTAATTGTTTTTCTTCCTAAGAATGTCAAAAATAATTATCCCAGCACTTACTGAAGCGTTTAAACTGTTTACTCTACCAGCCATGTTTATTTTAACATTAAAATCTACTGTTTCTTTTATTAATCTAGACATCCCTTTTCCTTCACTTCCGATGACAACACATAATGGTTTATCAACGAATATTTTTAAATAATCTTCAGTTGCATCAAGACTAGTTCCGACTGTCCAAAACCCGTTCTTTTTAAGTTTTTCTAGGGTGTTTCGTAAATTTGTTACTTCAATAATCTTTATATTTTCAATTGCTCCAGAACTTGTCTTAGCTACTATACCACCTAGTTTTACTGAGCGATTCTTAGGAATAATTATTCCGTTTACGCCACCCGCCTCACAAGTCCTGATAATAGCTCCAAAATTATGGACATCTGTAATACCATCAAGCATAATCAATAAAGGTTTTAAAGAAAGATCTAATTCTTCTAAAAAATCTTCTAAATCATATGTTTTATAATCTTCCATTTCAAAAACTACTCCCTGATGATTCCCCTGGAATTTTTTCTTAAACTCATCCTTGGAAATAATTAAAGTTTTTACATTCCTTCTTTTAAGTATGTTTAGAAAATCAGGATTAGACCCATCCATAATATATGCTTGTATAATATCTTTTTTGTTGTCAATTATTTCTTGACAAGAATTTTTTCCGTAAATCTGAACACTCATTTATATCACCACTTATAGTTTAACATAAATCTATTGTTTGTATTTTGAAAGATTTTTTATTATAAAACCTTCTCAACTATAGATTCTTCATAACTTTTATCAATTACTTCAAATGTAAATTCCAAAATTTGTTCCAATCTTTCCCAGTTCTTTTCTAAATATAGATACCCAATAACCGCTTCAAAACCAGTAGATTTGTTGTAAGTCCCAACATCAACATTCTTTGGTTTATGTTTAGCAGTTTGGTTACGGCCACGTTTAAAAATTTTGATTTCTTCTTCAGAGTAAAATTCCTCAATAAGTAAGTTGGCTGCTAAAGCTTGCGATTTAGAATTAGTGTATTTAACTGTTAAATTATGTAAATCATTAACCAAAGTCAATCCTAAGTCTAAAGAATGTTGCCTTACTCGCATTTCGTAATAAGCGTCTCCAATGTAAGCTAGAGTTAAACCGTTGAATAAAATCATTTAATTCCTCTTTTTGACATTTCTTCTCTTAGTTCATCAGCTAAAGCAAAATTTTTAGAACTCCTAGCTTCTTGCCATTTAACGTAAAGTTGTCTATCATCGTCATTCATTGCTCTTAAGTCAACTTTTAGACCTAAGACATCCATCATATAAACAATTGCATTAAACAGCTCGTTAAGATGATTGTAGTCGCTTTTCTTACGAAGTGATTGATTAATAGTCTTTGTCAAAGATTGCATTGACGTAATAGCGTTAGCTGTATTAAAATCATCTTTCATAGCTTCATTAAATGTATTAATTTCCAATAACACTTCTTCATTTTTTATTGAAACATTATCGTTTAACTCTTTGGCTAAATCCAACTTAAAAAATAACTGTTTTACAGCAGTTTCTAATTTTTGCCATTCTTTAACATACATTGCAAAACTTTCTTCATCATAGTTTAATGGAGAACGATAATGTGTGCTTAACAAGAAATACCTTAAAGGCATTTTTTCTTCCACATCTTTAACTAAAACAACATTCCCCAAGCTCTTACTCATCTTTTCATTTTTAAAACTCAATCTACCGTTATGAACCCAATATTTAGCTAACGAATGATTATGTAAAGCTTTTGATTGAGCTATTTCATTTTCATGATGAGGAAATTGTAAATCTATGCCCCCTCCATGAATATCTATTTGTTCATGAAAGATATCATCAATCATTGCAACACACTCAGTGTGCCAACCAGGCCTTCCTTTAGAAAATGAAGAATCAAAATTAATTCCCACATCGGTTTTTTTCCAAAGAGTAAAATCCAATGGACTTTCCTTCTTTAGATTAATATCTACTCTACTTCCTGAAATTAAATCATCAATATTCCGATTACTTAAAATTCCATAATCTTTAATTCTGTCCACTCTGAAATAAACGTCTCCATCAACGTTATAGGCATAATCTTTATCAATTAAATCTTGAATAAACTTAATGATAAAACTCATATATTCTGTAACTTTCGGTTGCAGATAGTCTGTTTTACAATTAAGAGAACTAAGATCCTTTAAAAAAGCTTCAATATATTTCTTGCTGACTATAAGTTCACTAGAATTCTCTTCAATCGCTTTTTGGATAATTTTATCATCAACATCAGTAAAGTTAGAAGCATATTTTACTTCATAACCAAGTTTTTCAAAAAACCTTCTTACTGTATCAAAAAAAACCACGGGTCTAGCATTGCCAATATGGATATAATTATAGACTGTTGGTCCACAAACATACATATTTATTTTGTTAGGATGAATTGATTTAAAATCATCTAATTTGTTAGTATAAGAATTAAATATTTTCATATTATCTTGTATACTCATTATTTGTTAATTCCATTATTTAGAGCATACTTATCCTTTCTTTTAATAAACATAATAATTATAGTTGAAAAATAACTATTTTACAAGTAAAACCACTGATATCTAGTACAACGCAATAAATTTACAAATTATTGTTGGAAAATTAAATAAAAAGACTAAAAATGTATTATAATATCACTATATTTTTTTATGTAAGAGGTGATATAAATGATTGACATTATCAATTTGACTCAAACTTATAAATCCGGTAAAGGAGTGTTCAATCTAAACTTTTCGATAAAGAAAGGTGAGGTATTTGGATATTTAGGTCCTAACGGAGCTGGAAAAACTACCACGATTAGAAATATTCTTGGGTTTACAAACGCTAGTAGCGGAGAAGTTTTGATTAATGGTATAAACTCTAGAATAAACACTGAAGAGATTAATAAAAGCATTGGTTTTCTACCAGGTGAAATCGCTTTTTATAATAGTTTAAGAGGAAAAGAGTTTCTAGATTTATTGGCTAAACTTAGAAATCTAAATGACTTTACATTTAGAGAGCGCCTAGAAGAAAGATTTAAACTTGACACCAACATTTATATTAAAAAAATGTCTAAAGGTACCAAGCAAAAATTGGCTATTGTAGCAGCTTTTATGCATGACCCTGAAATTCTGATTCTAGACGAACCAACTTCGGGACTTGATCCACTAATGCAAAATATTTTTCTGGACCTTATTAAAGAGGAAAAACTTCGCGGAAAAACCATTTTACTTTCTTCTCATATTTTTGAAGAGGTAGAAAAAGTATGTGACAGAGCAGGAATCATTAAAAATGGACACTTAGTTGCTCTTGAAGATATCTTATCTTTAAAGCAACAAACTGCAGATATTTTTGAAGTAACTCTGGAAAAAGAAAACAATTTAATTCTACAAACCAGTTTAAAAATTAATCACGTTAAGGATAATATTTATCAAGTTTGGGTTAAACACAATTATGAGCTCTTTTTCAATGAATTACAGAAGTTTAAAGTAATTAAAATCACTTCTATTAAAAGATCAATTGAAGATATTTTCATGAAGTATTATGGAGATGAACACAATGAATAAACATTTGTTAATATATAATCTAAAATCTAACATTATGATGTTTCTCTCATTTTTAAGTATTACATTAATGTATTCAATATTAGCTACAGCGATGTTTAACCCAGAAACATCGGAACTCTTGCAACAATTTGTTGATGTTTTACCACAAACCGTAGTTCAAATGATGGGATTTACTGATTTCGGATCCGAACTTACAGGATATTTAGCAACCTATTTATATGGCTTTGTTTTCTTTATTTTTCCGATGATATTCATTGTCATGTTAGGCAATAAGTTAATAGCCAAACAAGTTGATGATTCATCTATGGCTTATCTTTTAACTACACCTAACTCTAGGGTCAAAATCGCAACAACTCAAGCTTTTACTTTATTTATAAACCTCTTTTTTTTAATTGCAATTAATGTAATCATAATTATTATCATTTCTGAAATAGCTTTTAAAGGCCATTTAATGATTGGAAATTTTATTGGTTTAAACTTTGTTTTATTCGCCGTGCTCACTACAGTTAGCGCACTAGTGTATTTGATCTCCATACTCAATAGTGATTATGGTAAAGCTATTGGCTTAAGTAGCGCTTTTGTAGGTTATTTATTCATTATGAATATGATAACAAAACTAGGAAATAAACTTAACATACTTCGTTTTTCTACATTTCTAAGTTTAGTTGATACTGATAAAATATTCAGTTCAACAAGCTACACATTATTAACTGGTAGCATCACTTTAGTTGTTGGTATTTTAATATACTGTTTAAGTATTTTAATTTTTAATAAAAAAAGTCTCACTATCTAAGAATAAAAATAAAAAGCAAAAGGTCACTTTTATGGTGACCTTTTGTTTTTTTATTATGTTTAACTGTCAGTTACTATAATCTCACTATATTAGCAGCTTGAGGTCCTCTATCTCCATCAACAACGTCAAACGTTACTGCTTGACCGTTTTCCAAAGATTTGTAACCTTCACCTTGAATTGCTGAGTAGTGTGCAAAAATATCATTGCCTTGTTCATCAGTGATGAAACCATAACCTTTTTCTGCGTTAAACCATTTTACTGTTCCGTTCATTTAAATCTCCTTTATATATTTAGTACTACCTTATTATAACTACTATTAAAAAAAATTGCAAGTTAAAATTACCAATTTGGCGTCAATAAACGTTTTATAACTCGTCATTTGCACCCTTTTTGGCAATACCGCTTTCAATTCCAACATTTTTTATATCAGTAAATTTAGAAGATATCTTCTCTACTCTAAAGTTTACAGAGTCAGAATTTTTCTTTATTAAGTCGATTGCTCGAGTTAGTTTTAACCATTCATCTGTAAAACGATTGAATTCTTTACTTAGTTTGATTAACTCATCAGTAATTTGTTTAGTGTATTTGTTTCTTTCTGAGTCAATCACAAAAGCTTTAAAAGATGATATCAAAGGAATTATTGTTGTTGGTGATACTATGGTGATGAACTTTTCTCTAGCATATTCAACTACATTCTGCAAATTGGAGTGTAACAAAGCTAGTATTCCGTCACTAGGCACAAACATTAAAGCATAGTCAGTAGTCATAGGTGGATTAATATACTTTCTCGCAATATCTGTAATATGTTTTTTAACTTCTTGACCGAACTGAGAAATCAATTTTTGTTCCTCTTCTTTTGTTAAACCTTTATTATCAAAAAGTTTGGAATAAGAAGAGTAAGGAAACTTAGAATCAATCGCAATCATGCCATTTGGTTCAGGCATAAAGATAACTGCATCAGCCCTTACAACTTCTTTGTCTTCTTTAATTGTATATTGTGTCTTATACAACTTATTATTATGACCAAAAATCGAATACAACAATTGATTTAATTGATATTCACCATAAGAACCTCTAGCTTGGTTATTTGAAAGAATATTATTTAAAGAAATCATTTCTTCTGATAAAATTTGAATATTTTTTTGAGCTTCATCAATAACCTCAACTCTTTTTGCGATATTAACAAAAGTTGAATTTGCATCTTTAAAACCCTTATCTAATCTTTCTTCAACTTTTTCGTTAATGTTATTCATTCTCTTATCAATAGATTGAGATAAAACTTGAAATTCATGATTAAAACGATCATTAAGCTTTACTTGAAAGTCAGTCATGGTAGTATTGAATCTATCTTTCAATTCAGAAATATTCTTATTTGAGATATCGCCAGAAGTTAATAACTGATGATTAACTTTATTAGTCATATCAAGTAGATTTGAACTAATATTATTAGTTAAAGATATCTCTAAATCTTTTAGTTCACCTTTAATTAAATCGTCTATATTTCCTTTTTTTCTATCCAAACTATAATTGATAATAACTAATACTAGTGTGATAAGAACCAAAACTAATAAGATAATTAAAATTATTCTTTCAAAATCGCTCAATTAAATACCCCCTGCTTAGAACATTGGACTAAATAAATTAAACCAACCTTGTACAATTCGTTTAATTATTCCACGTTTTTGCCACTCTTTTAGTTCTACTTGTTTTGATTTTGATATATCGTTTATAAAGCTTTTAACTAAATCATCCACAGAATCATTTTCAAAAACGCTTGTCACTTCAAAATTCAAATGAAAGCTACGCGGATCTAGATTGACAGATCCAACGCTAGCAACTTTATCATCAATTATTAATATTTTTGAATGAACAAAAGTATTTGTATATTCATAAATTTTTACGCCAATTAACAATAATTGTTCATAATAGGATTGTGTCGCAAACCCAACAGTAAAATAATCGTGTTTGCCTGGCAATAATAATTCTATTTTTATTCCAGATTTGGAAGCTATCTTTAGAGCTGATAAAATCTCTGGTTCGATAATTAAATAAGGAGTTACTATTTTCACATTTTTCTTAGCTCTAGCTATCATTTTTAAATAAACATCTTTAATCAATCCATTTTCAAAATCAGGACCTGATTCAATAACACTAAAGAACCCAGAAAGCTTTTGTTTTGTTTTATCTAATGGTTTATCTAAAACATCGCCTGTGATATAATACCAATCTTTTACAAATACATTTTGTAATCCAGAAACGCCATTTCCACTAATAAATACATGAGTATCGCGCCAAAATCCGAATTTAGGATCTTGATGATTATATTCATCACCAAGATTCATTCCACCTATAAACCCTACAACTCCATCAATAACTATAGACTTTCGATGATTTCTAAAATTAACATTCGAATTAAATATTGAAATTGTTTGCGGATCAAAAACGCCTATTTTAACACCAGCTTTTTTTAACCCAACCATATATCGATGTTGCAAATGTTTATTTGAACCAAAATGATCGTAAATCAAATAAACATCAACACCTTCTATCGCTTTCTTTTTTAATATATCTAGTACTTTTTTTCCGATATTATCATTTTTAACAATATAGAATTCCATAAAAATATAATCTTTGGCTAATTCTAGTTCTTTCATTAGCCTAGGGAAAAACTTATCACCATTATCAAGTATTTCAACATAAGTATCATCTTTATAAATCGCTCTTCCGGTAGTGGTGCTAATGAACTTGAAGATATCTCCATATTCATAACTCTCATAATCAATCTGGGTAATTTCTTCTAAACCAAGAAATGCTTTTTTCGCTATCAAGGGTCTTGTTTTCCAAAACTTATGAGTTTGGAAGTCACGAGCAAAAATATAATAAAGAAAAACGCCAAGAATTGGATTTAGAACAATGATTAGAATCCAATAACTTTTATTATATGCATAACTAGATTTTAATAAAACTCTAATCACAACGCCTAGAGCCAAAAACCAGAACATCCCAGCCATAATATAAAGCACCGTTTTCGAACGGAAAACAGATGCTAAAGATGTAACGTATGTATACTGCACTAAAGTTAATGTATAAACAAATAACCCGACTACACCTAAAGCTAAAATCACAAATATTCTTTTCATATTTTTCTCCCGAATTTATAATAATTGTACCACATATAGAAAAATAAGTATATCTAGAACGTAAACCTAAAACGCAAAAAAACACTAGCATTATTCCGCTAGTGATTAAAATAAAGAATTTTTATAACTCTATGATTTTTGCTTTAGGCGCAAACTTTCTAACGGAATTTATTGCCGATATACAATTACTTTTTTGAGAATAAGTTTCACCGGTTAAGATTAATTGATTCGCTGATGAGTAAAGGTTAAATTGATAACGATTTTGCTTATCTCTTGATACAGAAAATCTATTTTCTTCTATTGCACTTTTTATTGTTTCCAAGCCTTTTTTTGCAGAAGGCTTAGATGAATAACCAGACGAAACAAACAAAACTTGAGAATTATTAGCTTTTAATCTAATATAATATGATTTCTCATCTTTATAGATTTCATATTTTCCTAGCGTACTTTCTTCTATCTTTTCGAATTCAACTAATTCTTCGCGAACTTCATCATCAGGAAGTTTTTCTATTATATCAATTTGAAGAGTATTATAAAACTTCTTAACAGAATCTACTGCTGATTCAGCTTGTTTTACGCCATTATAAAATTCTCCTACAATAATTACTCTAGATTTATTGTTTGTATAAAGATGGTACTGAGAAAAACCGTTCTTGTCAGTATAAATATCAAAAACTCCTTGTTCGACGTTCTTCTTAAAAGTATCAATTCCTAATAGAGCGCCTCTTTCGGTAGTATATCTCAATGATACAGCTAATATTTCTCCATTAGAAGCCTTTAATCTATATTTATATGATCCGGCTTCTTGATATACTTCATATTTGCCTGAATAGTTAGTATTAACTTCTTTTTTGGATTCTTTATTAGTCTTGGTAGGTGTAATAGGTTTAGTACTCTTATTAGTGTTATCAAATGGTTTGACATCTTCTTTAGCAGGGAAAACTTGTTTAGTTTCGATTTTTATGTCACTGTTTGTTTTACTTGTAGGAGTAACTGAGTCATTATGACTTATATTAGAGACCTTTTTCTTTTTAAAAAACCAACACATAATATCACCTTCTTGATTACATTATATATCACAAATAATAAATTAACAATATTGATGTGGTAATCAAATCAGAAACTTTGAAAATAGATGTTTTTTCAAATAAAAAAACACAGGGTGTGGGATCCTGTGTTTTTAAATTTGGCATTTTAACGTTTACTAAATTGTGATGCTTTACGTGCTTTTTTCAGACCGTATTTTTTACGTTCTTTAACACGTGGGTCTCTTGTCACTAATCCAGCTGGTTTAAGAATTTTTCTGTATTCAGGGTTAACTTCCATCAAAGCTCTTGTAATCCCTAAACGGATTGCTCCTGCTTGTCCAATAAGTCCGCCACCATTTACATTAACTGCGATATCAAATGTGTTTTCATTTCCGGTTAATACTAAAGGTTGTGAAACGTCTAGTCTTGCTAGTGCTGATGGAATATATACATTGAACTCACGTCCATTAACTGTAATTTTACCATCACCAGGTCTTAATATTACTCTTGCAACTGAAGATTTTCTTCTTCCAGTTCCGCGATACATAACAGATTTTGCCATCGTTTCCTCCTAACCTTTCAGTTCCATAACAACAGGTTGTTGAGCCTGGTGTTTATGTTCTGCTCCCGCATAAACGAATAATTTTTTGTACATTTGATTTCCTAGTTTATTCTTAGGCAACATACCTTTAACAGCTAATTCAACCATTCTTGTTGGTTTATCAGCCATTAATACTCTAGCCGTCTTTTCCTTTAATCCTCCTGGATAACCTGAATGAGTATAATATTTCTTATCATCCCATTTTTTTCCAGTAAGAACTATTTGATCAGCGTTAATAACGATAACGTAATCACCGCAATCTACATGTGGTGTAAATGTTGGTTTATGTTTTCCTCTTAAGACTGTAGCCACTTCTGTAGCTAAACGACCTAATGTTGCTCCTGCTGCATCAACAACGAACCACTCGCGTTGAATTGTATTCTCATTTGCCATGAATGTTTTCATTTTAATTACCTCCTTAAGTTTTTTTAAAGAGCTAGTGGGCTATAAAATAAAAAATGTACCTTTATTATGATACCACTTGTATAAAATTAAGTCAACAAATATTCTCCGTATTAAAAGATATTTTTCTAGCTTATTTTATCTCCAGGTTTCATTTTTTTATCTACTTCTGTTACATACAATTTTCCATTACTATCTTCACCAGCCAAAATCATCCCTTCAGATAAAACCCCTCTTAATCTAACTGGTTTTAAGTTACAAACGACCAATACGTTTTTCCCTACTAAATCTTCGGGCTTATATGAGGTTGCAATTCCAGATACGATTGTCCTTATTTTATCCCCAGTGTTAATACTAAAAACTAAAAGTTTTTTTGCGTCTGGGTGGTTCTTACCTTCTATTACTTTACCAACACGAATATCAATTTTAGCAAAATCATCAATAGTTATTTCAGGAAGAATTTCGATTTTCGTTTCTTCAACCTTCTGAGATTTATTTGCTTCCATCATATTTTTTATATTTTTTTCTTCCGCTTCTTGATCTAGTCGTGGAAAAAGATGTTCTGGTTTATCTACTACAGTGTAAGAAACTTTTTTCCCGAACTCATAACTAGCAAAATCTTGATTTGTCTTTTCAACATTTAACATATTAAAAACTTTTGAAGTTGTTTCAATCAAAACTGGAATATACATGATTGTAATTAATCTGATGCTTTCTAATAGATGGTACATAACTGATTCTAGAACATTAGCTTTTTCCTTATCTTTAGCCAATTCCCAAGGAAATGTATCATCAATTAATTTGTTTGTTCTTTTTACTAAGGCGCTAACTTCTAGTAAGGCGTTAGCTATTTTAAACTCATTCATATTACGTTGATAATTAATAAAAACATCATGAGCGACAGTTTTTAATTCTTCTTCATACTTTAAATAATCATGAGAATGTGAAACGTTTTTTACACTACCTTTAAAGTACTTATTAACCATAGAAATTGACCTAGACACTAAGTTTCCATAATCATTAACTAAATCAGTATTGATTCTAGCAATATAATCATTTGGAGTAAAAGCCCCATCATGGCCATAGTTAAGTTCTCTAACAATATAATACCTAAAAGCATCTAGTCCATACTTCTCTGTAAGTTGTTCAGGATAGATAACATTACCTTTTGATTTTGATATTTTACTATCCTTCATTAAATACCAGCCGTGAGCGAATAATCTGAACTTAATTGGAATATCTAGAGCCATTAACATAATTGGCCAATATATAGCGTGAAATCTTAAAATATCTTTTCCCACTACGTGAATAATTTCATCACCATTCATCCAATATTTTTGATATAAACTATCATCTTTTGAATCGTATCCTAGAGCAGTGATGTAATTACTTAAAGCATCAATCCAAACATATACTACATGTTTAAGGTTTGATTTTACTTTCACACCCCAATTAAAGGCGGTACGAGATACGCTTAAATCATTTAGACCTGATTTAATGAATTGAACAACTTCATTTTTCCTAGTTTCTGGAACAATAAATTCTGGATTATCTTCAATATATTTTAATAAACGATCTTGGTATTTACCAAGTCTTAAAAAATATGTTTCTTCTTTTAATACTTTTGTTACTTCTCCACAATCAGGACATCTATCGCCTTCTAAAAGTTGAGTTTTAGTGAAATATGACTCACATGACACACAATAGTTACCTGTATATTCACCTAAATAAACATCATCATTCTTTAATAATTTTTCAAAAATACTTTCAACAGCTACTTCATGTCTTTTTTGAGTAGTTCTGATGAAGTCATCGTTTGTAATTTCCAATTTTCTCCATAAATCTTGAGCCAAGAGTGCGTAATAATCTACCAACTCTTGTGGCTTCATATTACTCTTTAAAGCAGTCTCTTCTATTTTTTGACCATGTTCATCATTACCTGTTAAAAATCTAGTATCATAGCCTTGCAATTGTTTGTATCTTTTCAAACTATCGCATAAACAAGTTGTATATGCTGAACCAATATGGAATTTACCACTTGGATAATAAATTGGTGTTGTTATATAAAAAGTTTTCAAGTTTGTTCACCTCTAATTAATATTTCAAGTTTTGTTTAAAAATCTTTAACGCTTCTTCTCCAGAAATTGTCTTAATAACTTCAAAGACAAATTCATATACACTGCCAGCGCTTTTGCCAGTAATAAATTTACCATCGCTAACAGCTTTTGATTCTACTCTAATGGCTTTTCCCATATCGTTTTCAGTACCAGGAAAAGAGGTGTATTTTTTATTATCAAGCAGTCCCATTAGACCATAAACAGTTGGTGCAGCACAAATAGCAAGCATCCATTTATTCTTACTATAAAATTCAAAAACAATTTTTTTAACAAAATCATGTTCTCTAAGAATATAAGCAGCTCTTCCTCCGGGAATAAACAAGCCATCATAATCGTCTACTCGTAAATCATTAATTCTTTTTAAATTAGTTACAACAGTGTGATAAGATCCTTCAACGTTTTCTTTATTGAAAACACTGTAGAAATCAACCATAAATCCAGCTTTTCTTAACAAACCACTTGTCCCTAATGCTTCAGTATCTTCAAAACCATCGGCTAATAAACATGCTAATCTCATCTATTTATCCTCCTTGATTTTATCTTGTAAATACTCTTGATAGATTTTGTTTTTTGGAATGTTTGTCATTTCAGAAACTTTCTTCATTGCTTCAGTTTTCTTCATGCCTGAGGAAATAAAGAAATCTACTTGTTCGACAACTGTAAGTTCAGTAGTATAGATTTCTTCGTAACCTTCAACTATTACTACTAACTCACCTTTTAACTCCTCTAAAGTATCATATTCACTCAGAGTTCCTCTAATAATCTCTTCAAAAGCTTTAGATATTTCTCTAGCTATTACAAATTTTCTATCACCAAAGACCTGATACATGTCTCTAAGTGTATTCTTTATTCTATGAATCGCTTCATAAAAAACTAATGTTTCTTTTGCATATTTAATTCTTTCTAATTCTTGAATTCTTTTACTACTTTTAGCTTCCAAAAAACCTAAAAATGTAAAAGGTAATGTTCTTATTCCCGACATCAACAACCCTGGTAACAAAGCATTTGCCCCAGGCAAAGAAATAACGTTATAGCCTGCATTAATTACTTCATTAACTAAGTGGAAACCAGGATCACTTAACAACGGCATTCCAGCATCACTTACAAGACCAACAGTTAAGCCATTATTTAATTGTTCTAAGACCTCTGAATTCCTTTTTAACTCATTATGTTCATGGAATGATATTGGGTTTTGATCAATTTGATAATAACTCAATAGTTTTCTAGTTACTCTAGTATCTTCAGCATAAAGAACATCAACGGATTTAAGTATTTTTACAGAACGAAAAGTAATATCTTCTAAATTACCAATCGGAGTGGGTATCAAGTATAAACAACTATTTTCGTTTTGGTAACTATAGTTTTTTTTCATAAGATTCATCTCCTAGATGAAAAATCCGCAGAACTTCATCAGTGTATTCACCATCAAGATTGTATACATAAAGCGGTTCTAATATTTTAATATTTCCAGAATTAGCATTATATCGAGCTTCAATTAATACCATTAGTGCATCATTACCAACTTTTGTATAAACGAATCGCATTCGTTTAATAACAAAATTCTCGGATTGTAAATCTTTGATAATTTCTTCTAATCGCGATGCTCTATGAACAAAATATAAAGAGCCATTAGTTTTTAACATCTTCTTTGCTGAAACGATAATTTCTTTAAAAGTAATACTTATTTCATGTCTTGCTAGTGAAAGAAACTCATTTTGATTAACCATCTTCAATTCATTCACCTTAAAAAATGGCGGATTTGAAACTATTATATCAAAACTACTAGTTGGAAATAACGAATAGATACTTTTTATATCTTTATGATATATTTCTATTTGTTTATCCAAATTATTGAGTTTCACACTCTTTTTTGCTAGTTTGACCATATTTTCTTGAATATCAACACCAAGCAATTTAATTTTAGTTTTTAAAGATAAATACAAAAGAACTGCCCCAGCTCCACAGCCTAATTCCAGTAAGTTTTTACTTCTTAGTTTAAACTCAATAAAATCAGCTAATAAAAGCGAGTCTAATGAAAACCGAAACCCATCTTTTTTCTGCAATATTTTCAAGCCATCATAGGCCATCAAATCGTGGGTAAACACCTCATCCATTCTACTCTTCTAAACCAACCAATACTGAAGCGTCATCCGATAATTCTTCTTTTGTATCTGCTATTTCATTTATATCAAACACTTTACTGTTACCATCTTTAAAAAGAACTGTGGCTGATTGCATACTATAATTGATATCAATCACTTTACCTCTACCTTCCAAAGTCCAAACTAAGGAATTTACATTAGGCATTTCCTTTTTAAAATCTCGGTAATTATCATCTTCATAACGAATACAACATAATAATTTCCCACAGATACCAGAAATATTATTTGGATTCAATGATAAGTTTTGATTCTTAGCCATTTTGATTGATACTGGTTCAAACTCCCTTAAAAATGTAGTACAACAAGTTTGTCGGCCACAAGGACCTATACCACCAATTACTTTAGCTCCATCACGTGCTCCAACTTGTCTAAGTTCAATTCTAACATGAAATTCATTAGCTAAATCCTTTACTAATTCTCTAAAATCAACTCTACCTTCAGCAGTAAAGTATATTATTAATTTAGTTCTATCTAAAGTATATTCACAATTAAGCAATTTCATTTCTAATTGATTAGCATTAACAAATTCAGACGTTTTTTGAATAACATATGCTTCTTTATCGATATTCTCTTTATGTGTCTTGATATCTTCAATATCAGCAATTCTTAAGATAGGTTTAAGTGGTGAAACAATTTCTTCATCGCTTATCTCAATGATATCAGAAACTACTTCTCCTAATTCTAAACCTCTTATTGTTTCAACTACTACAAAATCATTTTTATTTAAATTAAGCTCATTTGGCGAAAAATAATATTTTTTTCCTAAATGATTAAACTGTATCGCTACTACTTTGTGTTGCATGTTTATAACCTCTTTCCAGACTCATTAGCAATTTATTGAATGCTAACAGCAAATTGATATTGTATTTAAGTTTCATTGACAATTCTAACATCTCTTCTAGATATTTCTGTGCTTGTAGTTTAGTGACTTTCTTTGCTAATTTAGCTATTGTTTCCTTTTGATCTACAAACATAATTGAATTATCAACATTAAGTTTATAACTCAAAATATCTTTTTGGTAATACGTTAATAAATTCAAAAAGATATCTACACTTTCATTACTATTATAGATTTTTCCATTTTGATATAAACTGATAATTGATGATTGATCTTTAATAAGGAAATTGTAAAAAATCTCTGTAACTAAGATATATATTTCCTCTGTTTCTTTGTCTTTTACTAATTTTTCTGCTGTTGATATATCAGATGTGTATTGACTAACAATATTAGCTAGGGTTTCAGTAATATTTAACTCCATCAAATGTTGTTTAATCAAACTTCGATTTATCGGTAGAAAATGTAAAGTTTCTGCTCTTGAAATGATTGTCGGCAATAAACTGTTATAATTCTCAGTAATTAAAATTTGATAGACTTCTTGTCCCGGTTCTTCCATAGTCTTTAAAAGTGTATTAGCCGAACTTTGATTGAAACGATCAGCATCAACAACTATATAAACACGTGGTCCCTGTTCTAAAGAAGCTTTAGACAACTCTATAATCAAGTTGCTAATTAATTCTTTTTTTATAATCTTGCCTGGTGGATCGATAATAAAAAGATTAGGATGAGTAAGACTCTCAACTCTTTTGCAATTATGACACTCATTGCAAGGGTTATTATCTTTTAAGTTCGTGCATAAAAGAGTCTTTGCAAATAACATTGCAACTCCAGTTTTCCGCGTGCCTTTTGGACCTTCAAAAATGTAAGAATGGGATACGCGATTTAAACTAATACTATTAGTTAAAATTCTTGCGACCCCTTCTTGTGTTTTTTTTACTTCATCCCAATTTAAAAACATAATTACTCCTAAAGTATTTTATCTATTAATGCAATTGTCTCTTGTGCTACTTTTTCTATTTCTTGTTCACCATTAACCATCTTTATTCTATCATATTTTTTTGTCAAATCTAAATAACCTTGATAAATCATCTTATGAAAGTCAAGATTTTCTAAATCTAAGCGGTTTACTTCACGGTTAGGTGTCTGAAAAACTCTCTTTAAACCAACTTCAGGTCTAACGTTTACAAAGATAGTCAAATCTGGCAAAGCGTCTTCTATCGCAAAAAAATTGATGTCATAAACCTTATCGATCCCAATGTTTCTTGCATACCCTTGATAGATTAAGGAACTATCGACAAATCGATCACAAAGAACAATCATACCGCTTTTTAAAGCTGGAATAATTTTTTCTACTAAATGCTGTCTTCTAGCAGCCGCAAAAAGCAGAGCTTCTGTCCTGGGATCCATTTCTGTATTTTCTTTATTTAAAAGGATATCACGTATTTTTTCAGAGATTGAAATGCCGCCTGGCTCTCTAGTAGACATGACTTGATAACCCTGTTGCTCATAGTGTTTTTTTACGACTTGATAACTGATGTTTTACCAGAACCTTCAGTCCCTTCAAAAGTAATAAACTTACCCGTCATTATATATCACCTGCTTACCTTACCATTATCTCATAAATAACGATTTTTTTAAATAAAATTATTTCATTAAAATATCTTATTATGTTACAATATATCAAGAAGGTGGTGTGGCAATGCAGATTAACATTAATAACTTGTCATTCGCTTATGGCACTAAAACTATTATCTCTAATCTATCTCTGACTTTAAATGGCGGAGATTATTTAGTTGTTAGAGGGAAAAACGGGTCTGGAAAATCAACATTTATTAAATGTTTATTAGGTTTTAACCAAGTGAAATCAGGAATGATTTTTTATGATACTATTGATATAACTAATTTTAAAAGTTGGACAAGGTTTGGCTATGTTAGTCAGAGTTTTGATGATTTTAATTATGAATTTCCTTTAACAGTGGGTGAATTATTACAAATATCCAGTTTAAAAAAGACCAATGAATCAGAACGTCTAAAATTACTGGAAAAAATGGGGATTTTTGATATAATTAACCAAAATATAAACTCTCTATCCGGCGGTCAACTTCAAAGAGTTTTCATAGTAAGAGCGATGTTAAATAATCCGGATGTATTAATTCTTGATGAACCAACAGCTTCAATTGATAAACAAAATAAAGTGTTTTTTTATAATACGATTGAAGAACTCCACCGAGCTGGATTAACTATTATACTAATAACTCATAATGATAATATTGAAAATTTAAACTATACTCATCTTCTTTCTATGTATAGTGATTTATCTACTAGTTTTGAAGAACGTGGTGTAGAAATAACAGAGGGGGTTTTATAAATGTTCTTGTCATTTATTGGTGACCTCTTCCAACAAGATTTCATGTTAAGAGCTTTAGTAGCTGGTGTTATGTTAGGAATTTTAGCTCCTTTACTAGGAACATTCGTTGTAGTTAGAAGATTGTCTTTCATCGCAGATACTTTAGGTCATTTCTCTTTAGTAGGAATCTCGGTCAGTTTATTTTTATCATCTTTAGGAATTACAATGTTTTTTGAAAGACCACTTTATTTAGGAATTCTATTTTCAATTATCGGTGGATTATTAATTGAAATGTTTAGACGATCGTATAATAATTTCCAAGAAATATCGATGGTAATCGTTATTAGTTTAGGTGCAGCTTTGAGTGCTATTTTCTTTTCTTTATCAAAGAAAACTGGTTCATTATATAATTACTTATTTGGTTCAATTCTTACTGTAACTAACTATTATATCGTCCTAATATTAATCACTGCTTTAATCGTAGCCATACTGTTCATTTTATTTTCTAAACAAATATTAGCTGTTAGTTTTGATGAATCTAGTGCTAAATTTTTAGGAATCAATGTTAATCTTTTCCAAATTATTTTTATAATTATGTTATCAGTAGTTGTTTCTGTACTCTTAGAATCAGCTGGAGTACTTTTGATTTCATCAATGATGGTGATACCGGTAGCTGCTGGCATGAAATTAGGTTGGTCGTATAAATCCACTTTAATCATTTCCATAATCTTTTCAGAAATGTCAGTTTTCTTTGGTTTATGGTTAGCCTATTCATTAAACATTCCGAGTGGAGCCGCAATTGTTTCAATCAATATTATCATTTTATTGATTGTTACTGTCACTAAAAGAATTATATTAAAGAATCGTATTTCGAAAATGGATAAACTACAATAATAATATTTAAAGGCTTAAAATCAGATGATTTTAAGCCTTTTTTAATAAATTATTTCGTTTAAGTATAGCCCTGTTGCTGGTGCTAAATTTTTAGTATGCAAACGATTTTTTTCTTGGATAATTGTTAATATATCTATACTAGTTTTATTGGTAGAAAAAGCAATTACTTGATAAACGATTAGTCTCACCATATACCTTAAAAATCCGTTCCCTCGAATATATATTTTAAGAACATCATCGTCCAATTTATAACCTGCATCATAAATTGTTCTAATGCTATTTCCTTTAGCGCATTTTGTAAAAGAAGTAAAATCAAATGTACCAATAATCTTTTTGATTTGATCTTCTAGTTTAACAAAATCTAAATACTCTTGATGCCAAGAATAATTGACTAAAAATGGATCATAACTTCCCAGTTTAATTCTATATATATATTCTTTTTCATAAACATCATAACGACTATGGAATAGAGGATGCATGAATTCAACTTTTTTTACATAGATGTCTTTTGGCAAACGATGATTAAGAAACTTTAACCATTCATCAGTTGATAAATTTGAATCATCATCAAAATGCACAGTTTGTGAATAAGCGTGAACACCAGCATCTGTTCTAGATGCTCCTTGAACAAGTATATTTTTATCATTAACTTCAGAGACTAATTTAGACAATTCTTTTTGAATTGTTTTTCCTTTTGTTTGTATTTGAAAACCATGATAGTTGGAACCATCATAACTAAGATCTATTTTCACTCTTTTGCTCGAATAATCTTTAGTCTTAATAATTATCCTTTGAATCTTACCATCATGGTAAGCTATTTTTATCGGATTATTTAACTCATTGTATCCATAATTCATATGATAGTTGTCATGAAAAGTATATTTTATATTATTAATAAGATACATATTTTCTTTCAGATAATTTTTCACATTATCGTAATCTAAAAGGATTAAATCATCGACTTTTAAAGCTACACATTCGTCTAAATTTTCTAGCATTATATCACCTTTAGCACTATAGAGCCCGCTAAGACCAAAACACTAAAAGTAGTAGCTATAACATCATTATGTGAAAAAAACAACTGATGGATTCTGGTTCTTTTCTCTCCTGGCACAAAGTTTCTTGATTCCATAGCGTTAGCTAATTCTTCGCTTCTCATAAAAGCGATAATAAACATTGGGACTAACAAAGAAACAACTTGTTTTAGTTTGTCCTTCAATTTACCTTCACTAAAATCCGCACCACGAGATGCCTGCGCTAACATAATCTTATTTGCTTCATCAAAGATAGTTGGAATATATCTCAAACTTATTGATATGATAAGAGCAAAACTCTCTGAATCAAAACCAATTCTCTTTAACGGATGCAATAATTTTTCTATGCCTTGAGTCAAATCAGTAGGCTTCGTTGTTAATGTTAAAACTGTCGATAATGTAATTATGATTAATAACCGAATAACTACAAATAAGGACATTTTTAAACCAGATTCATAAATCATAAAATCGAATGGGTTAATGACTTGATAACCAAAATCAACAAACCTTAAAATTAAATATACGCTTATAGCGAAAACGAAAAACAAAGTAAAACGGAATCTAATAAATTTTGCTAATACGCGCCATAAAACAAAAGTTAATAACAAGAATAGAATTGTATATATTGTTAAATACATCGGATGTGCTACTAATGTTTGACCTTCACGATTCAAAAGTATTTGAAATATAAAGGTAAAAATCAAAAGAATCATTATTGGTTTTAAACCTTTAATAACTTTCATTACTGGAATTCGACCAATTAATAGCAATATAACAGCTATAGCAAATCCAATTAATAATTGCGTAATTGTTTCTAACAAAAACACTGAAATCATTATCAATAAAACTGATATAATTTTTGTTCTAGGATCTAACCGATAGAAAATCCCTTTTCCTGGAATATACTGGCCAATGATTATACTTTTCATATATTCACCGCCTTATATATTTCTTCTAGAACTTCTTCATTTGTCTTAAGGTATTCATTCATATTTAATTTTAATTCTGTATTTAGGTATTTAAGAACTTTAATTGTATTAGGATAGTCTAAATGTTGTTTAGATAAATCTGTATTTCTAAAAAGTTCTTCTGGCTCACCATCAAATACTAAGTAGCTATCATTCATTACTAGAACACGGTTGAAATACTGATATACCAAATCCATATCATGAGTAATTATTACGATAGTTTTACCTGTTTTTTCATTTATATCTTTAAATAGATCCATTAATACTCTTTTTCCGGCTGGATCTAATCCAGAAGTTGGTTCATCTAAAACTAGAATATCTGGATCCATTGCCAAAATACCAGCTATAGAAACACGTTTTTTTTCACCGCCAGATAAGTTATACGGATTTCTAGTTAAATAACTATCATCTAGCCCTACAAGTCTTAATGATTCTCTTGCAAGACTTTTTGCATCTTCTTTACTGACTTTGAAATTCATAGGTCCAAACATAATATCTTTTTCCACTGTTTCTTCAAATAATTGATATTCAGGGAATTGAAATACTAATCCAACTTTTTTTCGGATTTCGTTATATTTTATTTTTTTGTTACGCTTGGCAGTTATTATACGTCCAAATATTTCCAAATTACCT
>Ga0265294_10000939_pt1 | contig 39322 bp, 42 predicted proteins | sample MunlanPumphouse3_FD_192504 | JGI IMG/M metagenome (GOLD analysis project Ga0265294, IMG submission 192504) | Groundwater microbial communities from a municipal landfill in Southern Ontario, Canada - Pumphouse #3 | ecosystem: Environmental > Aquatic > Deep subsurface > Groundwater | place... | reverse complement strand
TGCAATAAGGAAAGTAGGGTGTTTTGATGGGAGAGGTTTGGCGGCAAGTAGAGATTAATCTGGGGGAACGAAGTTATTCTGTTCTGTTGGGAGAGCATATTTTACCCCATTGTGTTGCCGGATTACGGCAGTTTTGCCGGGAAAAAGATATTTTTATTGTGAGTGATACACAGGTTGAGGGGTATTACGGAGAAAGGCTGGCAGAATTATTGAAGAAGCAGGGGTATCTCCCTCATTTTTATGTGATTGAAGCGGGGGAAGGCTCCAAGACCTGGGAAAATGCGGAAAAAATTCTCGAGGTGATGTTGGAGAAAAACCTCAGCCGACAAGTCCCTTTATTAGCTTTGGGTGGGGGTGTAGTGGGAGATTTAGCGGGATTTGTAGCAGCCTTATATCGGAGGGGGATCCCTTTTATCCAGATTCCGACGACTCTTTTGGCTCAGGTAGATAGTAGTGTCGGCGGTAAAGTTGCGGTTAATCATCCCTGCGGGAAAAACATGTTGGGTACTTTTTATCAGCCATGTGTAGTGTGGGCTGATTTAACTACTTTAGAGACGTTACCGTTGCGGGAATGGCAGGCAGGGCTGGGTGAAGTGCTGAAATATGCCCTTTTAGGTGATCGTGAATTTTTTAGCTATTTACAGGAACATACCCCGGCAATTTTAGCAAGAAATCCTGTTGTTTTGGCAGCGGTGATTGAACGTTGTTTGTTGATTAAGGCAGAAATTGTGCAGAAGGATGAACGGGATGAAGGATTACGCAATATTCTGAATCTGGGGCATACGTTTGGCCATGCTTTAGAAAAGGCGACTGGTTTCCAAAAGTATCGTCATGGAGAAGCCGTAGCTATCGGGTTGGTGGCGGCCTTTAGATTAGCAGAAGCTTTGCAAATGATTGGTAAAGCGGAAGTGGAGCAGGTGCTTGCTTTGCTGCAGGAGTGGGGATTGCCTGTAAGCTTTCCGATGATAATTTTAGATGATGTGCTGGCCTTTTTGCATGATGATAAAAAAGTAGAGCAAGGGGAAGTGCATTTTGTTCTTCCTGTGGCGATAGGTAAGGTTGTGGTGAAAAGCGGGATTCCCGATGAAATAGTGAAGGACGTTCTGAAAAGAAGTGTAAGGATAGAAAGATAGTCAGCTATGTTATATAATAAAAGTGGGTATATTCAAACAATAATAAAGATCTAAACTTATGTTGGTTAGTTAAGAAATTAATTATTAAAGGGGAAAGATACTTAATGCTGCGTGATTTGTTATTACGAGTTTTATTATTAGTTACTATATTATTTTCCTTTAACAGTAGTCCAGCTGATGCTGTCACTTATTATAGTCCTGCGTACCGTGCTAAAACAACAATTGGACAAAACGGAGAGGGTTATAGTGCCATGACCGTCACCCTTGTACTTCCTGGTAACAGCGATATCAAAGGCAATGAAAAAACTGGAGCCGCTTATAATTATTTGGGAATGGAAACGGAAAACTCCAATAGTTTGGAGATCGGCCTACATAAAGATACATTTGATAGGAATAATCAGCAGTGGTCGGTTTTTGCCTTCGCCAATTATAACGGGGCATTCAGTTTATATGGTTCATATGAAAAATGGCATAATTTCCGGCCTAACATCTACATGCAGCAGGTATGGCCCACTCTTGTAGTGCCGGACGGTAGCACGGTAACCATGAGCCTAGAAGTAATTAAACCTGATGAGGTTGTTTTCACCATTGAAGGGCAAGAACCCGTAACTCTAAAGATGCCGGGAGCCAATCCACAAGGGCAAAAACAAATCTTACGCCGTGTAACTAGCCTTATGACAGAAGATCCAACCGGATTTTTGCATAATAATGTTTGGAGTAAGGTGCAGGTAAAAGGTAATGACGGTATCTTAAGTCAATGGATACCCCAAGAGATAGAAAAAACAGTCTCCAATAATATGGATGAGGGGGATCCCATGTCTAACTGGGTTAATGTTACTACCGGCCAATATTATCCGGAGACTATTAATATTAAGCTGGATGCCCCTACAAATCAGGGGGCTTTCCAGGTTGGCAATCGTTTTTATTATATCAATGGATCCATGGAACAAGCCGATGTTGCACCTTTTATAGAAGGAGGTCGCACTTATGTACCAGTTCGCTACCTGAGTCATATTTGCGGTATAACGGAAGGGGAAATTGTTTGGGATGAGAATAGCCAATCAGTTTCGCTAAGTCATGGTGGGATTCTTCAAGTATTAAGGATAGGCAAAAAGGAACAACTCGTTAACGGAATCTCTTATCCCATGGATGTAAGCCCCTTAATAGTAAATGACAGAATCTGTTTACCTGCTAGATATGTGGCTAATCAATTTGGTTATACTGTGGAATGGGATAATGCTCATAAAACGGTATATATTTATCCCAAGGGTCAAGCGTGTCCTGATAACCCATATGTCCAGTAAAATTTTCATTATAACTTTGATTCTTTATAACAACCATGTTGCATATATATCAAAGCTAAGACATAAGATCAGCAAGAGCCTTAGCATAATATCAATATAAAAAAGAAAAGCAAAAAAGGACCGTGCTTTAGATTTTGAAACATGGTCCTTTTTATTGTTTGCGCAGGGATTTTATCCCTTGATTTTTTTTGTTGTTTATATTTTTTTTAAGTTGAAGCGTGTTACTACAGCTCCTATGAGAAAGGAAATGGGCACTCCGGAGAAAACAAGTATTCCGACCCATTTAGAGCCGAGGTAATCATAGAAAAGAAAAGGTATGATTAAAAAAAATAAAAAACATCCCAGAAAAACGAACCAAAATTTACTGATGGCGTTCTGATAACGCTCCAGGTATTTTTGCGACACCTTTTTTTTACAATGAGGACATTTAGTAGTATTCGGGTTTATTGGTTGTTGACATTCCGGGCATGTTAATTTAAAACCAAACATACGCCAGCCTCCTAGTATGTCTTTTGCTAAGTATTTCTCGAATTTTTGCCGAAATCCTTTTATATTAAGGAAAAAGTTTAATTTAAAAAAATCCGCCGGAGCGGATGAAAAAACAAATGGTCGGAGTAGGGAGATTCGAACTCCCGGCCTCTTGGTCCCGAACCAAGCGCGCTACCAAACTGCGCTATACCCCGTTTTTAAACTGTCATTATCGTTACGTTAATATTATATGAATTTCAGGAACAGAAGTCAAATGAAAGACGTGGTGTAAAGGTAGAAAAATTACTATTTGTATTGTATAATGAAAGCAAATATATTCGAATAATAATAGAATTTTTAGCTAAGTGGTTATTAATATGGAAAAGTTTATGCTAAATGGTGTATAATGAAGATAAAGCATGAGTTGTTTTTCTAAGGGGGAGAGACAGCGATGAAGAGGCGGGAGGAACGGGATCGTAAGTTTTTGGCAGCTATTGAAGAGGTTACGCAAAACCTTTGGAGCTGTAAAGAAAAATATGATTTGGTGGAAGAGGGAAATCATCCTGCTGTGCTTAGATTAAAAGCTCTTGAGGAAAAACTGACCACAGAAAGAAGATTATTAGAAGAGGTCAGCCTGCCTTGCCGTTTTATCTTGGAACATTTTACTGTCTTTATGGGCAAATCTGACCATACAGTGGGGTTTAGCTTGGGACAGCAGTTAGAAATAGGGCGGGGAAGTATTAATGATTTTTCTATTCAAGAATGGGGTAATGTTTGTTTAGTGATCGGTAATGTTTGCCTTTGTTGGCGTGATCGGGATTATCAATATCTTTTTTATCCGGACAAAGTAATTTTACGTTCTGTGGATAGAAGCAAACCGGAGATTCATTTGTTTTTTAATTTCGCCTTTAAGTATTCCAAAATATTGGACGAATTCAGGGATGTGGCTACTGATAAACAGACTTTTTATTGTTATCCTGATTTATTCGAAGATGATTAAAAGCAGTACTCAAAAAGCTTAAGTGGGGGGAGCCGTAAGGCTTCCTTTTTTTATGGAAAAAAGCACCCTTTCCCTGTCCGTTTAATAAGCTAATAAAGGGGAAGAGGGGTGTTACGGAAATGAAAATTTCAGATTGTATTGATGCAGGTACGGAATATTGTCCCTGCTCTTTGGCCGAGACGGGAGAATGTATTATGTGTTCTCAGTTACAGGGTAAGGTTTTTTGCGATTGTACCAATTGGAAAGGTGTCTGTATTTATCAAGAATATATTTGGAATCATTCACAAAGCAAGGAAAATCGGCAAGTGTATCGCTGTCGCATTTTAGCAAAGGAAGCGGTGTCTCCTGCTGTTACCGTATTCACAATCCAAGTCAAGAGAACTTTGGCCAGAGAACTTAAAGAACCGGGGGCTTACGTTTTTTTAAGAATACCTGATTATCCGACTTTTTTTGATTTGCCCATGTCAATTATGAGTGCTGATGAAAGGGCGGGAGTTATTAAGATTGCCGTACAGGAACGCGGTGTTAAAACAAAATATTTATTGCAGAGAGAAGCTGGGCGGAGAGAGGAGCAGCAGAGAGAGGAAGTTTTATTGCGCGGTCCTTATTGGAACGGAATTCTTGGTTTGAAATATCTCAAGAGTTTTCAAAAGGGGAAGGCATTAGTGGTAGTTAGAGGTATCGGGCAGGCTCCGGCATTGCCTGTAGCCAAAAAACTCTTGCAAGGTGGAAACGAGGTCGAGGTGCTTTTAGATCGGGGCAGAATTGCGGTGGATTTTACCGGAGATTTGTTTAGGAAGATGGGTTGTCGTGTTTTAGAAAAACAATTATTAAAGCGGGAGGATTTAACCTTAACAGAAGAAACGCTGGCGTATCTACAAGATAGTCTTCTTAATAAAGGCGTGGGGTTAATTTATGGCGGCGGCTCCGATTTGCTGCATCAAGGGCTCAGCCGCTTAATTCAAGAAGTGGAGCGGGGGGCTTTTTTCGTTTGTTCGAATAATGCTCAATTATGTTGCGGGGAAGGCATTTGTGGAAGTTGTCAAACTAGATTGGCTGACGGCAGTAGAGTAAAGAGATGTAAAACACAGTTGGCAGCGTTAAATATCTATGAAGGGAGGTAAAGGTATTGGCTAGAGTTGTCATTATTGGCGGGGGATGGGCGGGATGTGCGGCTGCTATTACGGCCAGAAAAGCCGGAGCAGAAGTAGTGGTTTTGGAAAAAACAGATTTGCTGTTAGGCTTAGGCAATGTGGGGGGAATCATGCGTAATAATGGCCGTTTTACAGCTGCTGAAGAAATAATCGCCCTCGGTGCCGGTGAGTTATTGGCGATCACGGATCAGGTTACCAGACATAAAAATATTAATTTCCCCGGTCATAAACACGCCTTTTTATATGATGTGACTAAAGTAGAACCGCTAGTGCGTAAAAAATTGGCGGAAATGCAGGTTATGGTTGAATTAGAAACTAGGGCGATCAATGTTCAGAAAGAAGGTTCTTGGCTGAAAAGTATTGTTTTGGCGAACGGCAGTGCGGTGGAGGGCGATGTCTTTATTGAAACGACAGGTTCTACGGGACCGATGGGTAATTGTCTGCGCTATGGTAATGGTTGTTCCATGTGTATTTTGCGTTGCCCGTCTTATGGTCCTCGGGTCAGTATTAGTCAGCGGGCAGGGGTAGAAGACCTTCTAGGGCAGCGTGGGGACGAATCTTATGGAGCCTATAGCGGTTCTTGCAAGTTGGCTAAAAATTCTTTAAGTAAAGAAATTGTGGAGAAGTTGGATCGGGAGGGGGTCGTCATTGTCCCTGTGCCTACTGAGGATGTTAATGTAAAAAAATTAGCGTATAAAGTATGTCAGCAGTATGCCCTAAAGGAGTTTGCCGAGAATATTATTCTTCTGGATACAGGGTATGCTAAATTAATGACTTCATATTACCCGTTAGCAAAATTAAGGGAAATACCCGGTTTTGAATTTGCTCGTTATGATGATCCTTATTCAGGGGGAAAGGGTAATTCCATTCGTTATTTATCAATGGCTCCTCGTAATAATGCGCTGAAGGTTGAGGGGTTATCGAATCTTCTCTGTGCCGGAGAAAAAGCGGGGCTTTTTGTCGGTCATACTGAAGCGATAGCTACGGGCAGTCTAGCCGGGCATAATAGTGTGCGCCTTTATCTGGGGATGCCTCTTTTAGAATTGCCTAGGGCTTTAGCGCTTGGTGATTTAATTGCTTTTGCTAATGAAAAGATTAAAACTCCTGAAGGTTTAAAGAATCGCTATACTTTTTCGGGGGGACAATATTTTAAGCAGATGATTGCGCAAGGGCTGTATACAACAGATGTGGAAACGGTTAAGCTTCGTGTGGAAAGAATCGGGTTAACGAATATTTTCGCAGAAAAGTTTTTATAGCTGGCTTACCTTGTTTTTGTTATATTTTCAGGATTGCGTTTATGTTTTAATTATGCATTATGAATTGCTTTTAAAGAGGTGAAATAATTGTCTAAGCAGAAGAAAGAACCTACGGTTCAGGATTTATTGAAGATAGAAATTGCTCAAGAATTAGGGCTTTGGGGAAAGATCCAAAGGTTCGGCTGGGGCGAGTTAACGGCAGAAGAAGCAGGACGCATCGGTGGGTTGATGAGGCGCAGAATGAAGGAAGAAAATAAATAGGTATTCGTAAATTAACAGCTGTATTAATACACCCCCTTTTTAATGCAAAAAACATTGTAACAGATTAGCTAATTTGTTATACTTGAAGCGGTAAGTACATCAAGGAGGGAATGGGGTGGATGTTGGATAATGGAAGTTGTTTCGGCAAGCGGAATAACGAAACATGAACTAATTATTCGTCATCTTAAATCTTTAGAGGTAAAGACAAAGATTTCTGTGCGGCAGATTGCTAAGGAATTGGATGTTAGTGAAGGAACTGCTTATCGTGCCATTAAAGAGGCCGAAGCGCAAGGTTTGGTTAGTTCTATCCCTAAAGTGGGTACGATCCGCATTGAATCTAAAGAGGAAAAGGGCATCGAAGACCTTACTTTGCGGGAAATAGTAAAAATAGTAGAAGGGGAGGTTCTGACGGGTCAGGGAAATTTAGGGATACCCCCGGCGAATTTTGTGATTGGCAGTTATAGTCCTAAAATTTTAAAGCGATATTTAGTAAAAAATTCTCTTGTATTTGTGGGCGATCAACCGGAGTTACAACAATTGGCTTTACAGGCGGAAGCCCATCTAATGGTTACGGCAGCTTTAAAAGTACCGGCGAAGATTATTCAAGCGGCTAGGAAAAAGAGGTTGAGTGTACTCTCTTGCCCGTATAATACGTTTGAGACAGTAACGATGTTGAATCGGGCGATTTATGACCTTTTAACGGAAAAAGAGCTTATTTATGTAGAGAATATTATGGTTAAAGATGTTTTTTATTTACCGGCGGAGGCGACAGTGGGAGATTGGCATAAAATGTCTGCAAAAACGGGACACAGTAGATTTCCTGTAGTAGATAAAAACATGATGGTGGTGGGTATGGTTACTGCCGTTGATGTGACCAGTGCAGATCGTCAGGCCAGTGTTCTTTCGGTAATGACCAAGGATGTCTTAATGGTGGAACCACGCACTTTGTTGACTCATCTTTCCCGTATGCTGGTGTGGGAAGGGTTTGAGCTTGTACCGATTGTCAAAGGGAAAAAATTGGTAGGGGTGGTTAGCCGTCAAGATATTCTGGCCGCTTTCCAACAGACTCAGAAACAGCCTCATGTGGGGGAGACGGTAGATAATCTGGTGATGAGCGGTTTTAAATTGGAAGATTGGGATAAGGGGATTAAGCTTTCCGGGGAAATTTCGCAATTTATGATTGATGAAGATGGTACGGCTAGCCCCGGAACATTAGTGACGATAATTTCTACAGCGGCGTATATTGCTGCTCGTAAACAATATCGCTTAGACACGCTAGTTCATAATCTCTCTTTACAGCATGTTCGTCCGCTTGCCGTGGGGGATCAGACGGAGGTTTATGCACAGATTCTTCATTGGGAGAAAAAATTTTGTTTAGCCGACGTAAGTATATACTGCCAAGGAAATTTAAAGGCAAAAGCCTTAGTTAGCTCACGGATAGTTAAGAAATAAAAAAGAGTTTCTCTCTGGGAGGAAAAAGAAGTGTCGTTTGTTCATTTACATAATCATACCTGTTATAGTCTGCTTGATGGTGCCAGTAAGATTGAAGAGTTGATGCAGCGGGCTAAAGATTTAGGGATGGAAGCATTAGCGATTACCGACCATGGCGTGATGTATGGGGTCATTGATTTTTATAAAGAGGCCAAAAAGGCAGGTATTCATCCTATTATTGGTTGTGAGGTTTATGTGGCTCCACGCAGTCGTTTTGATAAGGTAGCGGGTTTAGATGATTCACCATTTCATTTGGTGCTTTTAGCTGAAAACCAAGAAGGTTATGCCAATCTGCTTAAGCTTGTTTCGGCTTCTTGGCTGGAGGGTTTTTATTATAAACCTCGTATAGATTGGGCCTTATTACAAGAGTATCACAAGGGGTTAATTGCTCTTTCCGCTTGTCTGGCCGGGGAAATTCCCACTCTGCTTTTACAGAATAAAGAGGAGGAGGCGGTGAGCAAGGCTCAGCTTTATCGGGATCTTTTCGGGAGTAAGAACTTTTATTTGGAATTGATGGATCATGGTTTAGCTGAACAGCGTCAAGCTAACGCCGGACTGGTACGTCTTGCGAAAAAAACGGGAATACCTTTGGTAGTTAGTAATGATGTGCATTATCTTCGTCGTGAAGATGCTTTTATTCAGGATATTCTTTTATGTATTCAGACGGGTAAAACTTTAAAGGATGAGGGACGGTTTCGTTTTGAGACACAGGAGTTTTATTTAAAAGATGAAACGGAAATAAAGCTTCTTTTTGGCGATTATCCTGAGGCGATAGAGAATACGGGGCAAATTGCGCAACGTTGTCAAGTGGATTTTAGTTTTGGGGAGAACCATTTACCACCATATCAGGTTCCTGTTAATCATACCGCGGATAGTTATTTAAAGGAGTTATCTTGGCAAGGGTTAGAACGCAGATATCCGGAGATTTTATCTGTTCATGAGCAAAGGTTGAACTATGAACTTGCTGTAATTAAAAAAATGGGTTACAGTAGTTATTTTCTTATTGTTTGGGATTTTATTCGTTTCGCTAAAAAGAAGGGGATTTTTGTAGGACCGGGGAGAGGCTCGGCCGCAGGGTGTCTGGTTTCTTATTGTTTGGGCATAACTGATATTGACCCTTTAAAATATGACCTTCTGTTTGAAAGGTTTTTGAATCCGGAAAGGGTAAGTATGCCTGATATTGATATCGACTTTTGCTTTGAACGCCGGGGCGAAGTGATTGATTATGTGATGGGAAAGTATGGGCAGGACAGAGTGGCTCAAATTATTACGTTCGGAACTCTGGCGGCTAGGGCGGCGATTCGCGATACAGGCAGGGCGATGGGTATTCCTCTTTCTCTGGTGGATAAAGTGGCGAAATTGATCCCTATGGAGCCGGGGATGATGATTGCCAGAGCTTTAGAGGTTTCATCCGAATTGGTGGAGATGCAAAAAGAAGATGTCGTGGTGCAGGAGCTTTTGGCTACAGCACAGTCTTTAGAGGGTATTCCCCGCCATGCCGGTACACATGCGGCCGGATTAGTTATTTCTGAAGAGCCTTTGTCCAATTATCTGCCTTTACAAAAGACTTCCGAGGGTTTAGTTTGCACGCAATTTGCTAAGGAGACTGTAGAGGAAATCGGTCTTTTGAAAATGGATTTACTGGGGCTAAGAACTTTAACGGTAATCAATAATGCTGTCTCTATGGTGAAAATAAGTCAAGGAGAAGAGGTATCTTTGCCCGAGATCCCTTTAGATGACCCTGTAGTGTACGAGCTTCTCTCGGCAGGGGATACGATTGGTGTCTTTCAGTTAGAAAGCTCCGGACTAAGGGCTTTGCTTAGAGAATTAAAGCCTAGTACTTTTGAGGATATTATTGCTTTAGTAGCTCTTTATCGACCAGGCCCTTTAGGCAGCGGCATGGTGGAGGATTTTATCAAAAGAAGCCACCGAGAGGTGGAGATCACCTATCTACATCCTGCTTTGGAACCGATTTTAAAAACTACTTATGGTGTAATTATTTATCAGGAACAAGTTATGCGTATTGCTAGTGATTTAGCCGGTTTTACTTTAGGGGAAGCCGACCTTTTGCGACGGGCGATGGGGAAGAAAAAACCTGAAATCATTAGTGGTCTGCGGAAAAAATTTATTGAGGGTACCGCCTCAATACAAAGAATTAAAACAAGTATTGCCGAAAAAATCTTTGATTTGTTAGAATATTTTGCTGGGTATGGCTTTAACAAAAGCCATTCGGCGGCTTATGCTCTTTTGGCGTATCAAACAGCGTATCTAAAGGCTCATTACCCGGTGGAATTTATGGCGGCTTTGCTGACAAGTGTAATTGAAACAAAAGATCGCGTTCCTTTCTATATTGAAGAGTGTCGGCAAAGGGGAATAGAGATTTTGGTACCTGACGTTAATGAAAGCGGAGAAAATTTTATGGTTCGCGGCAATAAAATCCGTTTTGGTCTAGCGGCCATCAAACAAGTAGGGCATCAGGCTATTCAGGTCATTTTAGAGGAGAGGGAAAAAGGCCTTTTTGAAAATTTACAAGATTTTTGTGAAAGGGTAAATCTGTCTTATCTTAATCGTCGAGCCCTGGAAAATCTGATTAAAGCGGGAGCTTTTCGTTCTCTGCAGGCTTCGCAAGCCCAACTTTTGGCGATCCTGCAGACTTGTATCGACCAAGGCTTCGCCTGGCAAGAACAAAAAGATTCCAAGCAGATTTCGTTTTTTGATTTAGCCGGAGTGGAAAAACCCCAGAATCCGCCGATACTTCCGCCTGAGGTAAGGGAATTTACGAAGAAGGAGATTCTCCAAATGGAAAAGGATGTACTGGGTCTTTATTTAAGTGGACATCCTTTGAGCGAGTATAAGGAGTTAATCAAGAGTAAAACAAGTATTACGATTAATGAATTAGAGATGAATCAAGACAGAGAAAGAGTAACCTTGGGGGGGATCATCACTGCTTTGAAGCGTTCTGTAACCAGACGAGGTCAAACAATGGCTTATTTTATCTTGGAGGATTTAACGGGGAGTCTTGATGCTCTCCTTTTCCCGAGTAACTTTCTTAAGTTTAATAGCTTCTTAGAAAATGATCTGCCTGTTTTGGTGACAGGTAGACTGAATTTTCAGGAGGACAAACCGAAAATAATGGTGGATACAATTAAGCCTTTAGATCGTTTGCCAAGGGGAACAGGGAGTCCCGGGACAGTAAAGCTCTATTTGAAAATACCTCCCTTCCTTGATGAACAACAGCTCTGGACGAGGCTCATTCCTATTCTGGAACAGTATCAGGGGGATACTCCTCTTTATTTATATTTTCCCCAAGAAGAAAAACTGATAAAAAGTAATCGTCAATACTGGGTTAACGTATTGCCGAGCCTCATCCAACAATTGGAAAAGATTGTAGGGGTTGAGGCGATTAGTGTCGTGCAAAAATAGTTTAGTGGTTTTTTTTAAATGTGGCAGCAGGATTATAAAAATGTTTTCACGAATTAACAAAATGGAGGGAAAATTATGCGCGTCGCTGTTTATCCGGGGACTTTTGATCCGGTAACTAATGGACATATTCATATTACCGAAAGGTCTTGCACCTTATTTGACAAGGTTATTATCGCTGTGGCTGCAGAAAATTATAAATGTAATTTGTTTTCTGTAGAGGAAAGAATCTTTATGGTTAGAGAAAGCATCCAACATCTTGGGAATATTGAAGTGGAGAGTTTTACAGGCTTGTTGGCCGATTTTGCTAGTAAAAAGAAGGCCGATGCTATCATTAGAGGTCTCCGTGCTATTTCTGATTTTGAATATGAAATGCAGATGGCGGCGATAAATAAGCATTTAAATAAAGATTTAGAAACTGTTTTTTTAATGGCGGAGGGGCAGTATTCTTTTCTTAGTTCCAGTATTATTAAACAGGTAGCGTTGATTGGTGGTTGTGTGCAGGGGTTGGTTCCTTCGATCGTTGATGAGTATATTGGGAAAAAATACCAGGAGAGATTAAGACGAACTAAGGAGGTACATTATGGAGAGAGAGGATAGACCAATTTTAGGGGATTATATTATGGTAAGAGCAGAAGAGAATGGGGTGACGATTATTGGTTTAACTAGGGGCAAAGATACAAGGTTTCATCATACGGAAAAGTTAGATCGCGGTGAAGTTATGCTGGCGCAATTTACGGAACATACTTCAGCCATTAAGATTAGGGGTAAAGCCAAAATTTTTACTAAACATGGTACCCTTGAGTCTGGGGAATAAATTTGCGATTGCCAAAAGACAAGTAGGTTGTCTTTTAAGGAGGTAATTTTGATGTGGACGGTTGTATATATTTCTCCTAATAGGGTTATTGCCGAACAGATGAAGTCTCTTTTAATGAGTGAAGGATTATTAGTAATGCTTCGTCCTGCGGGAGTCCCTCATTTAGGGGATTCCGGTGCGGTAGAGGTGCTTGTTCCCGAGACGGAGGCAGAGGAAGCCAGTCAGATTTTAACAGAAGATACATCTATTTGAGGAAGCAGGATGAAACAGCCATTTGAAGTTAAGTAATGATTTTACTGAGGTGAGGGCGGATATGCTTTATGAAAGTCGGTTGAAAGATGATTTTACGGAACGCCTTTTTGAAGCGATCCTTCTTTTGCGAAACAAAGAAGAATGTTATCGCTTTTTTGAAGATTTGTGCACAGTAGCGGAAATAAAAGCCATGGGTCAACGTTTAGAAGTAGCTAAAATGTTAGACCAGGAGCTTACCTATACGGATATCGCCGAGGAAACAGGAGCCAGTACGGCAACAATCAGCCGAGTAAAAAGGTGTTTGTTTTTTGGTGCCGATGGTTATCGGCTTATTTTGGATTGTTTACAAAAGAAGCATCAGGATCGTTAGTGGGGATGATGGAGAAAGATTGAGCGGCGAAGCTGGTTTTTTACCCTTGACAATATTCAGCTTTTTCTATAAAATTAATCTTATTAACATGTTAATGCTTTAATTGATTAAAGGAGGCGCGTTTAATGCCGAATAAAATTAAGCTGAGTATACCGCAAGGGATGCGCGACTGGTTACCGGGTGAAGCTTATCGTAAACGTGATTTGATTAATAAATTGTTAAAGCAGATTTCTTTGTGGGGATATGAAGAAATAAACACACCAATGTTAGAATACTATCAAGTTCTTCTGCCGGATGAAAACTGGGGAGGGGCTGAGCAAATATATAAGCTGGTAGAGCGGGATGGTCGGATTCTTGCTTTACGTTCGGAAATGACACTACCGATCGCGAGGGTGGTTAGCAGTAAATTACCGGCTGCTTATCCTTGGCGGTTAATGTATGGCGGAGAGGTCTTTCGTTATGAGGAGATTCAAACAGGAAGACAACGGGAGTTTAGTCAGGTAGGGGTAGAATTAATCGGCGCAGCGGGTGAGGCGGCCGATAGTGAGATTGTGGCGTTAGCGATAGAGACTCTGCGTGCAGCCGGTTTAGATAGTTTTACGGTTAGTCTGGGGCATACCGGTGTCTTAAGGGGTTTATTGGAAAGTCTTTCTTGGGAGGACGCCCAGCTTGATCGAGTGCGTGCTCTTATTTTAGAGAAGGATTTTGTCAGTTTAGGTAGTTATCTTTTGTCTGCCGGAATGAAGGAGAAGCGAATTCAACATTTAGTAGGTTTTTTAACTTGTCAGCTTTCTCCCAATGATTTGGTCAAGGAAGGGCGGGATTTACCACAAGGCATTTTGGAAGCACTCGCTGATTTACAAAAGATTATTAGTTTTCTTAAAAGATATGGTTATGAACGCTATGTTCAGGTTGATTTAAGTACTTTGAGAAGTCAGGAATATTATACAGGAATGGTTTTTGAGATTTATACACCGGGGATTGGGTATCCCATTGGCGGAGGAGGGCGTTATGATCAACTTTTGCATAATTGGGGTACTGCTTGCCCGGCCACAGGTTTTGCTTTAGGTGTAGAAAGAATCTTATTAAGTTTACCGCAGGAGGAGAAAGCGAAAAAAGAAAAACCCCTTCTTTTAGTGGGAACTGATGCCGGTAAAGTTATTTCTAAAGCATTACAACTGAGGAAAGAAGGAAAAAGGGTTTTTACGGAAATCGGGGAATTATCGCGGTGGGAAGCCGAAAAGTTAGCCTTAAGTAAAGGTGCGGTTTTATCTTGGTGTGGGGGGGAAAATGCTGATGAAGCATAAATTAACGATGGCGTTGCCTAAAGGGAAACTTTTTACCCCTGCTAAAATACTTTTAGAACGCTGTGGCTTTAGCTATCCTGAGCTTTCCGATCAGTCCCGGACTTTGATTTTTACAGATGAAAGAAAAGAGGCCGCTTATATTATTTGCCGTCCTACCGATATCCCTACTTATGTCGAACATGGAGCGGCGGATTTGGGTATTGTGGGGAAAGACAGTATTATTGAAGCCGGTAAAAATCTGTATGAATTAGTGGACTTAAAATTTGGCTATTGTCGTTTTGTGGTCGCCGTTCCACAGGATAAACTTTCCCCCGAGGGAAGGTTTCTTTGGCAACCAGGTTTTAGAATAGCGACGAAGTTTCCTGCTGTCGCTAGAGAATATCTCCATAAACAGGGGTTACAGGCAGAAATAATCAAGTTGCATGGCAATATTGAACTTGCTCCCCGGGTAGGATTAGCGGAGGCGATTGTGGATATTGTTTCTACGGGTAGAACATTAAAAGAAAACAACCTCGTTCCTTTAGAGTATATCGGTGAGGCTACGGCTCGCCTGATTGTCAATAGAGCTAGTTACCGTTTAAAAGCTCAGCGGATTAATGAGTTGGTTACGGCGATTAAGGAGGTTTTAGGGGAAGGGGGAGATGAAGACCTTGATTCCTTTGTATAAATGGCCTTCACCGGAGGCTCAAGATAGAATCAAAGGGAAGGCTTATTTTGATGCGGAGATACAAGCTAAGGTGGAAGAGATTGTTGAGGATGTGCAGGAAAATGGCGATACGGCACTTTTGCGTTATACACGTCTTTTTGATGGTTGTTCTCTGAAAAAGGAGGAATTAAGAGTAAATCCCGCCGAGATAGAGGACGCTTATACCAAGGTGGAAGTGGAATTTCTCTCTTATTTACGGCAGGCTAAAGAAAAAATTAGCAACTTCCATCGTTTACAGAAACAAAAAGATTGGTTTTATCAAGATGAAACAGGTTCTTGTACGGGTCAAATTTATCGGCCTCTGCAAAGAGTCGGTGTTTATGTGCCCGGCGGGACAGCCAGTTATCCGTCTACTGTTCTAATGACGGTTCTTCCCGCTCTGGTGGCAGGTGTTCCGGAAATAGTGATGGTGACGCCGCCGGGAGAAAGAGGTGTTCTTCCGGCAGCGACGCTAGTCGCCGCCAAGGAAGCAGGGGTGACGGAGATTTATCGGGTCGGCGGGGCCCAAGCAATCGCTGCATTGGCCTATGGGACGGCGAGTATTCCAGCGGTAGATAAAATTGTCGGCCCGGGTAATATTTTTGTAACCTTGGCGAAGAAGGTTGTCTATGGTGTTGTCGGGATTGATATGTTGGCGGGACCTAGTGAAATCTTGATTATCGGGGATGGCAGTGTGCAAGCAGAATATGCGGCAGCCGACCTCCTTTCTCAGGCTGAACATGACCAAAGGGCACGGGCTATTTTAGTAACGAATAATCCTGAGTGGGCGGCAGAAGTAAGGGGGGTTTTAGAAAAGCGGCTTGCCGAGATGTCACGTCAGGAGATTGCCCGCGTTGCTTTACGGGAATTTGGGGCGATTGTGCTGACGGCAAGTTTGGCGGAGGCTTTTACCGTAGCTAATTGTGCGGCACCGGAACATTTGGAATTATTACTTGCCGATCCCTGGCCTTATCTGGCTCAAGTAAAACATGCCGGAGCTGTTTTTTTAGGACCTTATACGCCGGAACCTTTAGGTGATTATTGGGCTGGACCTAGTCATGTCTTGCCTACAGGAGGTACGGCTCGCTATGCTTCACCGCTTACTGTTGATGATTTTTATAAGCGTTCCAGTTTGCTTAGTTATTCTTCTTTAGGTTTACGGACGGCGGCAGAACCGGTAGAATATTTGGCCTCAGTAGAAGGATTGACAGCACATGGACAGGCTTTAAGTGTGCGAATAAAGGAGGGAAAATTATGACTTGGCGTAAGGGCTTTATAGAGAGAACAACGAAAGAGACAGCGGTAAAGGCGGAGCTGATTTTAGCTGAAGAAGGTTTTTTGCAGGGCAGTTCCGGGATAGAGTTTTTGGATCATATGTTAGAATTAATGATGAAACATAGTGGTTTCCAATTACAACTTGAGGCGAGTGGCGATTTGGGTGTGGATTTTCATCATGTGGTGGAGGATCTTGGTCTTTGTTTAGGGAAGGCTTTACGGCAGGCACTTGGTGATAAAAAGGGCATTGCTCGTTATGGTTCGCTGATGTTGCCGATGGATGAAGCCTTAGTTCTTTGTGCCGTTGACCTTAGTGGAAGACCTGGTTTTTATGCCAAGTTATCTTTCCCTACAGAGAAGATTGGCAGCTTTGATTGTCAATTGATTAAAGTTTTTTGGCAGGCTTTTGCTCAGGAGGCTAAATTAACTTTACATCTGCAGCAGTTAGCGGGAGAAAATTCTCATCATCTTGCTGAAGCAGTCTTTAAAGGGGTGGGCAGGATTTTACGGGCGGCAGTAAGGATAGAAGGAGAATTTATTCCTTCTTCGAAGGGGGTTTTATAGTTAGTAAATTAAGAGCAGCTATAATTTATTCGTAAAGATGGTGGAAATTTAGGTAGAATTTTTTGTCGGAATATGTTTAAATAAGGGCTAAGGGATAGTTTCACCAAGAGCATGAAAATGTGGTGAAGCTAAAGTTTGGGAAATTATGGGGAGTGGTCAGAAATGTTAGTGATTCCGGCCATTGATTTACGAGACGGTCGTTGTGTCCGTTTGGTTCAGGGAGAAAGAAGTTCTGAAATAGTGTATTCTGCTGAACCAGTAAAAATGGCAAAAGAGTGGGAAGATAAGGGAGCCTCTTATCTTCATTTGGTGGATTTGGATGGAGCTTTTACAGGTACACCTCAGAACTTGGATATTGTCCAAGAGATTGTTCAGGCGATCCAAATACCGGTTCAACTCGGCGGAGGCATCCGTAGTTATGATGTCGTCAAAGAGGTGCTGGATCTTGGTGTGGAACGAGTAGTTTTAGGAACGGCAGCCATTCTTTCTGAGCAGCTTCTTTTGCAATGTCTGCAGGACTTTGGCGAACAAATTGCCGTAGGAATTGATGGACGTGATGGTATGGTGGCGATAGAGGGATGGGAATCAACGGTAGAAATAACTGTTTATGAGCTGTCCCAAAAAATTGCTGCTTCAGGAGTAAAACGGATTGTGTTTACGGATACACGCCGTGATGGGACTTTGCGTGGACCCAACATTGAAGCCACGAAAAAAATAGCGGAGGTTAGTGGATTAAAGGTGATAGCTTCCGGTGGGGTCTCTTGTGTCGAGGATTTATATAAGCTTAAAGGATTAGAAGAATATGGTGTGGACGGGGTAATTATGGGGAAAGCCCTGTACTCCGGGGCAGTTCACTTAAAAGAGGCGCTGGAAATCTTGGAGGGCTAAATTAGATGAAGCCAAAAAGGATTATACCTTGTTTAGATGTAGCAAAGGGACGGGTTGTGAAAGGCACGAAATTTTTAAAGCTCAAGGATGCCGGAGATCCGGTAGAGTTAGCTGCTTATTATGAAAGCGAAGGCGCTGATGAACTCGTATTTTTAGATATTAAGGCCACTAATGAAAACAGGGAAATTATGCTTGATTTAGTGGCTAAAGTAGCTGAGAAGGTCTCTATTCCTTTCCTTGTAGGCGGCGGGATTCGTAGTCTTGAGGATATTCGCCGCGTACTTGCTGCAGGTGCAGATAAGGTGGGGTTGGGGACAATCGCGGTAAAGAATCCTGATTTATTGCGGGAAGGAGCTGTTCATTTGGGCAGTCGGTGTCTGGTTGTGGCTATCGATGCCTGTCAGGCAGGAGTAGGAAAGTGGGAGGTTTATACGAATGGCGGACGAACACCGACAGGGATAGATGCTGTTGGCTGGGCTTGCCAAGTGGAGAAGCTGGGAGCGGGGGAAATACTGTTAACGAGTATGAATCGGGATGGTACTAAGGATGGCTATGACTTGGAACTGACGAAGGTCGTTAGTGAAAGTGTCTCTATCCCGGTGATTGCCTCCGGTGGTGCAGGGAAAAAGGAACATTTCTGGGAAGGTGCAGTTATCGGGAAAGCCGAGGGGCTTCTGGCTGCTTCTGTTTTTCATTTTGCGGAAATAACGATACCGGAAGTTAAAAAATATCTGCGGGAGAGGAACGTAGAGGTATGTCTTTGAAAATCGAGTCTGAGGTAAGAGGACAGTTAAAATATGATGAAAATGGGCTGATTCCTGCCATCGTCCAGGATGTCAAAAGTGGCACTGTTTTGATGCTTGCTTATATGAATGAGGAAGCTGTGCAGAAAACCCTAGAGGAAGGGCGTACTTGGTTTTATAGCCGTAGTCGTCAAGAATTGTGGCCCAAAGGAGACACATCCGGAAATATTCAGTATGTGGCCGCTGTTTATTTTGATTGTGATGCGGATGCTTTGTTGATTCAAGTACAGCAAACAGGTGGGGCTTGTCATGAAGGCACCTTCTCTTGTTTTAGTCGGGTTTTGCAGGAAAAGGAAAATTCTGTTTCTACGGAGTGGGCAGCTTTGGCTTGGCTTGAGGATGTGGTTAAAGAACGGCAGGAAGAACTCCCGCCTGATTCTTATACAACCTATCTTTTTGAAAAGGGTCTTGATAAAATTTTAAAGAAGGTGGGAGAAGAGGCTACTGAAGTAGTGATTGCCGCCAAAGGTGGCAAAGAAGACGAAATTATTTACGAGACGGCAGATCTTTTTTATCATCTCTTAGTAATGTTACGGGATCGTGAGATTGAGTTGTCGAAAATATGGGAAGAGTTAGCCCGCCGGCATAAGTAAGGATTTTAGATTGATTAGCGGGAAGATTTGGTGTAATCGTAATAAAGGATCAGCAGTGTAGATAATAATGATAAAAAGAACGAAGAATAGCTATGACTTTACGATCGGTCACAGCTATTTTATTGTCATCTTCTGTTGTTTGCAGTAAACTTAATAGTGAAATCTTTTCCCTGAAATATTTTTAGGAAGCTGAAAATAAAAAAATGGGTTCAAGGAAAATCCTTGAACCCATAGAGTGGAGGAGATAAGAGGAGTTGTTCAGTATTAATTATCTCCAGGATAAAGAAAGAATATACATTGAGGGCAAAAATATTTTATTGTTTCTTAAGGAGGAAAACTGTGGGTTTGAAAAAGAATTTAAGTAAAGAATATCAACAATTAAGAAAAAAAATATATCAGAGTATTTTTTCTAGATTAAATAATAAGCAAAAAGAAGTTGTAGAAAGTGGGGAAGGACCTGTCCTTTGTTTGGCGGGAGCCGGTTCAGGCAAAACGACCGCGATGATTTATCGGATTCTTCACTTATATTTATTTGGAGCAAAGTTTGAGGAAGAGGTTTTTCCTCTTGCGGAGTTAAGTGCTGAAGACTTAGAGAAAATGGAGAAGTGGCTGGAGGAGTGGGAAAAGGGTATCGTTACTTGTTTTTCCGCTAATATTATCAGACTGCTTAGAGTAAATGGTGTTTCCCCCCGGAATATTTTAGCGATAACGTTTACCAATAAAGCCGCAGAGGAAATGAAGACCCGTTTGTCCGACCTTTTAGGTACTGTTAGCCAAGAGATGTGGGTGATGACTTTTCATGCGGCTTGTGTGCGGATTTTGCATCGGGAAATTTCCTCTTTGGGTTTCACTGGTAATTTTGCTATTTATGATAGTCAGGATCAACTCGTTTTACTTAGAGCAATCTGTAAAGAAATGAATTTAGATGAGCAAAAATTTACGCCGAAAAAAATACAAAATATCATTAGTCGGTATAAATGCAAATTACAAACACCAGGGAACGCAAATATAATTAGTAATGAGTTTTTTGAGAAAAAGTGCTTGGCGGTTTATGACCTCTATCAGCGACGGTTGAAAGAGAATAATGCTCTGGATTTTGATGACCTGATTATGTTGACAGTTCGCCTTTTTCAGGAAAATCCGGAGGTTTTGGCGAAGTATCAGGAGCGTTTTCGTTATCTGCTGGTTGATGAGTATCAAGATACTAACCATGCTCAGTATGTTTTGGTTAATACTTTGGCCAAAAAGTATAAAAATTTGTGTGTGGTGGGTGATGATGACCAGTCTATCTATGGTTTTCGTGCTGCGGATATCCAGAATATCCTAGATTTCGAAAGGGATTATCCGGAGGCTCAGGTGGTTAAGCTAGAACAAAATTATCGTTCCACACAGTTAATTTTGGATGCTGCTAATGAAGTGATTGCTCATAACTTCGGACGTAAGAAAAAGCAGCTTTGGACGGAGAATTCTGCCGGTGACCCTATTCTTTGCTTTACAGCTTCAGATGAAGGCGATGAAGCGGCTTTTGTGGTGGAAAAAGTAGAGGAGTTAAAAGGGCAAGGCGCTAATTATGGCGATTGTGCTGTGCTTATGCGGACTAATGCTCAATCCAGAACCTTAGAAGAGTGGCTTATGCGGGTGGGGATTCCTTATAAATTAATTGGTGGAGTTAAGTTCTATGAGCGTAAGGAGATTAAAGATATTCTGGCATACTTAAAGTTTTTGGCGAACCCTTGTGATCGGATTAGCCTGAAACGGATTATTAATGAACCTCGGCGAGGCATTGGAGAAGCAACCGTAAAAAAAATCGAGGATTATAGTTGGGAGAAGGGGATCCCTATTGCTCAGGCTTTATTGGAACATCGGGAACTCGGTTTAGCGACGAAAGCAGCTAAGGCGGTAGAAGGTTTTGTTAATTTGCTGGAGAGTTTCCAGCAGTCTTTGGAGAAATTAACGGTCACAAAACTTACAGAGAAAATTTTAGCAGAAACAGGGTATTGGGAGCAATTGGTGAGTGAAAAGACTCCTGAGGCGGAAAGCCGCAAAGAAAACCTGCAGGAGTTTCTTACCAAGACGTTGGAGTATGATCAATTTGCGGAAGAGCATTCGTTGGGGGATTTTCTTAGTCAAGTAGCTTTAATTACAGACTTAGATAATTTGCAGGAAAAAGATGAGTCTGTGGTCGTAATGACGATGCACAGCGCCAAAGGCTTAGAGTTTCCCTATGTTTTTCTGGTGGGGATGGAAGAAGGTATTTTCCCTCATGCCAGGTCGCTTTATCAGGAGCATGAACTGGAGGAAGAACGGCGGCTTTGTTATGTAGCGATAACGAGAGCCAAAGAAAGATTATATTTGCTTAATGCGCGGGAGCGTTATTTGTATGGTCGGAAAAGTATGAATCAGCCTTCGCGTTTTTTGAAAGAAGTTCCGCCTCAACTTTGTGTAGAATTTAGAAGACCCGGATTTTTTGAAACAACCCGGGCTGTTCCGGCGGACGCCGGTATTTCCTACGATACTGATACTTTGGGTACATCGGCTGGTTTTAGTGGAAAGCGTGGGGGAAAACGCGTTCGGGAAACAGTTGCGCCGGGCTGGGGGCAAGCCGGGGAACAGTCAGGGGAGCGGGTACAGGGACAAATTTTTATGTTGGGAGATAAGGTCTTCCATCAGAAATGGGGCGAGGGAGTCATCGTTAGCACGAAGGGGCAGGGTAGTGAAATCGAATTATCAATAGCTTTTCCGGAGCAGGGGATTAAGACGGTGCTGGCGAAGTATGCTCCTTTGAAGAAGCTACGCTAAGTGGCTGTTTTAACCTAGGTACTACCTGCGGGTTTCCGTATCTCCGGTCAGAACGTTCTTTAGCTTGGTTCGGAGTAATGCCGAACGGGCTTAATTCGCGTCCGTGCTCAGTTCGCCCTGGTGCCAACGTCCTTGTCGGCACCTCAATGTAAAAGACGTGATTTGTGGATTTATTATACAAATACTTCGCAAAAAAGGTATAATAGGATCAAGGAAAAAATAAAGTAGGTGAACTAAATGAAATCTTCCATTAAAGAAGTAAAAGAAAAAACAATTCCTATTTTTCGGGTACATCCGGTTCAAAAGGTCATCTTATTTGGGTCTTATGCTAAAGATGAAGCTGCTAATAATAGTGATATTGATTTATATATTGATACTGGTGGGAAATTACGGGGACTTGATTTTGTAGGATTATTAGAAAAGCTTGTTGATGCATTAGGGAAAGATGTGGATTTAATTGATAAAACACATTTAGAGCCAAATTCTCCAATTTTTCAAGAGATTGAGAATGGGGGTATTGTTTTATATGAAGAATCAAAGGATTCTGAGAAAAATAATAAGCTACATTGATACGATACTAGCATATACAAAAGATGTTGATTATAAAGGATTTGAAGAAAACAGGATGATGGTAGAAGCCTGTATATTTAATTTAAGTCAAATTGGGGAATTAGTTAATAAGTTAGAGAAACAATACATTTTAGATAATCCAGAAGTACCTTGGTTTAAAATTAGGGGGCTAAGGAATCGTATCATTCATGATTACGAAGGTGTAAACTTAGTCTTGATTTGGGAAGTTATTGCATCAGATTTAGAAGAATTAAGGGATCAGCTAAAAAAACTGAAAGAATAGAATGATTTTAAAAAAGGAGCGCCTGAAAGTTAATTTCCAGGACGCTCCTTTGTAGTTGGGTTAGAAAAAATCATCATCTTTCCATAAGATTTGATATAATGCATGGTGTGGTGTGGTGTAGTATATATACGTATGAGAGCGTATGAGATAAAGGATGGTGAAGTGGTGGTGAAAATTACGGTTAAAGATGTGGAAAAGATGGCTGATTTAGCGAAGTTGGAATTATCGGCAGAGGAAAGTCTAAATTTCGAGCAATCTTTACAGGTAATACTAGAACAGGGGGAGCGGGTACAGGGACAAATTTTTATGTTGGGAGATAAGGTCTTCCATCAGAAATGGGGCGAGGGAGTCATCGTTAGTACGAAGGGGCAGGGGAATTATCAATAGCTTTTCCGGAGCAGGGGATTAAGACGGTGCTGGCGAAGTATGCTCCTTTAAAGAGGCTAAGGTAAGGTAAGTGGCTGTTTTAACCTGGGTACTACCTGCGGGTTTCCGTATCTCCGGTCAGAACGTTCTTTAGCTTGGTTCGGAGTAATGCCGAACGGGCTCAATTCGCGTCCGTGCTCAGTTCGTCCTGGTGCCAACGTCCTTGTCGGCACCTCGTCATTACTAGCCTTACCTTCGCTAAGGACGTAGAGCTGACCTTCGATAAGTCACCCGCCGGCAGTACCCAGGCTAAAACAGTACAGGTGGGGTGAAACGGTTAAACGGTACAGCATATTTTTCGTTGGAAGGAAGAGGGGCGTTTCCCGTTTCGTGCTTGGTTCGGAGTAAGGAGGTATAAAAAGATGGAGAGAGCAAAAGAAGCTCGCCTTAGGGAATTAGTAGCCAGATTAAATCAATATGCTTATGAATATTACACTCTCGATATTCCTAGGGTGAGTGATGCGGAATATGATCGCCTTTATGATGAATTACGCACTTTGGAGCAGGAAACAGGCTTAGTTCTCCCTGATTCTCCTACCCAGCGGGTAGGAGATGTAATTCTAACAAAGTTTAAGAAACATACTCATAAAGCAAAGTTATGGAGTTTAGATAAAGCACAGAGTTATGGAGAGCTGATGGCTTGGGAGCAGAGGTTGCTGAGGGCACGGGAAGAATATAATGCTAACCTTGGTACTAGTTCCGCTTTGCCTCCTTTAGCTTATGTAGTTACTTTGAAGTTTGACGGTTTGACGGTTAATCTTACTTATGACCAGGGGCTTTTAGTGCAGGCGGCAACACGGGGAACCGGGGAAATCGGGGAGGAAATTCTGGCTCAGGTGAAGACGATTAAGGGGATTCCTTTGCGTATTTCTGAGATTTCTTTGCTGGAAATCAGGGGCGAAGCCTTGATGACGAAACAAGCCTTTGCCGCGTATAATACTACGGCTGCTGTACCCTTGAAGAATTTACGCAATGCCGCGGCCGGTGCTTTACGTAATCTTGATGTACGGGAGACTGCCAGAAGAAAATTGCTTGCTTATTTTTATGATATCGGTTATCGAGAAGGTCTGGATTTCACGAATTATAGTGAAATGCTCTCTTTTTTAGAGGAACAAGGTTTGCCGGTTCATCCTTACCATGTGCGGTGTACCGGTATGGCGGAGGTAAAGGTGGAAATAGAAAAAATAGCTCAAAGGCGAGATACTTTAGACTTTGAGATAGATGGTGTCGTTATCGCCGTAGAAGATTTACGCACAAGAGAGATGTTGGGTTATACGATTAAGTTTCCGCGCTGGGCCATAGCTTATAAGTTTGAAGCCAAAGATGAAGTGACTACTCTTTGGGATGTAGAGTGGAATGTCGGTAGGACGGGAAAAGTGACTCCTACCGCACTTTTGGAACCGGTGGAGATCGGTGGGGTGACGATTAGAAGAGCCACCTTGAACAATGTTGATGATATCGAAAGAAAAGGGGTCAAAAAGGGCTGTCAGGTTTTTATTCGCCGTTCTAATGATGTTATTCCGGAAATAACAGGAGTGGTTGAAGATTCTTTAGGCAAGGTCGAAGAGATCGAACCACCTAAAGAATGTCCGGCCTGTGGTGCGAAATTAGTGCGTGATGGTGTTCATTTCTTTTGTGAAAACTCTCTTTCCTGTAAGCCTCAATTAGTGAAAAGTTTGGTTCATTTTGCTAGTCGTGAGGCGCTGAATATCGAGGGGTTTAGTGAAAAGACCGCAGAACAGCTTTTTGAGAAACTAGAGATTCGGGAGATTTCTGATTTATATAAACTGACGAAGGAAGACTTGCTTGGTTTAGAAAAGTTTAAAGAAAAGAAGACGGAGAACTTATTGCGCGCCATCGAAAAAAGTAAGGTCTGTACTTTAGAGGCTTTTATATATGCTTTGGGTATTCCCAATGTCGGGAAAAAGACAGCTATAGATTTAGCGAGAGTTTTTAAATCCTTAGGGGTATTAAAGCAGGCTTCGCGGGAACGGCTTATAGCTATACCCGAGATAGGGGATATTATTGCTGATAGTATTGTTAGCTTTTTCGCTGATGAAAAGATCGAGCGCAGTATAGAAAAGCTGGTGGAGGCAGGGGTTAATCCTCTTGTTCAGAGTGAAGGAGTACAGGCTAATCCTTTTAGCGGGAAAACAGTGGTCGTGACGGGAACATTACAAAAATACACGCGTTCGGCCATCGAAAAACATCTTGCCGATTTGGGTGCTAATGTTTCCAGTAGTGTAGGTAAGAATACGGATTATGTTTTAGTAGGAGAAAATCCGGGCTCTAAACTAAAGAAAGCTCAGGCTATTATCGAGCAAGGCGGCACCAATCTGCGGATTCTCACCGAGGACGAATTTGAGGAACTGGCGGTAATGTAAAAGACGTGATTCATACCCTGTCTAGCTTGACGTTCATCTTGAAATAACGATATAATACGCTTATAAAGTGGGTGATGATGTGAATATACAAGCTAGGAATGAGTTAGAAAATATTAAACAAACGATTTTGAATACAGTAGAAGCTGAAGAGATATATCTTTTTGGTTCCTATGCTTACGGAATTCCCACAGAAGATAGTGATTTCGATCTTTATATAGTGATTCCGGATGGGAGTATTCGTCCACTTGAAGCTATGCAGATTATCGGCAGGGCCATTTACAAAGAACAAAAGAAGCCGATTGATATTCTGGTAAGCAGAGCGAGCGATTTTCGTCGGCGTAAGCTATTGCCTACATTGGAAAGAACAGTGGCCAGAGAGGGAGTGAGGTTATATGGATAAAATCAGCATAGTTAAAGAATGGCTTAATTTTGCAAGTCGAGATTTTAGCAGTGCCAAGTTTCTCTTGGATATGCGTCCGATCCCGTTAGAAATTATCTGTTATCATTGTCAACAAGCAACAGAAAAAGTATTAAAAGGTTATCTGATTTATCAAGATGTAGAGCCACCTCATACTCATGACTTAAGATTATTATGTAAAATGTGTGCCGAAATAGATAAATCCTTTGATGAGATGAGTCAAGCTTGTATTAATCTTACATCATATGGTGTACAACCAAGATATCCGCTAGAAATAGAAATTTTAGAAAGCGATATGCAAAAGGCGGTTAGAGATGCTGATCAGGTAATGAATTTTATACTTCAAAAACTTCAGTTTATCGGGGAAATTACACGAAATGATGGGGAGCCAAAAGTATAGCCGGAAAATATTGTTAGCAGAAAAGCACAATATTGGTAGTTGTGTTTAGGGCAAGGGGATAATTCTCTTGCCTTTCTTTGCGTTAGGTGAGAATAAATTGTTATCTTTCTTTCAGATTTGATATAATGCATGGAGTAGTGTAGTTCAGCGGAGTATAGCAAAAGATAATAAATGTGTATTGAAATAAGGGCAGGTGAAGTGATGGTGAAAATTACGGTTAAAGATGTGGAAAAGATGGCTGATTTAGCGAAGTTGGAATTATCAGCAGAGGAAAGTCTAAATTTCGAGCAATCTTTACAGGTAATACTAGAACAGATGGAAGTTTTACAGCAGGTAGAGACAAACAGGGTGGAGCCTACAGTATATGTTCTTCCCGCTAAGAATGTTTTTCGTGAGGATCAGGTAGGGACGTGTCTTTCTAAGGAAGAGGTCTTGGTAAATGCTCCGGAGGTAGAAAACGGTTATTTTAAAGTCCCGCGGATTATTTAAGCAGACTATTTAAGTTAAGAAGCGAGAGGGGGAAGTTTCTTGTCGTCATTACTTGGTTTAACCGCCCATGAATTACAGGGGCTTTTAAAGAAAAAAGAAATTAGCAGTACAGACTTAGTCAAAGAACACTTAACCAAAATCAAGACGGTTGATGATAAAATTAAGGCTTTGGTGACGGTGACAGAAAAGGAAGCTTTAGAGCAAGCTCAAAAAGTAGATGAGCAAAGAATGAGGGGGGATGAGCTCTCGCCTTTAGCCGGTATTCCCATGGCGCTTACTGATAATATTTGTACGTCAGGGATTAGAACGACTTGTGCCTCAAGGGTGTTGGAAAACTTTGTTCCCCCTTATAGTGCAACAGTGACTGAAAAATTGCAGAGGGAAGATGCTGTTTTATTGGGTAAATGTAATTTAGATGAGTTTGGTTTAGGTGCTACTACGGAAAATTCGGCTTTTTTTGCTACACATAACCCTCGTGACTTACAGGCTGTGCCTGGTGGAGCTTGTGGAGGTGCGGCAGCGGCTGTGGCTGCGGAAGAAGTAGCTTTTTCTTTAGGTTCTGATACAGGAGGCTCTCTCCGTCAACCGGCTTCTTTTTGTGGTGTGATTGGTTTAAAACCTACTTATGGATATGTTTCTCGTTATGGCGTGATCCCTTGTGCTTCTTCTCTTGATCAGGTAGGTTGTTTAACAAGGGATATGATGGATTGTGCTTTAGTGATGAATGCTATTTCTGGGCATGACCCACTGGATTCTACTTCGCTATCAGGCAAAGCTCCTGATTTTACCGAGTTTTTAATTAATGATGTCCAAGGTTTGAAAATCGGACTACCTAAAGAATATTTACGGGGCGGTCTTGCTCCAGAGATTCTTGCTTCTGTTCAACAGGCGGCGGCAAAATTAGAGGAATTAGGTGCTCATTGTGAAGAGGTTTCTCTACCTCATCACGAAGCAGTACTTGCTGCTTATCAGATTATTGCGGCGGCGGAAGCTAGTTCCAATTTGGCTCGTTACGATGGGGTACGGTATGGTTTACGAGTAGAAGGTGAAGATATGGATGCTCTCTTCAAAAAGACGCGGAGCCAAGGTTTCGGAGCAGAGGTTAAGAAAAGGATTATCTTAGGGACTTATGTTTTGAGTTCTGAACAATATGCTGCTTATTATCTGAAAGCCCTGAAAGTAAGGACTTTAATTAAAAAAGATTTGGCAAGGGTTTTTCAAGACTATGATTGTTTACTTATCCCGACTACGCCTACCGTAGCGTTTAATTTTGCTGAGAAACAGAAACAAGTGTTGACTGGCAACCTGGATATCTTTACCAGCCCTGCAAACTTAGCGGGAATACCGGCTTTGTCTTTGCCTTGGGGAACTGTACAGGGACGTCCTGTGGGGTTACAGTTACTGGGCCGAGCTTTTGGAGAAGAGACTTTGTTGAGGGTAGGTTATACTTTAGAGCAAAATACAGAACTGACACGACTTAGACTTAAGGGAAAAGGGGTGAGCTAAGATGGGAGCAGAGTTAGAAGCTGTCATTGGTTTAGAAATTCATGTAGAATTAAAAACAAAAACGAAAATATTTTGTTCTTGTCCGACCAAATTTGGTGGCGAAGAGAATACTCATGTTTGTCCTGTCTGTTTAGGACTTCCGGGGGCATTGCCCGTACTAAACAAGAAAGTTGTAGAGTATGCAGTTCGTGCCGGAGTAGCTCTAAACTGTGCGATTGAATCATATAGTAAGTTTGATCGGAAAAACTATTTTTATCCTGATTTGCCTACAGCTTATCAGATTTCTCAGTACTACATGCCTATTTGTCGAACAGGTTATCTGGAAATTGAAGTAAACGGAAAAAAGAAGAAAATCAGGATTAACAGGATTCATTTAGAGGAAGATGCCGGGAAATTGGTGCATAGTGGGAACAGTATTACTTCTTCGCAGTATTCACTAGCTGATTATAACCGGGGAGGGGCAGGTTTGATTGAGATTGTCTCCGAGCCGGATCTGGGTTCAGCTGAAGAAGCACGTATTTTTTTGGAGCAGTTGCGGGCTGTTCTTGAATATACCGGGGTTTCCGATGTGAAGATGGAAGAGGGTTCATTACGTTGTGATGCCAATATCTCCTTGCGCCCTGTAGGTTCTTCGAAATTAGGGACAAAAACGGAAATTAAGAATATGAATTCTTTTCGAGCTTTAGAGCGGGCTTTGGAATATGAAATAGAAAGACAGCAAGAGGTTTTGGAAGAAGGCGGGATCATTGTCCAAGAGACGCGGGCTTGGGATGAAGGAAAAGGGATGACGACGGTGATGCGGAGTAAAGAAGAGGCCCATGATTATCGCTATTTCCCGGATCCGGATTTGCCGCCGATTATTCTGGAATCTGAATGGGTGGAAGAAATAAGAACATCTTTACCTGAACTTCCGGAGGCGCGAAAAGAACGCTTAGTGAAGGAGTTAGGGCTTTCCGCCTATGATGCCGGGGTGCTTACGGGGAGCAAAGTCTTAGCTGAATTTTTTGATGAGACCGTGACTTTCTATAATAAACCAAAGGCGATAGCGAATTGGATGATGGTGGAGTATTTGGGGTTGTTAAATGCTAATAATATGGAGATTGACCAAAGTAAGGTCACTCCTCAGCAGTTGGCAATATTATTGCAAGTGCAAGATGAGGGGAAAATCAGTGGGAAAATCGCCAAGATTGTTTTTGCGGAGATGTTTGCTACCGGAAAAGACCCGGAAATAATTATTAAGGAAAAAGGATTGGTGCAGATTTCTGATGAGGGAGCTTTGGTAACAGTTGTGGATAGGGTAATTGATGCTAACCCTCAATCTGTAGAAGATTTTCGGGGAGGGAAGAAGAAAGCGATCGGCTTTTTGGTGGGGCAGATTATGAAGGAAACGAAAGGCCAGGCCAACCCGGGTGTTGTGAATAAACTGCTGCAAGAGAAATTAAAATAGGAAAAGATGCTGTCCCGTTTCCCGTTTCGTGCTTCGTACGAGAACAGACTAGAACTCAGCTCAGGATAAAACAAATCACCCTCGACTGTACATCCTGTACATGCGAGGGTTGAGTCTGACGTCCTGTCAGTCTCTTTGTTTTCTCAGCTTCGCTTTCGTTAAGTCTGTTTAGCTGTACTCAGCAAAGAAACGGGGGAAACGGGACAGCATCTTTTCTCAGAGGAATGGGCAAAAGTCTTATTCTGAAAATATTAAAAATATGGTACAATTATTATAAAGGGAAATATCGAAAAAATTGAACATAAGGAGATGACCTGTGATGGGATTATTGGATAATTTAGAAAAGTTATTTCGTCCACAAAAACCAAACGATTTTGAGATAGAAGATTTGAATGCTCTGCCCAAAATAGAGAAGGATTATCAACTAGAGCAACTCATAGCTACAGCTGAACAGATTCCGATATATTACGAAGGTGGGGATTTCCCAGAACAGATAGGCAATAGTGATACAGAAAGGGATGGGATGTTTCGTAAAATAGAGCAGAAATATGAGGATACACTGGAGAATATAGACAAAATATTTGAACCCGTGCTAGAAAATATGTATCAAGACTTAATAAATGAAAAATGTCCGTATGTAGCGCAACAAATAAGAAAAAATATTGAAGAGGCTGAAAAAATAATAAATGATCTTAGGGAGAGAGCCGCTTTATGGAAAAAAGCTGTATATACAATTATTTGTAAAGAAACAGGTACTTTCTATGCAGAGCGATTTTACAGAGAGCAATGTGTAACTTTAGAAAATCTGGAAAGGATTTATGCACAATATAATGAAGGAAAAGGATTAAAAGCTTTAGAAGAGGTTAGAAAAAGGTTGTATCAGGAGGAAAGGCAACTTCTCGAAGCATGGACGACTGAACGAGCTGTTGGGGAGAAGGAAACAGGGCAAAGCAAGGGCAATTTGCCGATAACCGAAAGGATTAGCCGCTAACCTTATTATAATCATTATTAAAATAAGAAATATTAAAAAATAGAATCTAAGGAGATGATAAGTAATGAGAAAGTTAGATAATTTTGAAAGAGAACATGACAGACAGAAAGCTTTGCTTGAGGGAATGAGCGAGAGATTAGATAGGCAATATAGTGATGAACCTCGGGAGTCACTGTCTGAGATAATCAACAGGACGGTACAAAGTGATAAGAAAAAGAAGCAAGAACTTGATAGACAGAAGGACTTGCTAAATAGAATGAATACGAGATTAGATGAGCAAACTCGTTATGAACCGGAGGAGGCTTCACTTATTAGAACAAGTAAGGTTGTACGGAACGAGAGGGCATCAGAGCGGTAGGTGATACTTGAACAGAGTTCCTGTTGGTCTTAATTACTATCTTAATGAAGCGGGTGATTATATGGATATGCAAATTAGGAATGAGTTGGAAAAGATTAAACAAACGATTTTGCATACGGTGGAAACTGAAGAGATATATCTTTTTGGTCCTTATGCCGAGGGAATATTTTCAGAAGACAGTGACTTTGATATCTGTGTAGTAATCCCGGATGATAGTATTCGTCCCCTTGAAGCTATGCAGATTATTGACAGGGTCCTTTATCAAGAACAAAAGAAACCGATTAATATTCTTGTACGTAGGGCTAGCGACTTTCAGCAGCGTAAGTTATTGTCTACACTCGAAAGAACAATTGCTCAAGAAGGGGTGAGGCTTTATGGATAAAAACAGCATAGCTAAAGAATGGTTTGATTTTGCAAAGCAGGACTTAAGCAGTGCTGAATATCTCTCAGAAAAGTTACCACCTCCTTTAGAAAACATCTGTTTTCATCGTCAACAGGCACTGGTGTAGTAATTGCAAGATTGGGAAATATGAAAATAATGTAGCCAAAAGAGGCGATATTGATGGGAAGTCCAGAGAATGATTTTGATGGTCCTGTAAAAGAAATTGAAGCTGCACTAAAAGATTATAGTGAATTTTACCATGAACCATCTTTTCCGGAAGCAGTCAGGGGATTGGCAGCTCAGTTTATAGAAAGACTAAATCAGGCGAAGCAATGGTCTAAAGAAGAGAAATCGTTATTAAATGCGATCCATGAAATTAATATAGAATCCCGAACATCTGATGTTTATTACTCGATATATAATTCGCAAGAAGTCAATAATGAGATATATGATAATGAAATACAAGTTATACATGATAAATGGATAAAACGATTAAAAGACGTTGAAAAAACTCGGCATATAAGCTCCAAACTAATAATGATGGGAAGTAGAATAGAAAATGAACTTAGTGAGCGGGCAAAGCTTGGAAGAGGCGCTAGGGAATTACAAGCTGATTATTTACGGCTGAAAGCACTTTTGGATAATCCGGAAAAAATAGCAAAGCTGCCGGCTTGGGAAATAAAGCAAAACTTTACGAGAAAGGATTTGCATAGATTAATATATCTTGAGAGAAAGTATTTTAGTGATAGCCCCATAAATAAATACTTATGGCCAATTATGGATAAGATGTTGCAGAATGAGAAATTGTATGCACAGATTTATGAAAAATGGTCTCAATTTGACCGTCAGAGGTCATTGCTTCAGGAAATGAATCAAAGGTTAGATAGACAACACGGTGATGAACCGCGAGAATCACTACTTATTAAAACAAATAGGGCACTACAGAATAAAGGGAATGTTAATGAGCGATTAACTACAATGGTTGAAACACAAGGAAGGTCAGGCTCGACGGTGGATAAACAGGAACCAGAGCGGTAGGCAGACACTAGTTTCTTTATCTTATAGCACATGATGAAGGGACGTTTCGTAAAGGAAACGTCCCTTCATCATGTGCTTAAAAAAGTAAGTAATAAGTATTTTTTAGGGCAGGGAATTATAATCATAATGTAGAAGAAAAGGCGGGAAGGAGTGTGGTGAGAGTGCCATCAAAGGAAGAAATAAATGTAGAAAATTATGACCTAGGGATAATCGGTGGTGGTCCGGGAGGCTATGTGGCGGCGATTAGGGCGGCTCAGTTAGGACGGAAAGTAGTTCTTTTTGAAAAGGAGAAGTTAGGTGGTACTTGTCTAAATAGAGGTTGTATCCCCACGAAGACTCTTTTACAAAGTGTGAAGACTTGGCGAGAGTTGCAAAAGCTATCGCGGATGGCGATTACAGGAGTAGATTTAAGTGAGGCTAAAATAGATATAGCAAAACTACAACAAAGGAAAAATGCAGCGGTCATGCGGGTGACAAAGGGTGTAGCCGGTCTTTTAAAGGAACACGGTGTGCAAGTTATTCAGGGCAGAGCTGTAATGGAGGAACGTCCAGATTTGATTTGGGTCGAGGATAAAGCCTATCAGGTGCGTCAGGTAATTATTGCTACAGGCTCTAGGCCTAGACGGCTTCCTTTGCCGGGGATAGATTCTTCTGCCGTGATCACCAGTGATGAAGCGTTATCTTTAGAAGAAGTACCTTCTTCTTTGCTGATTTTAGGCGGTGGGGTTATTGGTGTAGAATTTGCCCTTATTTTTCACGAACTGGGGGCGGAAGTAACGATTATCGAAATGGAAGAAAGGCTTCTGCCGCATATGGATGAAGAGATTGCTTTAGAAGCAGCACGTATTTTAAAAGGCAATGGAATCGGTTTATATACTGGGGCAAAAGCTGTAGAGATAAAAGGGGACACTCTTTTCATAGAAAAAGAAGGAAAAACCAAGGAATTAAAAGGTGAGAAAATCCTTGTCTCTGTGGGCAGGACGCCTTGTTATGAGGGTATTGACGTAGAAAAGCTAGGTCTAAAGACAGAAAAAGGTGCCATTATTACTGATGAATTTTTGCGTACCAGTGTGCCTCAGATTTATGCTATTGGTGATGTCAATGGGAAATATATGTTAGCTCATAAAGCTTCTGCCGAGGCCCTTGTGGCGGTAGAAAATATTTTGGGGCAGAAACAAAAGATGGATTATCGGGTTATCCCGCAGTGTGTTTATTCTTTCCCGGAAATAGCCTCGGTCGGCTTAACAGAAAAAGAGGCTCGGGAAAAATGTCCGGAAAGCAAAGTCGGGAAGTTCCCGCTGGCGGCTAATGGCAAGGCTCAGTTGGAGGGAGAAACAAAGGGTTTTGTTAAGGTGATTATAGATGATAGTTCTCAAACGTTATTAGGGGTTCATCTTTGCGGTGTTTCAGCTACAGAGTTAATCGCTGAAGCGGTAACAGCGATGAAATTAGGGGCTACGGTGGAAGAACTGGTAAAATGTATCCACCCCCATCCCACTATTTCCGAAGCAGTACAGGAAGCTTATTATGCGGCTGAGCATGGGGCAATTCATTTTTGGCAAAAGAAGATGATATAATGAAAGCAATCATGTGAAAAAAGAGGGCAATGATGTGGAGAAAGAAAAAGATAAGCAAAAGCCAAGTTGGTCAGTTCTAGAGGCTTTATTGGTTTTTGCTGTTATTTTGAGTACGAAATGGATTTTGCCTTTTTCCAAAATGGCTTGGTTTAATCATTTAAGTCAGCTTATTAGTCCGGGTAATGTTTATTTGGGACAAATTTTTTGGAATAGTTTGTTGATCGCGGTTTTCTTTTTTCTCTTGATTGGTTTAATCTTAAAGTTGAAATATCACTTAGCTTGGCGTGAGGTAGGATTAAAGCAAGGAGCAGGGAAAAATTGGTTACTAATTGGTATTAGTCAAGGCGTTTTACTCTTTTTTATTATGGCAATTCTCGTAGCCATTATTAGTTTGTTTTTTCCTTTTGAGGTAGAGGAACAAGCGATTGTTGATGTATTCAGGACTGCCGGGAGTGGGTGGGAGCGGTTTTTATGCCTGTTAATTGTTGCTGTGGCCGCTCCGTTTAGTGAGGAGCTTTATTTCCGCGGCTTTCTTTATCCTGCGGTAAGTAAAATAACCGGCAAACTGCCGGCGGTAATTCTTACGAGTATTTTTTTTAGTGTTCTGCATTTTGATTTAGTTAGGTTTATCCCGATCACCATTGGTGGAATTTGGTTGAATCTGCTTTACATTAGGACCGGTTCTCTTTATACTTCTATGGTGGCTCATGCTGTCTGGAATACCTTGATGATTTTTCTTCTTTTTTACGCTCAATCAGCAGGGTTGGTATAATCTCTTTTTACTTAGAAGAATGGAAACTGTTGTGCAATCTGTAGTTGTAATAGGATCTAGAAGATTATGAAAAATGAAGGAAAGGACGATTTTTTTGCGCAAGATAAAAATTGTCTTCTTGTTTGGGTTAGTTGCTTTAATAAGCTATTGTTTTTATTTTTTTGTTTTTACTTCGCTCTCAGCAGAAGGTGAGCTGCAGTTTGGACAGACGAATGAACTGTATGATTTAGTAATTAAACATGCGCTGATCTTAGATGGTACGGGCGAAAAAGAAAGGTTCCGCGGCGATATTGCCATTAGGGATGGATGTATCGTCGAGGTAGGGTCTGTGTCGGAAGTAGATTCTCCGGCATTTGATGCCGGTGGTCTGACTGTAATGCCGATGCCAGTAAGACCTGTAAATATGGAGAAGGCTGAGAGTGTGGGTGGGGGTATACTAGAACATCTTTTGAGGACAAGTTATCCTCGTTATCCGTCTTCTTATCTTTATTTTCAGGATGAACCTTATTGCGGGCTCAATCTAGCACAAGTAGCTCAACAGAGAGGGGAAAGTCCGCAAAAAACTTTTTACTATGTGCAGAAACAATTACCGGCCATGAGTAAAATTTATCTTTTGCCTTTGGGGTTAGCTGAAGAAAAATTATTGGCAGGGACAGCTTCTTTGCAGGAATTAGCTGCTTACCTTACCGGTTATCCGGCTAAGGTGACGGGGAATACGGATTTAGGGATGATTAAGCCCAATTATAAGGCGGATTTATACTTTTTTATTACGGATGATTATGAGGAAGAAAGCTTAAAACAGCTTTTTTTAAAAGGAGAATTGCCTGCTCTTGCTCTCTGTTGTAAAAAAGGTCAATTGCTTGCCCAATAAGAAGATTAGGGGAGATGGCGGGACGCAATTTTTTATTTAATAAGTTTCACAGAACCTGCGGGAAGACTTGCTAACTCACTTGTTCCGCTGATGATACGGTTATTACTGCCATTGAAAGCGACCTCCTTACCAATGACTCGACCGTGAACGGTTTGATGCGCCCCGTTCATGGTAATGCTTCCCCTGGGGGCATAAACAATGCCATTAAGCTTAATATTTTCGCCGTTGATGATAATATCGCCTTTTTGAGAGTAAAAACAAACAGCATCATCAGAGGAGTTGTTGAGATTGCTCCCATTAAAAGTAATATCGCCGGTGGCAAAAATACAACCTTTTCCGGTAAAACGGCTTCCGTTTACGGTAACATGACCTTGCACATAAATGGGGGCATCTACGTTGATATTACTACCGTTGAAGGTGCGGTTGCCGACATAGATTTGTCCGGCCTCTTCCGCTTGCGCCTTTATTGTTTCGGAAAAATCGGGCATTTCCACAAAGGGAGCATAGGGGATTTTAGCACCTACTTTAATCTTGTTACCGTTGATGGTTATTGTCGAGACGGCTTCACAGGAGCCGGTGATCGTTTGTTCCGAACCGTTAATAATAATTTTGTAATTGGCGTGAACACTTCCTGCAATGTAATGGTCACTTCCGTTAAGGGGCAAGAAACTGTTTTTACTGCCCGAGAAAAGGCTATAGTTGAAGGCAGCACCGATGCTTTCCGTTGTAGCAGAAGCACTAGGGCGTACGGTAGCACTCTCCAGCCCGAGGACTTGGGCGAAAACATATTGAATCTTTTTGGTGCCGGCTATATTTATGGTTTTATTAGCATCAGAAAAAGTAATAGCAATATCTGAAGGCTCGTAACCATTTAATTTAATATAGTGATTAGCTGTTGCTGTAGCTTTTGTGGTATTGGGTAAATCTTGGGCGGCAGCGAGGCAGGTGGCATCGAGAGCATTTTGCAGCTGTTCTTTTTCCAAAATTACCCTACCTGTGTCGAAAACCAGAGCACAGCAGCCCATAAGCGCAGTCATCGTTAGGGCTAAAAGTACCATGACAGAGCCTTGATTATTTTTAAAAAGTCTGCCTTTCATTGGCCTCACCTCTTTCTCATAAAAAGTATTTTATGTAGACACAAACAGCTCTATTTAGGAGTAATAAATAGAGCTGTTTCTAAGTCAATAAATAATGCTAGGGCAATATTTATTATATTAAGTTGTAAAGATCTATTTTATAATATATTTCTACAAATAGTTAGAAAATCCTGCCTAATTAGCAGGAAAGATACTTTTATTTTCCCTTGCAAAAGATACTGAAAAAATTTACTTACTTATGTTATTCTAAGATTGCAAGACTAGTAATTTTATTAAGTAAAAGGAGGGCAAGAGGTATGTCAGTGTTCAAAGAATTTAAGGAATTCGCGATGAAAGGTAATGTCGTGGATCTTGCTACTGGTGTAATTATTGGTACTGCTTTCGGAAAAATTGTCTCATCGCTGGTTAATGATATCATCATGCCGTTGATCAGCGTAGTAACGGGTAAGATTGATTTTACTAATTTGTTCATTAGCCTTGATGGTCAAAAATATGCGACTTTGCAAATGGCGAAAGAGGCTGGGGCAGCGACTTTGAATTATGGGGTTTTTCTCACCAACATTCTTGATTTTATCATTATCGCCTGGGCAATCTTTATTATGATTAAACAGATTAACAGATTTAAGAAAAGTGAGACCATCGTAGAGGTAACGACGAAGAATTGCCCCTATTGCCAGAGCAGTATTCATATTAAGGCTGTTAAATGTCCTCATTGTACATCAAAAATTGATTAAATAAGCTTAGGTATGTTGTAAGTTGTTGGTAAGTGGCATTTAAAAGTTGTTGACAAAAGAAACGAAATGCTTTATTATGTTAAAGTGATAAAGCGGTTCGTTTCCAATAATCACGCTTTATTCATAGCAAATCATTAAATTAAGAAGGAAATATTACGCGAAGGAGAGGGTAAACATGAGGAAGAAAAGTTTAAGCAAAAGTATTATTTTAACACTCATTGTAGTTTTGGGAATGTTCGTTTTGGGGGGGTGTGGTGATAAGGACGTCGCTGATAAAAACAAAGATCCTAATGCTGCGTTAAAGGATAGAGGATCTGTCGTGATGGGTCTGGATGATACGTTTGCGCCGATGGGTTTTCGGGATGAAAATAATGAGATCGTGGGCTTTGATGTGGATCTGGCCAACGAGGTTTTTAAGCGGATTGGCATTGAGGTAAAGTTCCAACAGATTGATTGGACCATGAAGGAGACAGAGTTGAAATCCGGTAATATTGACGTCATTTGGAACGGTTATACGATTACCGATGAGAGAAAAGCAAAGGGGGTAGCTTTTACCCAGCCGTATTTGGAAAATAGACAATGGGTTATTACTTTAGCGGATTCAACTATTAATTGTAAAGCTGACTTAAAAGGTAAGCGTGTAGCTATCCAGAATCAGTCCAGTGCGGTAGATGCTGTCAATGCTGAACCGGAGTTGGTGGCAAGTTTTGCCGGAGGAGAGCCTGTTTTATTTGATACAAATAATGAAGCGTTTATGGATTTAGAGGCGAAGAGGGCAGACGCCGTAGTAGCTGATGAAGTCCTGGCCAGATATTATATTAAACTAAGAGGTGTGGAAAAATACAAGGTGTTGGAAGAGAATTTTGGTGAAGAAGAGTATGGCATCGGTGTAAGAAAAGATGATGTCGAATTATTAGAAGCAATTGATAATGCCTTGAATGAGCTCAGGGAAGATGGAACATACGAAGAAATCTATCAGAAATGGTTTGCTGAGTGAAATTAATCAAAGAGTAGTAGGTTGATTTTGATGATAGAGTATATTTTAAAGCTGATACCTGCCATGTTGTCGGGTCTGGAGATTACGTTAAGTATATTTTCCTTGACCCTTCTCTTTTCTATCCCTTTGGGGATTCTTGTGGCAGTGGGCCGATTATCGAAGCTCAAGCCATTGGTTAAGGTCATTGAATTCTATATTTGGGTTATGCGCGGGACTCCCTTGCTGCTGCAAATCATTTTTATTTATTTTGGTTTGCCGATCATCGGGATTACTTTTGAAAGGTTTCCTGCGGCGCTGATTGCTTTTATTTTGAATTATACCGCCTATTTTGGGGAGATTTTCCGGGGGGGAATTGCGTCAATTGATAAGGGGCAATATGAGGCGGCGAAGGTTTTAGGTTTTACCTCGGCCCAGACCTTTATTAGAATCATTCTTCCGCAAATGATCAAAATAGTTTTGCCTTCTGTGGCGAATGAGGTGATTACGCTGGTGAAGGATACTGCTTTAGTATATGTAGTAGGCTTGGGTGAACTTCTGCGTTCGGGGAAAATAGCCTCCAATCGAGATGCCTCTTTAGTGCCTTTAGTGATGGTAGGTGTGTTTTACTTAGCCCTGACTTGGGTTCTAACAAAGCTTTTCCAAAGGATAGAGAAGAGATATGCTTATTATCAGTAAAGGGCAGGGAAAAATTAATAAAGCAAGATGGGTAAGGGGAAAAAAGCATGTTGTTGAAAGTAGAAGG
>Ga0265294_10000937_pt1 | contig 39373 bp, 34 predicted proteins | sample MunlanPumphouse3_FD_192504 | JGI IMG/M metagenome (GOLD analysis project Ga0265294, IMG submission 192504) | Groundwater microbial communities from a municipal landfill in Southern Ontario, Canada - Pumphouse #3 | ecosystem: Environmental > Aquatic > Deep subsurface > Groundwater | place... | reverse complement strand
ATCTTTTAAAAATTCTTTTGGATTTAATACTGGCTGCAATAATAGCGAACATCCTAATGAAATAGGGGATATAATATTTATAACCACACCATAAATGTGATACAGCGGCAAAAATCCATAAAACATATATTCTTTATGTATTACAGGGCTATAGAATTTTGAGCCTTCGCCCAATGAAACAATATTACTATGTGTCAGCCCAACGACCTTTGGATTCCCAGTTGAACCACTGGTAAATGAAAGCATTGCTAAGTCATTTAAATCTACATCAGCAGCGACAAAGTCTTTTTCATCTGTATCGTCTGGGGTTTCAATATCAAACATTTTTGGGCCGCCATCTATAAAATATGATTTTTGAGCCAATGCCAATTTACAATTGGTGTGTTTCATCATATTCAAATGTTCTGTAGCTGATAAACCAGTATCTAACATAAGTGCCTTGGCACCCTGGGAAGTAATTGCAAAATAAGATTTTATAAATTCCGGTGTGTTACCAGATAAAATCGCAACAACATCTCCTTTTTTAATTTTGAATTTCTTAGCTAATAAAACTGCCCTTTTTTTAACCGAAATCAATAAATCGCCATATGTTTCACCCTGACGAACAAAAAAGGTACGTGCTTTGTTTTCTGTACACGCTTTATATAACATTTCATAAATATTATTTATCATATATACACCTTTTTAGTCTGTCCGCAGATTGTACCTATCGGACCCAGGAAAAACAACCTATAAATACTTTTTCTCAATTTATCCCTTAAAAATATGGGTTGATGATAATTTTGGTTGATTTTTGACGAATCGTGCCTTAAAATAAACCCGCTAATACAAAGGTTGTTAAAATGGCTAATAAAAAAGCGTCAAAGATTGTCGTAAAGATGAATAATCCAGAAACCGGCTTCTTTTACACAAAAACTAAAAATACAAAATCTGAAAACACTCAGGGCAAAATGAAAATGCGGAAATATGACCCAAAGGTCCGCAAACATGTGGTATTCACTGAAACAAAAATGCCATCGTAATTTTAACCGCGCTTGGCGCGGTTTTTTAATCACAGGACTTTACAGATGAACCTTTACCAATTTGTATCTGATTCTATAAAATCATTACTGGTAAAAATTCCAGAGCTGGCAAACGTGGATTTATCAAATATCAGTATAGAAATTCCCAAAGATAGATCGTTTGGTGATTTTTCAACTAATGCAGCAATGATTTTAACCAAGCAATTGGGGAAACCTCCACGTCAAATCGCAGATATAATTTTACCATATTTAAAAGAATTAGATTTTGTTGTGGACGCATCTATTGCTGGTCCTGGGTTTATAAACATAAAATTAAAAGATTTATTTATTTTTAACTATGTAAATCAAAAACCAGATATTAAACCAGAAACCATTGATATGGACTATGGCGCATACAATGTTGCAAAATCTTTGCATATTGGACACCTGCGCACATCCATAGTTGGTGACACATTAAATCGGATTGCTAAATTTTTGGGGCATAAAACCATATCTTATAATCACATTGGTGACTGGGGCCGTCCAATGGGACTGGTTATGGCATGGATAGAAAAGAATTCTATAACCGAAATAACGGCCAAAGAACTGGATAATTTTTATCCACTGGCTGCAGAATATGCAAAAAACAATCCTGAATTTTTGGAACGCGCACGGATAATCACCGCCGAATTTCAAGAAGGTAATTCAAAATGGACCGAGCTTTATAACAAATTTATGCCGATTTCTTTGGGCGCAATGAACGATATTATCAAACGTTTGGGAATGTTGCCTTTTGATAATACCTTGGGCGAAGCGAACGCTTCAAAATATTTGACACCAGTTGAAAAATTATTGCGTGATAAAAATTTGTTACAAGAATCTGACGGCGCACAAATTGTTACTGTACGCAAAGATTCTGATACTGCACCAATGCCACCATTTATGTTTTATAATTCCAGGGGCGCAGATACTTATGATGCGACTGATTTAGCCGCATTGTATTACAGAAAAATTACAGATAATCCGGATCGGGTTATTTATCTGACTGATGTACGTCAAGCATTACACTTTGAACAAGTTTTCCGCGTAGCCCAGATGATTAACCTGTTTAAGCCAGAACAACTAGAGCATCAATATTTTGGAACAATCAATGGCAAAAATGGACCATTGAAAACCAGGGACGGAAATGCTGCTGGTCTGTTGGATATTATTGAAATCGTAAATAACGCTGCACATAAACGCGTCACAGAGTCAGGCAAAGAATTACCAAAAGAAACCATTGATATGATTGCAATGGCGGCGTTGAAATTTAACGATTTGATGCATGATGTTAAATCAGATTATATATTCGATGCAGAGCAGGTTGTTCAATTTGAGGGTCGCACTGGTCCATATATTCTTTATACTGCGGTCAGGTTAAATGCTATCTTGAAAAAAGCACCATTAAAACCATGCGAAATCACAAAGATGGATACAGATGAACGTAATTTATTACTGATGATCTTAGATTTCGAACGTTGCATACTCTCGGCATTTTACCGTCGCGAAACAGATATTATCGCAAATTACGCTTATGATTTATGCCAGTTAATAAATATTTTCTATCATAATTGCCCAATTTTACGCGATGATGTTGATACAAAAGATCGTGAACGTAGATTACAAATCGCTGATAAAGCATATAAAACACTGTCCACAGCAATTGATTTAATGGGATTAAAAATACCCCCTGAAATGTAATTATTCGTATCTTAACGCGTCTATGGGGTTTAATTTAGCTGCTTTACGCGCTGGGAATACACCAGATGCTATTCCGACAACCCCAGCTACAGTAATTGACAAGAACACCGACCATATATTAAGCGGTACTTCCATATCCATAATACTGGGTAATACGGTCTGGGATAGAATAATTCCCAAAACCAGACCAACCATACTGCCCATAAATGATATTAATATTGCTTCGGATAAAAATTGAATTGTTATATGACTTTCGCGCGCACCTATCGCTTTGCGTATTCCAATTTCACGTGTACGTTCCGCAACGCTGACCAACATCATATTCATAATACCAATTGAACCAACCAATAGTGATACACTGGCAATCGCCATCAACAGCATTTTAAGAAACCCCGTAACCGTGTTCATTGTTTCCATAACTTGCTTCATATCTGTAATTTGAAAATCGTCACTGTCAGCGTCTTTTATTTTATGTCTGGTCCGTAACAACTGTTTTATTTGTTCTACTGCTATCGCATTGTCCGCGGTTGATGTCAATTTGATAACAACCTGGGGCACTGAATTTGGAAATCTAGAACCTATAATTCTCTTTTGCAGCGTAGTAATAGGAATAAAGACCATATCATCACTGTCGGTCATACCTGCGCCACCTTTTTCCTTGGTAACACCAATTACAATCAGCGGAACGCCATTCATACGAACTACCTGACCCACTGGATCTTTGCCCATATCCAATTCTTCGGCGACGGTTGGGCCCAAAACAATATAAGTACTGGCATTACGAACTGCAGACCAATCAAAGAATGTTCCAGTATCCATTTCTATATTTTGAATATTTTGATATGTGGGATATGAACCAACCGAAGAAGTGCTCCAGTTTTTATTTCCAAAAACAACTGTTCCGCTGGACATTCTGGTTGGGGTTACATATTCAACATCGGGCAATTCTGATAAAGCCTCGGCATCAGAAATGGTCAAAGTATTCATGCCGGACATTGTGCGAACTCCGCCAGATTGGGACGCACCAGCGCGAATCATAATTGTATTTGTACCCAAGGATGCAAATTGCCCCGTTATTTGATTTTGCACGGCATCACCAACCGACATCATAATAACAACGGCCATAACACCAATAATAATCCCCAGTATAGTCAAAAAACTGCGGATTTTATTTCCACTGATACTCAGCCAAGATTCTTTTAAAATATCATTAAATGTCATTTTTAAGGCTCCATGTATCCACGTGGATTTTGTCGATCTAAAAGCCTGTTTATTTCTTGGTCTTGCCGATCTTGATCTTCTTTTTTATCAATTGCTATTATTATTTTTTCTACAATTTCTGGACTTGGAATAAATCCAGACATTCTGTTTCCAAGATATTTTTTAATACGCTCGTCTTGTAACTCGCGACGAGCCTCTAGTAATTTATCTTTTTTTTGCGATCGACTTGATAAGAAATACTTTATATCTCGCGCTGTAAATCTTGATGCAACTCCGTGTAAAAAGTTTCTTATATCAAATGGAGATCCTGGGATAATTTTAACATCTTGTAATTGAGGGTTTAATAACTTTATTTGCTTGCCCAATTGAAAAAGGCGTGAAATTTCCTTTTTGTCTTCTGTTATATATGTGTTTTTTACAATATCTTGTAAAGACTGTTCATCCAATCCATCCGGTAATATATATTTACAGAACAATGGTTCATCAATTCTTATCCCTCGATTAGATAAATCATGGAACAAACTTTCTGATGGAAATTCAATTTTTGAGTTTTGTAACATATTATAACTTCCTCTCGCTTTTGGGGACTGGACCATCATGAGTTATCTTGCCGTCACGAATGTGTATCAATCTGTTTGTATATTTTGCAATTTCAAATTCATGAGTAATCATTATGATTGTTATTCCCATTTCTTTATTTAATTTTTTAAACATCTGCAAAATTTCATTACCCATTTTACTATCTAAATTTCCAGTCGGTTCGTCCGCCAGTATCAGCTTTGGCTGACCCGCCAATGCTCGCGCAATCGCAACGCGTTGACGCATTCCACCAGACAATTGCGGTGGTAAATATGTTTCAAAATTTTCCAATCCAACTGATTTCAACATTTCGCGTGCGCGAACAATACGTTCAGATGATGATATACCACGATACATCAAAGGCAGCATTACATTATCCAATACGCTGCGCTTGGCCAATAAATTAAAGTTTTGAAACACAAAACCAATATATTCATTTCTGGCCATGGCCAATTCATCCGGTGTCATATGAGTAACGTCATTGCCGTATAATTTATAAGTTCCGCTGGTCGGTGTGTCCAGCGCACCAATTATATTCATGCACGTTGATTTACCACTGCCTGATGGACCCATAATTGAAACAAATTCTCCGGTACGAATATCAAAGCTGACATCAAATAAAACATGTTGCTGGCCGCCACTTTCTATGGGAAAGCTTTTGTTTATTTTCTGCAGGGAAATTACCGGTGGTTCTTTTTTCAAATCAAATCCTATTTTTATCTTACCATTCCTTGTGGTCCACCACGAGAACGCATTTCTTGTGGGCTAATCGATTTAGAATTCGTGCCTTTAATTCCAGTAATTATTTTATCCCCGACTTGTATTTTATCTGAAATTATTTCTGTTTCGGTTGCTGTTATCAACCCTTTTTTATACGGAACAAATATCAGATTTTTCTCGCCCTGTCTTTGAATGGCCAAATATTCACTGGCCTTTTTATCGTCAGCATTTTCAACTATGCCGTCAAAAGTCTTCAAAACAAATGCCGCATTAGCCACCTTCCAAACATCATTTCTTTCTTCTACCAAAATTGTAACAAACGCGGTCATACCCGGCATCAAGCGTAGATCAGAATTATCAACATTAATAACAACTGTATAAACAACAACATTACTGGTAGTGGTTGGCGATAATCTTATTTGCCGAACCAGCCCTTCAAAAGTCTGCGTTGGATATGCATCAACAGAAAAAGTTACTTTCTGTCCTTGCTTTATAACACCTATATCCGCTTCGGATACGCTGGTTTCAATCTGCATTTTAGACAAGTCTTCGGCAATTTCAAACAAGTCCGGCGCTTGGAATGATGCCGCTATGGTTTGGCCTTTATCAACCTGACGGGAAATTATAGTTCCATCAACAGGCGATACAATTTTAGTGTACCCCAAGTTAGTCAATGCACCTTCGTATTGGGATTTTGCACGCAAAACTGATTGCTGGGATGTCTTGTATTTAGTTTCTGATTCTTCCAGCTCTGAACGTGATATATACCCCTCATCAAACAAGGTTTTATTTCTTTCATATTCGGCCTTATCAAATTTTAATTGCGCTTCGGCAGAATCCAGTGATGCCTTGGACTCATCAGCCGTTGCCTGTAAAACGCTGGGGTCAATAGTAAGCAAGATATCGCCCTTTTTAACCTTGTCATTATAATCCACATAAATTTTTTCAATAATTCCCGACACTTGGGAACCAACGCTTATTGTGTTTACTGGATTAATTTCCCCTGTTGCAGATACAATTTGTTTTAAATTTCCGCGCTGAATTTCAAGTGTTGCAAACTGATTACTGGATGCTTTTTCTTTGCCAGAAATAAACGACCACGCGCCATATGCCAGCACCGCCAGCAATATGGTCCATGTAATAAATTTATGTCTTTTTATCCAATTAAAAACTTTTCTCATTCTCTCTCTCCGGTGCTTTCCATATTTTCTTTTAATTCGCCTGCTGCCAATGCCAACGCTGCACGCTGGATATACAAATCATAACGGGCTGTTATATTTTGCATTTTTGCATCGGCCAATTCCGCCTGTTGTGTTTGCCAATCTAACATCGTACTGCGACCAACCTTATACATTCCGCTAACAACGCGTTCGCTTTCTGTTGCGGATTTCAGCAAAGTCTCTGTTTGATCCAAAACCTTTATTGCGGTTTGATAATTTTGATATGCAGTCCAAATATCCTGGGCAACCGCATCTTCTTTTAATCTTTGTTGTTCTTTTGCACTTTCATAACTTGCCTGAGATGCACGAATATTATACATATTTGCAAAGCCAGCGAATATAGGCATAGATGCCCTGATACCTATACTGCCGCCCAATTTATCATTCGGATTCACACCATTATCATCACTAAAATCATAAGACAATCCGCCGGTTGCAGATATTGATGGCAGATTTTTCAAAAAGGCTGAATTTCTGCGATGCCATGCAGCATTAGTACTTTCGCCCGCAGATAACAGATCTGGACGTTGAGATTTGGCCTTTTCAATCAATTCGCTTATTGTTTTTGATTCTGCCGTACTTCCGAAATTAGCTGGCATGTCAGCAATTTTTATATCTTGCTCTTGGGAAAAAGATAATAAATATAACAGTTTACCCTTGGCTATTTCACGATTCCCCTGGGCGCGTTTTAATTCTAATTCGCGCGCAGCCAATGTTGTATCGGCCTTTAACACGTCGGCTTTGGCCACGCTGCCCGCTTTGAATTTTTTAGTTGCGGCATCTTTAGAACCCTTGGCTACTACAACTAAATCCTGGGCTGCAACGACACTTGCATCAGTATTCAGCATCCCATAATAAGCCGCGATAACATTATAAACATAGTTTTGAACCGTGTCACTGTAATCAAATCCAGTTGCGCGCCAAACTGCCGCCAACTGATTTAAATCTTCCAGTCTTTTCCCAAAATCAAAAATCAACCAGCTGGCAGATAACGAGGCCCCAGATTGAGAATCGCCCCACGATCCATTCGCATACGATTTGGTCGAAGAAACACTTGCATCAACAGATGGTAAATAATTTGCATAACCGGCGTTTTTATTAAAATGTGCAACTTCTGTAGATAAATATGCGGACGAAGTCTGTGGATTTCGGCATAATCCCAATTCAACAACCTGTTGCAATGTCAGTGTTTCTGTTGGTACTGATTTGCGCAAAGCGCAATCATCTGCGGCCAACCCCGGTATAATATAAAAAACTGAAAACAAAACAGAAACAAAAGACCTTCTCATCACCAACCCTCTAATATCAAACATTATATCATATTTTTCTTGCTTTTACACGATTCGGTATATAAAATATAGCTTGTTCTTAAATAAATTTTTTAAGAGCGGGGTCTTGAAAAACCCCGCTCTTTTAACAAGAGGAGTAAAAAATGTCGTTTGTGTCCATGCCACGCCAAGATCTGTTACTGGCTATTGAAAATTTAGCCGGGGAAAAACAAATAGATCGTGAAATTGTGTTTGAGTCTTTGGAATCGGCTGTTGCCAAAATTGCCAAGCAAAAATATGGTGAAGAATTTAACATAGCTGCAAACATTGATCGCAAAAATGGCGCCATTCGTGTTCGCAGATTGTTTGATGTAATAAAATCCCCAGAAGATGTAGAAACCGACGAATTTGGTGAATCTTTATATAATCCAGATACTATGTTAACGGTTGATCAGGCCAGCAAATATTCAAAAAATCCACAGGTTGGCGACGTTATCGAAGATCTTTTGCCAGAACCTGAATTTGGACGTATGGCATTTCAAACAGCGCGTCAAATTATGACTGCACGCGTTCGCGATGCAGAAAAAGGTCGCCAATTTGATGAATTCAAGGATAATATCGGCGATATCATCAGCGGAACAGTTAAACGCATTGAATTTGGAAACGTATTTGTTGATATAAATGGCAAAGCCGAAGGTTATATCCGTGGAACAGAATTGATCCCAGGCGAACGTCTGAATACTGGTGATCGCGTACGTGCTTTGATTATGGACGTTGCTCGCAGCAACAGCGGTCCACAGATTTTCTTAACCCGCACACACCCTATGTTCATGGAAAAATTATTCGTTCAAGAAGTTCCTGAAATTTACGAAGGTGTTATTAAAATTAAATCCGTTGCTCGTGCGCCTGGATCACATGCAAAAATCGCGGTTCAAACCGATGATCCGTCTGTTGATGCAGTTGGTATGACCGTTGGTATGAAGGGAACTCGCATACAGCCTGTTATTAATGAATGTCATGGTGAAAAAATAGACGTAATCCTTTACAGCGAAGATCCAGCGGTGTTTATCGTAAACGCTATGCAGCCAGCCAAAGTTGCAAAAATCATCGTTGATGAAGACACTCATACTGCAGCAGTTGTTGTAAACGAAGACCAACAAAGTCTTGCTATTGGCCGTCGCGGACAAAATGTTCGTTTGGCTTCGCAATTAACTGGATGGAATATTGATGTTATGAATGAAACAGAAGAACAAGAACGTCGTGCCAAAGAATTCAAAGAAAAGACTGAATTGTTTATTCGCGGGCTTGATGTTGATGAAATGATTGCACACTTACTGATAACCGAAGGTTTCAGAACAATCGAAGAAATCGCATTTGTTGAACCACACGAACTTGAAACTATCGAAGGGTTCAATCCAGAACTTGCATCTGAATTGCAAACTCGTGCAAAGACTTATCTGGAAAAAGTAGAACAAGATTATCTGGACCAAGGTCACAAACTGGGCATGAAAGATGATTTGTTAAACTTTGACTTTGTTAAACGTCCTATTATAATGAAGTTGGGTGCCGCAGGTATTAAAAGTTTGGAAGATTTGGCAGACTTGGCATCTGATGAATTGGTAGAAATTTTGGGTGAAGATAATATGTCTGAAAGACTGGCCGAGCGCATTGTTATGAAAGCTCGCGAAATTGCATATGGCATAACCCAAGACGAAGAATAAAAATAGAAAGGTAAATAATGGCCACACTTACACTTGGTAAATCAGTAACAACCGACGCAGTGCAAAGCAAAAAAGGCGATGCCGTTTTTGTAGAGCGCCGTCGTCGTGTTATCACACCTGGCAGTCATGAACTGCGGGACGAGCCTAAAAATCCCAGCGTTGCAAAAAACGCTGCCGATGAGAAATTACGCGCCGTCCTAGAAGCCGCCAAGGCACGTGATGAAGAACGCCGAATGCGCGAAGCGACCGAAGCATCTGCACGCGCCGCGCGCGAGGCTGAAATCGTTCGTGAATCACAAGAATACGAAGCGGTCAAAGAAAAACTTTCTGCAAAAGAATCTGTCGAAGAAGAAAACAATCGTCAGAATTTAGAACAAAAAAATAATCAAGGCAAAACTTTCAACAACGCCCCACAAAGAGCGCCCCGTGAATCTGATGATGATAATCGCAGAAACACATCTGGACGCAAAAGAAAAGATTTCTCCAAGGGGAAAATTTCGATTCATGACATAGTTATCGGTGGTAACGAAGGCGAAGAAATTGAAATCCGCGGCGCAAATCGTCGCCGCTCCGAAGCGTCATTAAAACGTTTTCGCGACAAAGCGCGTGCAATGTTTACCGCACCTCAAAAAATCGCCCGCGAAGTTGTTTTGGGGGACTCTATTGTTGTAAAAGATTTGGCTGTAGCCATGGCCGAAAAAGTTGGGAACGTTGTAAAAAAATTAATGGAAATGGGAATGATGGCATCACAAAATCAACCCATTGATGCCGATACCGCAGAACTGATTGCCCAAGAATTTGGGGCATCTGTAAAACGGGTATCTTCGCAACCATTTGAAGAATTATTAAACCGCAAACCTGATGAGGCGCATCTAAAACCTCGCGCTCCAGTCGTTACAGTCGTTGGTCACGTTGACCATGGAAAGACATCTCTCTTGGATGCCTTTCGTGATGCGAATGTGGTTGCTGGCGAAGCAGGGGGTATTACCCAACACGTGTCAGCATATGAAGTAAAGTCTAAATCTGGCAAGATGATAACCTTTTTGGACACCCCGGGACACGAAACATTTACGGCAATGCGTGCCCGTGGTGCAAACATGGCCGACATAGTAGTTTTGGTTGTTGCTGCAAACGATTCTATTATGCCACAGACCATAGAGGCAATAAATCACATCCGCGCAGCACAGGTTCCGTTCATAATTGCAATAAACAAAATTGACTTGCCTGACGCTAATCCACAAAAAGTTAAAACAGATTTGCTGCAACAAGAAGTCCAAGTAGAAGACATGGGCGGAGAAATCCAAGCTGTTGAAATTTCTGCTAAAAAGAAAATTGGTCTGGATAAATTAGAAGAAGCTATTTTATTACAAGCAGAGATGATGGACTTAAAGGCTGACCCAGATATGCCAGCAATCGGCGTAGTAGTAGAAGCGAAAATGGAAAAAGGTTTGGGATCAGTTGCAACAACATTAATCCAACAAGGAACTTTATCCATAGGGGATGCTTTTGTTATTGGGGAAACATATGGACGTGTTCGAGGCTTGATAAATTCATCTGGGGTACGTGTAAAATCTGTTGGCCCCAGCCAACCAATAATTGTGCTGGGTTTAGAATCCGTTCCAAATGCTGGTGATACATTAAACGTATTAGAAAACGAGGCTCAAACTCGTGAAATCGCGAATTATCGTATTACCAAAGAAAAGAACAAAGCCAGCACCGTAAAACGCAGCAGCCTAGAAGAGCTTTTTGCGAAACGCGAAGAAAACAAAAAATTAATAGTCCCAATTATTTTACGCGCAGACGTCCAGGGAAGTGTAGAAGCAATTCGTGATATGTTAAACGGAATTGATTCTGAAAAAGCTGGGGTTAATTTACTGTCTGCCGGGGTTGGTCAAATAACCGAGGGGGATATCCGTCTGGCTGCAGCAGGGAATGCCATTATCATTGCATTTAATGTTCGCGCAGATTCCGGCGTTCGTGAACTGGCGCGTCAAAACAGCGTTGATATCCGCTATCATTCTGTTGTTTATCGTATTACCGACGAAATAAAAGAAATTTTGGCTGGTAAGTTGGCGCCGGAACGTCATGAAACTTTTGTTGGATACGCAGACGTTATTGCTTTGTTCACAGTTGGCAAAGGAATCAAAGTAGCAGGATGCCGAGTTACCGAAGGCGTTATAAAAAAAGACGCTTTCGTCAGATTGCTGCGCGACAATGTCGTTGTTTATGACGGCAAAATCGGAATGTTGAAACGCGAAAAGAACGAAACCAAGGAAGTCAGCATTGGAACAGAGTTTGGTATGAGTTTCGATAAATATAATGACTTGAAAGAGGGTGATCGCGTCGAATGTTACGAAGTCGAGAACGTCAAAGCATCTTTATAAAAAGCGGGCATTTGCCCGCTTTTTTAATAAAAAAATAATGGAGGCCTGAGTCGGATTCGAACCGGCATAAACGGATTTGCAGTCCGGTGCATAACCCTTCTGCCATCAGGCCAGAGCCCCAATCATAACGAATACATTATACATTTTCAACTTAAATTTATTATGTTGAAGAAAAGCCCTATTTTCTTTATTATTTCATGGATATGTTAAGTATTTTAACCTTTACTAATTTTCGCAATCATGAATCTTCCCGTATAAATACAGCGGGCAAAAAAAACATAATTATAACCGGCCCAAATGGCAGTGGGAAAACCGCAATTTTAGAAGCAATTTCAATGATATCTGGGAATGGTGGAATGCGCGGGGCAACAATGCCTGAACTGGCCCAAATAAATGGGACTGGGGGCTTTTCCGTTCATGCCGAAATGAATAACGAAACCACTTTGTCCGTATCGTATGCCGATGGTGATTCTGGCCGCAAATTACGTATTGATAACGACAGCGCACCACTGTCTGCCGCGCCAAAATCAGTCCGCATAATTTGGCTGACCCCAAAAGAAGATCGACTTTTTGCAGAATCTGTGTCAGACAGACGATCATTTTTAGACCGTTTGGTGGCTGGCTTTGATCCCGTACATTCTGGCCGTGTGGCACGAATGTCTAAACTTTTATCGGAACGTACATTTGCAATAAAAAGCAATGCTGATGATAATTGGTTGAATACAATTGAAAAACAGCTTTCTGAAATATCGGCTTCTGTTGCAGCGGCCCGCGTGGCGTATGTGGCACAGCTAAACCATTTCCTAGATTTAGAAACCAATGCACACATTGTTCTTTCCGGCTGGTTTGAATCTAAATTTGCAAATGGCCAAAACTGTATTGATACAGAAAAAGAATATCTGGATTATTTGAAATCAAACAGACAACTTGTTTCTGAAAAAATGATTATAGACGGCGCCCATAAATCTGATTTTTCTATGTTTCGTAACGACCTGGATATGAACGCTGATATGTTATCCGCTGGTCAGCAAAAAAAACTGTTGATGCTGATGATTATCGCAAATGCAAAACTTTTAAATGCCAGAACAAATGTGCCTGTTATAATCTTGCTGGACGAAGCTGCATCCCATCTAGACGAAATTAGTCGCACAGATTTGTTCAACCGATTAGATTCAACCCCTGCCCAAATTTGGATAACTGGCGCAGAGCTGGACATTTTCAAAAATATTAAAAATGCCTTATTTGTTTCTTGCGCGGATGGCAGCGCCTGTTGTAAGGTTGAAATATGAAAGGAATAAATTATCCACAGTTACTAGAAAAAGCATTAAAAATCGTTGTTCGCGATGCTTTGCGTAATGCGCAAGTAAACGGCCTGGGGGATAATGCAAATTTTTATATCACTTTTCGCACACGTGATCCAGGTGTTGTAATTCCAGATTTTTTACGTATGAGATATCCAGAACTGATGACTATTGTTTTACAATACTCATACTCTAATTTAAATGTTTCAGATGACGAGTTCGGCGTAACGCTTACATTTGACGGTCGGCCTTTCTATATCCGTGTACCATTTGATGCCATGTTGGAGTTCAAAGATACCAGTGTTGATTTTATTTTAAATTTCCAACCCAAAGACTCTATGAACGCTGGAAACGATTTACAATTACCGTTGGAAGAAACCGACAATATACCCGATGATGGTCGGGTAATTTCTTTGGACGAATACCGCAGACGGCGTAAATCTTGATTTCCGATATTTTTAACATATAATCAAACCTATGATAAATTATGATGTGATTGTTATTGGCGCCGGACATGCCGGAACCGAGGCCGCAGCCGCGGCCACGCGTCGTGGTGCAAAAACACTTTTACTTACTAAATCGGAATCTGATTTAGGGGCACTGTCTTGCAACCCCAGCATTGGCGGCCCTGGAAAATCACAAATCGTTGCCGAAATTGATACCTTTGGCGGAATTATGCCGATTGCGGCAGATATGGCGGGAATTCATTGGAGATTGCTAAACGCAACACATGGTGCAGCGACCCAGGCTTTGCGCGCACAAATTGACCGAACTCTTTATCATAATGCTATTAAAAATTTACTTAATCAAAACAATTTGGATCTTGTTTATGAGTCTGTCGAAAATCTGGATTTAGAAAATAAAATTGTAAATGAAAAATATCAAGGTAAGGCAATCATTTTAACAACCGGAACTTTCTTGGGGGGGCTGGTTCATCGCGGCACAGAAAAAATTAAGTCTGGTAGATTACAAGATGACGGAACATACCAAGAAGCCGACAAAAATATATCAAAAATACTTGAAAAGGCCGGATTTTCATTAATCCGATTAAAAACCGGAACTCCCGCCAGAATATACAGTGACTCTATTGATTTTTCTGTTTGTGAAAAACAGCCAAGTGACGAAGATCATGAATGGTTTTCATCTGGAAAAGATGGATGCAAATCGCACGTCAGTTGTTTTATTACCCACACAACAGAAGAAACCCACCAAGTAATTCGTGACAATATAAAAAATGCACCAATGTATAACGGCAGCATTACCGGCACCGGACCGCGCTATTGTCCATCGCTGGAAGATAAAATAATGCGTTTTCCAGAACATAAATCCCATCATGTTTTTCTAGAGCCCGAAGGTTTAAACAGCGATCTAATCTATCCAAACGGCATTTCAACCAGTTTTGGCACGGATGTCCAAGAAAAATGGATGCGAACCATCCCAGGCCTTGAAAACATGCGCATAGCGCGTTATGGATACGCCATAGAATACGATGCTATTGACGCCAGAGCATTAAAATCAACATTGGAATCCAAAGATTTACCGGGCATATTTTTTGCGGGTCAAATAAATGGAACATCTGGATACGAAGAAGCCGCAGCCCAGGGTTTGGTCGCAGGAGCAAACGCTGCCGGCGCAAATTTACAACTGGACCGAACAAATTCTATGATTGGGGTTTTAATAGACGACATTACAACGCTTGGGATTGATGAACCCTATCGTATGTTTACATCGCGCGCCGAATTTCGTCTGTCTTTGCGCAGCGATAATGCTATTGTACGACTAGGCCCGATGGCTGTGGATGCTGGACTGATTACCGAATCCCAGCGCACACAAAAATATAATGAAAAAGCCGAAAAAATAGCAGAGATTGATAAACTTTATGCTGGATATATCGCCAGAAATCAACGCGAAATAGAAAGCTATAAACGTGATGCTAATTTAAAAATCCCGGCTGATTTTGATTATAAATCGCTGCCCGGGCTGACCAATGAATTAATTCAAAAACTAACCAGAACCAGGCCTGAAAACATTGCTGACCTGGCAAGAATTCCCGGAATGACACCAGCTGGAATTATCGTGGTTTTACGAAAAATTAGAACTGGAAATTAAAAAAACACTATATTAAAGTGATATTCACGCCGGCCTAGCTCAGTTGGTAGAGCATCTCATTCGTAATGAGGGGGTCGCAGGTTCAAATCCTGTGGCCGGCACCAATTATTTGTTGACAAAGATTATTGTTGTGCTATTCTTTTGCTAAAACAGCAAAGGAACTATTATGTCAGAGCTTACATTATTAGAAAAACAATCTAGAGAAAACGTATTAAGAATACACCGTGCCCTCAAAATACCATTTGGGAAAACCGCAAAATTGACGACATTATCATTAAATGCCGCTTTGTTTAGCGGACATCTAGACTTAAAAGACTTTCGATCCGTTGAGAACATATATATATATATTCAAACCATATTATACAAGAACTAAAATTTCTTGTGGAATAACATCTCTTGATTTATCCGGCAACAAAGACATTAAAGAACTTTATTTTGGCACTGGGGCTGTACCAAAATTTAAAATGATAACTTTGGCGCATTCAAATCAGATTGAAAACTTTTACTATGATGACCCCAATATTATCAGGATATTTGCCAGTGGTACAAAAGAGGCCTTTTGCAGAAATATGCTTAATAAAATAAATGCCGAACCTAATAAAAACAAAAGAAATACTTTGGAATTGCTTTTAAGAAACTATTTACACATCTTAAACTTTAACAACAAAGAAGATAAAAACTATCAAGACTTTTTAATGTCCCAGTTTTTAAAAAGATTTGGGCAAAATGTCCTTGCGTAATATCTTTTTATAAACAACTAAGGTTTAACAATGTCAGGGATTATTAACTTAAAAAAGCAATCTTCAAGAAATATATCAAGCATATATAAATCGATGAACATATCCAAAACCGACGCATATACTATGTCGACACTGTCTTTGGATGCGTCTTTAATTGACGGCCACGTAAATCTTGGGGTATTTAGATCTATTGAAGCTTTGGAGATTTTTTGTTCAAATGGACTATCTGGATTAACGTCTCTTGATTTATCAGAAAATTTAAATTTCTATAAAATTCATATTTCTTCTAATCTGCCAAATTTAAAAAGGATAGTTCTTAACAACCCTAATCAAGCGCCCTATTTATCCGCAAATCAATATTCCGAAAAAATCGGAATATTTGAAATGTTTGAAAAAGCCCGGGAAGCAGCGCTGATTGAAACCCTTCTTAAAATGATAAAGGATGAAATCGATCCAGTTGTTGAACAATTCTTAATCGGCTTGCTTGATAATTACCGAAGACAATTAGAGTTAAAAGAACACATAAAAGAAACCAAAAATGCGTTGGCTAAATTAAACGAAGAATTAAAAACTAGTATAAAAATTCATAAGACCACCGAAATTCAATTACTAGAAAAATATGGCTCAACCCAAATGCCATACGAAATACATTTTGAAAGTTTTCCCGCGGCAAGATTAAAACACGAACATTTAACGGTTCCAGAAACCGCTATTACTAAAATCCATGACAGAAATACCGCTTTGCTTGGAAAGAAACAAATCAAAAAAACTAAATAAAGTTATCTTGATTTTTAGATAAAACAATTGTATAAATATACGCATGCAAATAAGAAATATAATTATCATATAATATTCGGCACTGCGCTTTGGCGGTTGCTGGGGCGCGCATGCGCCCTTTATTATTACCAGGAGCAAATAATGTCATATCCAAAGACCGAACCAAAGGCAAATTTTCCGGAACTAGAACACCAAATATTATCTTTTTGGCATAAAGACGATACGTTTCATAAATCAATGGAACTGACCAAAAATGGTATGCCATTTTCTTTTTTTGATGGCCCACCATTTGGAAATGGATTGCCACACTGGGGACATTTGGGTGTTTCCGCCGTCAAAGATATGGTTCTGCGCTATCAAACAATGAATGGCCGTTATGCCAGACGGGAATTGGGCTGGGATTGTCATGGATTACCAGCAGAAATGTCTGTAGAAAAATCGCAAAAAAGAAACGCCAAAAAAATTGTAGAAACAGATGGGCTGCGGGCTTTTTGTGATATGTGTCGCTTGGACGTTCAAACATATACCAAAGAATGGGAAAAGTTTATTAATCGTATTGGTCGATGGGTTGATATTGGCGACGAATACGGATACAGAACTATGGATAAAAATTATATGGAATCCATGCTTTGGACCATAAAAACTTTGCACGGCAAAGGATTACTTTATAAAGATTATCGCGTAAATCCATTTGATTGGAAAAATGGAACTGTGCTTTCTAATTCCGAAGCATCCCAGGATTATCGTGAAATACTGGACGACGCAATAACCGTCTGGTTTGAACTGGATGACGGTCGTCGCGTGCTGACATGGACCACTACGCCTTGGACTTTGCCGGGGAACTCCGCATTGGCTGTAAATCCAAAGATGAAATATTTAATTATGCGTGATTCTGATAGCGCCGAATATATTATTGCAAAATCTAGACTGGGCGCATACGAAAAACAATTTGCTGCGGCCGAAAAAATTGGCGAATTAAATGGTTCTGATTTGGTCGGATTAAAATATAAACCATTGTTTGATTATTACGTGGATGAAAAACTTTATTCTATTATTTCCGCCGAGTATGTTTCTGATTCTGACGGAACCGGGATCGTTCATATTGCGCCCGCATTCGGAGAAGAGGACTTTTGGGCTTTAAAAAATATAGATCCAAAATTCCCAGTAATTTTAAATGTCGACGATTATGGAAATTTTACACCAGACGTCAAAGATTGGGCCGGCGAAAACATTTTCGAGGCAAACTCAAAAATCATCGCACACCTAAAAGAATCTGGCCATTTGGTAAAGAAAGAACAATATAAGCACAGTTATCCTTTTGGTGACAGGTCCAAAGAAAAATTGATTTATCGTGCAACCGATTCTTGGTACATCGATGTTCCAAAAATAAAAGATAAATTGATGGCCAATAATGACCAGGTTAATTGGACCAGCGCCGGCGAAAGATTCAGGTCTTGGATTGAAAATGCCAGACCATGGAGCATTTCAAGAAATCGTTTCTGGGGAACCCCATTGCCAATTTGGGTTAAAGATGGTGAATATAAAATATTTGGTTCCATTGCAGAATTAGAAGAATTCTTTGGCGTAAAAATAGATGATTTGCATCGTCCGACATTGGATAAACTTGAAAAAGATGGCTGGAAACGCATCCCAGATGTTTTAGACTGTTGGGTAGAATCTGGCAGTATGCCGTGGGCATCAATTCACTATCCATTTGAAAATACGGACCAATTCAATGACACTTTCCCTGCAGATTATATTATAGAGGGTATCGATCAAACACGCGGTTGGTTTTACTCTTTGATGGTTCTTGCAACCGCTTTGTTTGATAAGCCTGCATTCAAGGTCGTTTCTGCAAACGGAATGCTTGTTGATGAAAATAAAAAGAAGTTTTCCAAATCTGTCGGCAATTTCGTTAATCCAGAAGAACAATTGGAACACTTTGGCGCAGATGCTGTCCGTCTATTTATACTGGGCAGTAATTTTATGAAAGCCGAACCAGTTCCAACAGATAAAGAAGGTAAGGTATTTAATGAATCTATCAAAAATATACTAACCCCACTTTGGAATACGTATCACTTCTTTACCCTTTACGCTAATGCTGGAAATGTAGTCGCTCAGGATTCATCGACATCTGATAATGTTTTAGATAAATATATCTTGGCTGAACTAGATGAATTAATTGGCTTTGTATCTAGTGCCTTGGATGAATACAAGCCTGATATTGCGGTACGTGAATTTACAAGATTCTTGGAAATATTAAATAACTGGTATATCCGCAGATCCCGTGAACGTTTTTGGGGCGAAGATCAAGACGCATTTAATACTTTGCACTTTGTTTTAACCAACGTATGCAAAACCCTCGCGCCACTTGCACCGTTTATCAGTGATTATATTTATAAAAACTTAACTGGCAAAGAATCCGTTCATTTAGAAGCTTTTCCAAAATATAAAAAGAACAACAATATTCATCTTATGGATGATATGCGCCGTGTTCAACAAATTGTTGCCACTGGAAAGATGCTACGCGAAAATTATAAAATGCGCAATCGTTTACCATTACAAACAATGACTATATTCGGCGCGGACATGAATGAATTTTCAGACATTTTACGTGATGAACTGAATGTAAAATCCGTTGTGTTCTCCGACAACGTCTCATCTGTTGCTGATTCGTTTGTGTATTTAATTACACCAAAAATCGGTGCAAGATTGGGCAGCAAATTAAAAGACATTATGACTGCAAGCAAACAACCCGGATTTAATCCATCTGAATTTGGTTTATTGGATGATGAATACGAAACGCGTTTGAATGTAAAAGATGGAATAACAGGCGCCGCATTGCCTGATAATACCGCCGTGGTTGTTTTGGATACAAATTTAACACCAGAACTGATCGCCGAAGGCTGGGCAAACGATGCGCTACGGTTTATCCAGGATACCCGCAAAGCGATCGGGCTGGATGTTTCTGACCGTATAGTTTTGGAATACAACACTGATGATGAATTGTCTGCCGCGCTGGAAACCAATCGCGAAACAATCATGAAAAACGCATTGATAAAAGAAATGAAATCAGGCAGTGGCGAACATGACACCGAAATAGATGGACATAAATTATCAATCAAGATTACAAAGGAATAAAATATGAAATTTTATAAAACAGAGATTCCCGGCGTTTTTATTATTGAACCAAAAAAATTTGGTGATGAACGTGGATACTTTTTTGAATCTTATAATAAAAAAGAATTTTATGACAACGGTATAAAAAATAATTTTATTCAAGACAACCAGTCTTTTTCAAAATATGGCACAATTCGCGGATTACACTTTCAAACGGGAAAATCTGCCCAGGCAAAACTTGTCCGCGCGGTCCAAGGCCAGGTTCTGGACGTTGCCGTTGATCTGCGCAAAGCCAGCCCAACCTTTGGCAAACATGTCGCGGTTTTATTAAATGACCAAGAAAACAATATGCTGCTTGTTCCACGTGGTTTTGCACATGGGTTTTCCGTCCAATCTGAAACCACTGTATTTGCATATAAATGCGATAACTTATATAACGCTTCATCCGAAGGCGGAATAATTTATAATGATCCAAATTTAAATATAGATTGGAAAATACCGGCCGATAAATTTATCATATCTGGCAAAGATACACTTTGGCCAACACTTGCCCAGTGGCGATCCAAGGGGGCCAGATGAAATTAACACCCAAAATATATTTTGAAAAAGTTCCATCCAGCCTGGATATGGAAATCCGGAGCGAGCTGTATCATACAAACGAATTTACCTTTGCTGTGGCGGTGATTTTATCCGCCCAGGCGACTGATAAAAAGGTTAATAAAGTTACGCCCGCATTGTTTGCCATCGCAGACACACCACAAAAAATGTTAAAACTGGGCGAAGAAGGTTTGAAAGAACACATCAAAGTAATTTCGTTCTTTAACAACAAGGCAAAAAGCATCCTACGGTTAAGCCTGGCACTGGGCGATTCTGGACTGCCACACAATCGTGATGCCTTGATGAAGCTGCCTGGAATTGGTCAAAAGACCGCGAATGTTATTATGAATGTTTTATGGGGAGAACCAACAATCGGTGTGGATACACATGTTTTTCGTAATGCGCACAGATACCGCTGGGTCAGCGAAGATGCAAATACACCAGAAAAGGTAGAAGCCCAGCTGATGAAAATCATTCCAGAAAAATATCATTCAATTGCAAATCATGTTATGGTTTTACACGGACGATATATTTGCAAAGCGCTGCGCCCAAAATGTAGCGAATGCCCGGTTGCCCCATGGTGCGATGCAAAAGATAAAACTATATAAAAAACCGGCTTTTGCCGGTTTTTTATTTTCTTGCAAAATTATTTGCAGATTCCATCATTTCTAAAATTAATTTGTTTAATTCTTCCGCTGAAAATTCCCCAGCAAAGGTCAATGTAAATGTAATATTTCGCACATGCTCTTTTGCTTTGTCATAAACATCTGTGATTTTAACATCTGCAATTTGTTTATATTCTTTTTTAATAAACGCCGCCACATCGCCCGCCGCGCAACCATAAGGTACAGTTACAGAGATATCACGAACACTGGGGATAATTGCGCTGGGGCTTTCGTATTTTTTCTTTTTTGACATCAATCCCATTAATCCCTTGGTATCAAAACTGAAATACACAGGCAAATCGTTTTTAATATCAAATTCGTTTAACAAGTTTGGATGAATTTCGCCGAATACGCACACCCCGCGTCCATCACAAGAAATCCGTCCGCGACGCTTTGGATTTAACAGCGCCCATTCCGATACTTTTGCGCTTTCTGCAAAATCATCGTATTCTATTTTTGCGTCCAGCGATAAATCATCAAACAGATTTCTCAAAAATGTTTTAGCGGTCAAAGCGTTTGTATCTGAGCCGTTCATAACACCCCACAAAATATCGATTTCTTTATCGCCTTTGAATATTTTACCCCATTCAAACGCACGAATTTCGCGATTTTTCACGCGCAAATTTTTACTGACCAGTTCTGTTGCTTGGACAATCGTATTATTACGCATAAAGGCATATCCGCCCTCTACCGAGTTTTCTAATGCTATATGATCTTTGTTGGGGGCGGCATTTGCATGCTTTGGTGAATACATACTATCGGTTATAACTTCAAAAAATCCATTATGAACCATATAAGAATTTATTTCAGATCTACGCATTTCAGCGCCCGTTTCTTTTGCGCCCTGGGTCACCGGTGGTAATTTTGATGGCAGCGCGTTATATCCAATACTGCGGCACAATTCTTCTATTAAATCTGCTTTTTCGCCACGAATGTCCCACACACGCCAAGACGGCGTTTGATAACCATCCTTTGTTTTTTCAAAACCATAGCGCGACAAACGTTCTTCTGTCTCTTTATCAGAAATTTTTATTTCCAGTTCACTCTGCACAAAATTTGTATCCAGCTTTATTGGTTTGGTTTTAATTGGAATTATATCGGGTGTAATTTGATAGCCACCATTTTGAACCCACCCAATTTGTTCATATAATTTCTTTGCGCGCGCCGCGCCCTGGGCAACCGCGTCATAATTTCCACCACGTTCAAAAATCTGACTGGCAATTGATGTATGTCCAATTACGCGCGAAGCCAAACGAATTGAGACCGGGTCAAACAAAGCCGTTTCAACCAAAATGTTTTTTGTATTTTCGTCTGTTTCAGCGCTGCGGCATCCAATAACGCCCGCAACACAAAGTATTTTTTCATCGTCTGCAATAACGCACGTTCCAGCCGGCAATTCGGTCAATCCATCATAAAAAAGCAGGGCGGCTTTTTCCCCAGCTTTGGATTCACGAATATGAATTTTACCCCTGATCTTATCTGCGTCATAAACATGCGCAGGCTGGCCATGTTCCAACATAACAACGTTTGTAACGTCAATTATATCCAAAATAACATTAACACCACTGGCGTTTAAAATATCCAGAATATATTTATCCTTGGTTTGGCGTTCTTTTTGTGATTTTGCCAATTTATAAGGGGTTAATGAAAAAGCCAAACATTTATCGGTTTCAATTTTGAATAAATCGTTTGATTTTTTTGATTGATCAAGTGGCAATGTTTTTTTCGCCGTATCGTATTTTATTTTTGTGGCTGTGCGACCGTGTATTTCTTTTGCCAGACCCATATAGCAATAATGATCGCCGCGATTCGCCAGCAATTCCAGGTTCATGATATCACCGTCTATGGATTTTACTTCCAGACCAACATCTTCCATTAAATCTGTTAAATCTTTTGGCAAATCAATAAATGTTTCCAAAGTTTTCTTGCTGAATTTCATCTTTTATTCGCCCTTTAATTTTTTAAATACTCTTAAATCCATTCCGTATAATTCACGCATTGTTGCACCAGTAAACTCCCCCGCCAACCTTGATGTACCAAAACCGAATGCCAGACCACTGATGCGGCTTGGGTCAAACCCAAAATTACGCATAACCTTTGGCGATACCATTCCAGCGCCAACAATTGTAACCCAGCCGCGCGCAGTTAAAATATCTGCGCCAATGCTGGGCTCGGTATATGGATAATATTTTGGTTTAAAACGAATCTTTATATCGTCGCCATAAATTTCTTTTAAAATAAATTCTATCGTTCCTTTTAGCTCAGAAATTTTTATTCCGGAACCAACCATCAAGCCTTCGAACTGATGAAACGCTGCCAGATGCATTGCGTCCAATGCCTCGTTACGATAAACACGACCTGGGGACACAATATAGATCGGCAATTTTGATTCATCACCCTTTAAATCCATCATATAACGGGATTGAACCGACGTAGTATGTGTACGCAATAATTTCTTATCTTTTTTTATCCAGAAAGTATCTTGCATATCGCGAGCTGGGTGATGCTCTGCAATATCCAACAAATCAAAGTTATATTTTGGGTCTTCTATATCTGGGCCTGTCGCAACGACAAACCCCAAACGACGCATAGCGTTTATACATTTTTCTTCTATAATGCTGACCGTATGTAATGCGCCAGATTTAGTGCCGACACCTGGCAAAGTCATATCAAAACTGTCATTAGCCAATTTTTCATTAACCAGCTTGTTTGCCAGTTCGGATTTAGCGCCCTCAATTGCATTTTCATATTGAACTCGCAAAGCATTTATCTTTGCCCCGGTCGCTGCGCGCTGATCCGCGGGCAAATTCCGCAATGCGTCCATTTGCGCCTTAATCTCGCTTTTTTTGCCCAGCCACTTGGATTTTATATTATCCAAATCCTGGGGTGTTTTTGCATTTTTTAATTCTTTAATAAGTTCATTCATTTTTACCACCAATAAAAAACCCATCTTTCGATGGGTTTATTGTTGCATAAAGCACAAAATATCGCCACCGAAATTTTACTTGTCGGTTTTGATAAATCGTTTTGCAGCTTCGATTAATTTTTCAAAGCCCACATCGGCAGTATATGCCATTTCTGCTAAAACCTTTCTATCCAGTTCAATGCCTGCCTTTTTAAGACCATTCATGAATCTGGAATATGTCAGTCCGTGTGGACGAACAGCTGCGTTAATACGAATAATCCACAGCGAGCGAAAATCGCGTTTGCGAACCCTGCGATCGCGGTATGCGTATTGTCCTGCTTTTTCTGTTTTTTCGCGTGCTGCACGATAAGTAGACGAATGACGCCCCAAATAACCCTTGGCACGTGCTAAAATTTTATTATGTTTTTGTTTAACGGTTGTACCGCGTTTTACTCTTGCCATTTTTCAGCCCCCTATATTATTTCAAGCCATAAGGAGACAAGATTTTTGCTTGGCTCACCATGTTATCGTTTAAATACTGCGCTTTAGAACCTGCGTTATTCGCGCGTTTTGATTTTTTCCGCAATAATTTTTTGTGGCTGTTTCTGGCAACACGGATTTTACCGGTCGCGGTCATGCTTGCCCGTTTTTTCAGGTAAGACTTGGTTTTCATTTTAGGCATTTTTTACTCCATTTTTAATCCTGGCGGCAATGCCTTGCCGTTTCAGATGTGCCTATTTTGGCATAAAAATAAGAAAAATCAAGAAAATTGTAGAAAAATAAAATCTTGGTGCTAAACTCAGGAGCATGGATATAAAAGCAACGTCTTCTAAAATAGCAAAAAAAGTTCAAGCGGGCATCGTTGCCTGTCTTTTACCGGTGTTTTTCTTATATATTTTATTGGACAAGCCTGATTATAAAATTATGAATGCTATGGCCGGATTTGTTGTACCTGCTGCGCATGTCGTTGGCGATGGAATTACATGGCCCGTTCGTGTTATAAAAAAGATTAATGATAATATGTTGGTACGTCGCGGAATTCGCAGTGAAAACCGCGAACTTCGTAGAAAGCTAGATGAACTAACACTTAAACAGACCAGCTGTGTTCCTCTCGCTGCAGAAAACCAAAGGCTGGAACAAACGCTGGATATAGTTCGCTCCCAACCAAAAAGGGCTGTTTTATCACGAATTGTTTATGAAAATTCTTCTTTTTCTAGTAATACATTTACTTTGGACAAGGGTGAGAATGCTGGCATTAAAATAAACAATGCTGTATTATCTAAAAACGGTTTTCTTTTGGGAACTGTAACTGATGTCGGACCAAATTGGGCAACCGTTCGCGGCATTCGTGATACTGGCGCCAGCACGCCTGTGCGCGTCAGCGGTAGCGACGTTTTGGGCTTTTTGCGTGGTCGCGGCCAAGCACAACCAGTATTTGAATTATTCAGCGATCAAGAATTTTCCCCAACCAAAGGTATCATACTGATATCGGTCAGCGCTGGAGGAACTTTACCAGATGGAATTCCAATTGGGAAAATTGCAAATGCTGGCAATGGTAAATCTGCCCCTGTAGCTTTGGGGGCAAAAACAATGTCCGAGGCAATAGTGCTTATACAGAAATGAAAAAAATAATCAAAGTTTTATTTCCTTTTTTTGCGACATTATTTTTGTGGCGGCTATCTTCAAACATTATAAACCCTAACGGAATTTTGGCATTAATTCCGATTTTTTATTATTCAATTGTGAAAGAACACAACGAGTTTGTACCAATGGCATTGATTGGTTGTTTCTTGTTGGATAAAAATTTTGATATTGTATTGTTTTGGTCAATATTATTTTGTTTTCTTTACGCAGCCGCTGGTTTGCAAAACATAATAAATTTTGCTGACCGTCGTTTACGCAGCATTGATATATTTATGATTTTTGTTGGTTCTGGTACAGCAATATTGGGAATCTGGTCGTCTTTTTTAACAGCGTCTTTAATTCCCGTATTAACTGCAATATGGATGTTTGTAATTTCTACAGTTTTATACGCCACACTTACATATATGTTTGAGAGGATAGAATGCTGGACAAAGAGATAGCAAACACTTTTGATCGGCGTAGCGCTCTGTTTTTAACAGGTGGGGCGGTTTTAACCAGCGTTTTGATTTTGCGCATGCTGCAATTGCAATTGTTTGAATACAAAAAGTACAAACAATTATCTTTGAATAATTCTTCTCGTATAATAATAGATCCTTCCGAACGTGGAAAAATTTTAAGCTCTGATGGTGCTGCCTTGGCCAAGGACGAGGCTGTCTACCGTGCTTTTATAATTCCTGATGAATGTGACGATGTTTCTGTAGTTTTAAAAACAATATCTGTAGAATTAAAATTAACCGCGAAAGAAATAGAAAAAATTCTTAAAAAAATTGAAACCCAAAGACGCTTTCAACCAATCATTGTTCGTGAAAATATAAAATGGGCTCAACTAGCTACTTTGAAATCTTTAAATTTATCGGGATTACATCTAGAGCCAGGATATTGTCGTAAATATCCAGGTGGAGGCTTGGCTGCACACGTTATTGGATACGTTGGAACATTGGATGATTCGCGAACAAATCAAAGAGTTGCCGCAACTTCGCCATTTTTAATGACCGGACTATCTGGACTGGAAAAAGTTTTCGAAGCCAGTTTATCAGGCAGGCCCGGGCAAATTATAACCCATACAAATGCTGTTGGAAGAATAATAGAGGGCGATTCTGAAAACCGAGTTAATGCAATTCCTGGGAAAGATTTACAAATAACCATTCGTCAAAATGTTCAAAAGAAAATGGAAGACGCATTGGCTGTACACGGATCTGGATGCGGTGTTGCGTTGGAGTGTGAAACAGGAAAAATTATTGCTATGGCATCAACTCCAAAATTTGATGCAAATATATTCCGCAGTATTGATGGGGCAGATTATATAGATCAATTACGTAATAATAAATTAAAACCATTTATGAATAAAGCGATCGAGGGGATGTACCCTCCAGGGTCTACTTTCAAAATTGTTGTTGCATTGGCTGCATTAGAATCTGGCGCTATCACCAAGGATGAAAAAATATTTTGCGATGGTGATTGGGAATACGGGAAACATATTTATCATTGTTGGGAGAAAAAGGGTCATGGTTGGATGAATATGGAATCTGCTTTGGCACATTCTTGTGATATTTATTTCTATCAAGTTGCTTTGCGCATTGGTATAAACCCAATTAAATCAATGGCTGAGAAATTAGGTCTTGGGCAAAAGCTTTTGGATTTATTACCACGGGAAATGATTGGTGTTATCCCAGATCGCGAATGGAAACAAAAAAATATTCGTGCAGGATGGATGCATGGAGACACAATTATTTCCGGTATTGGTCAGGGATATATTTTAAGTAATTGTCTACAGCTGGCCGTTATGGGTGCCCGTGCGGCCACAAATAGAAAAATTATGCCTTATCTTATAGACGGTACGAACAAAGAACAAGATTTCAAAAAATTAGATTTAAATCCTGAAAACATAAAAATTGTTATGAATGGCTTGGCTCGCGTTACACAAGAAGGCGGAACTGCTGCTGGGGTTAGTTGGGTTATAAAAAATATGGGTGGTAAAACCGGAACTTCCCAGGTTCGTCGGATCAGTTTAGCGGAACGCAAAAAGGGAATTAAAACAAACGAAGAATTAAATTGGGAGCAAAGAAATCACGGTCTTTTTGTTGGTCTGGCACCCATAGAAAAACCCAAATATTCAATTGCGATTATTACTGAACACAGCGGAACTTCGGGTCTTGCTGCACAAGCTGCTGCACAAACAATGAAAGAGGCGTTAAAAAATGGCTAGAACAACCCGTATTTCTCGTGCAGAAAACATCAGTTTTAATGAAAAATTACATCGTTTTAATTGGCCTCTGTTTGCCTTGATGTGTTTAGTTTTAATTTTATCTATAATTTCTTTATATTCTGCAGGAACCCCTGTATGTGGTCCTGATTCCGGCCCATGCGAAGGATTTGGTGGTTGGCGTCCTTATGCTTTATCACAAGCTGCTAAGATGGGTTTCGGCTTTGTTTTATTTTTTATCGCAGCATTTACAAATATAAAAACATGGATTAAAAATTCTTATTTGATTTATTTTATTGGTCTGGCGCTCGTTATTATGGTCACTTTTGTTGGACATACCGGAATGGGCGCACAAAGATGGTTAAACCTGGGATTTTTTCATATTCAACCTTCGGAATTTATAAAAATAGCACTTGTGGTTGCACTGGCCAGATATTTTGCATGGCAAAATTCTATAGATCTTTCTAAATTTAAAAATTATCTGCTCCCGGTCGCTATGCTTGTTCTGCCTTTGGGCCTAATAGTTATGCAACCAGATTTAGGAACTGCGGTTTCATTGGGCCTTATTACTATTGGTTTTTTCTGGATTGTGGGCGCTCATAAAAAATGGTTTGTTATTGCCAGCATTCTTACTGTTTTGGCCGCTCCGGCAATATGGTTTGGTGGGTTGCACGACTATCAGCGCGAACGAGTAATAACCTTTATAGATCCAGATCGCGATCCATCTGGTGCAGGATACCAAATCAATCAATCAAAAATAGCATTTGGTTCTGGCGGAATAGTGGGCAAGGGTTATCTGGCAGGCACCCAATCTCATTTGTCTTTTTTGCCAGAAAATCAAACTGACTTTATATTTGCAATGTTTGGCGAAGAACTTGGATTTATTGGTACTTTTGTACTGCTTTTAATATATTCTATTATTATTGGAATGTTGTTTTGGTTTGCAAAAACATCTAAAAACAGATTTGGGCAACTACTCTGTTTTGGATTTATGTTGAACTTTTTCGTTTATTACTTTATAAATATCGCCATGGTTTTGGGATTAATGCCTACCGTTGGTGTTCCACTGCCACTGATGTCATTCGGCGGAAGCTCGCTTTTGTCACTGATGTTCGGATTTGGTTTGGTGCAAAATGCGCATATAAATAAAGACCAACAATTATCTGCAAAGGGCTCTTGATTATGAAATTACTTATTGTTGAATCTCCGGCGAAAGCAAAAACTATTGAAAAATATCTGGGCTCTGGTTGGCATGTTGTGGCATCTGTTGGACACGTGCGTGATTTGGTTCCCGAAGACGGTTCAGTTGATACTGAAAACGATTTTGCAATGAAGTGGCAAATTATGCCGGGCAAAGAAAAACAAATAAAGCTGATTCTGGACGAAGTAAAAAAGGCAGACGCCGTTTATCTAGCAAGCGACCCTGACCGCGAAGGAGAGGCTATTTCATGGCATCTATTGGACATTCTAAACTCCCGCGGTGCATTAAAGGGCAAAATGGTTCAACGTGTTGTTTTTAACGAAATTACCAAGAAAGCAATTTTGGAAGCAATTGAAAATCCACGCGAAATTGATCAAAATCTGGTTGATGCTTATCTGGTTCGCCGCGCACTGGATTATTTAATTGGATTTAAATTATCGCCAGTTTTATGGCGTAAAAACATGGGCCGCAGCGCTGGTCGCGTACAATCCGTAGCGGTCGCATTGGTTGTTGATCGTGAACGCGAAATAGAAGCATTTAAACCAGTTGAATATTGGTCATTAAAAACAGAAAACCAAAAAGATAAAGGTACTTTTGTTTCAAGCCTTATAAAATTTAATGGTAAAAAAATTGATAAAATGTCTGTTGAGAATAAAAATTCAATGGAGGAAATTTTATCAAAAATCGGCGCGCCAGTTATTAATGCCTCTGTTTTAACTATTGAAAAAAAGAAAACGTCCCGCAAGCCTGCTGCGCCATTTACAACCAGCACATTGCAACAAGAAGCCGCGCGTAAATTATATTTTTCTGCAAAACGCACCAGCAGTGCGGCACAAAAACTATACGAAGCTGGACTTATTACTTATATCCGCACCGATTCTACAAATTTATCTGCGGACGCGGTTCAATCAATTCGTAAATATATTGCTGGTGAATATGGGGATAAATTTTTACCAAAATCGGCGAATATTTATGTAACAAAATCCAAGAATGCCCAAGAAGCGCACGAAGCAATTCGTCCAACGGCTGCGGATTGTGCAAGTGTTGAGATTGGCGTGGACGAAGACAAACTTTATGATTTGATTTGGAAACGCACAATTGCGTGTCAAATGACCAATGCAGAATTTGATTCTGTTATTGTTGATATTGAAACTGACAATAAAATTGCTGTTTTTCATGCTGTTGGAACAACGCGGACATTTGATGGATTTTTAAAAGTTTATGTAGAGGGCAAAGACGATTCTGACGAAGACGATGAAGAAACAAAATTACCAGGGTTATCAGTTGGCGACAAAATTGAAATTGTAAAATTATTACCAGAACAACATTTTACACAACCACCCGCCAGATATTCCGAAGCGTCCCTGATTAAAAAATTAGAAGAATTGGGTATCGGCCGCCCATCAACATATTCAAGCATTATGAGCACGATTGTTGATCGTGAATATGTGAAAAACGAAAAACACAGATTTTTCCCAACCCCCAGCGGTTGGTTGCTGACTGCATTTTTAACAAAATATTTTGCCGATATTGTGGATGTAAATTTCACCGCAAAAACCGAAGACTCTCTGGACGATGTTTCAAACGGGGCATTGGCGCGCGGTAAGGCATTAAATGAATTTTGGAATGCGTTTTCACCACTTGTTAAAACCGCGGCTGGAATTGCTAATCCAGATGTTATGACGGCTGTAAATGATGCGCTGCAAAAACATTTATTTCCGGACGGAAATACAAAATGTCCCGAATGCAAAAATGGCGAATTATCATTAAAGGTATCAAAATACGGCGCATTTCTGGCGTGCAACAATTATCCGACGTGTAAATATACCCGCGATTTATCCAAAGAATCTGCTGGCACAGATGGCGAAACAAAACCCGCCAGCAATGGTCCAACAGATTTGGGGGACGGCATAACATTTCGCATTGGTAAATTTGGTGCGTATGTTTCAGACGGCACAAAAAATGCGTCTGCAAAAAAATATAACTCTGATACAATAACGCTGAAAATTGCCAAAGAATTATTGGAAAACGCTGGTAAAAAGGCCGAAGGCAAAGACATTGGAACAAACCCAACAACAGGCAAACCAATTTTATATTTTGCAACCGGTCGATATGGTGCGTATATTTCCAGCAACAAGGTCAATGTCAGTGTTAAACAAGAACCAGACCTGGAAACCGCCGCAGATTTAATAAATAATAAAAAACCAAGCGCTAAAAACGCATGGGGAAAAAAGAAATAATTATTTAACTTTTCTTATTTTTAAAGTAACTTATCAAGCCTAAAATACCAACTACAAGCATTCCGCCTAATGCTTTACCTAGATTTTCTGTGTTTAAAAAAGGTAAAAATATTATAAACAAAACCAACCAAAAAATCCAACTTTTGTTTTTCTTATTTTTTTCTGTTTTTTTCATTAAAAACTCCTTTAGAACTTATATAATCAAAAATTGCATTAAATGTAAATCTATTTTATACTATATTTAAATGGTAAATTATGATAATAATTTTAACGATGAACTGCGTCAACGATTAAGTATTGTTGATATTATTAGTCGTCGTGTCCCTTTGATTAAAAAAGGACAAAACCACTGGGGATGTTGCCCCTTTCATAACGAAAAAACACCATCTTTTTCTGTGAACGAGCAAAAGGGCTTTTATCATTGTTTTGGTTGCGGGGAACATGGTGATATTATTTCGTTTGTTATGAAATCCCAAAATATGGGATACATTGATACAATTAAAGAATTGGCGAATCTGGCAGGACTAAAGCTGCCAGACTATAAACCCAAATCGCCCGAACAACAGGCACGTGAAAATTCATACTTTGAAATCATGGAATCTGCGGCAAAAACCTTTTCAGAAAAACTGTATGACGAATCTGGTCGCGCCGCACTGGAATACATCCGCGGCCGTGGTTTTACAGACGAAGTAATTAAAAAATATCGCATTGGATATGCGCCGAAAAATAATATTTTATCTGCAAAATTTAGCACCCAAAAAGAAGCAAATGTAATTGCAACCGGCCTGGTGCGCCGTGGGGAACATGGTCTTTACGATTTTTTCCGCGACAGATTAATGTTTCCTATTTTTAATATCCACGGACAAATTGTTGCATTCAGTGGACGATCCATGGACGGCTCGGAACCAAAATATATCAACACATCAGACACAGAATTATTCCATAAACGCAGAACTATATTCGGATTAAATTTTGCGCGCGATGCAATTTACAAGGCCAATCGCAGCATAGTGGTCGAGGGCCAAATAGACGCAATCAAAATGCAAACCTATGGATTTGGAGAAACTGTTGCGCCACTGGGAACTGCGCTTACCGAAGATCACTTGCAAATTTTATGTAAATCAAATCGCAACATAACATTTTGTTTTGATGGGGACACGGCGGGACAAAAGGCCGCAGCACGCGCCGCCGGTTTAATAATGCCATTTTTGCGCGACACATCTGATGTTCGTTTTGCATTTGTTACAGGCGGCAAAGACCCAGATGATATTTTAAAAAAATCAGATGGCGTGGTAGAAATGAAAAAAATTATTGATTCGTCTGCGCCTTTGGTTGACTTTTTATGGAACACAGCGAATAAGAATTTCTTGGTTTCAACGCCCGGGGGGCGCACCCGCGCAGAAAAATTCTTAACAACAGAAATTAAAAAAATTACAGATCCAACTTTACGAGCCGAGTTTGATCAAGAATACAATCAAAGAAAATTTAACAGTTGGCACAAATGGAAAAAGAACGCCGCTAATAATGTCGAACATTCAGAACCCGTACCAGAGGTTGATAATTTAACAAAAAATACATTATCTGGAATTATTGAAAAGTTTCCTGAATTGGCCGAAAAACATTCTGATTTTTTATTAAAAATTGGTGCAGATTTCAATGGTTCAAAAAACGCTGTATGTGCATTAAACCAAGAAGATGCAGAAAAATTTATCGTTTCAATAAAACTTAAAAATTATATAAATAATTTACAAACAGATCGTATGTCCGCATTAAAAGAAATGACGCCAGAGGCATTAAAGCGCGTTAAAGCGTTGGATTCTGAAATTGAATCTGCCACAGAAAAGCTAAACAAACTTGCTGAAATTTAATTATTAAACAAGAAATGACAAATGTCGCCGTCTTGCATAATATAATCACGACCAACTAAGCGCATTTTTCCCGCTTCTTTTACAGCAACTTCGCCGCCAAATTTTAACCAATCTTCTGGCTGAATTATTTCTGCACGGATAAAGCCCTTTTCAAAATCCGTATGAATTTTTCCCGCCGCCTGGGGCGCGGTCATCCCGGTTGAAATCGTCCAGGCGTGTGCCTCTTTTGGGCCAATTGTATAAAACGTTTGCAGTCCCAGTGTTTTATATCCGGTCTTTATAATCTGATCCAGACCAGATTCGTTTAACCCCAAATCAGTTAAAAACATTTTTCTTTCTGACACATCCGAAATCTGGGCAATTTCCATTTCTATTTTTGATGATATTACCAGTACCGCAGATTCACCACCAATATTATCAATTACCGCTTTTGAAAATTCATTCCCGTTTGCGGCGGATGCCTCATCAACATTACAAACGTAAATAATTGGCTTTGCTGTTAATAATTGAAATCCTGTTGTGTCCGCGTCGGACTTTCTAGCGGGGGTTCCGCGCACTAAATCCGCCTTGATTTTTTCTGCGGCATCAAGCGCTTTTATGGCCTCTTTATCTTGTCCGCGTGCCTTTTTTGTTAAATTTACAATTTGTTTTTCCACGCTTTCTAAATCTGCTAACATCAGCTCTGTTTCTATTGTAGCAATATCGTCCAATGGGTCTATTTTTCCGTTTACATGAACAATATCATTGTCTTCGAAACAACGAACAACGTGTATTATCGCGTCAACCGCCTGGATATGACCCAAGAATTTATTGCCCAGTCCCTCACCACCACTGGCGCCCTTGACCAGGCCGGCAATGTCTACAATTTCTAATCCAGTTGGTATTATTTTTTGGGATTTCGCGGCCTCTGCTAATTTTTCCAATGTTTCGTCTGGAACAATAACCTTGCCTGTATTTGGTTCAATCGTGCAAAATGGGTAGTTTTGCGCAGCCGCAGCCTGGGTAGCGGTCAAAGCATTAAAAAGTGTAGATTTTCCAACATTTGGTAATCCTACAATTCCACAATTGAAACCCATAATAAAATCCTTTATAATCCAAATAATATGAACTACTTGTGGGAAGAATTCAACATAAAAACATTTCCCGCGGAAACTATCGTTTTTCGTGACGGGGCTTACCAACCCGAACTATCGACCCTGCCCAATAATTCAAAATTGGAAGACGGTTATGATTTACCAATTCATATTGTTTATGTTGGAGAAATTTCTGATAAAAAGGATTTAAAATTTGAACTGTCTGCGCCAAACCAGCAGGTGTTTTTTACTGCAAAAATTATAAATAAAACACCGGCCTTTTTGAATATTTTTATTAAAAACACCGGTAAAAACTCTGACTTTCGTGGCAAAATTTTGGCCCAAAATTTCAGCTCCCTATCTATTAAAGAAACCGCTCAACACTTTTCTAAAAACACGGGGATTTTCTTGGAAAACAAAATTGTTGCGCACGCAGGAACCGAAACGAAACTGTTTGGTCTTGCAGAAATAGAACCGGGGTGTGATATGTGCGGATCCGATATTGGTTTTGCTGCCCTGGCGGCCCCAGATGCAAAAATTCAATTTTCGCCAGATCAACGAATTTCTGCCGTACCGGACACAGCTGGACACTCTGCCTTTATTTGGCGCGCAACGCCGCCCCAGGTTCAATTTTTACAATCTGCAGGCCTGTCTGCCCAAGAAATTAAAAAAGTTTTAGAGGAAGCCTTTACAAACGATTCTTTTTAATCTATAATTTGCGGGCAAAATAAGAAAAGGTTAACGTTATGAAGTTTTTAAGCTCCCTTAAAGGATGGAAAAAGCGCGGCAACATTAAACAAATTCGCCGTGGGAAACAAATTATATTGATTGATCCAGACAATCCTAAATTTAAAGCCAAACAAGGCTTTAAAAGATAAAATATATACTTTTCAAGTATCCTGCTATATGCAGGATATTTTTTATTATTAAATAATATATTTATATTTATTGTTTATTTTGTTGTGCCTGTTAAATGTGTTAAAAACGGCTATTAACTTTTTATAAACACGTTTTCAACACAAAAGCCCTAAATTTCTGGGATTTTATAAAAAATGGTTAAAATAGTTGGTTTTTAATAAACAAACAATAAAAGCATAGTTTTTTCAATAAATTAACATTTTTCAAAGAATTTATTTTGTGCTTGTTGAAAACCCATGTTTTTTGTTAAAATTAGGAAAGAGAGAATAATGAAGCAAGAAGTATTAAAATCCTTGGCGAATCCGGCGCGCATATTTTATGTGCCCTATAATTTGGCGGTATTAAATTTTGTTGCGCAGTTTCTTATTTTTATAACAGTTTCTGTAGTTGGTATGATTTCTACGTCGTCTTTTGAAATGCCAATAGAGCCTTTGTTCTTTCTGTTGTCGGTAATTTTGGTTCATTTTGTTTTAATGGTTTATTCAAAAAAAGAACCCCAATTATTACAAATAATTTTGGCAAAAATAAGATTATTTGGAAAGTTTATACCAAAAAGTTTAAAGGTTTAAAAGTTGAACAGCTTTTTTAGTTTTTTTGTATCAGATCTTTCTTCGCCAATTATGTTGGTAATGTTTGGCGCAATTTTGTTATTTGTGTTGGTTCTTTATTTATATTCAAGCGTTTTATCAAAAGTGGTTTTGCCTAAATTTGGATACAGAAAATATTCTGACTATTTGCCGTTTTCTTCTATTTATTCAGATAACGCAACAATTGGTTTGTTGGACGGATCGGTTGTTCGTGCATATGAAATTGCTGGAATTCAAACATCGATGCACGACGAAACAACTAAAAAGAAATTTTTAGAACTGCGCGCACAATTATTAAATCAAATAAAAGACCCAGATATTACAATACGGTTTTTTATGATACGGGATGCGGTGCAAAAAAATACAAACTATGAATTTGATCAGCCGGTATTACAAAAAATTAGCGACAGATGGAATACCCAGGGGTTAAAAATATTTAAAAATACATATTATGCAGTGATCAGCATCAAGGGCGGTGCGCATGATAAATTGCTGCAAACATCAAATTATTTTGAATCAATAATGGCGGCATATAAACCAACATTGTTGAAGCATAATACCAATAAAAACTTTGCGTCTTTATACGCCAGAATTTTGTCCCCGGTTTCAAAACCAAGCGTTTTAAGGGCGGACGCGAACATGTCCAGTCTGATGACGGCAGACGAAATAGAGTTTAACAGAAATGGTACCATTCTTGCCTCTCATGGATCTGAAAAAAAACATCTGGCGGTTGCGTCTTTTAAAACGTCACCAGATTTTATGGATGAAGATTTCTTTAATACGGTTGGAACAATACAAACAGAGTTAATCTGTATGAGCGGATTTAATGTTTTAGGCTCGGCAAAAACAGAAACAGTTATTCGTCAAAAAATGGCCAGCAGCGATTCTAATAAAAACGAAAGCGAAGAAGTTGCTGCCCAACAAATTGGGGAAGCATTATATTCTATGGATGAAAACGTAACCGGAAATCAAAGCTTGATGGATTATTATCCTTTGTTTGTTTTGTCTGGTGATACCGCCGAAGAATTAGCAGAACATGTTGATGAGTTTAATAAAATTTGTGCCGGATTTGGTGTGGCACCAGTTTTTGAAAAGTTTGCGGCAAAGCCTTCGTGGTTTTCTTTGATGCCCGGATACGATGTATTCCCGCGGTCTTTCAAATTATTGTCTATGACTGCGGCAATCAGTTTTCCATTGTCCAGTTCCCCCGTTGGTGTTGCAAACAGCGATTGGGGTCCCGGACCGTTGGTTGTGTTTCCAACCAGCAGCGGTACACCATATCAGTTTCAATTTCATGTTTCTGAATCGGCGGCTGCGGTGGCGCACACTTTGACTATTGGTCCAACAGGCGGCGGTAAAACAACGTTATTTTCATTTTTAATTGCAATGTCAATGCGACATCCAAAATTAAAATCATTCTTTTTTGATAGAAATCGTGGGGCTGAAATATTCACATTGGCAACTGGTGGAAAATATTTAACCTTTAATGCCAAGACAAAATCCAAAGACAAAGTAGCGGCAGGATTTGAAACACAATTAAATCCATTTAAAATGGACGACACTAATGCCAATCGGGCTTTTTTGCGTCGTTGGTTAATGATACTTTCTGGGCAGTCTGACCCACAATCTATGGATGAAATTGCGCGCGCCGTATCGGTTAATTTTGATTATTTAGACGAAAGTCAAAGAAAATTAAAAAACCTATGGGTGTCTAATTTCGCATCTGATGGAAAAATGAGACCCGCATTAAAACAATGGGTTGATGATTTACAATATGGCAGCGTATTTAACGAAAATGCGGATACTTTGGATTTGTTCTCTCGTTTGACTACATTTGATTTTACGGATGTTTTGGCAGATGAGACGTTGGCTCCTGCTGTAATATCTTATATTTTACACAGGATAAATACTGAAACCGTGGCCAGGGGAAATCCGGCATTGATAATGATAGACGAAACGGCACCGATGCTGGAAAATAAAATGTTCCGTGATAACTTTGTTGTTGGTTTGCAAGAGGGCAGAAAAAACAGACAGGCCTATATGGCGGCGTTTCAACGCGCGAACGTTTTGGATAAACTGGGTATAGGCGATGTGGTGCGTGGGCAGGCCCAGACAGTTTTGTTCTTCCGTAATCCTGCGGCGGACGCATCGGATTACGAGCATTGGAATTTAAATCCTTTGGAAATGGCATTTATCCAGGGCAAGGCTTATCCGAATTTAAAGCGCGCGGTATTGTTATCGCGGCCAGTAAATAACGAATCCGTAATTTTAAATACAGAGTTGGGCGGGCTGGGTAATTTGCTGCGTTTGTTCGAGTCCGGGCGTTCATCAGTTTTATTAGCCGAGGATTTATACAAACAGTTTGGTAATCAGTTTGTAGAAGAATATCTGAAAAAAACAACGCAAGAGTAAATTGGTTTTGATAAAAAATAATGAAAAAACTTGTAATAACCTTTTCGCTTTTTAGCATTTTTTCTTTCTCGCTAATGGCCGAGGATTGTTTACAATATAAAACATCACCAATCGTTAAAATTAAAAAGAACGAATGGACACAAAACATTGTCCAGCCAGAGCTTCCTATGGATTCTTTACACGGTACCGTTGTCGCCAGTTTTGACGAAGAATATGATTTACAGGTTTCTGCAACACCTTCTGGATCGGGATATTGTGTGGTGCTAAATGGATTGAATGCGGCGCTTGGGTATACAGAATTTCAAATAAATATAGACAAATCACATGAGCCAAAATCTTGTAAATATAAAATGACGTTAGAGCACGAAAAAGAACACGTGTCTGCTTATTTAAATGCGTTCAAAGACGAAGCCGATAATATGAAAAAATCGATAACACTGGCCGCGAACAGCATTATGCCTATTTTTGTTTCTAGTCTGGATGGGGTCAATGCAGCACTGGACGACATGCAGCAAGAATTACAATCGCACCCCAATATAGTTTTAATGAAACAAAAATTGGATGCGAATCAAGAAATTTTGAATAAAAAAGTTGACGAGCGAGACCCCGGCCTGCGAATAAAATTGTGTAAATAAAAAACAGCTGCATTCGCGGCTGTTTTTTATCAAATCTGGTTGCGGAGTTTGGATTTGAACCAAAGACCTTCAGGTTATGAGCCTGACGAGCTACCGGGCTGCTCTACTCCGCGATTGACTGCGCCATTTTACGCTAAATAATTTTAATGTCAAGCATTTAAGACAGTTCTTGAAATTTTCTGCGCTTGTTGCTATATTTTTTGCATCATGAAGCAATTTAGAAAAATTTGGAAAAAATTTTGGCGCAAATTTCTTGCGGCCCCGCCCGTGCAATGGATTCTGGCGGGACTTATGTTTTTCGGTATTTATTTGGTTTATTTCACGTCTAAAAAAGACATTCGCGGCGAAGCGACTTTTCGTGAATATCGCCGAAAGCCGGCCATCTTCGTGTTTTGGCACGGACGCAGCATGATGTTGTCCCCAATTGTTCGCAAGCATGGCATTCGTGGGTTTGCGCTTTCTTCGCGACACAAAGATGGACGCATGATGGCAAAGCTGCAGCGTTTGTTTGGGCTGAAAGCTAT
>Ga0265294_10000936_pt1 | contig 39394 bp, 31 predicted proteins | sample MunlanPumphouse3_FD_192504 | JGI IMG/M metagenome (GOLD analysis project Ga0265294, IMG submission 192504) | Groundwater microbial communities from a municipal landfill in Southern Ontario, Canada - Pumphouse #3 | ecosystem: Environmental > Aquatic > Deep subsurface > Groundwater | place... | reverse complement strand
GGGATAACATGGACTTCTACGACAAGGATCTCGTATCAATTCGTGACCTTAACCGGGAGCAGATCGAAGAACTCCTCGATCTGTCTGAAAAAATGATTCCCTACGCCAGGGGAGAAAAGGTCAAACGTATGCTCGATGGAAGGGTTCTTGGAAACTTGTTCTTCGAACCTTCTACACGTACAAAACTTTCATTTGAAAGTGCAGCCAGCAGATTAGGCTGCGATGTTATCGATGTTTCCGAGATGTCCATGACATCGATATCAAAGGGCGAAACGCTAGCAGACACAATCAAAATGGTGGATGCATATTGCGACGTCATCGTCCTTAGGCACCCTCATGAAGGAGCGGCAAGATTGGCTGCCAAATTCTCAGAGAACCCTGTGATCAATGCCGGAGACGGCGCTGGATCACATCCTACGCAAACTCTCTTGGATCTTTTCACCATGAGAAAAGCAAAAGGATCTTTGGACGGATTGAACATCGTTCTAGTCGGAGACCTGAAATACGGACGCACGGTCCATTCACTTGCCGATGCACTCACAATGTTCGGCGCAAACTTAACACTTGTAGCACCCGAATCTCTTCAGATGCCGGATGATTCATTCGAACACCTTAAGAACAAAGGGTGCGCCCCCGTAAAAACAGCTATACTGGAAGATGTCATCGGCCAAGCAGATGTGCTTTACGTAACAAGAATCCAAAAAGAAAGATTCCCTGACCCTGCAGAATACCAAAAAGTAGCAGGAACATACAGAATTGATAATGCTATGCTCAGAGAAGCAAAAAGCGACATGATCGTCATGCATCCTCTTCCAAGAGTCGGAGAGATCGCTCCAGAAGTAGATTCCACACCACACGCAAAATATTTCGAACAGGCATTCAATGGAGTGCCTGTTAGAATGGCAATCCTCTGTGCTATCTTAGGAGGTAAACTCGATGGATAAGAATAAGATCGCAGAAACAAAGATCCCACCTATAAGAAACGGGACCGTGATCGATCACATCACGAACGGTCAATCACTGAATGTCTTGAAAATCTTAGGAGTCAATGAGAGTAACATCGATTCTGTCATCAGTATCGGTATGCACGTACCTTCTTCAAAAGGAAACGGATGGAAAGATGTGATTAAGGTCGAAGACCGCGAATTGGATCCCAACACGGTTGATAAAATCGCACTGATAGCACCTGAAGCAAGCATCTCGATCATCAGAGACTATTATGTAGCGGAGAAATTCAAAGTCAAACTCGAAGACCGTCTCATCGGATTGGCTAGATGCAGCAATCCTAACTGCATTACCAACAAAGGAGAACCAGTTGATCCTGAATTCATTGTGGAAGAACATCATCCGCCTAAACTCAGGTGTGTCTACTGCGACAGGATACTGACGAATATCTCCGACAATCTTCTGTGAACATGTTAATACTTCTTGTCGCGGGTATGCCGGGTGCAGGCAAAGAGGAATTCTTGAGCGTAGCCAGGAGCATGAACATCCCATTCCTCAGAATGGGTGATATTGTCCGGAATCTGTATGCCTCTACCAATGCATCCGAAGAAGGATTGTCGGTAGGACAATTCGCAGACCGCGAAAGGAAGATCCACGGAAAGAACATCTGGGCAAAACGTGCCTTGGAAAAAATGTCCGGAGACATATTCCTAATCGATGGCTGCAGAAGCATGGACGAGGTACTTGCATACAAGGAACTCAGCAATAATGTGAAAATTGTTGCCATTCACACCGCCCCTGATGTAAGATACAGAAGACTTGTTGAAAGGGCAAGGGAAGACGCTCCTAAGAACGTCGAAGAATTCGATATTCGCGACAACAGAGAAATGTCCTGGGGATTAGGGAATGTTATCGCACTTTCAGATATAATGCTTGATAATTCTTCAACACTGAGTAAATTCTATTCAACATCCAAAGAACTCCTAGAGGCTGTTAGAAAATGAGATTCACTACCGCACGCCTATGTGGAGGCGATGCTCTAATGGCCGTTTCAGGAGAGATCTTAAATCTGAACATGGATAAAGCTGCAGAAATTTTTCATAAAAAAGGATACAACATCAAACAAAGGGACGACATGATGCTGGTCATTGATTGGAATAATATGGAAACCACGATCTACCCTCAGGGAAAAGTAATGTTCTTCCCGCTTAAAGATAAAACACTCTGCATAAAATATGCAACAGAAATCATCGAATCAATAGTTTGAAATTTAATCCGTATGTTTAAATCATACAACAACATGTAAGTTTATGTACCTAATGACCCAGATGATAGTAACGGTCATCATTTCACTGGTACTATCTCTTATTTCATACAAGCTAAAACTTCTAACAAGGGACGGCACCATAGCTACTTTTGCGGTCGGATCCATAGTTGGAATATTCAGTTCACCCGCGTGGTTCATTCTACTTATCATATTTACCACATCGGGACTTGTTGCTACAAAAATAAATTTCAAAATGAAGATTAGAGATGGTCTTCAAGAAGGAAAACATGGAGAAAGGACACATCGTAATGTATTGGGCGTAGGAATACCGCCCTGTACAATAGCTGTTTTAGCCTGGTTACTCAACGGACAATATGATTTTGAAATGGGTATTGCATTCATCAGCACAATGACAGTTGCCGCAGCTGACACCATATCAAGTGAAATCGGTGTCAAAGATAAGAGGGTCTGGCTTATCACCACATTCAAAAGAGTCGAAGCAGGTGTGAATGGGGGAATATCTGTACTCGGTACTGTGTCTTCATTTGCCATTTCAATCCTCGTAGGCATAATCGGGTGGCTCCTTATCTTCCAAACTATAGATGTATACGTAATAATCCCTGTAATAGCCGGAATGGTTGGAAACTTTATGGATAGCATATTCGGTGCTACCTTAGAAGATAGCGGTTATATCTCAAAATATACTAATAACTGTTCCACAGCATTGATTGGTGCAGCATTCAGCATTTTGATTATTTGTTTTCTATGAATTGATGTGTATTCTTCAACAATTGAGATTAGGAAACAAAAAACAACAACCAATGCTGCCAACAATACTGATACGATCACGACCTTCCCATGCGATTGTATCTTCTACCTTACCCAATTCAATAAATTCCTCTGCGTCTGATGTTACAGTATCAAATCATTTTCATGCAAATGGATCTAAACTGATCACATCAATAGCATGAATAGAAATACAATCTCAACAATGGCAAAAATCGCAACTACGTACCCATATGTCTTGTTCTCCTGATTTTTCGTTAATTACTGCGATAACAATTTCTATTGTTATTATAATAATTAAGATGCGCCCCGCTATAATACAAATCATTTCTACAAATGATTGCATTTTCTGACCTTTGCAGAGATTATTCTAAACAATCTACGGACTATATAGGATTTCGAATTTACATATGGAAAAATAAATTTAAAAAACCGAAGTTTTTGAACGCTAGAGCCATTTAGAAGTAGTTTAATCGAGTAAGAATAAGGTGATGACCCCTACAACTCGACTCGACACAGGAAGGATAAGAGAATGGTTGAACAAGAAGTTTCTCTGATATTATATGAATCCTTATTATGGCCTTAAGACATTATCCTGTATATAGACAATCATGATGATAATTGTAGATCTTATAATTATGAAGAGGTATTGAAGTCAAATAAGGTCAAAATGATGCCGTTTGCCCTCATTTAACTAAGTGTATTATCATAGTTGAATGTGCAACCATCAGCGATGAATTTAAAAGAAATAGACAATCGGATTGATCAAAGTATGATCTTGATAAGATACATTTAATCAATGTCAGCATTTATCTTGATGCACGGTATCTGATTAGCGATTGTGTCGCACATCTTAAAGATCCACCCGAATTATTATGTGTGTTAAAATAGACTTTATAAACCTTTATTCCACGATTTTCGAGTTCTTTTTGAAGACGGTCATTGTTATTTTTATCATTCCATGACATAATGTATGTTTTTTCATCTAATGGAATTCCATTTACTGCCAATAATGTAGCTTCTTCAATCGTTACAGGAATAATATCCCAATCGCGTATTATCTCAGGAAGGCCATCCATGAAGGCCTCAGTACAGGCAATCGCAAGACCATTTCTTGGAATGGAGAGTACACAGTCCAAATGCAATATGTTCTCAATCAGTGGAATTCTTATTACATTGTATTTGGGTCCAAGGATGTTTTTTAACCATTCCCATCCGGCTTTATTAGATCCTACAGAAGGATTTAATGTGTTACCGACAAGTATGGTATGTCCGAGTACAAGGATATCTCCCCCTTCCAAATGAGGGGTATCTTCTTCATCGAATGAACTAAGAAATTCTGTATGTGGCATTGAAAACCATCTAACAGTCGAATCGCATTTCTTTTTAAATATGTCTTTAAATCCAGATATGTCGACTTTGCGTATAGGGGTGCGCAAATTGAATTCAATGACGTTATTGCCTATGATTGCCATATTATCACGAGGAAATGTTTGCGAATATCCATTTATAAGAACATCCTTTCCATAATAGGTTTTTATGAATTCAGGAGTTATCTCGAATGGACGATATACTTCTACTTGCAACATTTTTAATATTTTTATAAACTCTTCGTTTTCTTCTTCTAGCATTTCAGTCTCTGTTCTTCCAGTACGCGGATCCATCATCTCTTTCCATATCTGGCCAGATGTTTTTCTAGCATATTCGGCTTCCTCAGGAGTTAATACTTTCAGAGCATCTTCTAACCAAGATGCTTCTATTGACGGATTCATGCCGTATGGTATACCGACAATGACTTCTTTCAACTTTCCATATTCGTAGTCAACATAGACGGAGGGCAGAATGCTATCACTATTGTGCATATTCAATAATGTCTGTTAAAAGTTAAAACACCTTTCCAAATAAATTGCTGAACGTCTTGTATATGAGCTCTTAAAAAGAATAAAGATAGCATCATTCCACTCCCCTTTCAACATACTCATTGTTAAACGAAATTTATCAAATTATTATTAAACAATGCACTAACCTTTATAATAATAAGCACACCAGCAACTTTACGTAAACTCAGAACCCATCTAATGAATGGAAACTAAGAATGCATCCCATTAGTATCTTATGCCAGATACTCTCCCGAAAAAGACAGCATCTGTGTAGGATTGAAAATATGTCAAAGAAAGATGCGTCTAGAGCCGAGGATGAATATTTTAATTCCATTGTTCTACCATAAGCAGTAACATATATTGTCAGAAGAAAGTCGTCATCGGCTCTTAGAATATATACGGAATTAAAAAAGTTACTGAGACTTAGTCAGAAAAGCTTACATCTATCCAATAATAAAGATCAGATACATCTGAAACAAAAAGGTCAAACAGCTTGAATGATGCAACAATAACGTGTACCGAATACATACCCAACTAGATCTTTGACAAGTAAGTCTTGAAGATCTCCAACGATATAAAAATTATACAAAACATCTCTCAGAAGATAATAAAAAATGGATTTTGAAAATTATCACATCGTATTCCCGTTCATTTAACTCCCAATTTCTTCACATTGTGTGCATCGATATCAATTAGGATTTATTTTTATCACGATTCCATAATCCTCTAACCTACGAGGGAATTTTTCCAAGCTGAATCTTAACTCCATATCGAATACTATCATTCTAATCGTCAATTGTCGTATATCATGTTCGACATCTATAAATACTATATTAAAGATGATTACCATATGGCTGAGGACTTTAATGTCAAACTAGTAGAGAGTACTGTCATATATGCTCCCAGTCCGGAATACAAAATGGATTCCTGGCTAGGTGACTACGAAACCGCGTACCAGGCTTTCCTGGAAGATCCTGATGCTTTCTGGAACAAAATTGCACAGGATCTCGAATGGATACAACCTTGGGATTCTGTAAAGGAATGGAAATATCCATACGCTAAGTGGTTCGTGAATGCAAAACTGAACATAACAGCAAACTGCCTCGATCGCCATGTGAAGAATCACAGACGCAACAAGGTTGCACTTATCTGGAAGGGAGAAGATGGCACGGAGAGGATATACACATACCAAAAACTCCTTTCAGAAGTAAGTCGCTTTGCAAACGGTCTCCGGAAGATCGGTGTGGAAAAAGGCGACCGAGTCTGTATCTACATGCCGATGGTACCTGAACAGATCATTGCCATGCTTGCCTGTGCAAGGATTGGAGCCGTCCACAACGTGGTCTTCGCCGGATTCGGCATGACTGCTCTGAATCTACGCATCAAGGAAGCAGAGGCTAAGGTTGTTATCACTGCTGATATCTCCATCCGCAGAGGAAAAGCGATTCCGCTCATCACAACCGTTCAAGAGTCGATCCTCAACGCTCCGAGTGTCGAGCATCTCATCGTCTACAGGAGAAGAAAGGAACCCCCGATAGAGATCAGGTCTGACTTCGAGATAGACTTCTATGGTCTCATGGAGGGCATGTCGTCAAAATGTGAGCCAGAGGTGATGGATGCAGAGGATCCACTGTTCATGCTATATACAAGCGGTTCCACTGGGATGCCCAAAGGCATCGTGCACACAAGCGCAGGCTACATGGTTGGTACCTACTACACGGCCAAATTCGTCTTCGATCTGAAAGAGGACGACATTTATTGGTGCACAGCAGATTCCGGCTGGATCACCGGGCACAGTTACATCGTCTATGGTCCATTATCTGTCGGCGCCACGGTTTTTATAACCGAGATGGCACCAGACTATCCGGATCCGGGCATCTGGTGGAAACTGATAGAGGAACAGAAGATCAATGTCTTCTATACCGCTCCGACTGCAATCCGTACATTCATGAAGATAGGAGAAGAGTGGCCAAACAAGTACGATCTGAGTTCACTGCGTATCATCGGATCCGTCGGTGAGCCTCTGAACCCTGAGGCTTTCGTATGGTACCACCACGCCATCGGTAAGGACCGGTGTCCGATCGTTGATACCTGGTGGCAAACAGAAACAGGAATGCATATGATCACCACCATGGTAGGAGAACCAATGCGTCCCGGATTTGCCGGAAAGGCTATACCGGGCGTCATCGCAGATGTCGTGGATAAGAACGGGAAATCAGTAGCACCTGGAACCGGCGGCTTCCTAGTGATCCGTACCCCCTGGCCAGCTATGTTCCGTACAGTATACAATAACGACGAACGGTACAGGAAATACTGGGAAACCATTGAGGGCTGCTATACGGCAGGCGATCTCGCTGTGAAAGGAGAAGACGGATACATAATGGTACTCGGACGTTCTGACGATATAATCATTATCGCCGGCCACAATATAGGAACTGCAGAAGTGGAAAGCGCCCTTGTCTCCCACCATGCTGTGGCAGAGGCCGCCGTGATCGGCAAGCCAGACCCATTGAAGGGGAACTCGATCAAGGCATTTGTTATCCTGCGGGTGGGAAATAACCCCAGCGAAAAACTCGCACAGGATCTCATCTATCACGTCAGAATGACGCTCGGACCCATTGCCGTCCCGCACGAGATTGAGTTTGTCGATAACCTTCCGAAGACCCGCAGCGGTAAGATCATGCGCCGGGTCCTAAAGGCAAAGGAACTAGGCATGGATCCTGGCGACATCTCGACATTAGAAGAATAAACTCCCCGAAGCCGGGCACCCCTTGGGCTGCTCGGCTTTGGGATACTTATATACTACTAAATTTGCAAGATACCAGATTCTTTACACTCGTTTCCATAATCTTTATAATAAGAATTTTTCACAGAACATCGTATAATTTATCGATGGTATCGAAGCGCGAGAAAAAAGAAAATGCTTGCGTCGAGTAGTACTTACTAAAAAATATCAAATTTGAAAAATAATATAAAGAGGGGTTCTACCCCTCTGTTTGATCTTAAAGGTCGCAGAGTTTCAGAAGTGATGCCCACTTTCTGTCGTTCTCTTTCTGAAGCTTCTCTACAACAGGTTCCCACTTCTCATTCTTGAGATGCTTATATCTGCCCTGTGAATCGATCCAATCGGTTACTGGCTTCTTCTCTACCTTGCCTTCGGCAATCCTCATACTCTCAGCAGATAGGGTATAATCGGTTCCGTTCTCTACCTCGTAGAGAGGCCATATGCAAGTCTCGACTGCAAGCTTTGAGATGTTGATTGTCTCCTCAGGTGCAAATCTCCATCCTCTTGGACATGGAGAGATCGCATTGATGAATGAGGGGCCTCCGCATTCGAATGCCTTCTGTGATTTTGTAATCATGTCTCTCCAGGCATGAGGTGCAGTCTGTGCTGCGAAAGGAACTCCGTGTGCGGCAATGATCGCTGTCATATCCTTAGGGAATTCTTTCTTTCCTGCCGAAACGCTTCCTGCCCACGATGTTGTGGTAGATGCTCCGAATCCTGTTGCACTGGATCTCTGAATACCAGTATTCATGTATGCCTCGTTGTTGAGACAAACGAACAACATATTGTGTCCTCTTTCCATTGCACCAGAAAGTGCCTGAAGTCCGATATCATATGTTGCACCGTCTCCGGCGAAGTTAACGAATCTGATATCTTCCTTGACCTTTCCCTGTTTAAGAAGTGCCTTGTATGCTGTCTCGACACCTGCACATGTTGCAGCTCCGTTTCCAAATGCCGTGTGAACATACGGAACCTTCCATGAGGTATATGGGAAGATAGTTGTTGAGACCTCGAAACATCCTGTAGAGCATGTAACGACGACATCCTTCTCTGTTCCCATAAGAATCTGCCTTGCGATGATAGACTCTCCGCATCCTGCACAGAGCCTATGTCCGCTTGCGAGCCTTACTGGTATCTTGTTGAGATCTTTGAGTGACATTGTACTCATTGCTTCACCCCCAGATAATTGATCCTGGTTGCTCTTCCATCTTTGACATCCTTGAAAACGCTCATGAAGTCAGATACCATTGTGTCTGCCCCTCCGAGTCCATAAATGAAATTATACATCTTTGGAACATCCTTATTTTCTAACGCTGCTGCACATACTTCGGGGAACATTGGCCCATAAGCTCCAACACTGAGATGCCTATCCATCACGATGACGGACTTCTTTCCCTTCATGAGCTTTGCAAGATCTTCGATAGGCCACGGCCTGAATACACGAGGCATTGCGACTCCTACCTTCATTCCCTCTCTGCGCAATTGATCGACGGCTTCTTTCATTGTTCCGAAAGATGAACCGAGAACGATAGCGATGCTTTCTGCATCTTCACACATGTATTCTTCGACTAGATGATATTCCCTTCCAGAGATCTCTGCGAACTCTTTGAAAACATCCTTTGCTACCTTGAGTGCATTGTTCATTGCCTGCACCATCTGGTACTTATGCGGGAAATAGAACAATGGTCCATCCATCAGATTGTGCGATACTGGATGCTTGACATCAAGCAGAGGATGCATAGGTTTGAACTCTCCGACAAACTTCTTAACGATCTGCGTGTCGATCGGCGTCATCCTCTCGATTGCATGAGTGAGTATGAAACCATCCAGATTGACAAGGCAAGGAAGCTGAACATCCGGATGCTCTGCGATCCTCGGTGCAATGATAGACATATCATATGCCTGTTGAACATTCTCTGAGAACAGGGTGAGCCATCCGCAATCTCTTGCAGACATGACATCTCCATGATCATTGTTGATATTGATAGGTCCGCTGACAGCCCTGTTTGCAACAGCCATGATGACAGGTACTCTCATCGATGATGTGATCGGAAGCATCTCCCACATGTATGCAAGACCCTGTGACGCTGTTGCTGTGAAAGTCCTTGCTCCTGCGGAACATGATGTTGTACAGAGAGTCAGAGCGCTGTGCTCTGATTCTACGCAGACGAATTCTGTTGTTACTTCTCCATCTGCAATGTACTCTGCAAACTTCTCGACGATAATTGTCTGAGGCGTTATGGGATATGCAGCACAGACATCGGGATCGATCTGCTTCCATGCAAGTGCAACTGCGTTATCTCCGTTAATAGCGAGATCGCTATGTTTCTTCGGCATTGTCATATTTACTCCTCCGGAGTCATTGTGATCGCTTTCTTAGGACATGCTTTAGCACAAATTCCGCAACCCTTACAGTGGGTTGCCTTGATGCCTACAATCATATCGTCCTTGATAATGATGCAATCATCTGGACAGTAGATCCAACACGTGAAACAATCAATACACTTATCTATATCTATAACTGGAATTAGGCTTCTCCAATCTCCTGTTTGGAAGTTCTCGGAATTTCCGGCTTCAATAACACGGTCTCCAACTACCAGATCATTATAATTTGCAATATTGACCATTTACTGTACCTCCTCATATGCTCTCTTGAGAGCTGAAAGGTTCTTTACAATCATCTTATCGGAAAGTTTTCCTGTGAACTTGGTTGTTATATGATCCTCAAGCTCTCCGTAGGAGATTATGGGACGAACTTTGACAAGTGCTCCCAACATAGAGGTATTGGCCATTGGCCTTCCGATCTCTTCTGTAGAAATCTTGGTTGCATCGACAGCATAGCATTTTGCTGTTGTACCGATGGCTTTCTGGAGTTCTTCTGGAGTTCCAGGATAATTAGCGAGTATGAATCCGCCCTTTTTGAGTCCCTTTGCGACATCCACTTTTCCGATTAGTGACGGATCGATGACGATGACGATATCGGGCTCATAAACCTGAGTATGCACCCTGATGGGCTCTTCAGATATCCTTGCAAATGCTCTGATAGGCGCTCCCATCCTCTCTGGTCCGAATTCCGGGAATGCTTTTACATATTTTCCGGCGTAGATAGCAGTCTCCGCGAGGATTTCGTTTGCAGTAACGACTCCTTGACCACCTCTTCCGTGCCAACATATTTCTGTGTCCATGATGAACCAACTAAAGTACAGAATAATAATATCTGATTTAAATGCTTGTGTGCACAACAGTACAAATATCACAGATTTTAATTGTAAAATAGATTAAAACAGAGAAAAAATGCAATGTTTATACGAATAACGTAACAAATTCTCCGCTTTTCGAAGAGATATCAACATCATATTCGCAAAAAATATGCTACAATTATTTTTGTTAGTCTGAGAAAGAATATTATAAAGAACCCTATACAGATATGGAAAGAGTAGAGGCATGGTCCTTGCACTCACAAACTTCTTCCAAGAACGGGATTTCCATGGATAAGAAGATAGTAGATGTCAATGAACTACGCGTAGAAGATGTACCTTATGTAGGCGGAAAAGGAGCTAACCTCGGTGAGCTTACTTCTGCCGGTTTCCCTGTTCCAGGGGCATTCGTTCTCACTACCGTAGCGTATGATTACTTTTTGAACAAATGCAATATAATGAACAAAATCGAAAACGAGCTCAAAAGTATTGACAAATCATCAGATCAAACACTCACCGACGCATCAAAACGCATAAGAAAACTTTTCGAAACCTGCGAAATACCTAATGATCTCAAAAAAGAGATCGTTTCCAACTACAATATCCTAATGCCCAAAGGCAAGAACGGGTTCGTCGCAGTAAGATCAAGTGCAACAGCAGAGGACCTTCCTGATGCGAGCTTTGCAGGACAACAGGAAACATATCTCAATGTCAAAGGCGAAGCAGATCTTTATGATAAGATCAGAAAATGCTGGTCATCGCTTTTCACAGCAAGGGCGATATCATACCGTGAAAAACAGGGGTATTCACACTATGATGTAAAATTAGCAGTTGTCGTACAGAGAATGGTCAACTCGGAATTTTCCGGTATAATGTTCACTATCGATCCCCACAACGGAGCTAAAAATATCATCATCGAAGCCGGATACGGCCTCGGAGAGGCTATTGTCGGCGGAGAAGTCACACCTGATACATACATTATAGACAAGACCAAAATGTCGATTGCCAAGAAAAGAATATCCACTCAAAAATGGAAATACATCAGAGGCCCAGACGGCGGATGTGTAAAGATCGATATTCCTGCAAGCAGCGAGAACAAGCAGAAGATCGATGATGCCCGTATCCTCGAGATCGCAGAGATCGGCCGCCAGGTAGAGATACACTATCAGAAACCAATGGACATGGAATGGTGCATAGAAGATGGAAAATCATACCTTGTTCAGGCCAGACCCATCACAGCTGTCGGAAGCTCATCCAGTGAAACAGCTGGCACCGAAGCTTCCGGAGAGAATGTTATCCTTACTGGATTAGGAGCCAGCCCCGGACTTACTACCGGAACTGTTTGCATTTACGACGAATCCATGAGTTTGGATGTTGTCAAAGACGGAGATGTCCTTGTTACCAGGATGACCATGCCTGACATGGTCCCCGCTATGAGCAGATCAGTAGCTATCGTCACAGATGAAGGAGGGATGACCTGTCACGCGGCGATCATCTCGAGAGAGCTGGGAACACCTTGTGTCGTAGGTACAGGAACCGCGACTGAGACGCTCAAGAACGGTGAAATAATCACAGTTGACGGAACCACCGGTATCGTTTACAAAGGAAACATAAAGAAAAAAGAATCCGCAGCATCGAAAGCTGAAAGCGTTTCTTCAGTTTGCTATGAATCCGTTCCGATCACAGGAACAAAGGTACTTGTGAACATGAGTATGCCTACCAAAGCAGAAGAAATCGCGAAACTCCCCTGTGACGGTGTCGGACTCATGAGATCCGAATTCCTTTTCACCAACTATGTAGGAGAACACCCGTGTGCAGTCATCGAAGAGGGGCGCTCACAAGAACTCATCGAAAAATTGGCAGACGGTATTGCGAAGGTCGCAAGAGCATTCTACCCCAGACCTGTCACACTCAGAACATCTGACTTCAAAACTAACGAATACCGTGATATGAAAGGCGGATCGGATTACGAACCGAATGAAGATAACCCTATGATCGGATGGAGAGGTTGTTCAAGATACATCTCCGAAAATTATAGAGAAGCCTTCATGTGCGAGCTAAAGGCCATCAAAAAGGTCAGGAACGAATTCGGACTGAAAAATGTCCACATCATGCTTCCATTCGTCAGAACCATCTTCGAAATAGAACAGATCACTGAAATGATGAATAGTGTCGGACTAAAGAGAGGTTTAGATCTCAAATTGTACTTCATGGCTGAGATCCCAGTCAACATATTCATGGCTGAAGAGTTCTGCAAATATTGTGATGCGTTCTCGATCGGATCCAACGATCTGACCCAACTCGTAATGGGGTGCGACCGTGATTCCGATATCCTTGGAAAAATGGGATACTTCGATGAAAGGAATCCTGGTGTAAAAGCAGCCATCTCTCAATTGATAAAAGTGGCACACAGGAACGGAAAGACCGTCAGCATCTGCGGACAGGGGCCTTCCGTGTACCCTGAATTCGCCGAATTCCTCGTTGAAGAGGGAATCGACTACATCTCACTGAACCCTGACACCTTTATAAAGACCAAGAGAAGCATAGCATCTGCAGAGCAAAGGATCATTCTCAGAGGCCTTAGAGAACTCAAAAACAAAGAATAAACACTTACAGACAGGGAAAGATCCCTGTCTTCTCTTTTATATTCATGAACGTCAAGATTCATTTTGAAGTGGGAGAAACAGTTGCTACGATACTGGCAGATGATTCTGATATCAATATTATTGAATCTGCAATCCTAAATGCACGTTCTATCATCGAAAACAAAATAAGATCTGACCCGTTATTCGGTAGAACATTCGATCCATATCCCGAGAACATAGAAGACCATACTCTGATAAGATCCATGTGCAAAGCTTCAATGTGTGCCTGTGTAGGGCCGATGGCGTCTGTTGCTGGGGCAGTATTATCTCACACTTTAGAAACAGTAATCGATACACACACGGATAATATCATAATCGATAATGGAGGAGATATTGCATTCATCTCGACCAAAGCTGTGTACATCACTATGAATTCCAATAACCCCTACATCGATGATATTGTCTTTGAGATCCTCCCTCACTCTGGAATATACAGCGTTTGTTCATCATCTGGCCGCATAGGACATTCCATATCATTGGGAAATAGCGATATCTGTACCGTATTCTCACCTGATCCGATACTAGCAGATGCCTGTGCTACAGCACTGGGAAATCTTATACAATCTCAAGACGACTTAGCATTCGCAACTGAACTGATATCATCCATCGACGGAATAGATGGTTGTCTTGCAACTTGTGACGGCCACGTATCGATATGCGGATGCATTCCTCGCATCGTATCACGTAAAAACTGTGATAACGACGAAATTACCAGAATATCGGTTACCTTATAATGCTAGACATGAACCTTTCTTTGATATCTGATGCAGACAATAATAGATTCTTGGATAATGAATTCCCTGGTGCGATCCTTATATGGATGAACTCATGATATTCTTTCATAACGTCATCGATCTCGTTTTCAGTTGATGCAGATACCGTGTCTGCGATACCGCAAGCCCTGGCCATAAATTCTATATTAGAAACAGAATACGCCTGATTCATTTGATTGCCGGTGGATCCAAATGTCCCGTTATCTAAACATATTATCGTGAGATTCTTTAAATTCAAAGATGCGAGAACAGGCAGTACAGAAGACCCCAATAGACTTCCATCTCCGTCTATGACACATACGTGTCTATCTGTTCCCAATGCAATCCCGATGCCAATCGGCGTTGCCTGTGTGTAACTTCCAAGCATATAGAAATTCAATGAACGATCCATTACTGCATAAACCTCTTTTGAAGGTACTCCGATATTAGATACAACTGCGGTATCATCATCAATATTTGACATCAAACATCTTATTGCATCCAGACGTTTCATAACTGGTTGAGGATATTCACGCGAAATATTCAGAGACATACTAGCTTTTCTTTCTGGATAATCTATGTTTGTATCTGCTGATGCTCCCCACAAACCTGGTTTTATTAAAATCACATGGATCTCATTATTCGCATATGCCTCGGATATAGCATCGGCTATCTTCGGAATATCTGCTTCATCTGTTATTATCGTATAACCAATGTCATAATTGTCAAGCAAACCCAATATTCTTGAATTGAATGGCACCTGTGCCTCTATAGATTCGTTCTGAACCCCTCTCCAACTTGCCAGGATCGGTAACGGAAGGGAGTACACTCTCGTCAAAGAAAGCATAGCATTGACCATGTTGCCTATGCCTGAACTTTGGATAGACATCACGAATTTACGTTTGGTCAGTGCTAATCCTGCACTGATGCCAACACCGTCTTCCTCTCTGGTCAAATCCACAACAGAAAAATAATTATACAATTCTGATGTGAATGCCTTGTTTTTATCACAGGGTAAACTCAAGACCACATCTATCCCACAACTCTTGAGTTGATCTATAACTGCAATCTCATTCATTTACAATCCCTCTCAATTCTTCATCTGTTATATCCGTCTTTATTGATGACGTGGGTTTTACTGAAACCATAGACAGTTCTTTTATGGCACGCTCCAATCCTCCTCCTGTCATATTTACGAATACTTTCTTTTTTGAATCGATCTTGCATTCTTCAACAGCGTTCATCAAAGCAGCAAACGCGACAGATGCAGCGGGATCCGGCCTAACATCCTCGAATGAACACCAAAACTTCTCTGCATCTGTTGCAGCTTCTCTTGAAACCTCATAGAATCTTCCCTTGCATGCAGTCATTGCATCGAAAACACCGCCCGCCATTCCATAAGGTGGGGTGCGATTTGTCAGAACATCCGCATAGACCTCGTCAATGTATCCTTTATCCTTAGGAAGATCTTCATCGATGATCGATCTTCTTCCTTCACCCCATGCCTTGGCCATTGGCGTAAAAGGTATATTCTGTGCCAAATGTAATTCTGGTAGATTCGAACCAAATCTCCCGTCACCATTGAGTCTCATGGACGCTTCCCATGCAGATATCGCCCCAGTACCGCTTCCTACTCCTTGGAAATAATAATCGGGGATCTTACCTGCAGTTATAGCTGCTTGAAGCATGACTGTACCCATGCCGTCTCTTCTGGCCACATTTCTGGCACCGCCTTCGGAGACTGAAACTCCCATTTTAGCAATACGATCGGAAATCCTTATCGCATCTGTATAATCTCCATCAACGGTTATCAGCTTGGTTTTTCCAGTGTCTTCTGTAACTTTGATCCTATCCGCAGATTTCTTTGGAACTACTATGATTACTTTGTTACCTGTGTCTTCCGCTACCTGCGCAAATGCTCTAGCGGTATTACCTGCTGATGCCAATGAAATGACATTTTTACCCATATCCTTCAATCTAGCAAATGTTGGAAGGGCCTCCAATTCTTTGAATGTACAGGATTTAGCATATGCTCCACGTTCTGGATAATATCCAGTAAATCCTATCCATAGATCCTCGAGACCTAATTCTTTTGCCATCGCCTCGTTTCTGAACACGACAGGTGCTGAATCGGATTTGACGGTAGAGTGAACGGGCAACCAATCATAAAATCTGAACAGACTCTTGCAGTCGATAATGTCCAACTTTTTTTTTGCATACTCGGATCTCAATAATCCTTTGTGCCCCTGTTCGCACATGAGACTGAATTCGTCATGTACTATGTGCCCACCTTCCAAACATCTAAGCGTATATGCTCCCACTTAATCACCTCTCAAATTCCAATTTCCGATCTCCACTCTTTTCTTTAGTTCCATGCATAACTGCTCAGCTTTGGCCCTGGAAGACTGTCTGATCTTTATCGGAACATTCTCTCCGACATAGTTCAATGAACCCAGATCGCAGAAGAATGCCTTTCCTACACAAGTAGATACACACGACCCACAGGAAATACACTTGGTATTATTCAAAATACCCCTTGAAGGTGATGCTTCTACAGGACAGTTGATGTCCGCAGAACATTTTTTACAATGAATACAAAGATCTTTATCGAACACCACGCGTGTATTGCCGGCATTCCACACTGAACCGTAATTATCGCTATCTCTCGGTATACGATCGCGTACATCGGCAACCGGTAGATCGACATCTGCATCCCTTACAGAAAGATCTTTGATCGATATTCCGTCTATCGCTGGTATCACTACACCTACGGACGTCAAACACTCTGCCCCTTCTGATGTTATAAAACCACCCATCATCGTATGATCCATACCCTTCATGTCTGCACATGCGAAAAGATTGGGTTTTTTAGAAGTACTTCGAGTACCGGTTCCCATGATGATCCCACATGATCCGTTGATCATAACAGGATACCCCGATTTTAGAAATCTTAAGTCAGGATCGTTTTGAATTGGATTTATCTCTCCGCATCCGCTAACAGACGCTGCAGCAAAATCTCCTTGCAATCCTTGCGGACCGGAAAATATAGTTTTCACATTATTTTTAGAAGGATTAACAAATCCAGTATAATTCCGGAATGCACCGCGTATCAATATTATTTTGGCAGTAGGCAGATCTTTCAAAGTTACAGTTCTTCTATACTCGACTCCTTCGGAAAAAACAACAACCTCGATACTATCGCCTCTTACGAGATCTCTGAAAAGATGGCCCCCGCAATAATCATGATCTCTCCTTGCAGTTCCGTTTACCGTACAATCCACGATTCCCAATGATTCGTTTGGACATGGACCTACATTGCCTGGAACGCCATTCAAAGTTATGCTGTCAGCTTTTTTAAAAACCCCGGGATCTGCTACAGGAACCGTCATTACTGCCATGGTCCCCGACATCACTCCGAATGTACCGCAGGTAACAACATCAACATCGTCTTCCGAGATCGTGCCTTCGTTCTCAGCTAGCCTCTTGAATTCCATAGCTGTGTACACTTTGGCCTTTCTGTCCTTTATCTTTTGATCTACATCTGCTAAAGTCTTCATCCGAATACCTCACATTATCACGATGCCTTCTATCCTCACTTGAAGGCCCCAAGGTTTGCCTATTATTGTATTCACCAATCCAGTATGGGCTCTGCCCATCATACAAAACCCGGGTAGAAAACTATAACGTTTACCGAATTGGGGTGCATCACCCAAAACCATAGCTCTTCCTTCAAACCCCAGCATATGATATTCCATGACATCCTTGACATCATGGTTCCTGGCATAAGACGGCCCCACCACAAATCCCGTTATGACGCCGGTGATCGGATTTGCATCTAGGACCTTTATCACATGCTGTACAGGACAGCCTGCACCGGACGGCCTTCCTGTAACAATATCCCCTTTTTGTATGTCCCATTTTTCTACAAGATCCGGCCTATAAGGCAATATTATTTTTCTTGCAGATATCTCCCCTGGGATTGGAGCCAGCCAAAAATCATACTTTTGGCCCACCACATCTACACCAGAATACACTGCAGACTCAACGTTACTGTCTTTGACTTTATTTGAAACTGGAATATAAAATGGACAATCGTGAATATTAGAAACACCTTCTTTGACGGCATTAGAAAAATCTTCACAGGTTCTCTTACCACATGCACCACAATTTCTTCCTGGAAGGATGAAATCATTCTCCGCGGTAAATGTTGTCGTCATCTTCCAACCTCCTAATGACTCCAAAATGATTTTGCCATCCGATCTCTTTTTTTCCAACACAGATCGTACATACGCCCAACGGCGGAATGCCTCTGAGCATAGCGTGATTCAGATCATCCATGGGTTTCTGCATATCTATCACTTTCATCAGATACTGCATCCCTGTCCCCTGTATTGCATTGGTTTCTATTATATCCAACTCAGGAGATACTTTTCTTATCTGCTCCCTGAATACCTCTTTTTCTGCCTGAGATATGAGATCTGTTTTTGTAACCACAACAACATCAGACAATCCTATCATCGGTGCCATCTTTAATGGTGCATGTGTACCGAAAACCGCCGATATTACGCAAATTCCCAATGAATCGGATATATATGGTGTGCAACGCAGACAGAGTCCCGCACTTTCATATATCAACGTGTCTGCACCCTCTTTCTCAGCCCATTCCATGGCATCTCTGATAACCATGATCCCCATGTGATCTGGACACAGGTCTCCGGAATAGACCTTCTTTGTCGGAATGTTGTATTCTTCTTTCAGCTCTATGTCTTCGAAAGCAACTACGACATCTACTTTCAGATACGCGGGCGCTCCATTGTTTCTTTTGATATGCTTTATTATCTGTTTTACGACCGCAGTCTTACCTACGCTAGGCGGACCTGCTATGACTATCAGCTTAACTGCCAAATGCAACTCCTCCCAATACTTCTCCCACTCTGATCCTCTCACGGATCTCTGATAATGTATGATCTATCTGAGACACTTTCATCAGAAATTCTTTTTCTGAATCACCTGGTTCCAACACAGCCGTAACCTCTCCGTTCCTCATAACTATCCTGCGGTCTGAAAGTAATGCTATATATGGATCGTGAGTCACGAATAATACTGCTTTATTCAATTTTTTAAGATGATTCACTACCTCTTCTTTGAAGATCCCTGCATTTTCGATCTCGTCCAGAAGAAGTATGGGAGCTTGTGATATGATCACTGCATCTGCGATCATCAAGGAACGTGTTTGTCCCCCTGAAAGTGCAGATATTCTTACCTCACCACGAATTTTTTCACCCATGAATCTGTTTGCCAACTCGATCGTTTTCTCACATGTATTACATTCCTTGTTATTCCTGGCAATTATATGCATGTCGAGAAATTCATCAACCGTAAGATCTGCAAGACATTTAGTATTCTGAGTTATCATTGCTATGGGTTTATTCGCGGGATCGCGCACAAAACTTTCGGGTGGTACCCCGCCGTTTACTGTGACATTTCGTCCAGTGACCGTATCTCTCTGTGCAAATACCTCTATATCATTGATAAACGCTGTTTTACCTGATCCTGTAGGCCCTACAATGGTTATTATGTCGCCAGGACGAATCTCGATTGATTCGAATCCTTCTGGTTCTCCTGTTTTAGTATACCCGGGATATACTGTGATGAGAAGTTGTTCGTCGTTCACAATGTTCATAACTATATTATCGCCAATAATAATATAATCTTTTAGTATAATTTTTGTACAATTGTGATAAACATACTACAATCTTTTCCTTATCGCCTGACTTTTTTCAATAGAAATATATTTTGAAATACAATTTCAATGATTTACAATCAATAAACCAAACGAGCATGTATCATCTATCTGTACTCTACAATACTTAAAAAGTCATTAGATATTTCCGGAATACAAAGCCTGATCTCAAAAAATATTATTTTAACCATAAGCTCTCAATGTAAACAAGAAGAATATTTCAGATTCAGCTGTCCGGAGCATTTGCCTTATTGCTGTCGATAAGCCTTTCATTGAGTCCGTCAGCCTGTTCCTGAGGAAGCAACATTGTTGTGATCTCCATGAACGGATGCTTTGCACCTTCGATGATCTTCACGTCATCCAAAGTATGCAATCCCCACTTCTCGGCGGTTCTCTCCAATCCTAATATGACGTTCATATTGTTAGGCTCGAGGACTATTGCTTTGAAAGTCTTCAACCCCATTCTCTTAGCCGCCATGATCCTGTGGTGACCATCTACACACAGATAACCGTTCAGCCTTTTGATGACTATTAGAGGCTCGTTGAGACCTCTCTTGATCTCATACTGCCTTCCTATCAGCTCATCCATGTAGACCTCTTTCTGAGTGGGTATGACCTCATCTACAGGGATCTCCTGATTAGATACTCTCAGCCTGATGCCATTCTGCTGTTCCATGAAGCTTTTGACGGTCATGACCTTTCCGGGCCTAGACTTCTCGATCTGAGATCTTACGATATCGATATTTGAGATTATACCAACTAATTTCTTATCCTCATCTACGACTGGAAGATTCCTCAGCCCATATCTGAAAAGAATACGCGTAGCATCATCTATGGACATTGAAGGAATTGCACACAGAGTACCGCGATTCATGACCTCTCTCATCTTAGCTCCGGGATTTTTAATGTGCTTCAGCAATTCCTTTGCCGTCACATATCCCAAAAGGTAACCGTTTTCAACAATTGGGAAACCGTGAAAATTAGAATTTATGATCTTATCTCTGACCTGCATGATGGTCATGTCTGGGGTAACATACTGAACATCCCTGATCATGTATTCTCCGACTGTTGAGGTTGCCATGTTATCAAACACGCCATATACGTGGAAGTATGATAACCTTTTTCCGTACTTTACATAGAAATGGCAACTTCATAAAAACAACCATTAAATATTACCGCTCAATACCAAGATATGTTGCCCTGGTAGTGTAGTGGCCTATCATGAAGCCCTGTCGAGGCTTCGACACGGATTCGAATTCCGTCCAGGGCGCTCATTCTTTTCTTTTTTCATTTAAAAGTTTTAACTGAGTGAAAGCATGAAATATGCTTTTCTGTTTCGACTATTGTCTAAAAATTATTTTTATCGTATACTGTACGATAAACAATACATTGATCCTCATGATGTTTACATCAAACCTTGAACTCAAACTCATTGATAAGGGAAAAGTTGCATCTTAGTATTCAAAAACGTTATAAATTAACAGAAAAAGCAACAATAATATTGAAAATCTAACGAATATACACTAAATCTACTATTGACCTCTTTTGTATAATGCCAACTGACTGTAAAGTGGTTCTGATTTATTGCATATCGACCTAGAATTTCTAAAGATTGTACTAGTAACCAACAAAAGCTTTGTTTTATATTTGGCATATCACAATATCTAATCATGAAAGACAAAAACAAGATGCTGATAGCCGTGATGGCATCAGCCGTTGTGATCGTCATGGTAGCCTCCTTTCTAATGTATTCCAACAGTAACAATGATTCTGCGGATTTTCAAGAGAGCGATATGGAAGGCTATTGGATACTCGTTCAACATGATGTCTATGATAATGATGGCAATTACGAATCATGGGGCCCCGATGACATCAGGACCCTTGAATTGTGCATGGACATATACTATACGGATTATGGACAATTCTACGGCTGGTATGATGGGGTTGGTATCGCCGGCACCTGTACATCTGATTTGATAACCTCGCAAATACGTGGGGACGGATATGATGCATGGATGACGGGTACGATGTACGACAACAACACTATGTGCGTCTCCTTCGTCACATATTATGATGATGGCAACATAGAATCATCATCGTCCTTGTATACCAAGGACGGCACTATTCCTGAATACAATAACAACACAGACATCTCCGGCGACTGGGATTGCACTTCGGCGATTGCATACACAAGCGAGAACACGGAAGAACTCACCAGGATGCTACTGAATATCATCCAAACTGAGGGCGTTTTCACTGGTACAATGGAAGAGACGACAGGAACTTCTCCGGTTATGCAGATCAGAGGAGCATTCGACCCCAGTACAAATGACGGCCCTGTAACTGGACATTTTGAAGACAGTTCAGGACATCTATGGACGTTCAAGATTGAAAATGGAACATTGACTACGTGGAACTGTTCCATGCTGAATACAGAATCTGTAACCGAAGAACCCGCATGCATTGTCAGAACCTATACTCAGGGGGGGGCCATACCTGCTGCGGACAAACAGATAATCTCACTTGAAGGTAGCACCTGGAATTGTACTTATTTCGACTATATAGACGGCACCGATTCCACATCAGCCACAGAACCTTACACATTCACAATTAGCTCCCAATACGGTAACGTAATCATAGGGACCATTCACTACAACGACCTCGATATCGATGCAGTCGGGTACCTATATGGAGAAAACATAGTGGAGATGGATCTGTTTGTCTCTAGCTCATACAATTCTGACCTAACTTATGGTATATTCACAACTGATCAGGAAATGTACTTGATCGATATAGAGAAAACATATTCCGCGCGTATGACGTTCGAACTAGAAACGGACGAGGCCTTCAACATAGAAGGTCACTGGTTCAACACCGTGGTCACCGCTTACGATCAGAACGGAGACTACCAGAACGTCACAGAAGACTCTAATTATCGCCAACCTTACGACCTGGAAATATACTCCGTAGATGGAGACCTATTCTACGGATCATACAACGGCAACTATATCTCTGGCATATACGCCGATAATACTCTTTATTTCAACGCAGAAGTAGACCGCGGATATTCAGAGATCATCTGCCAGGTAATTGATTCACAGACTATGTTATCCTCTCAGGCATTCTACAATTCAGAGACTAATTATACTGATGTGTGGAGCGTCATACTGAAGAAAGAATACACCGAAGAAGGAAGCGCACCTGTGATAACATACGAGGATTTCTCAGGAGAATGGAACCTCGTACAAGGTACAGTCTACGACGGTGAATCCACTGAGACTCCCCAGGGTACCAAACTCAATATCACAGAGATCACCGGCAACGTGTTCATAGGTACTATGCAGCAGGACGTAGACGGTGTTCTGTACAATAAGGTGATCAAAGGTGTAGTCTACAGTGCCGAGACAACATCAGACGGATCAATGATAAACGGCATAATAGTAGATGAGAACGGACTATTCTGGCACATGTACATACTGAATGGAATGATGTTCCTGTACACCGCAACTGTGTCCGATGGGGCAGGAATGGAGGACACCCTAGTATCAGCCGAACGCATATACACTAGAGACGGCACCGGTATACTGCCAAGACCCGACCACGACTTAGAGGGCACTGATTGGCTGTTAGTTAGCAGAGAGATAATGACATCTAGCGGTGATTATTCTGTAGGATATGATGAAACTGTTACATTTAGTGTCATATCTCAAGAAAGGTCACTGTTCAGCGCCACCATAACCGATGGTGAAATCGTATTAGAAACAATGGGATATCTGCAAGGAGATACGTTTAGAATGATGACATCATCCGATGATCTGCCTAATATCAGCACAGGTATGTTCATCGATGACGAGCATATAATGATGTACTCGTTCTTCGAGGATGATACCACTGGAGAGTATCAAGCTGTTGTCAGCGTCTACGAAAAGATTTGAAACGCAGGGGCAACCGAGCCCCCTGCTTATTTTATCTTAAACCATAATAAATGAAGATATTGGGAGGATGGCGCCGTAATATCACGACGCCACCCATAATATTTCAATAATCATTCATTCTAAGTCGGGAGCTATGTACTTATTGTAAACCATAGTGATGATTATAACACCTAATACTGTGAATATAATCATGGGCACCGCGGCCGTAATGACTATATCGTGGACATCAACACCCGCGTTCATATCCGATATAAAATATGTCATTGTCAAGTGAGTTGCCTCAGCTATGAACATCGACAATGCTGCTACGATGAGCTTCGGATACTTCTTACCTGCTATGTACCACGCGATACCTCCGATCAAACCTGACACTATAGGTCCAATGGAACATGGTACTGCTGTAACACCACCCTCCATGTATCTCTCTATGCCGCCGATAAGACCTGCACCGATACCTGTGATCGGTCCACCTATGAGGCCTGCTACCAGCGATGGCATATCGCGAATGCTGATTATAGCAGAATTATAACTGGCAGACATGTAATGCGTCGCGATGATAGATAAGAGTCCGAAAACAAATATTATCACAAGACAATTCTTAGGCTGTAATTTACCATCTATATGTGAATTAAAGAATCTCGTCTTCGACAAAGCAAAAGTAAAAACAACCGTGATGAAGATCATGATCAACATCGATAATATCAGAATGAAGTAATCATCCATATTCATAATTTGGATTATATCCTCGTTACTATATATTGCTGGCTGAGGGCATGACAGACCAAATAGTTTATAAAATTTTGTAAAACTGATCATTATTTTCTAAATTTAACTTCAAATTAAATATTTTTGCTGAATGCCATATTATTCTCTGACAATCTGTTTATAAGATTTTCCGAACTTTTGTCTAAACCCACTATTTGAAGATCCACATTCCTTATTTTGTATTTCCTGATGATAGTATCAAATGCATCCACCGCAGAATCATCCCAAACCTGCATACTGGAAATATCTATGATCACTTTACAATCATGAACATGAAGGTCGAATTTTTCAATGAAACGTGTTGTAGATGCGAAAAACAATTGCCCTTTGCAAACATATGTCGTAATTCCGTCTTCTTCAACAACATCTACCGTTGTGTTAGATATTTTGTTAACGAAGAAAAGAGCACTAAAGATTATTCCACCGATAACACCCAATGCCAGATTATCAGTTAAAAGAACAATGGCAATGGTAGACACCATTACAAATGTATCCGCAAGCGGAACGACCTTCATGCGCCTTAAGGACTTCCAGCTGAAAGTGGATGCCGAAACTACGATCATGACGGCAACCAACACTGCCATAGGGATCAGAGAAACATAATCTGCTAAGAACAATATCAGGATCATCAAAAATACTCCGGCAACCAACGCAGACAATCTTCCTCTGCCCCCGGATTTGAAATTTATCATCGTCTGTCCGATCATAGCACCTCCGGCCATACCACCGAAAAATCCAGATACAATGTTACCCAACCCCTGACTGGCACATTCAACGTTTTTATTACTGTTCGAATCTGTCAGATCATCGAGCAATTTAGCGGTCAACATGGACTCTACGAGCCCCACGACCGCTAATGATAGAGAATACGGAAGGATTATCAAAAGGGTTTCAAAAGTGAATGGTATATTTGGCCAGGCCAATGCCGGGAAAGAACTGGAAATATTACCTATATCTCCGATTGTTGTGACACTTATACCTGTTATTATCACAAATGCGGTTATGGCTATTATGGCAATGATCGGAGCAGGTATCGTCTTGTTGATCAATGGAAATAAACATATTATCGCAATGCCCACGGCAACCAGTGCCACCATCACCATGCTACCATCAGAAAAATAAGTTAATTGTGATTTGAAGATCATTATTGCCAAAGCGTTTACAAATCCTAACATGACAGGTTTCGGAATGAATCTTATCAATTTTCCTACTTTACCCGCACCTAGAACCATCTGAATACCACCTGCTAGAATTGTCGCTGCCAACATGTATTCTAACCCGTAGTCCTTTACCAGATCTATCAATATGAGCGCCATTGCACCGGTGGCTGCAGATATCATACCCGGCCGTGCCCCTGTGAGAGCCGTTACTATTGCTATGCATACAGAGGCATAAAGCCCGACCATGGGGCTCAATCCTGCTAATAATGAGAACGCTACAGACTCGGGTATCAGAGCTATAGCGACCACGATTCCGGACAAAACATCCGCACGAACGTTTCCAGACCATTCTTTGCGATATTTATGCAGATCCACCGACAAACTATGCCCACCCAAATCGAATAAGACGAATCTATACGTTCGAATAACAGGTCCAACACCACATGTCATTTAAAAATTTGGTTCTAGGAGTTTATGATTTTTACGCACAAAATCATAAAGAACTTTCAAAAAACAATCATTCCGAATCCATTACAGATCCTTTGATCTTCACAGAATTACAACCCAATGTCTGATCGTATTCAAAAACTGCATCTATACTGAAAACTTTACATATTTTCTCTGAAACATTTGAAAACCAACCTAATGTTGTTATCGGGTTGTGTGCAATGATTAACTAACAACCTAAAGCCGTACAATACAATCGGCTCAGACTATGAGTAAATGGATAAAATTCAGATAATTAGAACAAAATATCAAATTCTAGTAACACGAAATAAGTATTTTTATATCAAAAGTATATTCCTCTTTCGGAGATATAATGAATAAAAAGATTCTGGCACTTATTACTCTTACTATTATGATTACTTCTGGCCTTGTCGTTCTAACAACTGGAACCTGCAACGATTCCAATGCAAGCACAGATGCTTCTTTCTACATAGAAGACTCCAACGGTAACATGATAGAGTTCGAACAAACTTCTAACCATGTGATTCTATTAGGACTTGGCTTCACATTAAGCACAATAGACCTCGGATGCGAGGACAAAATTGTCGGAGTTGATTATTATACAGATCAATACATGAAAGGGATAGGAGAGACCCAGTACAATGATTTAGATCTTGGAAATTATTTCAATGCTGACGGTCGTACACAGATTGCAACAGCAATCCTTCAAATGAGTGAAAATGGAACGTTTAACCTCGATACTGATTGGATAATCGCCCCAGGGTACTCATATATTGTCGGAAGTGGTGGACTGATTGAATTACTAAACGAGATTCTCGGAGAAAATAACTATAATCTGATAACCCTCGTAAGTAGCGCCACCAGTTATGACCAGGTAACAGAAGTGGTGGAAGATCTCAGTAAGATTATGGGTGTTCAATCCAGTGCTGTCGTGGATGAAATGCAAACCGTTGATGATATTGTAACCGAAACAATTGAAAATAATAATTTATCTGGTGCAGCTGCAATACAAATCAGTTCTTCAGGAAAAATCTATAACTCTAGCCTTGGAATGTCTATCGTAACTGAAAACTTAAATGGAATTAATGCCGGAAGCAATGGCGGTTCAAGCAGTTACAGCACAGATTACAGTGCAATATTACAAATGGCCTCTGCATACAGCGATACAGTCATATTCGTATCTGAAAGCTATAGCGACATCTCTGGATTAAAGGAAACATTGAACGGGTACAAAATTGTCCTTATGGAAAGTAAATGGGATAATGTATGTCCAGATGTGACGAACTGTCTATGGGTTATAGCGTGTGCATTATATCCGGATTATTTCAGCGGAGATGTCCCTACAGTAGATAGTGGTAGCAATGAAAACACAATACTATATCTCGGGGCAGGCATGGCAGTAGCAATTGCTGCGATAATAATAACCACGTTTGTGATGAAAAAACACTAATTAGATATGAAAACTTTAAAACTGAGGGAGTTAATGAAACCTAGAAAAGAACACACTCGTGCATTGATAGCTATTGCGTTCTTAACCATAGTCACTATAGTGATAATTTTACTCGATCTTTCTTGGGCAAATTGGCCCCTCAGTATATCCCAAGTTATTGATGTTTTAATGGGTGGAGGCTCAAGTGTTAACAGAACGATAGTAATGACTATTAACCTACCTCGCGTAGTCATGGGGATTTTCGTTGGCGCAGGATTAGCAGTATCTGGTGCTGTTATGCAGGCCATGTTTAGAAATCCAATGGCCTCACCGTACATATTGGGTTTATCCAATGGAGCTGCACTTGGTGCAGCACTTGGAATGGTTACGACGATACCCTTAATCCCTGTGGCGATCGCTGTACCGGCCCTTGCATTTATTGTTTGCTTTGCAACAGTTATGTTAGTCTATATGCTATCGAGAGTCGGTGGGAATATTCAAATAGAAACACTTCTGCTGTCTGGAATAGCTGTAAGTGCACTACTTTCTGCATTGGTGTCACTATTGACCTTCCTATCCTCTCAAGATCAGATGGAGCAGATAGTATTCTGGACTATGGGTAGCCTTTCAAAAGCTACATGGTCAAACCTAATGTTCGTAGTACCTGTAATTTCTATGGGAATCATACTAATGGCTACACTATCCAAAGAACTCAATGCTATGATGCTTGGTGATGCACATGCGATGGATCTGGGTGTAGACATACGTAAGGTTCGCATAATACTCCTAATATTCTCAACCCTCGTAATAGCTGCAGCCGTCTCCTTCGTCGGCGTGATAGGATTCGTAGGATTGATTATACCCCACATAGTACGTTTAGTGGTCGGCCCAAACAACAGAATATTGATACCTGTTAGCGCATTTGCTGGAGCCACATATCTGGTTATGTGCGACTACATAGCTCACAGTATGTACACGATTACAGGAGTTTTACCCATTGGTATAATCACTGCGATCGTAGGTGGTCCATACTTCATATATCTATTACGTAAAAGAAAACGTGAGGTTGGTTGGAATTGATGATGAACATCGAAAATTTAAAGTTCAACTACAATGGTAAACCTGTACTTAATGGAATTAATGTAGATATACGGGAAGGGGAAATATTAGGGATATTGGGACAAAATGGCTGTGGAAAAACCACCCTTTTAAAAAATCTTAACAAAAATTTAGTTCCCGACAGCGGATGTGTAATACTAGATGATAACAACTTGGAAGAAATGTCCAAGAAAGAAATAGCAAGAAGCATTGCCGTTGTACCACAAACAAATGAAATAAGATTTGCTTTCACTGTAAGAGATATAGTTTCCATGGGCAGAATGCCTTTTATGGGAACATTCGATGGAGAATCGAGTAAAGACGTAGATATAATAAACGACGCGATGGAAAAAACTGGCATATCGACTTTCTCAGACAGATATATAAACACCATGAGCGGAGGAGAACGTCAAAGAGTTATAATCGCGAGAGCGCTGGTACAAAATCCGAAAATATTATTGATGGATGAACCTACCCTCCATCTAGACATAAACACGCAATTCGACGTTCTTGATCTTATAAGTCAATTGTCTAAAGAAAACAAACTTACTGTTGTTATAGTCTCACATGATTTGAGTATGGTTGCAAGATATTGCGACCGTGTAATGCTGATAAAAGATCATGAAGTATATGCCATAGGAACATTAGATGAAGTCCTCACACCAGATAACATGGATACCGTATTCGGAGTCGACGCTGAATTAATAACAGATATTAAAACCGGAAAACGCACCGTATTCTTACACGGCTCCACCAAGAGACTTTGATATTCATATCTAACTAAACACTTTGATTCTCTGAACATTAAACCACTGATGAGTTTAAATTGGACATAATAAACCTAAAAAAGTAATACGGATAACATATTAATATGAACCTGGTATTACTGGAAGCACAGGTGAAATCATTCGTTCTAACGTCTTTCCGTTTTCAGCGATCGTGGGTCAAGAGTTGCTAAAAAAAGCACTGATATTGAATGTTATAGATCCTAACATCGGCGGAGTCCTGATCAAAGGTGAATGTGGAACCGCAAAATCAACTTCTGTAAGGGCCTTGACTGCACTTCTACCTGAAAAAGATGTAGTGGTCGGTTGTTCCTTCTGCTGTGATCCGAATTCACCGAAGAATATGTGTGAATCGTGTAGATCCAAAGTAGATTCACTCAAAATCGCCAAAAGAAAAATGCAGGTTGTAGAGCTTCCTGTGTCTGCAACAGAAGACAAGGTCGTAGGTTCACTGGATATCAGCGCTGCTATCAAAACCGGTGACAAAAAATTCGAGCCCGGAATCCTTGCAAAAGCAAATGGCAACATCCTTTATGTTGATGAAGTGAATCTTCTGAACGACCATATCGTTGATACATTGTTAGATGCAGCCGCGATGGGAATCAATACTGTTGAAAGAGAAGGCGTCTCTTTCTCACATCCTTCTGATTTTATCCTGGTCGGAACTATGAATCCTGAAGAAGGAGAACTAAGACCTCAACTCTTTGACAGATTCAGTTTGTGTGTTTATGTCGAAGGCATAGCCGATACAAAATCCAGGATCACCATCATAAAACGTCACAGAGAATATCTTGCAGATCCTGAAGCGTTCGTTCTTAAATGGTCCAAACAAGATAAAGAGATATCAGATAAGATCGTCAATGCCAGAAATATCCTTAATAATGTGGATCTGACGGATCCTATGTTGGAACTTATCGTTAATACTTGTATTGATGCGAACGTCAGCGGGCACAGAGCAGACATCGCGATGATGAATACATCTGCAGCTATTGCCGCATATGACGGAAGAAAGGATGTGAACGAAAACGATGTGCGTGAAGCCGCGATACTCGTTCTAACACATCGTACAAAAAATCCTCCGAAGTATGAACCGTCTAAAAAAAATAACAATAAAGACAATGATGAAAACAATTCCAATAAGAATCAGAACAACAAGAGCAAACGAGATAACAAGGAAGAATCACAGCATAATAATCAAGATGAATCCAAAAACGATCGAAATAAATCTGATTCCTCTGTAACCGCGCAATTCAAAGCTGGAGAAGAATTCAAAATTAAATCTACTGCGATCAAACCTGTGATAAAAATAGATGATATCGTCAGAGACAGCTCCGGTCGCAGAACAGAGACAGAATCCACAAACGGAAGATATGTCAGTTACAGAATACCTGTAGAAAAACCTCAGAGTATAGCACTGGATGCAACAATAAGAAATGCTGCTCTGAAACAAAAGAACAGATCCGGCGATGTGTCCATTATTATCGAACCTGAAGATATAATGGAAAAAATAAGAGTGAGAAAATCTGAGAATCTAATAGTTTTTGTCGTAGATGCCAGCGGAAGCATGGGCGCGGAACAGAGAATGACCGCAGTCAAAGGTTCAATACTTTCCTTATTAACTGATGCATATCAAAAAAGAGACAAGATATGTCTCATAACATTCAGAGGGAACGAGTCGACGATCATCGTACCTCCGACTAATAATATTGACCTCGCTAAAGCACAGATGAAAGATATTCCCACTGGTGGCAAAACACCGCTGGGTGACGGATTAACGGTTGCATACGACCTTATAAAGAGAGAGATGAACCGCGACCATGAAATCAAGCCCATAATGGTCATAATCTCGGACGGAAGAGGCAATTCCTCTATATCTGGAGTAAACCCACAGGAAGAGATCTCATACATTTCTACGATGATAGTGAAAGACAAGATCTGCAGTATTGTACTCGATTCAGAATCCGGTTTCGTCATGCTTGGTTTCGCCAAAAGACTTGCCGATATGCTTAATGCGAAATATCTAAAATTGGACACCATCAGATCCGATCTCAAAAACCAGCTAGCAGCAATATGATCGGTTTAAACCATCTACATATCTTGAGGAAATTAAGAGATGACAAACAAAATTAAGATCACAGTCATAACATGGGATACATACGAAGTACTTATCAAAACAGCTGCCGAACACTGTGACATAGATCTTGATTTTTATTCAAGGCATTATTTTGAAACTGATCCGACAACACTGTCCAAAGCAATAGCCTCTATGAACAACTCAGATATCATAATACTCAATCAAACCAGACAGCCGTATTGGAACGATATACTCTATGAGGCCCAAAAAATTAAGGATAAGAAAAAACTGATTTCCATGGGTGTAGACCCTATGGATTGGGGATTAACCTCTGTAGATCCGAAAATTGCTATCGAATGCTACAAATATCTTACCAATAACGGCGAAGAAAACTGTTGCAGACTGATCAACTATCTAAAAAAAACATTAATGGATATAGACGTGGAAGTACTTCCTCCGTACACAATACCGTGGCAGGGGATCATCCATTACAAAAACCCGGAACACTTATTCGAGACTACTGAAGAATACATGAAATGGTATAAGGGCGACCCTTCTAAACCGTGGGTCGGGGTCTTAGCGTCCAGATCATGTTGGATAACCGACAGATGCAGAGTCGAAGGTCAGGTCGCAAAGGATCTGGAAGAATCGGGCGCCAATGTCATTCTCGTTATCAGTATGTCGACACATAATGATGACCGCGGATCAATAGATATCGCAGAGGCCATAGAACGTTATCTGGTAAAGGATGGCAAACCCCTTGTGAATGCCATAGTAAAAACTATGGGATTCATGATAAACAGAGGAAGAAAAAGTGAAGACGAGATAAAAGCCTCTGATGTAAAGATCGATCTCCTCACTTCTCTGAATGTCCCTGTATTCCAACCTATAATCGCAAGCAATATGACAGCTGAAAAATGGAAGACCGTATCCGGACTTTCAACGGACATCTCGTGGAGCGTGGCACTTCCTGAATTCGAAGGTCTCATAGAACCTATGATATTGGGATGCGCGAGAGCCTCCGATGACAGCGAGTACGAACGCGTCGTATTTCTGGATCGCAGCAAACATCTTGCAGAACGTGTTATGGCCCGCATAGCCCTTGGAAAAAAACCTGTAAGGGATCGCAAGATAGTATTCTTCCTTAACAATCACCCATGCTCTGGTCTTGAGGCCAATGTGGGTGCCGCATCTCATCTCGATACTCATCAGAGTATGGTCAAAATACTCAATGCCATGAAAGATGCGGGATATTCTATCACCAATATACCGAAAAACAGCAAGGAATTCATCGATACCATCTTGGAACGCAAAGCTCTTTCAGAATTCAGATGGACTACCGTCCAAGAAATGAAAAAATGTGGCGGAGTCATTCATATGATGAGCGTTAAAGAATATGATGAATTCTTTAGAACACTCAGCAAAGAGATACAGGATGATGTCATAAAAACATGGGGAGAACCTCCCGGAACCGGAATGGTACTGGACGACGAGATAATGATCACCGGCGTATCGTATGGAAATGTGATGGTAGCGGTACAACCGAAAAGAGGATGTTTCGGTGCAAGATGTGACGGTGGAGTATGCAAGATCCTTCATGACCCGCTGTGTCCTCCTACGCACCAATATCTCGCTTCATATCACTATTATGAAGAGATATGGGGATCAGATGCTGTAATTCACGTCGGAACACACGGAAATCTGGAATTCCTTCCGGGGAAAAGTGTTGGTATGACAAAAGACTGTTATCCTGACATAGGCATCGGAAAAACACCGCATATATACATTTACAACTCGGATAACCCACCAGAAGGAACGATTGCCAAAAGAAGATCATATGCGACCCTGATAGACCATATGCAAAGCGTCATGACGGCAAGTGAACTGTATGATGACTTCTCTAGACTAGAGGAGACACTAGCTCAATACGACTCAGCACGCAGCGATCCTTCTCAAAGCCATCAACTGCATCATATGATCCTTGAAGCAGCCGATACCGCTAACCTCAAAGAACTTGGCCTTACCAATGATACACCTCTTGACGAATGCGTAAGGCTTTGTCATGAAGCACTTTCAAAAGTAAGGAATTCCCAGATGAACCTTGGAATGCATGTATTCGGAGAACTTCCAGAAGGCGACAGACGTACAGAATTCATCAACAGCATAATGAGATATGATTCAGGACACGGGAGCATACGCGACCTTGTGGCAGATATAATGGACCTCGACCTTACTGAATTGTATGCCGCACAGGGGGACCTCAATGATGAATTCAACATATCCAACGGTGCTCTGATAGAGGATATCGGAAATAAGACCCGGGACTTCATCGGACATATCCTTAACGAGAAGGATGCAAGTCATGCGTTCTCCGACATAGGGCTCTCACCGAACAAATTACAACGCGATGAGATGGAAAAATACATTGACACCATAAAAGAAATCGACGATCGTGTCAACAGATCTATTGAAATAGAATCATTTTTAAATGCTCTAAACGGACACTACACTCCGCCCGGACCATCCGGAGTCATCACAAGAGGGAGAGCAGATATACTCCCTACCGGAAGGAATTTCTATTCTCTGGATCCGTTCAGCGTGCCTACCCGCGCAGCATGGAGGGTCGGGATAATGCTTGCCGACAGTCTTCTTAAAAAATACTCAGAGGAAACAGATACGATTCCGGAAAATGTCGCATTCTTCTGGATGTCGGGAGACATAATGTCGGCCGGCGGAGAGGTGATGGCACAGATCATGTACCTTCTGGGTGTCAGACCGATATACGATTCAGCAGGACATGTGAAAAAATTCGACATCATTCCGTTATCCGAACTGAACCGCCCACGCATAGATGTTACCGTTCGTACATCCGGTATCTTAAGGGACATGTTCATAAATTGTATCGATCTTATTGACTCTGCTGTTAAGACCGTATCCGAATTGGACGAACCATCTGAGATGAATTATGTAAGAAAACATACATTGGGTTCGATCAAGAACGGGACTGCTCCTGTAGATGCGACAGCACGTCTGTTCAGTGCCCCTCCGGGATCGTACGTATCCGGTGTTAACCTCGCAGTCTACGCAAGCTCATGGAAAACAGAAGAGGATCTCGCCAAGATCTACATCGCAACGAATGGATATGCCTATGGAAACGGCCGTAACGGTGAAGCTAAACACGAACAATTTGCAGAGAACCTCTCCACAGTATCGATAACATACAATAAGATCCATTCTGACGAACACGATCTTCTAGGATGTTGCTGTTATTTCAGCAATCAAGGAGGTCTTACAGCAGCCTCTAAATACATGTCCGGAAAAGATGTTAAATCATATTTCGGAGATACGAGAGAACCCAAAGATGTGAATGTCCATACACTGGCGGATGAGTTAAGAAGAACCGTCAGGACAAAACTCCTAAATCCTGCATGGATCGAGGGGATGAAAGAACATGGATACAAAGGTGCCTCCGACATTATGAAAAGGGTCGGCAGAATCTATGGATGGGAAGCATCTACGCAGGTTGTAGATGATTGGGTATTCGATGATATCGCTTCAAAATTCGTTAATGATGACGAAATGAAAGAATTCTTCAAAGAAAACAATCCCTACGCTCTCGAAGAGATCACACGCCGCCTTCTGGAAGCTGAACAAAGAGAACTCTGGGATGCAGACGAACAAACTCTAAATGCCCTACGCAACAATTACGTTGAAATAGAATCGTGGCTGGAAGACCTCGCCGGGGAAGGAGAATTCCAAGGCGGAAACGTAGACATAATAACATCTGATGAAGTAGAAAATTGGAATAAGAACATCGCACCGATAATCAACTCCATTCATAAACATAAACCGGATAACTGAGAAAGTGATCGATTGACGGACATATTTACATCAAAACTATCTAAAAGTTATGAAGATGTTCTGGCAGTTGATTCTCTGGATCTCAGAATAAATGGTGAGATCTACGGTCTCCTGGGCCCTAATGGATCTGGAAAGACCACCACAGTCAGTATGCTCACTACCTTACTGTCCCCTTCGTCAGGAAGTGCACAGATATGCGGACATGATGTCACAACTGAACCGAAAGCCGTCAGGAAATGCATAAGCTATGTGCCTCAGTATATGGCGGTGGATATTCGACTAACGGGAAGGGAAAATATAGATTTTTATGCAAAATTATACGGAATAAGAGATAAAACCGAAAGAAAAAGACGCGTAAACTATGCATTGGATATCATGGACCTCAACGAACGTGCCGATGATCTTACCAAAACCTATTCCGGCGGAATGCAAAGAAGACTGGAACTGGCTCAGGCACTGACACATCAACCGAAAGTATTATTCCTTGATGAGCCGACCGTGGGCTTGGATGTCATTGCAAGAAAAATGATATGGGAACATATCTCAAATCTCAAAAAGAGCGGTATAACGATTTTTGTTACCACCCATCAAATGGAAGAAGCAGAAAGATACTGCGACCGCGTCGGAATACTGAAAAAAGGAGTTGTTATAAAAGAAGGCACTCCTTCTTATCTCAAATCTGCTTTAAAATCCATTATCACCATCAAATCTGATGGAAAAATGCCAAACATCCTCCCAGATAATGTTGACTTCATAGGAAATGAGAATGGAAGTGTCGTATATGCATCTGATAACGGAGCAGATATACTTCCTTCATTGATCAAAAAATATGATGAAGCGGGAATTCATGTATATTCATCCATGGTACGTGACCCTACTTTAGAGGATATCTATCTGATGTCTGTGGGTACAGAGGCGGCAGATACAGAACAGTTCAACAGAGCGCAGATCAGAAGAATAATAATGAAAGGCTGAACATGTATAGATTTGCAACATATGTTTGGAGAGATACGATAAGATGGAAGAGAGCTCCGCTTAATGTTCTGTCAACCTTGGTCATGCCTGCCACGTGGCTGATATTCATGGGATTGGTCATGCCTGTTAAATATGACAATTATCTGGATTTCGTTACTCCCGGTATTCTCGTTCTGACAATGCTTACATCAAGCCTAGGGGCAGGATCTTCGATAATGTTCGATAAGACTTTGGGATATCTTAACAAATTCCTTGCTCTTCCGTCGCCGAGAGAAAGTATTCTTATCGGAAAAATAGTATTCATAACAATCAGAGGATTACTACAATCAACGGTGATATTGATAATATCAATACTGATTGGCGCCACGATCTATCCGATCTCGACATATATCGGAATGTATCTGCTTCTGACATTGTTTGGAATATCCATATCCGCACTAGGTACTACTGTTGCATTATACCTTGACAACCATGATTCTTATGCGGCATTCCAGGCTTTCGTGTCAATGCCATTATACTTTGCATCCACTGCATTGATCTCATTGGATGAAATGCCCACTGCACTAAGATACATAGCCGAATTCAATCCTCTTACATATGCCATAGACGGCCTTCGCGATATAGCTAAAGGAATTATTCCTACCTTTTCAATATGCTTTTTAATTATTCTTGCAATATTGATAATGATCATCTGCAGTTGGAAATTCCGTAGCATAACCATAGGATGAATTGCAAAAATGTGTGCCATGACATAAATTATAAGATAATACAACGAATGTTAAACCGAAAGTCTCTTTTATTGTGTATTGATAATCATACTTATGCGTTGGATGCTCCGCGGAAAGATTCACAGGGTAACAGTTACACAGACCCGTCTTGACTACGAAGGCAGTATCACAGTTGATGTTGACCTTCTGGAGAAGGCAGGTATTTGGATCGGTGAAAGAGTTCATATTGCTAATATCAACAACGGGAACCGTTTTGAAACGTATACTCTACCGGGAGACAGAGGATCCGGCATTATCGCACTTAACGGAGCTGCGGCGCACCTATGCAACGTAGGCGATAAGATCATAATCATGGGATACGAACTCACTGATGAACAGATCCATGCAAAAGTCGTACTTGTAGACGGTGACAACAAAACCGTAAAGGAATTCGTGTACTGACATGTATAGAATATTCTCAGACGGAGGATCCAGAGGAAATCCTGGGCCTTCGGCTTATGCGATAGTCGTTACCAAAGACGGAAGGACCATGCACGAACATTCTGAATTCTTAGGCGTCAACACCAACAATTATGCAGAATACCGCGGACTCATCGCGGGTATCACAAAAGCAATAGAATTGGGTGCTGATGAAGTTGAATTCGTAATGGATTCACAACTTGTAATCAGACAGATGAGAGGCGAATACAAGGTGAAATCCCTGAATGTCATGGACCTTTACAAAGATGCGAAGGCGCTCTCGTCACAGATACCGAAAGTAACATTTACAAACGTCAGACGCTCGGAAGAACTCATTCCGAGAGCCGACGCTCTTCTCAACAAAGAATTGGATATGCATACCTGAATCAGTTCTTTATGTATGAACCGATCTCTGACAACTTAACAACATTCTGTTCTCCGGTAACCATATCCTTGACCGTGACAGAACCGTGCTCCATCTCTTTTGCACCAACAATCACAGCATATCTCGCTCTTACCGCTGCGGCATACTTCATGGCCTTTGCCATTTTACGTCCCATGATGTCAATATCGGCTGAAACACCCTCTTTGCGAAGTAACGCTACAACCTCGAAGGCCTTCATTTTCATATCTTCGGAAACAGGCAAGACATAAGCGTCGATGCCTTTCATCTGATAGACGAGTCCTTCTTTCTCCATCGCCAAAAGTATTCTGTCAAACCCGATAGCGAATCCAGTAGAGAATACCTTTTCTCCGCCGAAAATCTCAGATAGAGTATAGGAACCGCCTCCACAGATCTGTTTTTCCGCCCCTAGTGCGGGTGCTTCTGCCTCGAACACCATTCCGGTGTAATAATCGAGTCCGCGTACGACACCGAGATCGATCTCAACGTTGAATACACCCATTGCTGCAAGGAAAGAGACCACATCTCTGAGATACTGTCCTGCCTCTCCTGGAACTGTTTCCAAGATGCTGACCGGTCCGACGGTCTCTGTGACTTTGAAGATATCATCGATGTCCTCTGCTTTCACACCGGTTTCCTGAAGTATCGGCCTTGCTTCATCGTAATTCTTCTTATCTAATTTCTGAAGGACCTCTGCTATCCTCTCTTTCGGAACACCTGCATCTGCGATCTTCTGCCTCAGAATGCCTATGTGTCCAATACGGATCTTATAATTCTTCAATCCAAGGGCCTTGATCATATACGCTGCGGCAGCGATCGCCTCAGCATCTGTTTCCGGTGTAGCACTTCCGATTATCTCTGCACCGAATTGGAAGAACTCTCTGTATCTTCCTGCCTGCGGCCTTTCATATCTGAAACACTGACCGAAATAGAATATCTTGATCGGTTTTGGATCGTTGCTCATACCATTGACGAACATCCTTATTGCAGGTGCTGTCATTTCCGGACGAAGAGCCAGCTCTCTGTCTCCTTTATCCTTGAAATTATAAAGTTCTGTCAGAACGTTGGGTCCAGACCTGAGGATGAACAGTTCAGCATCCTCAAAGATCGGGGTCTCGATCTCCCTGAATCCGAATGTCTGCACAGCATTTCTGAGAATACTTTCGTAATATCTTCTCTTTTCCATTTCATCAGGAAGAAAATCCCTTGTACCGCGCGGACACTGAATCATTAGATGGGGTATTTCAAAAAGAT